>Ga0216309_1000072_pt1 | contig 16476 bp, 15 predicted proteins | sample Total_DNA_C_FD_161284 | JGI IMG/M metagenome (GOLD analysis project Ga0216309, IMG submission 161284) | Terrestrial sediment cell enrichment communities for BONCAT metagenomics from Utah, United States - Total_DNA_C | ecosystem: Environmental > Terrestrial > Deep subsurface > Rock core/Sediment ...
CCCTGATCCAGGGCAGCGCGAGCAGGTTGTTCTTGAAGATGCGCAGCGGCGCGCCGCCCGCCGCCTGTCCCGCGGATCCCCTGGCGGGGGCACGCACGCGCCCCTGCACGCGCGGCGGCGCGGCGCGCCGCAACCCGCCTCTGAGCACCCGTCCTAAAAACTCGTCCCACTTCATGTATCTAATCCTTCGGGGGCGCCGCCGAAGGCCGCCGCGCCCTCTGCCTGCCCCTTACGCCGGCGCGCGCGAGGGGGTTTCTGCTTTTCTGCCCGGGGCGGTAAACTTGCCACAGCGCGAAAAAAGGCCGAAGACGAGGCGGAGCGGAATGCGTTCGGTTGACTTCGACGACTACGAGCACGAGGCGGGCGAGTGCCTGCGCGGACCTTACGCACACTTCACGGGGCCGCGCTGGTGCGGCCACCCGCTCTGCATGTTCGAGGCGCGCGGCGGCGACCTCGGCCTCATCGAAGAGGGGCTGGCCGAGCAGGGCTACGACGCGCACCAGGTGGCGAGGATGGTCGAGAGCTTCTACCTCCCGCTCACGGAGCAGAGGGAGGAGGAGCGCCTGCTGCGGAGCGGCCCCGCCGCCTGAGCGTTGACAGGAAAATTTTCTCGTGAGGAGGGAAGAGGACTTCGATGGAGACGCTGTTTCACCTGGCTTTCCCCGTGCACGACCTGGCGGCGGCGCGCTCGTTCTACGGCGGCGTGCTGGGCTGCCCCGAGGGGCGCAGCTCCGACCTCTGGATAGACTTCGACCTCTTCGGCCATCAGATCGTGGCGCACCTCCAGCCCGGCCGCGGCGGCGTCGAGACATCGAACCCCGTCGACGAGCGAGACGTGCCCGTGCCGCACTTCGGCGTCATCCTATCGCCGGGGCAGTTCGACGAGCTGGCCGAGAGGGTGCGGCGCGCCGGCGTCCGTTTCGTCATCGAGCCCTACGTCCGCTTCCGCGGCGAGCCGGGCGAGCAGGCCACGATGTTTTTCCTCGACCCGAGCGGCAATGCGCTCGAATTCAAGGCCTTCGCCGACCGCTCGCGGGTCTTTGCGAAATGAGCGCCGCCCGCCCGCCGGGAGAATAGACAACGGAGACCTTTGATGATTACCGTCGCCAACCGCATCTACGTCAGACCCGAGTATGCCGAAGCCTTCGAGGCCAGGTTCCGCGAGCGGGCCGGGCTCGTCGACAAGATGCCGGGCTTCGTCTCGAACCAGGTGCTGCGTCCGGTCAACGAGGGCGACCCCTACGTGGTCTTCACCGTCTGGCAGAGCCGGCAGGACTTCCTCAACTGGGTGCGCTCCGACGAGTTCGTCCGCGGCCACGCGCAGTCGGGGACGCTGCCGCGCGAGGCCTTCTCGGGCGCGAACGTGCTGGAGATGCACGAGGTCGTGCAGGACTCGGCGCGCCCCGAAATGGAGCCCGAGCCGCGGGGCGGCCCCTTCAAGATGCACTAGGCGCGCGCGCCGGCTCGCGACAGCGGCGCGCGCCCGACGCGCGCGTCCGCCGTTTATAAAACTACGGACCGAGGACTGGGGGAGAAGATGGCGATACTTGTGACGGGCGGCGCGGGCTACATCGGGAGCGTGATGGTCGAGCAGCTGGTCGAGGCGGGGCGTGGTGTGGTCGTGCTCGACAGCCTCGCGCGCGGCCACCGCGGCGCGCTCGACCCGTCGGTCCCCTTCTACGAGGGGCGCATCGGCGACCGCGAGCTGGTCGAGCGCGTGTGCCGCGAGCACTCGGTCGACGCCTGCATCCACTTCGCCGCCCTCGCCTACGTCGGCGAGTCGGTGACCGAGCCGAAGCTCTACTTCGAGAACAACTCGGCGCAGGGGCTCGGCCTGCTTGAAGGGCTGCTGGCGGCGGGTGTCCGGCGCTTCGTCTTCTCCTCGACCTGCGCCACCTACGGCGAGCCGGTGCGCGTGCCCATCGACGAGACGCACCCGCAGGCGCCCGTTAACCCATACGGCTGGTCGAAGCTCTTTATGGAGAAGATTCTCTCCGCCTACGACCACGCCTACGACCTGCGCTTCGTCGCCCTGCGTTACTTCAACGCCGCGGGCGCCACGCGCCGGCGCGGCGAGCACCACGAGCCGGAGACGCACCTAATCCCTAACGTGCTCGCGGCCGCGGCCGGCCGCCTCCCCTTCGTCTCGGTCTTCGGCGGCGACTACCCGACGCCCGACGGCACCTGCGTGCGCGACTACATACACGTTACAGACCTCTGCTCGGCGCACACGCTCGCGCTCGAATACCTCGGGCGCGGCGGCGCCTCGGACTTCATCAACCTGGGGAACGGCTACGGCTATTCGGTGATGGAGGTGATCGAGGCGGCGCGGCGCGTGACGGGGCGCGAGATAGAGGTGAGGATGGAGCCCGCGCGCCCGGGCGACCCGGCGCGGCTCGTCGCCGACGCCACGAAGGCGCGCGAGGTTCTGGGCTGGAAGACGCGCCACCCCGAGCTCGAAGAGATCGTCCGCACGGCCTGGGAGTGGCACCAGTCACACAAGGAGGGCTACGGGTCCGAGGCGCAGGCGTCGGCGGGCTGAAGTGGCCGAAGGCCGTTTTCGGCCGAGTCTCAAAGGGAAGGTTTTTCAACGCGTGGGGGCAGCCAAACCCGATTGGCCGCCCCCGCGCGTCTCTGCGTTGAGCTCCCCCTCGTTGCGGGCGAAGGCCGTTCTTAACCTCAGGGCTCGCGCTTCTCGGCGTCGTCCCCGCCCGGCTTCGCCCCCAGCCCCATGCTGTGCGCGCCGAAGGAGCGCCCGAGCGCGCGGACCTCGGCCTCGACCCGCGGGAGCGTGCGCCGGGTCTCGCGCCCCATGAGGAAGTCCGCGAGCGGGCTGGCGAAGAGCTGCCGGAGGAAGGCCGCCGCGGCCAGCGTGCGTGGGACGTAGATCCTGCGCTGTCGGCGCTCGACGGCGCGGGCGAAGGCTTCGGCGCAGTCGCGCAGAGGGGTCACCCGGCCGAAGGGACCGGGGAGCTTGCCGAGCAGCTCTCTGAAGCCCGCGAGGTCTTGCTGCGCGTCGCGCACGAGGTCTGTGTCTATCCAGGAAGGGTGCGCGACGCCGACGGCCACGCCCTTGTGCGCGACCTCCAGCCGGAGCACGTTGCCGAACTGCTCGACCCCGCTCTTGGCCGCGGCGTAGGTCGAGATGCCGGGGAAGGGCGCGAGCGCGGCCGCCGAAGAGACGAGCAGGTAGTAGCCCTTCCGCTCGGTCACGTGCGGGAGCGTGGCGCACACCGTGCGCACGACGCCCGTGAGGTTGACCTCGATGGTGCGCACCAGCGCCTCGACGGGCCCGACGGCGACCGTGCCGTGGCTGGAGATGCCGGCGTTGGCGATGACGACGTCCAGCCCGCCGAACGCCTCGACCGTGCCGGCGACCGCGCGCTCGAGTGCCGCCTGGTCCGTCACGTCGCACTCGAACCAGACGTGACCTTCGCCCAGCTCGGCCGAGAGGGCGGCCAGCCGCTCCGGCTCAAGGCCGACGAGGGAGAGGCGCGCGCCGCGCGCGGCGAGCAGCCGGGCGGTCTCGGCGCCGATGCCGCGCGCCGGGCCCGTGATGAGTACGACCTTGCCGGATACCTGAGACGCCAATGGCGTTTCCTCCTGAAGACTTTTCGCCGTGCGGTTCAGCCCCCCGCGGCTCCGAGCAGCGCGCGCCACTCTCGCGCGACCTCGACGAGCGCGGCGCGTGCCGCCGGGCAGACCCCGGTCATGTTGACGAACCCGTGCGCGAGCGAGGGGAAGCGACGCCACGCGACCAGACACCCGGCCTCACCCAGCCCGCGCGCGTAGGCGTTGCCCTCGTCACGCAGCACGTCGAAACCCGCGGTGACGACGAGCGCCGGCGGGAGCCCCGAGAGGTCTGGCGCGCGCAGGGGCGAGACGCGCGGGTCTTCGCCACCCGCGCCCTGCGTATAGTGGCGTAAGAAATCATCGCAGTCGGTTCGGTCGAGAAAGTACCCGCGGCCGAACAGCTCTTTCGACCTGTACTCCCCCGCTGCGTCGGTTGCAGGGTAGATGAGCAGCTGCGCGGCGGGCGCACGCACGCGCGCGCCGCACAGCTGCGAGACGACGGTCGCGAGGTTGCCGCCCGCGCTGTCGCCACCCACGGAGACGAGCGCGGGGTCAGCGCCGAGCGACGCGGCGTTCTCCTGCGCCCAGCCGAGGCCGGAGAGCGCGTCCTGCAACCCGGCGGGGAAGGGATGCTCGGGCGCGAGGCGGTAGTCGATGGCGAGGACGTGCGTCGAGGCGTGCAGGCAGAGCATGCGGCAGGTCTCGTCATGCGTCTCAAGGTCGCCGATGACGAAGCCGCCGCCGTGCAGATAGACGAGCAGGTCGCGGCACGCGCCGGGCGAGGGCGCGGCATAGTGGCGCGCGCGCAGTGGCCCCGCCGCGCCGGGGATTTCGAGGTCGCGCACCGCCCCCACGCGCGTCCGCGGTCCGGAGAAGATGAGCAGCTCGCGCCGGAAGCGTGCGCGCGCCGTCGTCGGGTCGGGCTCGCAGAGCCCATAGCGCCGGCGCCTGCGGCCGACGGCCAGCACGAGCTGCAAACAGGGGTCGAGCCGCTGCCCGTCGACCTCCAGCTGCGGACGGCGGGAGAGCGTGAGCTGCACGCGCGCCGGCAGACGGCCCAGGGCGCGGCCGGCCAAGCCTTGCAGGCGCTCGGCGCGTGTGATGTCGCTGTCGCTGTATGTCATCCGATGTCTGCCGCGGGCGCCGGTACCCGTCGTCAACCCCCGCCCCGCAGGGGGCCGCTCGCCACGTACTCGGCCGGGTCGAGGCGCGCGACGCGGCGGCGGAAGCGCCAAGTGAAGTCGGGCCAGAGCGTCGAGTTGCGCCCCGTGCGGTCGAGGTACCAGCTCGCGCAGCCGCCCGCCGTCCAGACCGTCCCCGCCATCCTCCGGTCGACCTCGGCAACGTAGGCGGCCTGCGCCTCCGGGCGCGGCTCCAGCGCGGCGAGCCCGCGCCGCTTCATGTAGTCGAGCGCGCCCAGCAGGTGCTCGATCTGCGCCTCGATCATGTAGACGACCGAGGTGTGGCCGAGCCCCGTGTTCGGGCCCATCAGGATGAAGAGGTTCGGGAAGCCGTTGACGGTCGTGCCCAGGTGCGCGCGCGGGCTGCCGCCCCACGCCTCTTCGAGCGTCAGGCCGCCGCGCCCGCGGACGTGCTTCGCCATCGGCTGGTCAGTCACGCGGAAGCCCGTGCCGAAGATGATGGCGTCGACGGGTCGCTCCACGCCTTCGCGGTCGACGACCGAGTGCTCGCGCACCTCGGCGACGCCCGCCGTCACCAGCTCGACGTTCGGGCGCGTGAGCGCCGGCAGGTAGTCGTTCGAGACGAGGATGCGTTTGCAGCCGATGGCGTAGTCGGGGGTGAGCCGTGCGCGGAGCTGCGGGTCGGGCACGGCGCGCCGTAGGTGCCGGAGCGCGACGCGGCGGATGAGCCTGGAGAGCGGCAGGTGCCGGAAGCCGAGGAAGAACAGCTCGCGGAAGAGGTAGATGCCGGCGCGCGCCGCGCGCTGGAGCGCGGGGAAGCGCCGGAACATGCGCCGCTCGGCCGCGGCGAACCGCCGTTCGTTGCGCGGCATGACCCAGGCCGGCGTGCGCTGGAAGAGGTGGAGCCTTGAGACTACGGGCTGTATCTCGGGGACGAACTGAACGGCCGAAGCCCCCGTCCCGATGACCGCCACGCGCCGCCCCTTCAGCTCGTACGAGTGGTCCCAGCGCGCCGAGTGGAACGCCCTCCCCTTGAAATTCTCGAGCCCGGGCAGCTCGGGCATCCGCGGCTCGCTGAGCGCGCCCGAAGCCAGCACGAGCGCGCCGGCCGTGTAGTCGCCCACGGAGGTCCGTATGCGCCAGAGCCGCGCGCTCTCGTCCCAGGTGGCTTCGCGCACCTCGTGGCGGAAGCGTACGTGCGGCAGCACGCCGAAGTCTCGCGCGCAACGCCTGAGGTATTCCCAGATCTCGGGTTGCGGCGAGTAGCTGCGTGTCCAGTCCGGGTTGGGCGCGAAGGAGAAGGAGTAGAGGTGCGACTGCACGTCGCAGGCGCAGCCCGGATAGCTGTTATCGCGCCACGTGCCGCCGACCTCTGCGGCGCGCTCGAAGATGATGAAATCCTCTTCGCCGCGCTGCCTGAGGCGGATGGCCGCGCCCAGTCCCGCGAACCCGCTGCCGATGATGGCGATGCGCGTGTGGGCCCTCTCCGGCCGCCGCCCCGCCCGTGTCTCTTCTGCGTCCTGGCTCATCCTTGAAAGGGCGCGTGCCGTCCCCCGCGCCCGCGCGAAGGATTATAGCGAAGGTTCGGCGCCCGAAGAATCGGGTGCGCCGCACCGTCGCGCCGGCCGCGCCAATTTTCTACACCGGCGCGAAGCAATTCCGTCAAGAAAAACCTATAGAGGTGTCACACACGCGTCGGGTTAAGGAGGAGGGCGTTCATGTCGATGGGGACGGATGGCGTGGGGCGTCACACGGCGCCCTGGGACTGTGTGCTGTCGAAGGAGGAGGAGGGCGAGTGCCGTCCGGGAAGCCGTCCCGCGTCCGACCAGGAGTTCTTCGAGATACTCTGCCTGTGCCTGCTCCAGGCCGGGCTCAACTGGGGCTCGATCAGGAGGCACTGGCCGAAGTACCGCGAGGGCTTCCTGGGGTTCCGGCTCCGCGAGCTGTCGGGCGCCGACCCGTCGGCGCTGCTCGCACGCCCGGGCGTCATCAGGAACGTCAGGAAGGTCGAGGCCATCGTCCACAACGCGAAGGAGTTTGAGACGATAGCCGAAGAGCACGGCTCTTTCGCCGGCTTCCTCGAAACGCTCAGGCCCCTCCCCGCGCCCGCGCAGATCAAGGGTCTCACCGTGCGCTTCAAACAGGTCGGGCCCGAGGTCGCAGACTACTTCCTGCACTCGGTCGGCTTCCGGGACTGACGCCCGCCGGCGCCGCCCGCCGGGGAGTTCGGGCGTGGGACTACTTCAAATCGGGGATGCGTGCGAGGGCGGCATAGTCAGGGCGTCGGAGCGAGAGCCTGCGGGCGAGCCACTCGACGCGCTCGCGCCGCGCCCTTGCGTCGAGCGCGTGCCCGGCGTCGTAGAAGCCTATCCGCTTGGGCTCGCCGAACAGCTCGAAGGAGCGGCGCGCCATCTTCTCGGTGATGGGCTTGTCCCGCCGCCCGAACTGTAGGAAGACCGAGGCGGGCGAGCTGCGGCCGATGAAGTGGACGGGGTCGTCCCAGGCGTAGTCGCGGAAGTAGGCGCGTACCGTTTCGTCGCCGACGCGCCGCCGCAGCTCCACCATCGCCCGGTTCTCCGGGTCGAAGACGAACTCCTCGTCGGCGTAGAGGCCGGCCAACAGGACGAACGACGTGATGCGCTTCTCGACGCCGGCGAGGATGGAGCCGACGTGGGCGTTGAAGCTGTGACCGACGTAGGCGATGCGCCGCGGGTCCACGTCGCCGCGCGCGGCCAGAAGGTCGAGCCCCCGCCGGAAGTCAATGACCTGCTGGCGCGAGACCTCGGACGACTGCACGGCCTCGCGCATCTCCTCCTTCTCCATGACGAAGCCGGGCCGGACGTAAGGGGCGTCGATGAGGAGCGAGACGGCGCCGGCGCGCGCCAGCACGACCGCCTCTTCGAGGAACTCGCGACGGTCGCGAAGCGGCGAGCCCCGCATCATCCAGTGACCGTAGAGGACGGCGGCGAACGGCCCGCGGCCGCGCGGCAGGACCAGGTAGGCCGGGACGCGCCCGCCGCGCGGGCTCGCGTAGGTGAGGTCGACGACCGTTACGCCGCCCGGCCGCGCCTGCCGCCCGACCTCGCGCACGTCGAGCGGCGCCCGAGGGTCGTATTCAAACTGCCGCGCCAGCTCCTCGAAGCGGGGCGCGCCCGCCGTCTGGCCGAGAGCCGCGTGCGCCGCGCACCCGAGCACGAGCACGAGAAGGAGCAACAGCGTGCTTCTCGTCAAAGGTGGCCCGGTCCTCGTCAAGGCCGTCATGCTTCTCATACCCCTCCCCGCGCACTCAGTCGCCGAGCCTGTGCCCGACGAGCCGGTCGCCCTTCGAGACGTAGAGCAGGCCGGCGGCCTCGTCGCTGATGAAGCGCTCGTCCGGGTCGGCGAGCCGCACCTGGCGGGCGGCGCGCCCCGAGTCGATGTTGACGCCGACGAGCCCGCGCCCGCCGCCCCGCAGGGAGGTGTAGAAGTACATCCAGCGGCCGCGCAGCGCCGCGAGCCTCTGCGTCCGCATCAGGAAGCGCGAGAGGCGTGCGAGCTGGCTCGAAGGGTCGAGCCGGTCGAGCAGGCGCTCCGAGACGTCGCCGGCCGAAGGGGCCGAGACGCGCGGCCTCGTCACGATGTTGGTCGAGGCGGCGCGGCGTGCGCGCTGGAGCACGCCGAAGGTCGAGAGCCGTTCGGCCGCGTAGCCGCGCGCGTAAGAGCGCGTGTAGTCGGAGGCGAGGCTCGTCAGGTCGGCCAGCGTCACGTGCGCGGCGAGTCCCGAGAAGCGCAGGCCGCCGAGCGCGCCCACCAGTCGCGCGCCGCGGAAGACGGTCGAGGCCGCGCCGCCGTAGCGGAAGTAGAGCGAGGCGGCGCGCGCCGCCACCGCCCCCACCGTGCGCAGCAAGCCTCTTCCCGGCGGCTCGTGCCGCTCGCGCCAGAGCGGCGTCGCGTTCGAACCGTCGAAGGCCGCCAGCTCGTTCTTGCCGCCCAGCACCAGCTCGCCCCGCTCGTTCAGGAGCACGAAGGCCGCGGCCTCGACGCCGTGCGAGACCTTGAGGCGGTGCTTCCCCGTCAGCGAGTCGAGCAGGATGAGGTCGTCGCGGTCGGCGATGGCCGCCGTCCCCGCGTTCGGGAGCGCGAGGTTCGTCAGCCCCTTGTCCGCGCCCTTGTAGCGCCAGATGGTCTTGCCCGTCGCGGCGTCGATGGCGCTCACGCCGTAGGGCCCGCGCGCCACCGTCTCGCCGTCCTCCAGGCGCGTGAACTGCCCGCCCGTCCTCACGTAGAGCACGCCGCCCGTGAGCAGCATCTCGGGCGTGAGCCCGAGGTCCTTCGACTCCCAGGCGACCTCCCCGCTCGCGCGCGAGACGGCGCGCACGCGCCCGCGCCCCGAGATGTAGACGAAGCCCTCGTCCGCGATGGGGTCGGCCTCGGTGAGCGCGAGCCCCTCCTCGTTGACGCGGAACTTCTCGCGCCGCCGCTCGCGCCCCGTGCGCGCGTCGAGCGAGGTCAGCCCCTCGTAGAAGAGGTAGAGGCGGCCGTCGAGGAAGGCCGGCGGGCGGTAGTTGTCGAGCGTGTAGGGCACCTCGCGGTCGCGGTCTTCGCCCCACGTCACCGGCATCATCTCGACCTCGCTCTCCAGCTCGCGCTTCCACAACTCCTCACCCGAGGCGATGGCGAAGACGTGCAGCTCGGGCTTGCGCTTGAAGCCCGCGCGCGGCTTCGACTTCGCGTCGCGCGCGAAGACCGCCGCGAGCAGCCCCGCGCCCGGGTCGAAGGCCGTCTGCATCACGGCGCCGCGCACCTTGTCGCTGCGCCAGAGGGCGTCGCCCGTCAGGATGTCGAGGGACTCAAGGCGTGTCTTGCCGCCGCGCTCCAGCGTGACGAGGAGCAGGTCCGTGCCCGGCACGGCCGCGACGTCCGTCTCGTCGAGCCGCGCGTCCTTGCGCCGCCAGAGCACCTCGCCCGTCTCGGCTTCGAGCCCGTAGAGCGATTTCTCCGTGCCGACGACGAGCACGCCCACCTCGGTCGTCTGGTAGAAGCGCACCGCGCCGTCGAGCTTCGTCGACCAGGGCTCGGCCCCTTGGGCGGCCGGAGCGCTGAAGAGCGCGAAGAGGAGGACGACGAGAGCCGCGCACGGCGTCACGCGGCCGAGCGCCGACGCGCCCGCGAGCTGCTTGAGAAGGTTGTTGTCGAAAAGGCTTTTGATGACTTCCATGGTACTGCCCGTGTTATGTACGGCGCACGCGGGAGACGGCGCGGCTTTTGTGTGCGACGTCGGCTTGCGCGGCGTGCGCCCTCAGTCTACCAGCGAGAGGAACTCGGTCAGAATCCTCTCGGTGATGCCCCAGATCAAACCGTGCTCGGAAGGGTAGGCCGGCCACTCGCGCTCGACGCCCGCGAACACCATGCGGAAGACGCCCGAGCGCCCGCCGCGCTTCAGCTCGTCCACCGGCACCCAGAAGGCCGCGGCGACCTCGCCGCTCAGCTCCAGCCCGCGCGGCTCGCCGACCCGGGCGTGATAGGCGCGCGGGGCGACGAAGACGAAGGGCGTCACCGAAATCCGCGGCGCGTAGGGGCTCTGCGGCGTGACGGTGCCGAGCCGTGCGAGCGCCTCGCCGCCCGCGCGCAGGTCGAGACCGACCTCCTCGAAGGTTTCGCGCACGGCCGTCGCCAGCAGGCTCTCGTCCTCCGGCTCCGCGCGCCCGCCCGGCAGTGCCAGGTGCCCTGACCAGTGGTCGCGCTCGGCCTCGGAACGTTTGATGACGAGCATCTGCGCCCCCTCGACGTGGCCGCGCAGCACGAGCGCGACGGCCGCGCGCCGGAGCGCGCCCGCAGAGCCCGCGCCCTCCGCGGACGCCTCCGGTTCGCCCACCCACGCCGAACCTTCCGCGCCGACGCGCGCCCTCAGCCTTGAAAGGAAAACGTCGAACTCGCTCATCGGCCTGCTCGAAGAGATGACTTGAACGTTCGCTCTGCGACCGCGCACGGTCTCAAACGCTACCGCCGTGGATTCCGCCCCGGCCCTCGCACGCCCGGCCGGGAAGGGGAGTCGAGGCGCGCGATACGCCCCCCTTCGCCCACGGCCCAGGCCACGTCCCCGCGCGGCGCGACGCTCACGGCGTGAAAACCTTCCACGCCCAGCGCGCGCCAGCTACGCCCGCCATCCGCGGAGAAGTCCGACCCGGAAGGCCCGACGGCGATGAGCGCCGGCCCGCGCGTCCCCGGCACGTGCGCCACGGCGGACCTGTAGCCGCCCGGGCGCTCCGCCGCCCCCAACGCACGCCAGGTGCGGCCGCCGTCGAAGGTCAGAGCGGCGTTGCCGTCGGCCTCACGCTCCTTCGTGTAGTCGCCGCCCGCGGCCGCGCCCCTCTCCGGGCTCCAGAAGCTGAGAGAGAAGACGCCCGCCGCCTTGCCCGCCGCTAAGGGCGCTGGCGCCGCACTCCACCCGCTCCCGCCGTCGGCCGAGCGGAAGACGCGCGGGCCTTTAGGCCCGCCCGTGCCGAACCACGCCCTGTCGCGGCCGACGACGGCGACGCAGGTGCCGCTGGCGGCGAACCCGCCTTCGCCTTCGAGCGCCGGCGGCATCCCGCCCGGTTCGACCTCTCGCCAGTTGCGCCCGCCGTCTTCCGTCCTGACGACGAGGAAGCGCCCTTCCACGGGGTCGCTCATGGCGAGCCCACGCAACCTGTCCCAGAAGGCCATGCAGTCGAAGAAGGCGGCCGCGCGGCGGTTCTGGAACTGTAGGGTCCAGTTGCGCCCGCCGTCGTTCGTCTTGTAAATCCGTGAGCGCTCGCCCTCGCCGATGGCGAGCAGGTAGGCCGTGTCTGCGTCGAAGGCGTCCACGTCGCGGAAGTCGAGTGCGGCCGCGCCCGGCACACGCCCCACCCGCCACGTTCGCCCGCCGTCGGCCGTGCGCGCGTAGGTGCCTTCGGCCCCGCTGACCCAGGCCACGCGCCGGCTGACGGCGCTCACGCCGCGCAGGCGTGCGGCCGTCCCGCTCGTCTGCACGACCCACTGCGCACGAGCCCCCATCGCGCAGAGGAGGAGAAGCAGCGTGATGAGAATCGGCCTGTATGACTCAAACATAGAACGGTTCCGGTCAAAGGCTACGGGTTTTGAGATGCCGCGAGCGGCGCGCCGCGCTGCTACCTTATAACAGAGAAAGTGAAACGGCAGGCGGGGAGTCGCCGGTAGGGTGTGAACTCTCGCACGGCGGACGCCTCTCCCCCGTGGCACGCGGGCTGCAATAGTAAACGTCGGCAAGCACGGAGGAAGTTAAACCGTGACCCCGCCGCCATCCCTTCTCTGAGCGTGGCCTGCCGCTACGCCAGCCGCCCGCCGAGCATCCCTATCAAACAAACTTCTGACGGAGCCCGCTTAAAACGCGGGCTTCTCGCCTTTGTGGGCGCCCTTTCCATTGGTGCGTGTCGGGGGGAGTCCGCAAAGTCTCCGCGCCGTTGCCGTCGTGGGCGGCGGTCGCCGTGCGCGGCCGGTGACGCATCTTGTCACCGGCTGGATGACAAATTATGGAATGAGGAGAATGGTTTCCCGGATTCCTCAGTCGCTCATTTCAGGGCATCTCGCCCGAGATAGGTATGAGAGGGGCGGGTTGCGTGGCGTCGTCGGACTTATGGTTTACACGCGGGCCGGCTTGAGGAAGGGGCGGCTCAGTAGATAGCCGATGTAATAATAAGTCTCATAGGCCAACAGGCCGGCCTGGCTGCGCAGCCCGCGGTATCTGGTGCTCGGCGTCGGCGACGGCTCGGCTTCCAGTCCCACGTCCCTCGCCATCGCCACCGCCCTCTTCATGTGCAGGGGGTCACTCACGATGAGCACCTTCCGCAACCCCCGCGCGTCGGCGAGCTGCTTCGCGTAGATGATGTTCTCGTAAGTGTTATGAGATTTCTCTTCGATCAGAATGTCGCTGGCCGGAACACCGCTCTCCACGGCGTAACGCCGCGCGGCGGCGGACTCGGTCGGCTCGCCCCTGTTACCCTGCCCGCCGGTGAAGATCAGCTTGCGGACCTTGCCCTTGCGGTAGAGGTCGATGCCGTGGTTGACGCGCTCCCTGAAGACGGGCGAGACCTCCTTGCCCCAGACGGCGGCGCCGAGCACGACGGCAGCATCGGCCGTCGCGTCAGAGCTCGCGTTGCGGTACGAGTAGACGCGCGCCGCGAGCAGCCCCACCGCCAGGAGCGGGACGGTGGAGATTAACAGCAACGCCTTCGCGACCCTTTTCATGACCACCCCACTCCCGATAAAGCCTTCTGCCCACGCCGCCCTTCCGTTTTCCTGTCGCACTTCAAGGCCGTGGTCGGCCCCCGGAAAAACTCGAATAGTGTAATCTTTGCCCCGGGACGGAAAGAAGCCGCCGCGACGCTGTCGCTTCGATATCTTGCCCCTCGACGTCCCCCCGCGACAAGAGGAATTCGGCGCGGGAAGGCCCCGGGTTGTTTCCGGACCTGCCCAAGTCGGCGATAGCCTCGTTTATCGTTAAAATTTCATCGTTAATAAAGAGGGTGAACTCGGACGAAGAATAGACCTTCAACGTGTTTTTTTACAGGGACAGAATAAGCGACAAAGATAAGTGTCGCGAACAACACCATCTGCTGGAAGGTTGAAGAGAAGGAAATAGCCCCCTCAGCTTGGCCGCAGCGTGCCCGTCGGCTTCGTCACCCGGAGCGGCGACCTCTCCGCCGCCTCTTTGCCGGGACCCGCCCGCAATTCACCCCTCACGTCAACCTACAAAGGAAGAGAGGAGGAGCGAGCCCGGGAGGCCCGGCGGACGGGCCCGGGCAACCCGGAGGGGGCAGGAAACATCTTAGTTTGCAACAAGTTACTCCCCCTCAACGAGTTTTACGAGAGAGTCCCCTGAAACAATTCCGACGGGGGCTCGTACAGTTTCCAGACCTTGATTTTGCGCGCCCCGAGCGCCTTTTTTATTCGACCGGTATATTGATGAAAAATCTCGTTCCCCGAATCCTCCTCGCCTCCCTCTTCGTCTTCGCCTCCTTCGCCGCCGCGGGCGCGCAGGTCAAATCGAAGACCGCCAAAGCCGACACCGCGGCCGAGCAGCCCGGCGACTTGCAGAAGTTCCGCCAGGACTTCATCAAGGCGGCCGAAGAGTACCGCGCGAGCCTCCAGGAGCTTTCCGCCAGCTACGAGTCGAACCTCAAGAAGCTCGCCGAGAAGCACGAGCAACTGAAGGGGCTCTACACCGACGGCCTCATCGCGCGCAAGGAGTTCGAGGCGAGCGAGGCCGAGATGACGGACGCGCGCGCCAGGGTCGAGGAGATGCGCACGGAGATGGCCAGGGCCGACGAGACGCTCGCGGCCGCGCGCAGGCCCATCGAGCCTCTGTCCACCGCCGCGCCCTTGCAGGTCGCGAGCGCGCAGGTGAAGTGGACGACCGGCAGCACGGCCATCGACAACCTGATTCGCCTCAACGGCCAGCGCTACGGCGTCGACCCCTACCTCGTCTACTGCGTGATGCGGCAGGAGTCGGGCTTCCGCCTCGGGGCGACGAGCCCGGTCGGGGCCGCCGGGCTGATGCAGTTGATGCCCGGGACGGCGGCGCGCTACGGCGTCTCGAACCCTTACGACCCGGCGCAGTCGATCAGGGGCGGCACGCGCTACCTCGCCGACCTGCTGCGCCTGTTCGGCGGACGCGTCGACCTGGCGCTGGCCGGGTACAACGCCGGCGAGGGCGCGGTGATGAAGTACGGCCGGCGCATCCCGCCCTACCGCGAGACGCAGAACTACGTCCGCACCATCGGCACGCGCTACGCGCAGAGCGGCGGCGGCGTCATGCTCACCGGCAAGAGCGTCGAGCGCGAGGCGAGGGGCAACCGCAGGTAAGGAAGAGCCGGCCGGAGAGACTTTTGTGAGATGAGGGCGGGGCTTCGGCTCCGCCCTCTCTGTTTTGGCGCGGACCGGCGTCGCCGTAATTTGCGCGGCCTCTGGGTTGGCGTATGATGAGGGGCCTGCGCTCGAAGGCCTGAAACACAAACAAGCCTGTCAGAGAGGAAACCGCCGCCGATGAGAGTGACGCTTAGAATTTGCGCGCTGGCCGCCGCGCTCTGCCTGCTCGTGCCGCCGGTCGCCGCCGCCCGGCAGAGGCGCGGGAAGGGAGCGCAGTCGCCCGAGCTGTCCGAGCTGAACGCGAAGATACGGCGCTTCGCGCCGACGGTGATTACGGCCGACACTTCGCGCCTGGACGCGGGCGACCGCCGCGCGCTCCAAAAAATCATCGAGGCCGCCCGCCTCTTCGACCCGCTCTTCCTCAGGCAGGTCTGGAGCGGCAACGTCGCGCTCAAGCGCAGGCTTGAGGCCGACCGGACCCCACTCGGGCGCGCGCGCCTCCACTATTTCAACCTCAACGACGGACCCTGGTCGCAGCTCGACGAGAACATCGCCTTCCTGCCGGGCGTTCCGCGCGAGAAGCCGCCGACGGCCGCGCACTACCCCGACGACATGACCAGGCAGGAGTTCGAGGCGTGGGTCGCGACGCTCCCCGAGGCCGAGAAGCAGAAGGCGACGGGCTTCTTCTACGCCGTCCGGCGCGACCCGGCACGCCGGCTGAAGCTCGTGCCCTACAGCCAGGAGTACCGCGAATTCCTCGTCCCGGCCGCGACGCTCCTGCGCCAGGCCGCGGGGCTGACGACCAACGCGACGCTCAAAAACTATCTCTCGAAGCGCGCCGACGCCCTGCTCTCCGACGACTACTTTGAGTCGGACGTGGCCTGGATGGAGCTGGACGCGCCCTTAGACGTGACCATCGGCCCTTACGAGACCTACTCGGACGGGCTCTTCGGCTACAAGGCGGCCTTCGAGGCCTACGTCACGCTGCGCGACGAGGCGGAGTCGAACAAGCTGACGCGCTTCGGCGGCTACCTCCAGGAGCTGGAGGACAACCTGCCCGTCGAGCCGCGCCACCGCAACCCGAAGCTCGGCGCGGCGGCGCCCATCCGCGTCGTCAACGTCGTCTACGCCTCGGGCGAGGCCAACTCGGGCGTGCAGACGGCGGCCTTCAACCTGCCGAACGACGAGCGCGTCATCAGGGAGAAGGGCTCGAAGCGCGTGATGCTCAAGAACGTGCAGGAGGCGAAGTTCCACAAGACGCTCCTGCCCATCTCGCGCGTCGTCCTCTCGCCCGCCTCGCAGCGCGACGTCTCCTTCGAGGCCTTCTTCACGCACGTCCTCGCGCACGAGCTGATGCACGGCCTCGGGCCGCACTCCATCACCCTCGCGGGGCGCGAGACGAGCGTGCGGAAGGAGCTGAAGGAGACCTACTCGGCCATCGAGGAGGCGAAGGCCGACGTGACGGGGCTGTGGGCTTTGCAGTACCTCATCGACAAGGGCGCGGTCAACCGCCAGCTTGAGCGGACGCTCTACACGACCTTCCTCGCCAGCGCCTTCCGCTCGGTGCGCTTCGGCATCACCGAGGCGCACGGCAAGGGCATCGCCCTCCAGTTCAACTACCTGACGGATGAGGGCGCCATCAGGTTCGACGAGCGCACGGGCACCTTCTCCGTCGTCCCCGGCCGCTTCAAGGAGGCCGTGCGCAAGCTGACGCGCGAGCTGCTCACGCTCCAGGCCGAGGGCTCGTACGAGGCCGCCAGGGCGATGCTGGCGAAGTACGGCGTCGTCCGCCCCGAGATGCAGGGCGCGCTCGAACGCCTGAAGGGAGTGCCGGTGGACATCGAGCCGAGCTACCCGCTGGCGGCGCAGCGCGGCGCCGGCAGGTGAAGCGTCGACGCGAAAGGCGAGGGGCGTGGGG
>Ga0216309_1000073_pt1 | contig 16417 bp, 14 predicted proteins | sample Total_DNA_C_FD_161284 | JGI IMG/M metagenome (GOLD analysis project Ga0216309, IMG submission 161284) | Terrestrial sediment cell enrichment communities for BONCAT metagenomics from Utah, United States - Total_DNA_C | ecosystem: Environmental > Terrestrial > Deep subsurface > Rock core/Sediment ...
CCGAAGTCGAGCAGCTTGCAGCGCTCGGAGCAGAAGGGGCGGTCGGGGTTGTTCTCGAAGGTGACGGGGCGGTGGCAGATGGGACACTTCATAAAGCCGTAAACCTTGGTCGTAAGCCGTCGGCGGTCGCCGCGCGGCGCGGCCCGTCGACGGACGACGATTGACGGTTCACGCCTCTCGGACGTCAGACGGCGGCCGACGCGGCCGGGGTTTTTATGAGAATTTTTCGGTCGACGAAATCGATGATACCGGCGCGGCGCAGCGCGTTCAAGCGGACGGTGACGCTCTCGCGCGTCGAGCCGACGATGGAGGCAATTTCGCGGTGCGGGAGCGGGAGGTCGATGAGCACGCCCTCGGCCTCGGGGCGGCCGTAGCGCTCGGAGAGGTCAACGAGCAATTTGTCGAGGCGCGCCGGGATGGCGTCCAGGGCGAAGTCGGCGACGCGGCGCTCGGCCCGCGAGAGCCGTTGACCAACCATGCGGAAGGTGTAATCATAAAGCTCGCGGCTCGCAGCCATCCCCTCCCTGTACACCCCCGCAGGAATCCGCAGCAGGCGCGCCTGCTCGTACGCGATGGCGCACTTCTCGCGCACCCCCGCCGAGTAGAGCGACGATTCGCCGAAGAGCGCGCCCGGGCCGATGATGTCGATGACGGCCTCGCGCCCCGTCGCATCGTCGATGGAGCAGACCTTGACGCGCCCGCGGACGATGCAGTAGAGCGCGTCGGCCACGTCGCCCCGGCGGTAGATGAAGCGCCGGCGGCGGAAGTCGACGGCCTCGGAGCCGCAGGCGAGCAGGGCGAGCGCCTCTTCGGAGAGGCCGGGAGCGAGTTCGGACTTGCGCAGAATTTCGGCCCGCTCGGATGCGGGCAGGTCGCTGGCGCGTCGGTGTGGCATGACGGGGGAACCTCTTAATAAGGGGTCTGGGAATCTTGAAGAGCGCGTGTGCGGCTCTCGCAGGCCCGCGCGGTCGGCGACCGGAAGAGTGGGGACGGGGTCCCGTAAAGCTCTTTGACCGGAAAGGGAGATGGAACGGGCGCGGATGCCGCAACAGCTGCGAGGTGACAGTAAACCTTAAACCGTTATTCGATGAGGAAAAGTTAACCGCTACGACGAACACAGGGTAACTGTCCCTTGAATTAGCGGGCACAATAGCACGAAGACCGGAGGGGTGCAAGACCTGTTTTTCGCAAAATTATGGCAAGCAAGATGAGCGTCCTCGTCGTCGACGACGAGCCCGACAAGCGACTGCTGCTCGCCTTCGCGCTGGAGAACGAAGGCTATCAGGTGTTCACGGCCGACGACGGCGTGGCCGGGCTCGCCGCGGTCGAACTCTACCAGCCCGACCTCATCGTCACCGACGTGATGATGCCGCGCATGGACGGCTACGAGATGATCCGCAGGGTGCGCGGCAACCCGCAGACCAAGTTCATCCCCGTCATCATCCAGTCGGCGGCGCGCGTCGAGGGGCGCGACGTCCGCCTCGGCTCGGAGCTGGGCGCGCTCGGCTACCTGACCGACCCGACCGACCTCGACCTGCTGCGCGCGCGCGCGCGCACGCTCCTCGAGCTCAAGCAGTACCTCGACTCCTGCCAGGAGGCGGCCTTCACGGACCACCTGACGGGGCTCGCCAACCGCCGCCGCTTCGAGCGCCAACTGGAGCGCGAGGTGGCGCGCACCGAGCGCTACGGCCACCCGTTCTGCCTCCTCCTGGTCGACATCGACAACTTCAAGGAAGTCAATGACACCTACGGGCACGACGCGGGCGACGAGGCGCTGCGCCGCGTGGCCAACGTCATCCAGTCGGGCACGCGCGGCATCGACACGGGCGCGCGCATCGGCGGCGACGAGTACGCCATCATCCTGCCGGAGACGAACCTGGAGCGCGGCCTTGAGGTGGCCGAGCGCCTCCGCGTGGCCATCGCCGCGCCCGGCACGGACCAGGCCGGCCGCGTCACGGCCAGCCTCGGCGTCGCCGAGCTGCCGGCCTGCGCCCGCACGGGCGACGAGCTGCGCGCGGCGGCCGACGCCGCGCTCTACGACGCCAAGCGCAACGGTCGCGACCGCGCCGCCTGCGCTCCGACGGCCGCGAACCCCGTGCCGGCGCGCCGCGTATCATAGACGGGTAGGCAGTGGATAGTGTGTCAGTAGACGTTGGAGGGTAGGCGGTGTTTGGTGGCCGGGTAGGCGCCGCGCAGGGGGCGAGGCCGATGCCGGGACGTCTCGCGGACGAGGATTTTTCCTGCCGACTGCCGACCGCCGACTACTCTCTACTTCGGGAGATTTTATGGCCGACTATCGAGACAAGCTTGACGAGTGGCGCGAGGCGGCGCGGCGCAAGGCGCGCGACCTGGACGAGAAGTACAACATCCGCGAGCGCGTCGAAGAGGGCGCGCGCGCGGCGGGCGAGGCGGCGCGCAAGGGCGCCGACGCCGTCAAGACCGGCGCGGAGCGCGCGCGCACCGAGGCCGAGCGCGTCGGCGAGGACTTAGACCTGAACGCTCGCGCGCAGGACGCGCGCGAGCGCACGCAGGAGGCGCGCGAGCAGGCCGCGCGCGTGGCCGAGGAGGCGGCGCGCCTCGCCCGCGAGATGAGCGGGCGCGTGCGCGAGGCCGGGCAGAAGGCGGGCGAAAGGGCCGGCGACGTGCTCGGCGGGGCTAAGAAGTATTACGAGGGAGCGGCGCGCGCGGCGAGCGCCGGGGCGCGCTTCGCCGGGATGGGCGCGCGCGCCACGCGCCTGACCGCGGCCTCCTCCTCCGGGCTTTTCCGCGCCTACGACTGGGCGCGGCAGAACCCGAAGCAGGCCATCGTCGTCACGCTCTCGCTCGCGGCCGGACTTCGCGGGGGCGCGGCCTTCCCCGGCCTCGACGGCATACTCCTCGGCGCGCACCCGCACTGGCTCACGCACTCGGCGCTGCCGGTGTGGGTCGTGCGCAAGGCGGGACAGAAGTTCGAAGATTACCTGCGCGAGCGCGAGCGCCTGGTCGCCGCCGGAGAGCTGGACGAGGCCGACCGCAAGCGCGTCGAGTTCGAGCGCAAGATGGTCCGCTACGTCGGCGCGCCGCTACTGGGCGCATTCAGCTGCGCCGCCGGCGTGACGATGATGGCGCAGATTCTCCAGCCGGGCACGGTCGTCGGCGCCCCCGTCAGCTGGCTCGTCGGCGGAAACCCCATCCTCTCCGGCGTCTGGCTCTTCTCGAACGGCGTCATCTGCATCCAGCAGGGCTACAAGTTCTTCATGATCGCGCTGAAGGACGTCGAGGCCGCCGAGCGAATCGTAAGAGAAATCAGGGGCCTGCTCCCCACGGGCGCGCCGGCCTGAGAGTCGAAGGGTCGACTTAGAGATCGAAAAAGGGGGCGGAAGTACACTGGATTGTTGGGGGCCGCTCGTGATTTGCGAGCGGCTTCCTTTTTGCAGGCGACTGCTGCTAGGCTGGTGGCCAACAACAGCCCAACTTAAATTTAAAGGTCATGGCAGGCTTGCCGGAACGAACGTGGTCAATCGTGGCGAAACACATCACCCTGAGCTTGCTCCTTTTCTGCTTCTGTTCAACCGTCCGGGCGCAAGTCGGCGCTACGCGCACACTTTCCGGCGTGGTTCTTTCACAGCGGAACGAAGCCGCGCCGGGAGTGACAATCGTCGTGCGCTACCTCTCGGGCGAGCAGGAGGGTGAGAGCGATGCCGAGGGGAATTTCCGACTCGTCGTACCGAACGAGCCGCTGACTGTTCAGTTCTCCGGCAAGAGCATCGAGCCGCTGACGAAAAACATCGGGGCGGGCGTGCCGACCGAGAACCTACAGATCAGAATCACTTACGTCGTCCCGCCGATTCACGAGAGCGTGGTCATTCAGGCGACGGGGCTCGACCCGACCATTGACCGCCGCAACGACACGGTCTACAAGGGCACTCTCTTCAACCGGGACGACCAACTTTTCCAGACGCTCAACGCAGGCATCAACGCCGGGCAGCACGAGGGCGGCGGCAAGTCGCTCGAAATTCGCCGTTTCGGATTTAACCTCGATCACGGCGGCGTCAGCGGCGGGCTGAAGGTCCTGGTGGACGGCGTGCAGCAGAATCAAGGCACTCAGGGGCACGGGCAGGGATACCTCGGCCAGCTCAAGAGCCTGACGCCGGAGCTGGTGCAGGACGTGTCCATCCTCAACGGCCCGTTCAGCGCACAGTACGGCGACTTTTCCGGCTTGGGTGTCGTCCACATTCGCCTGAGAGAGTCTTTACCCGAACAGCTCACTTTGCGGGTTCAGGGTGGGTCGTTCAACACCTTCCGCACTTTCATCGCTTACAGCCCAGAGCTGGCTGGCGCTGACTCGTTCCTCGCCTACGAAGGCTCACGCACTGACGGCCCGTTCTTGAATCCGCTCCGTTACAAGCGCGATAACGTTACGGGCAGTTACACCCGGCACTTGGGCGAAAACGCAGCTTTCGGCTTCAAGTTCAACTTCGGCCGCAACGACTTCTTCTCATCGGGTCAGATTCCCCTCGATGAAGTCGCAGCCGGGCGGCTCGACCGCTTCGGCAACCTCAACCCTTTCGGGGGCGGGCGCGTGCGGACCGGAGTCCTGGCTGCGTACTACCGAAAGGAGTGGGCGTCCGGCGACACGCTGAAGGTTGACGCCTTCTTAGGGCGGTCTCTGTTCGACCTCTACTCCGATTTCACCTTCTTTCTGGCCGACGAGGTGAACGGCGACGAAATCCAGCAGCATGACTCGCGGTTGCAGGAGGGGGCGAACGTCCAGTATCTACACCCACACAAGTTGTTCGGCAACCCGGCCCTGCTCACGGTCGGCGGGAATCTCCACGCGAGCCAAATCAGCGTCGGACTCAGCAAGACGGCGAGGCGTGATCCATTCGAGGCGGTGACAAGTGCTCTGGCGCACGTCACGAACAGCGCAGGGTACGTGCAGCAGGCGGTCGATCTGCTGGACGGGCACCTGCACGTCGAGGGTGGTCTGCGCTTCGATTACTTCCGCTTCGCCGTGGACGACAGGCTGTACCCGCCCCAGTCCGGCACGCAAGGCGCGGGACTCGTCCAGCCCAAATTCAACGTCGCCTATACGCCCTCACACAGATTCCCGGCGACCTTCTACTTCAACTACGGGCGCGGAATTTCCAGCCAGGACGCCCGCGGCGTTGTCCAAAATCCTTCAGCCCCTAAAGTCTCTACGACGGACTTCTATCAGGCCGGCACGGCACACAATCTGAAAAAGTTTTCGCTGAGCACAGACTTCTTCCTGATAGACCGCTCGAACGAACAGGTCTACATCCCGGATGACGGCAGCTTCGACTTCAAAGGGCCGAGCCGGTCTTACGGGTTCGAGGTCAAGACTTCGGCCAGGCTGACCCGCCACCTGACTTTCAACGGCGGCCTGACTCAGGTGAGTAACGCCTTCTATCGCGGGACGCTGCCGAGGGTTTACGTGGACAGCGCACCGCGCACGGTCGGGAACGCGGGGCTGACCTTCTCGGGCTATCGCGGATTCGACGCGTCTCTCGGCTACCGTCACGTCGGCAACTACCGCCTCGATGGGGAAGACGTGACGATCAGGGCGTCGGGGCTGGACGTCATCGACTTGAGCGTGAGCAAGCGCCTGCGGCGTTGGGTTGACTTCAACCTCTCCGTGGACAACCTGACCAACAAACGCTACTTCGAGACGCAGAACTATTTCGAGTCGCGGCTACGTCGGGGCGGCCCGGTCGTTTCGCGGATTCACGGCACACCGGGCTACCCGTTCGGGCTGACGGTAGGATTGACCCTGCGCTTACTTGGCAAGTAGTAACAACCACCCGGAAAATCTTCAACGGCGGAATCAAATCAAGTGCCGGGCTACAAGCTCTTCATGTTCGCGCTGAAGGACGTGTAGGCGGCCGAGAGACTCGTCAGAGAAATCAGGGGACTGCTGCCCGCGGGCGGCCCCGGACGCCGATGACGGTCCTGCCCCCGCGTGCCGCGTGGAAGAATTCTATTGCGCCCGCGGGGGCGGCCCCGGTAGAATCCGGCCAGCCGTTTCATCTATCGCAGGATGTTGCACATATGAATGTCGTCATGATACGGGCGCACGGGCGGCGCCTGCGTCTGCTCCGCCCGCTTTTGGGCGCGCGCGTCTCGGCCGGCTTCCCGTCCCCGGCCGAGTCCTGGGTCGAGGCGCGCATCGACCTCAACAGGCAGTTGATACGCCATCCGGCCGCCACCTTCTACATGCGTGTCGTCGGCGATTCGATGGAGGGCGAGATCAAGGAGGGCGACATCATCGTCGTCGACCGCGCGTGCGAGGTCGAGGACGGCGACATCGCGGTCGTGAGGCTCTTCGAGGACTTCGCCGTCAAGAGGCTCAGCCTGAAGGGCGGGGGCGTCCGCCTGCTGGCGTCGAACGAGGCCTACGCGCCCATCGAGGTGACGGAGGAGATGGACTTCGAGGTCTGGGGGAAGGTGCTCTGGAGCATCCGCCCCCACTGAGGACTTGATGCCGGCCGTCTTCATCCTGTGTGACGCTAACAACTTCTACGCCTCGTGCGAGAGGGTGTTCGACGCGGCGCTCACGGGGCGCCCGGTCGTCGTGCTGTCGAACAACGACGGCTGCGTGGTGGCGCGCTCCAACGAGGCGAAGGCGCTTGGCATCGGGATGGGCGTGCCCCTCTTCCGTGTGCGGCACATCGTCGAGGCGCACGGCGTCCGCGTCTTCTCTTCGAACTACGCCCTCTACGCCGACATGTCCCAGCGCATCATGACGGTCCTCTCCGAGTTCACGCCCGAGTTCGAGGTCTACTCCATCGACGAAGCCTTCCTGCGCGTGAGCGTGCCCACGGCCGGGACGCTCGCCGACCTCGGGCGCGAAATTCAGGCGAGGGTCTACAGGCACACGGGCGTGCCGCTCTCCGTCGGCATCGCCGAGACGAAGACGCTCGCCAAGCTGGCCAACCACCTGGCGAAGAAATCCGACAAGGCGCGCGGCGTGCTCGACCTGACCCGCTCGCCGCACCAGGACTACGCGCTGGAGTGCACGCCGGTCCGCGAGGTGTGGGGTGTGGGGCCGAAGTACGCGCGCCTCCTCAAGAGCCGCGGGGTCGAGAACGCGCGTCAGCTCCGGGACGTCGAGCTGGGGTGGGCGCGCAGGGCCTTGACGGTGGTCGGGGCGCGCGTCGTGCAGGAGCTGCGCGGCGTGAGCTGCCTGCCGATCGAGACGTGCCCGCCGCCGCGCAAGAGCCTCACGCACTCGCGCTCGTTCGGCCGGAGGGTGGAGAGCCTCGCGGGGCTGCGCGAGGCGGTCGCCTCCTTCACCGTCCGCGTGGCCGAGAAGCTGCGCCGGCACGGGCTGGCGGCCGGCGCGCTGACGGTCTTCGCCGCGACGAGCCGCTTCTCGAAGGACGAGCCCTACTACGCGAACTCGGCGACGGTCGAGATGGCCTACCCGACCGACGCCACGCCGGAGCTGCTCGAGCGCGCGACGGTCTGCGCCGAGAGAGTGTACCGTGCGGGGTGCAGGTTCAAGTCGGCGGGCGTGCTGCTGACGGGGCTGGTCCCGGCCAGCCCCACCACCATCCGCATGTACGGCGACGAGAGGTGGCAGCGCGCCCGGAGACTCGCGCGCGCCGTCGACGAGATCAACGAGCGCTTCGGCCGCGGCACGCTCAGATACGGCATCGTCGCCGCCCCCGCCGCCGGCTGGGGGACGAAGTTCGAGAAGCGTTCGCCGCGCTACACGACGAACTGGGACGAGATGGTGGGCATCGCCTGAAGGGGCGTCGCCCGCGTCCGTCCTACCTGACCGTCAGCGGGAAGGGGATGAACGAGAGCGCGAAGACGAGGAGCGTGGCGAGCGCGACCGCGCGGCGCGCGCGGCCGAGCGCGTCGCGGTCGTCGAGGGGCTGGGGGTGCGGCAGCCTGAGGATGACGAAGAGCAGGATGACGTAGAGGAGGCCGCTCGGCACCCCGTGCCAGAGCCAGCCGAGCGGGACGAGCGCGACCATCGAGAGGAAGGCGAGGCGGCCGGCATGCCTGTGCGCGCGCGGGCCGAGGACCGAGTAGACGGCGTGCCCGCCGTCGAGCTGCCCGACGGGCAGGAGGTTCAAACTCGTCACGAGCAGGCCGATCCAGGCCGCGAAGTAGAAGGGGTTCGGCGCTATCCCGGCCAGGTCACGCACGCCGAGCGGGCCGGCCAGCAGGCGCAGCAGCAGCGGGTCGTTGAAGATGATGACGCCCTCCTCGGGTAGCGGCGGCGCGGGCTCAGACGTTAAGAGCGCGGCGCATGCGACCGGGATGATGACGAGGAAGCCTGCGAGCGGGCCGGCCACGCCGATGTCGAAGAGCGCGCGGCGCGAGGGGATGGGCGACCTGATCTTGATGAACGCGCCGAGCGTGCCCGCGAGGAAGGGCGGCGGCATCGGGATGAAGTAGGGGAGCGTGGCGTCCACGCCGTAGAGGCGGCAGGCGACGTAGTGACCCGCCTCGTGCGCCAGCAGGATCGAGAGCAGCGAGGCGGCGAACGTCAGCCCCTCCGCGATGTAGTGCGGGTGTGCGAGCGCGTAAGAGCCGGTGGCGGCCTGCGCGAGCAGGTAATACTTCGGGACGTAGAGCAGGTAGTCGAGCGGGGTGGCGAGCGCGAGCCCCGCCCCGAGGTCGCCCGCCGGGAGCATGAAGCTCATCCAGGCCCAGGTCATCGCCGCCCCCGTCAGGAGGAAGAGCGACGCGTGCCTGAGCCATTCGCGCGCGGTCGGCTGCGCCGCGCGCCGCCGCGCGAGCGGCAGCCCCGCGCCGTGCGCCGCGAAGGTCGGTAGCTCCCGGAGGGATTCGGACATAAGGGCAGACGCCGGATGCCGGACGTCGGTGACCGCTTTTGACCGACGTCCGGCATCCGGCGTCTAAATCTGCTTAGAAGCCGTCGGGCGGGCGGCCGGACGCGTCGGCCTCGACGGGGCCGGCCGGGGAGTTTTCGCCGGAGGGCGCTTCGGTGTCGTGGATGTCGGCGTCGTCGTGTTCGTGTTCGTCGTGCTCGGTGTCGAAGCCGTGCGCCTGAAGCTCCTTGCCGGGCTTGAAGCGGATGGTCTTCCCCGAGGGGATGGCCACCTCCTCGCCGGTGCGCGGGTTGCGCCCCACGCCTCGCTTGCGCGGCTTGACGACGAAGACGCCGAAGCCGCGCAGCTCGATGCGCTCGCCGCGCGCCAGCGCCTCCTTCATCGAATGGAAGAGCGCGTCGACGGCCTGCTCGGCCTTCATCTTAGGCACGCCGGTCCGCTCGGCCACGCGGTTCACGATGTCGAGTTTAATCACGTCGCTTCAGCCTCCGCTTCGGGCTCCGCCGATTCGGCGGGAGAGGATTTGTCTAAGGGTGACAACACTTTACGTCTGGATAATAGAGACGCCGCGCGCGGGCTGTCAAGCATTTGGCAGTTTTCAGTTTTCAGTTTTCAGTTTTCAGTTTTCGGGGCACGCGCCTCCGGCGTGGCACGCCCCGTCCGGGTGACGGTGCTGGAAACTGAAAACTGAAAACTGAAAACTGTTCCCTCGTTGACAACGCGCGAGGCCGGCGGCTAACCTCGCAAACTCAAGGGCGCGGGGGCGAAGGTCCCCGCCCGCCCGCGCGGCAAAAGACCGACCTATGCTCTCCTTGGGACGCAAAAGCGGGCGCGAGCCCGCCTTCGGCGACGTACACATCGACGACGACCGCGACATAGAGGTGCGGCGGCTGAGCGACGAATCGCGCACGCACTTCTGGGGCGAGGCGCGGCTCCTGTTCCGCGACCTGGTCTTCGCCCTGATGATTATGGCGCTCGTGCTCGTCTTCGTCGCGCAGCCCGTCAAGGTCGAGGGCACCTCGATGCTGCCGCGCCTGCACGACGGCGAGCGCATCTTCGTCAACAAGCTCATCTACTACGGACTGCCCGAGATCGAGCGCGGCGACATCGTCGTCTTCTGGTTCCCCAACGACCCGACGAAGAGCTACATCAAGCGCGTCATCGGCCTGCCCGGCGAGACCGTGCAGATGAGGGCCGGGCGCATCTTCATCAACGGCAAGGAACTGCAGGAGCCCTACCTGGAGACCTCGCTCAACGTCGCCTCCTCCGACGACCCGCCCGTCTACGTCAAGCCGCACTACTACTTCGTCATGGGCGACAACCGCGACAACTCCTCCGACTCGCGCTCGTGGGGGCTCGTCCCCGAGAAGTACATCTACGGCAAGGCGCTCTTCCGCTACTGGCCCCTCTCGAAGGCCAGCGTCATCCGCCACGAGACGGACTATCCCGGCATCCCCACCCCGCGCCTCGAACGGCTGGAGGAGCTGGAGTAGCCGACGGATTTGATATTTCGCGCCCGAGATAGCAAACTAACTGCCTACTGCCAACTGCCTGCTGCCGACTATTCTTATGGACTGGCTGCGACCACTGCTGCTGATGTTCTACGCGCCGGCGCGCGGGATGGCGCTGGTGCGCGACCGCGCGCCCCTGGGGCAGGCGGCGCTGCTGGCCGTGCTGCTCCAGGTCGCGCACGCGCTCGTCGCGCAGTGGCGCGAGCTGGCCGGCCTGGCCGCGCGCTACGGCGCGTGGGCGGCCGTCGGGGTGCTCTTCTCCTCGGCCGGGTCGGTGCTGCTGGTCGCGCTCGTCTACGTGCCGGTCTCGATTCTGCTGGTCAACCTCTTCGAGCGCCGCGGGAGCCTCGGGCTGGTGCTGCGGCAGGAGTACGGCGCGGCCGCCTCGACCACGCTCTACGCGCTGGCGGCGGCGAGCTTGGCCACGCTCCCGCTCGCCTACTTCGACCAGACCACCGGGCTGAGCACGTCCGTGCGCGACTCGCTGCTGGCGCTCAACGAGACGCTGCGGCAGGTCTCGCCCAACGGGCCGAACGACGAGGAGGCGCGGGCGCTGTGGGCCGGGCTCGGGGCCTTGATGCCGCGGGCGGCCCTCGCGCTCGTCATCCAGCCGCTCATGCTCTTCAGCCTGTGGGCGCTGGCCGCCGTGCGCGAGGTCTTCCGCGTCGCCTGGTGGAAGTCGCTCTTAGTCGTGGTGCCGAGCCTGCTGGTGATGTTTCTGGCCTCGCCGCTGCTCTACGTCTTCAGCACGCTGCTGGCCTCGCCCTTCCTCGTGCTCCTGGTCTTCTTCCTGCTGCGCTCCTACATCGGCGAGGCGCAGCGCACGCAGCGCGCCCGCGCCTCCTTCCGGCAGAACCTGGAGGCTGCCACCCTCAACCCGGCCGACGCCTCGGCGCACTACAACCTGGGGCTGCTGCACCAGCAGCGCAGGGAGTACGAGGAGGCGCGCGCCCGCTTCCTGCGCGCCGTGGAGATCGACCCCGAGGAGGCGGACGCTCACTACCAGCTCGGGCGCATCGCGCGCGCCGAAGGGAGACTGGCGGAGGCCATCACGCACTTCGGCGAGGTCGTCTCGCGCGACGACTCGCACGCGCAGCATGAGGTCTGGCGCGAGGTCGGCGCCACCTACCTCGACGCCGGCCAGTTCGCGGACGCGCGCGACGCGCTCGAACGTTTCCTCGCGCGCCGACAGTCCGACCCCGAGGCGCTCTACCTGATGGGGCGCGCCGCCGCCGGGCTCGGCGACCAGCGCGGCGCGCGCGAGTGGATGCAGCGCTGCGTCGAGGCCGTCCGCACGGCGCCCGCCTACAAGTACCGCGCCGACAAGCGCTGGCTCAACGAGGCGCAGCAGTTCCTGCGCACGCAGGCCGGAGCCGAGACGAGATGACGAACAGGGAGAACAGGAGGCCGGCACTGCTCGTGCTGGAAGACGGGCGCAGTTTCCGCGGGCGCGCGTGGGGCGCCGAGGGCGAGGTGTGCGGCGAGATGGTCTTCAACACTTCGATGTCCGGCTATCAGGAGGTGCTGACCGACCCGTCCTACGCCGGGCAGCTCGTCTGCATGACCTACCCGCTCATCGGCAACTACGGGGTCAACCGCGCGGACGAGGAGTCGGCGCGCCCCTGGGTTGAGGGCTTCGTCGTGCGCGAGGCGAGCCCCGTGGCCTCGAACTGGCGCTCCGAGGAGTCGCTCGACGCATACCTCCGGCGCTGGGGCGTGCCCGCCATCGAACGCATCGACACGCGCGCTCTCGTCCGCCACATCCGCGACAAGGGCGCGATGCGCGCGTGCCTCTCGACGGTCGACCTCGAAGAGGCGAGCCTGCTCGGGAAGGCGCGCGGCTCGGCCCCGATGGAGAACCGGGAGCTGGCCAGCGCCGTGACGACCGCGGCTGCCTACGAGGTGGCGGCGGAGGGTGAAGAGCGCTTCCACGTCGTCTGTTACGACTTCGGCGTGAAGAGGAATTCGCTCACAGAGCTGGCGGCGCTGGGCTGCCGTGTGACGGTCGTGCCGGCCTCGACTCCGGCCGCGGAGGTATTGGCGCTCGGCCCGGACGGGGTCTACCTCTCGAACGGGCCGGGCGACCCGGCGTCGATGACCGGCGTGGTCGAGGAGATCCGCCGCCTGGTGGGCGGGGGCGTGCCGACCTTCGGCATCTGCTTCGGCCACCAGCTTCTAGGGCGCGCCTTCGGCGGCACAACCTACAAGCTGCGCTTCGGCCACCGCGGCGGCAACCAGCCCGTGAAGGACCTCTCGACGGGGAGGGTCGAGATCACCTCGCACAACCACGGCTTCGCCGTCCGCCGCGAGAGCCTGCCCCCGGAGGTCGAGGTCACACACGTCAACCTCAACGACGGCTGCGTCGAGGGGCTCAGGCACAAGAGCCTGCCCGTCATCTCCGTCCAGTACCACCCCGAGGCCGCGCCCGGCCCGCACGACGCCGAGCACCACTTCCGCCGCTTCGTCGAGCTGATGGAGCGACGGCGCGTCGCGGGCTGAAGGACCGCCGCCGCCGCTACAAAATCGGGGGCGTTTAAGGTACACTCGCCGCGCAGGCCGCCTCTCCGGGCTTCGAACAAGGTGGGTCCACCCGCCACGACTCAAACAGCTGTTTACAAAGGGAAGCGTTACCATGAAATACAGAACCGCCCGCCGGCGGGCTTTCGGCGGACGAGTGTCCGCCGCCCTGTGTGTCCTCGGCCTGTTCCTCGCCCTCTCGTCGTCGGCCGCCGCTGCCACGCGGACCTGGGATGGCGGGGGCAGCTCCTCCTCCTGGACGAACGCCGCCAACTGGGCGGGCGACGTCGCGCCCGTGGTGGGAGACGACCTGGTCTTCCCGGCCGGCGCCGCGCAGATGACCAACAGCAACAACTTCCCCCTGCTGACGAGGTTCAACTCCATCACCTTCACAGGCGGGGACTACATCATCAGCGGCAACCCCATCACGCTCTCCGCCGGCCTCAGGGCCGAGGCGGGAACGCAGGCCGTCAACATCCCGCTCAACCTCGGCGCCGCGCAGTCGTTCACCTCCGAAGGGGGCGCGCTGCTGACCGTCAACATCTTCGTCAACACGAACGGCTTCCTGCTGAAGCTCGACGGCACGGGGCTCACCGCCGTCATCGGAGTCATCGCGGGCTCCGGCGGCGTCACCAAGGACGGGACGGGCGCCGCGCTGCTGGCCTCGAACAACTCCTACACGGGCGCGACCACCGTCACGGGCGGCGTCCTCGTCGTCGACGGCTCGCAGCCGAACAGCGCCGCCGAGGTCAACGGCGGGGCCCTCGGCGGGACCGGGACGGTCGGGCCGGTCACGGTCACGGCGGGCGCGGTCAGCGCCGGCACCGTCACCTCGCCGACGGGCGTCCTGAACATCCGCGGCCGGCTCAGGCTCACCCCGGCCGGGAACTTCGTCGTCAAGCTTAACGGCAACACGGCGGGGTCCGGCTACGACCAGCTCAACGTCACCGGGCCGGTCGAGCCCGGTGATGCCAACCTGCTCGTCGTCGCATCGCCGGAGTTCACGCCGGCCGTCGGCGACACGTTCACGGTCATCAACAACGACGAGGCCGACGCGGTCGTGGGCACGTTCGCCGGCCTGCCCGAGGGGGCCATCTTCACGACGCCCGCGGGGACTCCCTTCCGCATCAGCTACGTCGGCGGCACGGGCAACGACGTGACGCTGACGCGCGTCGAGCCCCCGGCGGGCTCCCCGACCGTGCAGTTCGGCTCCGCGGCCTACAGCGTCGGCGAGGCCGCCGGCCGGGCCTCCGTCACGGTCACGCGCAGCGGCGACCTGAGCGCCCGTGTGAGCGTCTTCTACAGCACGTCAGACGGCACGGCCTCGGAGCGCTCCGACTACACGACCGCCACGGGGCGGCTCGACTTCGCCCCCGGCGAATCGAGCAAGACCTTCAACGTGCTCGTCACCGACGACGCCTACGTCGAGGGCGACGAGACGGTGACGCTCACTCTGGCCGGGGCGACCGGGGGTGCCTTCGTGGGGAGCACGTCGACGGCCACGCTGACCATCGTCTCCGACGACGCGGCGCAGCCGACCGCCAACCCCATCGACTCCTCCGCCTTCTTCGTCCGCCAGCACTACGCCGACTTCCTCAACCGCGAGCCGGACGCCTCGGGGCTCCAGTTCTGGACCGACGGGCTGAACGCGCGGCTCGCGCAGTGCGAAGGGCAGCCGACGCAGGACGCGCGCCGCCAGTGCGCTCTGTTCGCGCGGGCTGACGTCTCGGCGGCCTTCTTCCTCTCGATAGAGTTCCAGCAGACGGGCTATTTCGTCATGCGGCTCTACCAGGCCTCCTACGGCCAGCTGCCCGCGCTGCCGAGGTTCCGCCAGTTCCTCTTCGACGCGCAGGAGGTTCAGCGCGGCGTCGTGGTGGGCGTCGGCGACTGGGCGGCGCAACTGGAGGCCAACAAGGCGAGGTTCACACAGGAGTGGGCCGCGCGGCCCGAGTTCAGGGCGGTGCACGACGCCAGGTCGAACGCCGACTACGTCGATGCGCTCTTCGCCAACGCGGGCGTCGGCCCCGGAGAGGAGGCGGCGCTGCGCTCGTCGCTCGTCGCCGGCCTGAACGGCGGCACCGAGACGCGCGCCACCGCGCTGCGGAAGGTGGCCGATAGCAAGAGCGTCTACAACCGCGTCTACAACCCGGCCCTGGTGCTGATGCAGTACTACGGGTATCTGAGGAGGAATCCGAACGACGCGCCCGACTCGGACTTCTCCGGCTACAACTTCTGGCTCGCGAAGCTGAACTCCTTCAGCGCGGCGGGCGAGGACGTGAGCGACGAGGCCACGGCGCTGGCGCGCATCCGGCGGGCACAGATGGTCGAGGCCTTCATCGACTCCATCGAGTACCGCCGCCGGTTCGCCCCCTGACCCGCGCCGCGTGCCGAAGGCGGTAGTTAAAAAGGCGGAAGTGAGAGGGAGCACCTCTCACTTCCGCCTTCCGCATTTCAGCCCCCGCCTCAGTTCTGGAGCAGGCGGTCGATGGTCTGGACGAGCGAGACGAAGTCGGAGGTCTTGCTCTTGTAGATTTTAATGCCGGTCTGGAGCGCCTGCCGCCGGTGCGGGCCCGAGCTTTCGAGCGAGAAGAGGAGGACGGGCGTCGCCGGGTCGATCTCGCGGAGCTGCCGGCAGAGTTCGAGGCTGTCGGCGTCGATGTAGGTGTCGTTGAGGATGTAGAGGTCGAAGCGGTCGGTCGCGGCCAGCTTCAGGCAGTCGGCCGCCGTCTGCACCGACTCGACCTCGTACCCCTTGCGGTTGAGCATGAGGGCGATCAGCTCGCCCACATCCCTGTTCGACTCGGCGCACAGAATGCGCCTCTTGGCTTCAGGCATTGAAGACACACCCCGACGAGAGAGAGTCCGGAAGGGGAAGCAGCGAAAGGGGAACGACAGGGGACTCTAAATTTAAACGCGGAGGCGGGCTCAGTCAAGGCTTCTCGGCCGCGCTGCGGCGCGGGCCGGCCGACTTGCCCGAGAGGATGGAGTTGACGGTCTGGACGATGTCGAAGAGCTGGTCGGGCTTGACGAGGTAGGCGTAGGCTCCGGCCTCGAAGGCGCGCTCGCGGTCGCGGTTAAAGGCCTGTGCGGAGAAGAAGAGGATGGGCGTCGCGGGCGTCATCTCGCGCAGCCGCTTGCAGAGCTGGAGCGCCGTCCCGTCGATGTAGTCGTCGTCGAGCATGTAGAGGTCGAAGCCGCCCGTACCGGCCAGCCGGAGGCACTCGCCGAGGGTCCCGGCCGAGACGACCTCGTGCCCCTGCCGTTCGAGCAGGAGGGTGATGAGGCGACGGGTATCCTCATGTGGCTCTGCGCAAAGGACGCGCCTGCGGGGGTACGGCATGGGGGGAAAGCTCCTCTTTGTGCTTTGTTCTCGTGTGGGATAAGTCGGGAGCCGGCGAGCTACGTACTCGCCTTTTGCGCGTTTCTTCGTCTGTCTGGGGGTGGACCGAAACGAGCCTGAGGCCGACTTGAGACGGCAGTCATTAAGCCTCAAACCGGAAAAATAATCAACCAAATTATTCTCATGGTGTGCCCTAGGTTTTAAGGCTCAACGGCTTACATGACGCCCGGGGCATCCGTGTG
>Ga0216309_1000074_pt1 | contig 16368 bp, 10 predicted proteins | sample Total_DNA_C_FD_161284 | JGI IMG/M metagenome (GOLD analysis project Ga0216309, IMG submission 161284) | Terrestrial sediment cell enrichment communities for BONCAT metagenomics from Utah, United States - Total_DNA_C | ecosystem: Environmental > Terrestrial > Deep subsurface > Rock core/Sediment ...
CGCGAAACTCCACCTGGCTCTCGGGCGAGGGCGCGAAGAACCGGGGTGCCTCGGACGGAGGGAAGATGTCCTTGACGAGACGCGCGGTTCCCAGCGCCGGGCGTTCCCACCTCTCCGCGGACAGTTCTCCCTCCTCACTCTCTCCTGGGGTGCTGGCTTGCGTTTGCTCGTCCTCCTGCTCCGAGAGCGGGCCACCGCACCCCACCACGAGCGAGCACAGCAGCACCATTCCACGCCACGTCTTCATCCCCGACCTCCGTCCTGTGATTGGCGAGCACAGGGTGGGGACAGTGGGGCGCTCTGCCCAGTGTCTCCCGGGAATGAAAAACCGATGCTCGCACGCCACGTAGGAGGTGGCTCCTACCCGATGTGACGCATTCGACTCCGCGAGCGAGGCGTTCGACTCTCAGCGAGTCTCTGGTCCTCCAGGGCGGTACAGTGGCTCGAGCAGGAGGGAACGCGGGTGCACCCCTACCATTGGGATGCGGGACTGGAGCCGAGGCTCCGACAGGTTGCCGAGCGGGTTGGCAGGTTGCGTCAGGCACGAATGCAACCGGCGGCCATCGCGAACCTGCGCCACTGGTTCCGCATCCATCACACGTACCACTCGAATGCCATCGAGGGGAACCGCCTCACCCTGCCCGAGACACGCGCGGTGCTCGAGGATGGCATCACCATCGTCGGCAAGCCGCTCAAGGATCATCTGGAGGCGGTGAACCTCGCGCAGGCGCTCGATTTCATCGAGGAGCTCGCTCGGGCGGAGACGCCGCTGGGTGAGCGCGAGGTGCGTGACATCCATGCCATCGTCCTGCGATCCATCGACGTGGACAACGCCGGGAACTACCGGCGGATCAACGTGCGCATCGGCGGAACCGACTACGTGCCGCCCACGGCGCTCGCTGTGCCGGAACGGATGGAAGAGCTCGGTCGCTGGCTCGCGAGCGACAAGCCGGAGCATCCGCTTGTCGTCGCCGCCATCGCGCACGCGTGGTTCGAGACCCTCCACCCGTTCATCGACGGGAACGGAAGGACGGGGCGGTTGCTGGCGAACCTCATCCTGATGCGACACGGCTATCCCGTCACCGTGCTCCGGGTGGAGGAGCGTGCGCGCTACTACACGGCGCTGGACCAATCCCATACCGGCGATCTCACCCCCATGGTGGAGTTGACGCTGGAAACCGTGGAGCGGAGCCTCGCAGAGTACGAGCGGGTCGTGCAGGAGGTGGAGGTGCGGGAGCCCGCGATCGAGTACCTCGCCGAGCGTCTGGCCGCCGCGCGGGAGGGGAGCAATCCGGAGTTCCTCGCGTGGAAGTACGGGGTCGAGGTGCTCCAGAACAACCTGGCGGAGACGGCGGAGCGGATCCGCACGCGGTTGGAGGAGAGCGCGGACGAGCACGTTTCGGCCATCGAGCTGACGTTCATCTCCGTTCCCGTGACGGAAGGGGACTGGCGGCAGGCTCAATCAAAGCCGGTGGGGGTTGGCCAGATCATCGCGCGAAGCCCTCGTGCGAACCTCATGGGCTGGCTGCTCACCCGGCCTCTCAGGGACGAATGGCGCTGGCTGGGCTCGATGCTCCCCGTCATCACGCTCGAGGTCGAAGGGGAGCCAGTGGATGTTCCCGAGCGGTTTGCCCTGGCCGTGCCGGAGAGACACCTCTTCACCGCCGCCTATGCGACGGGCGCCGGGATTGATGCCCTGGGACTGCGCACCACGGTCGAAGCGCTGCGGGCGAGGGTGTCCGCCCGCAGGACTCCGGACCAGCCTCCGCTGGGGGTGACCGTGAGGAGGGAGACGTCCGCCCTGAAGATCGCGACGGACATCTGGACCTACCTCGTCGAGCGCCACCTCTCCTGAAGAGGAGGGTGGCGGCTCGCGCACCCTGCTACGGGAGTTCCTCGACCATCAGCAGGTTCTGTCCGCGGTTCCAGCCGAAGTGATTGGAGCCGCAGCCCGCATCCCCATTCTGCGTGGTCGACCAGATGGCGAACGAGTGATAGCCGGGCGTCAGGTTCGGAATGATGCACGTCAGGTTCGCTGGGTGGTGGTGATCCTGCACAGCACCCGCGTTCCACGCGTACTGGCCATTGGTGCAGCTAGTGGGCTGGTGATCGATATACAGCTGGAAGAAGCCCCAGTTGCCCTTGCAGTTGGCAGTCGCACGGAACGTGTCGGAGTAAGTGACCTTCACCGTCTTTCCGGCGCTGACGTTGTGGAGGATCTGTCGCGTGCCGACGCCGGCCCAGCCTCCGGAGAGTTCGCCGCTCGCGATACCCACGTTCGAGTAGGTGAGCCCCGTATTCGGAATTTCCTCAACGAGGAGGAGCGGGTTGCTTCGCTCCCAGCCGAGGTGTGCAGCACCACCACTGGTCGCAGTGAGCGTGACGTCCAGCGTATGCTGTGCTGCGGAGACGTTCGGAAGGACGCAGGTCATCACGAAGGGATTGTGGAAGTCACCGCCGGTTCCCTGTGTGTCGTACTTGCCCGTGTAGCAACTGGTGTTGACGCCATCGAGCCGCACCATCACCGTTCCATAACCGCCGTTCTGGTTGTAGCCCACGCGCAGGGTATCCGCGAGTGTCACCTTGAGTAGCGTGGACGCGGACTTCTTCACGAACGTGACTTCGCGTCCGGTCATTTTGACGGGGGAGGTACTCGTCGAGCCGAAAGAAGTCCCAGCTTTCGAAAACGCGTAGGGATTGGAGCCATCGAGCTCTTCGGCGAGGAGCAACGCACTGCCGAATGTTGCTTGGCCAATGTGGCTGGTTCCTACGTGTGAGTATGCCCACACCTCGAACTCGTACAGGCCCTTCGGGAGTTCGTCGGTGAGACAGACGTTCGCGAACGGAAAGTGATAGTTTTGGTTCCAGCCGGCTGAGTTCCAGTTGTGCTGGCGAGCGTCGCAGCCCACCCAGCTGCCGTTCATGCGCACCGAGTACACACCGCTTCCTCCATTGTTACCGATGCCAACCCGGAAGTTATCGGAGACGGTGAGCTTGATGTGCGACTTGTCGCTGGTCTTGTAGAGCCAGATCCGGCGTGACACGGGGACCCACAGGTTGGTGATTTCACCGGAGTCGTAGCTTCCCCGTGGGTTGCTCGCCCACTTCGTCCGGAAGAGATTGGCAGCGCTGCACACGAATTGGGTCGACGAGACCTCGAGATCGACCAGTTTCTTGTCGCCATCCAGGTCGAGGCCGGTCTTCACGGCCGTGCCGCCGTAAGTGCAGTTCGCGCCCGAGGGCTCGGGGTCGAGCCGCACGAGGGAGGTCTGGCCGTTCTTGCCATCGACGCCGGGGCGGCCGTTGCACACGAACGTGGTGTTCGTCACTTCGTTCGTGTCGAGTGTGCCGTTGGCGTTCGAGTCGATGCCACTCTTCACGGCCGTGCCGCCGTAGGCGCAGTTCGCACCGGGCGCTTCGACATCCTGCCGGATGAGGGAGTTGGTGCCGGTCGTTTCCGCCAGGGCGGTGGTGGTGCAGGCGTACTGCGTCGTCGTCACTTCCGTGGTTTCGAGTTGCCCGTTGGCGTTCACGTCGACGCCACCAAGCACGGCCGTTCCACCCCGCGCGCAGTTCGTCCCGGAAGCTTCGGGGAGCTGCTTCACCAGGTACGCCTTCCCAGTCTTGCCGTCACCACTGTTGCAGATGTACTGCGTACTGGTGACCTCGGCGTCGCCCTGAATCCCGTCGGCATTCGCGTCGAGTCCAGACAGGACGGCGGTGCCGCCGGACGCGCACCTGGCGCCTGCATCCTCGGGCAGCAGCCTCACGAGGGACATGCCGCCGAGCTTGCCGTTGGTTCCACCGCTGCACACGTACGAGGTCTGCGTGACCTCGTCATCGTTCAGCGAGCCGTCTCCATTGTCGTCGAGGCCGGTCTGGATGGCGGTGCCCCCCTGCGGGCACCTCGTTCCCGGCGGCTCGGGGACGAGCCGAACGGACGCATTCTTGCCGTTCTGCCCGTCCACCCCCTGAACGTCCGAGGGCGAAGAACACGCGGTGAGCGCGAGAACAAAACCGGCCACGACGGACCGGCGCCAGATCCACTGCTGATGCATTCGATTGCTCTCCTGGATGGCTGATTCGCGGGACACGTCGATGGCGGCCCATTCGCGACCAGCGCGCAGAAGAGAACTTCGTTTGCCCTATCAGCGTCAAGCCACCTCTGGTTGAGCGATGGAATGACGGTCGTCCAGCAGGCGAACGCATTCAACACAGGGCAAGCAGCCGCGATTTCAATCCAGAGCAGCGCGGCAGCCGAACGGTCAGAAGCAACCGTGCCGGGGGTCTGGATGGAGCACCGTACGAGAGGAAAGAAGGCTTTCATGAGGATGTCTCGGCTCCGAACTCCGGCACTCTCGAGGACTGATCCGGCGTGCGAGCGAAGGTGGGAATGCCTGAGCCTGTGAACCGCGTGGCCTGGGGGCTGTCATGGGACAGCGTTCCCTGTTTGTTCGGGGACAGCATGAATGCCCGGTACACGGGACCCACTTCCGGTTGGGATGGCCAACGCAGTAAAGGTCTGGGGGATGACGCACTGCCCTCCTTCCTTCCGAGGCCTGGCGGCGGCTCTGCTGGTGCTGGTCGCCTGTGCCGTGCTGGCCGGCTGCGCCACGGGGCCGCATTGGCGCATGGAGCACGCGAGGCCATCTGCACCGAGTGCCTGGAGGCTGTCCTCCTCGTCCTCTTTGGCGGAGCCTGCCTCTCCCTCCACGCCCTGGTGGGAGGACTACCGCCCGCTCATTCCTCGGGAGCAGGACACTTTCGCCCTGCTGCAACAGTCCGCCCAGGTGGACGAGCGCCTGCGTCTGGCCACGAATCGTCCCCTTCACTCCCAGCAGGCCCTTACCCTGTGGTCCTGGCTTGCCAGGGCGCCACTGGCACTTCATACCTTCGCTCCACGCACCGCCCTCGCCTGGGTGCTGCGCCACACCCTGGCGCAGGGTCAGCCGCTGCCCGCCTCCGAGTGGCGGCCCCTGTGCGAGCGGTTCCTCGCCCTCGTCGTCATGAGGCCCGATGGGTATCTGGCCTCCGCGTCCACTGGCCAGCCTTCCCAGCGTATGGGAGAGGTGGCGCTGCGGGAGGGCGCGCTCGTCGCCGGCAACTTCGTCGTCGGTCGCCTCTACCTCTCCCGAGGTGGCGTCTTCTACCCGCTGGATGATGAGCTCCGCCTCTCCAGCGAAGTGCCCGTGGGCGAGCTGGGGTTGGAGAAGGACCTCGTCAACACCGCGCTGGATGGGGCCGAGGAAGCCTTCGCGGAGACGGCACTGGCGCTGACCGCCAGTTTGACGGACGTGGACGGCACGCTGGAGGGGCTGCGCCAGCTTCCCACCACCGCGGCCACCCTCATTGAGTCGTCACCCGAGTACTTCGCCCGCTACCGGGACAGGCCACTGCGTGAGCAGGTCCGGGAAGCCTCTCGACTGTCCACGCACCTGCTCATGCTGGGCGGCGGCGCGGCGGGGACGAGCGTGCGCATGGCCGGTGCTGGAGTGCGGCTGTCGGTGTTGCGACTCGGCGCCCAGGGGTTGCTGGCCGTGGAGGAGGTGGCCGTGCCCGTGGGGACGGTGACCGCCGCGCTGGGGAGCGGCGTGGGCTCCCTCGTCCTGATGTCCGCGCCACCGCCGCTCGACCCGAAGGCGGCGCGGGCCCTGTACGACAAGGGAATGCAGGAGGCACGCAAGGCCTTTCCCCACCTGGCCGGCGACCCCATGCAGGAGCATCACATCCATCCGCGCTACCTGGGTGGCCTGGACAACGGCCCCACCGTGAGGCTGGATCCCGCCTATCACCAGCTCATCACCAATGAGTTCCGGCGTCTGGTGGGTTATGGGAACAGACCTCCAGGTCTCAAAGTCGTGTTGGAGATCATGAAGAAGGTCTACGCCAAGTATCCTCTCCCTGGGGTTCATTTTTAATCATGCGGGAAATCATTGAGGTACGGCTCTTCGCGGACGAGGCGAGACGGTTTCTTCCTCCTACCGTGGGACGGGAGAGAGGCTTGTCGCGCCGGGTGTTGCTTGGACTGGATGACCCACTCGTCGAGCAGATACGCCAGCACGAGCAGCAAAAGCGCAGCCAGGACTCAGTCGCGGTCACCTTCTGGGAGATCCACAGGAAGTACACGCAGAGGGAATTGGAGGAGGCCAAGCTCTTCTGGAGCAGAATACGGCCCTTCTTCGAGCCAACAGGTGAAGACTGCGGCACGGTGTATGACGAAACGAAAGCTTGTCCTAAGTGTGGCTTCGGTGCCAGGCAGGTGGGTCCTCTGCACCTGGATTTGAAACGGATTCCCAAGAGGGACATCGCCCGGACGCTGGGTGGAGAAATCGTGGTGTCGGCGCGGCTGGCCGAGCAGATGAAGGCCGAGGGTCTTCGTGGCTACGAGCTGGGGCCCGTGGTGAGCCGACAGGGCAAGCCGACCGCCCACTGGTATCAACTGCTGGTGCCCGAGTGCCTGGTGGAGTTGGCTTCCCAGACCCGGTTGGGGGCCGACTTCTTCGTTCCAGAGCCCGACGAGGCCCGCTGCCCGGAAGGGCACGTGGCGGGGTTCGACGTCCTCTCCGAGGTCTACGTCCAGCGCTCCAGCGTGGGCGAGGCGGACTGGCTCTGCACGCGCCAGGCCGTGGGCCCGCGTCTGGGTGCCTACCGTCCTCTTCCCCTGCTGCTCATCTCGCAGCGGTTGTATCGGTTCCTCAAGGCGCGCAAGGTGACGCGCTTCGATGTGCAAGTGGCCCACCTCGTCTGACCGTGCGGTGGGAACATCAGGCTCGATGGGGCCGAGCCCGTGCGGGCGGGGAGCGGCGGGCGATGGTGGGATGCGCCTCGCTCCGCTATGCTTTGCTCCTCTTTTCGAAGCAGGCAGAGGATTGGGAATTGCTGAACTGCCCACCGGCCTGCCGGTTCGAGTATCCATGAAGTGGCGTACGCGACTTGCCGTGCTGCTGGGCCTTCTCCTGCCGGTTCCCCTGGTCTGGCTGCTGTACACGGCAAGGGATGGCGGAGTGCCGCGCGGGTCTTCGGAGACAAGGACGGCCCCCATGCTCTCGAACGAGGAGCGTCGGAGCCTGATGACCTACGAGCGCAGTTGCCGGAAGGGCGAGGATTGTGAGCCTCCGCTTGGGTGCTTCATCAACCCGCGCGCGATGGCGAGCTACTGCACCGACAGCAGATGTCTGACGGATCGTCACTGCCCGGAAGGTTTCGTCTGCCGCTCGATGAAGACAGTAGATGAAGGCATCCTGGTTCGTGCGTGTGCGCTCGTAGGGGTACGGGAGGAGGGTGAAACCTGCAAGCAGATGCCCGCCACACGCGAGTCGGGATGTGCGAGCGGACTCCTCTGCCAGGGATGGTGCGGTCGCCCGTGCAAGCTGGATGAGCCCACGAGCTGCCCCGAGGGTTTTCTGTGCCGCGAGGGACCGGATGGTCCTTCCTGCCTTCCCACCTGTGAAGGGCGGTCGTGTCCCGAGGGCCAGCAGTGTGTCCGGTTCGCCGGGGGGATCTCCAGGTGCGCGGAAATCCACGGGCGAAACTGCCAGCAGACTTCCTGCCCAGGAGGGCAACGGTGCCTCGTTCATTCTCCTTCGATACGTCCAGGAGATGTCTGGATGTGGTGTATCGAGCCGTGTGGAGAGGGCGAGCCGTCCTGCGCCGAGGGCTTCATCTGCCACATGCGATACTGCCGCCAGGCTTGTGAGCCGGGTGTTCCTGGCACGTGCGCGCCACACTACAAATGTGACCGCTATTCCGACTCCGAGCCCTGGACGTGCGGGCCGGACTACTGACGCCGTAGGCTCACCCCGAGCGCGCGAGCTGGATGTCATTGCGCGCTGCCCAGGCGCCGATGTTCTGCCGCTGGAGTGCCGCCGCCATCAGCTCCGGGAACTGGTCCGGTGTGCAGGCGAAGGTGGGGATGCCCAGGGCCGCGAACTGCGCCGCGTGGTGGCTGTCATAGGACGGCGTCCCCTGGTCGCTCAGCGACAGCAGGCAGATGACCACCACGCCGCTGCGCACCAGCTCCGCCGCCCGCTGGAGCATCCGCTGCGCGTTGCCTCCCTCGTACAGGTCCGTGACGAGCACGAGGATCGTCTGCGTCGGCCGGGTGACGAGCTGCTGGCAGTACGCGAGCGCCCGGTCGATGTCCGTGCCTCCTCCCAACTGCGTGCCGAACAGTAAGTCCACCGGATCCGACAGTTGCTCGCTCAGGTCCACCACGGCGGTGTCGAAGAGCACCATCTTCGTGGAGACCGCCTTCAGCGACGCCAGCACCGCCCCGAAGATGCTCGAGTAGACCACCGAGGGCGCCATCGAGCCGCTCTGGTCGATGCACAGCACCACGTCCCGCAGGCTCGAGCGCCTGCGCCCGTGCCCCACCAGCTTCTCCACCACCACCGACTTGCGCTCCGGCTGGTAGTTGCCCAGGTTGGCCCGCAGCGTCCGGTCCCAGTCGATCTCCGCCGCCCTCGGCCGACGCGTGCGCGAGGACCTCGACAGCGCGCCACGCACCGCCCGCTCCGTCGGGGCTCGCAGGCGTCGCTCCAGCTCCTCGACCACCTTGCGCACCACCTTGCGCGCCGTCTCCTTCGTCTTCTGCGGAATCACCTTGCGCAGGGACAGCAGCGTCGCCACCAGCTGCACGTCCGGCTCCACCGCCCCCAGCATCTCCGGCTGGAGAAGCATCTCCGTGAGCCCCAGCCGCGTCATCGCGTCGCCCTGCATGACGCGCACCACCGAGGCCGGGAAGTACTCGCGGATGTCTCCCAGCCAGCGCGTCACGTGCGGCGAAGAGCCTCCCAGGCCCGCCTTGCGCTCGGAGTCGTAAAGCGCCGACAGCGCCTTGTCCATGCGCAGCTCGGCCTCCCCGAGGGACACCCCCAGCGGCGACTGCGCGGGCTCGCCCAGGACGAGCCGCCAGCGCTCCAGCCGCTCTTCTTCAGCCGACTTCGCCAATTCGCACCCCCAGGATGGTGGACAGCACCGGCAACACCTTCGCCACCCGCTCCAGTTCCAACTCCTCCGTCACGGCCTTCGCTCCCCCTCGCGCCGCGCCGGAGGAGAGCTGCTTCACCCGCTCGCCCATGGCCCGCCGCTCGGCGGTGCTGAAGTCGGCGAAGGCGCGTCGCACCAGCGGCAGGTGCTCGACGAAGGACTCCCGCATGAGGCTCGCGAGCCACCCGTCCAGCGCCGCCCACAGCTCCTGACGGTGCAGCAGCAGCAACGCGCTCCCCGACACCAGCCCCTCCAGCCACGCCGCCGCCTCGGCGGGAGGCACGGCCGGCGACAGCGCCCTCCGGGAGAGGATGCCCAGCTCCTCGTCCGGTACCTTTCCGAGCTCCACCCGCAGCCGCAGCGCCGCCCCTCGCACGAGCCCGTGGACCGCGTCCCGGTGCACGAGCTGCCCCAGGGCCTCCGCCCACTCCTCGCCGCGCTCCGCTCCCTCCAGCAGGGCCACCGCGGCGTGCATGGCGCGCAGCTGGTCCCGTCGCTTGTGCGCGGCCTCGTCATCCAGCGAGACGCACGCGCCGGGCAGGCCGATGATGATTCGCTCGAACAGCCCATCGGCGATGGCGACGATGGGACCCGTCGGAGCCTCGCGCACGCTGCCGTACCGCACCGCGTGTGCCAGCGCCGGGAAGGCCTCCATCAGCTTCGGCACATCCGCCGAGCGCGTCGAGAGCGCCTGCACGTGGCGCAGCACCACGTCGATGGCCGTGGGCAGCTCCGCGAGCAGGGACGCGTCGAGCAGGGCCGTCAGCGTACCGAGCTCGGTCGCCTCGGAGGCCCGGGCCACCACGCGCCCCGAGGCCGCCGACTCCACCGTGTTCCCGAAGAGGCTCGCCTCGACGACGCGCACCGCCAGCTCGGGCTCCCACTTCAGGCCCCACGTCTCGCGGAAGGTGCCCGTCGTGTTCCGCGGGTCCTCCTCCGGCGTGCCCCAGTCGATGTCCAGCAGCCCCAGGCGGTGCAGCAGCCGGCTCCGCTCCCGGTCCAGGTCCTTGCGCAGGTCCAGCACCAACTGCTTGCTCTCGGAGGAGGGTGCCAGGCGCAGCGACTTCTGCCGCGCGGCGAGGTCTCTCGCCAGCGGGACCGAGGGCACCTCGGAGGGCACCTCGCCCAGTCCGGTGCCCACCTCGAGCTTCTCGTGGACGAGCGCCAGCGGGGTCGCGTCCCCACCGCACAGCACCGCCAGCGAGGCGTCGCGCAGCTCCGAGAGCCCTGGGGAGGTCAGGCCCCGCAGGGCCGCGAGCGCCTCGGCGAGTCGCACCGTCTCGATGACGTTCGCGGAGGAGGCGTCCAGTCCCTCGGCACGGAGCAGGTGCGCGATGCGCGTCGCCCAGGTGGACACCGGGCGCTGGGGCGTGAGCCATAAGTGCGCGTACCACCCCGGGGACTCCACGCCCGCGCCGTACCCGCTGCGCCAGCCGAGCCGGTCATACGTCCAGGGAATCCACGTGGCGGCCACCTTCGTCTTCGGCAGGCCGCGCAGGAGGGCATCGTCCTCGCGGGCGGGCCGCTGCTGAACGAGCGCCGGGGCGTGCCACGCGCCACACACGACGGCGATCCGCTGGAAGCCGTCCTTCTTCGCCTGGCGGATGCTCCGCCGCATGTGGGCCTCGCGCCGGGCCTCGTGCGGGGACAGCTCGCCCTCGCCCTCGCGCAGGGCGGTCATGGCCTCCAGCACGGCCTCGAATACGCCCTCGGCGTCCCGGCGCCGCTCGATGAGGTGGTCCCACCACAGCTCCCCGTCCTCGTAGCCCGCCGCGCGTGCGAGGGCCCCGAGCGGGTCTCCCCGGTGCGGGGGCTCGTCCTTCCTGGCCTCCTCCTTATTAGCGGCCTCGTCCTTCTCGGCGTCCTTCTTCTCTTCGGGCGTCAGCCGGTGGGTCTGCGGCAGGTCGATGAACCGCACCGGGAGGGTGCGCTGCACGGCGTATTGAATCGCCTGCCACTCCGGCGAGAAGACGGCGAACGGGTAGAAGACGGCCTGGGCCGGCTTGTCCACGGCGTAGACGAGCAGCGCCACCGGCGGCTTCATCTCCGCATGGGCCGCCAGCGGGAGAAGGTCGTCCGCCTCGGGCGGGCCCTCGATGAGCACGACGTCCGGTTGCAGTCGCTCCAGGGCGGCTCGGACGCTGCGCGCGCTACCCGGGCCGTGGTGCCGCACCCCGAGCACGTGCACCGACGGGTCCGCTTCCCCGCTCACAGCACCTCCATGCAGGCGCGGTAGAGGTCCTTCCAGCCCTCGCGCTCCTTCACCACCGTCTTCAGGTACTCCAGCCACACCACCCGGTCCTGCACCGGGTCCTTCACGATGGCGCCCGTCAGGCCCGCCGCCATGTCCGGCGCCCGCAGCACCCCGTCCCCGTAGTAGCCCGCCATCGCCAGGCCGCCGTTCACCACCGAGATGATCTCCGCCGTGGACAGCGCGCCCGAGGGCGTCTTGAGCTTCGTCGCGCCGTCCGCCGTCGCCCCGCTCCGCAGCTCGCGGAAGAGGGTCACCACCCGGCGGATCTCCTCCAGCGCGGGCTTCTCCGCCGGCAGCGCGAGCGACTGGCCCAGCTCGGCCACGCGCTTCTCGACGATTTCGACCTCCTGCTCCAGCGTGTCCGGCACCGGCAGCACCACCGTGTTGAAGCGGCGCAGCAGGGCGCTCGACAGCTCGTTGACGCCCCGGTCCCGGTTGTTCGCCGTGGCGATGACGTTGAAGCCCGCGCGCGCCTGCACCTCCGAGGACAGCTCCGGCACCGGCAGCGTCTTCTCGCTGAGCAGCGTGATGAGGGCGTCCTGCACCTCGCCCGGCATGCGCGTCAGCTCCTCCAGGCGCGCCAGCTTGCCCTCGCGCATGGCCCGCATCACCGGGCTCGGCACCATCGCCTTCTCCGAGGGGCCCTCGGCCAGCAGCCGCGCGTAGTTCCACCCGTAGCGCAGCGAGGCCTCGTCCGTGCCGGCCGTGCCCTGCACCAGCAGCGTCGAGTCCCCGCAGATGGCCGCCGCGAGGTGCTCGCTCAGCCAGGACTTCGCGGTGCCCGGCACGCCGTAGAGCAGCAGGGCCCGGTCCGTGGCGAGCGTGGCCACGGCGATCTCCACCAGCCGCGCGTTGCCGATGTACTTGGCGCCTACCTTGAAACCGCTCGGGAGCTGGCCGCCGAGCAGGTACAGGCGCACGGCCCAGGGCGAGAGCTTCCACCCCTGGGGCTTCGGACGGTCGTCGGCCTTGGCGAGCTCGGCCAGCTCCTCGGCGTACTGCTGTTCGGCGTGCTGGCGGAGAAGGGCAGTGGCGGTCACGGTTTCAGCTCCTCGTGCAGGATGCGGCGCAGCGAGACGATCCGCTGGAAGAGGTGCATCTCCTGGTTCCAGCGGTACAGCGGATGGGGAAGCTCGTAGGGGTCGGTGGCGTTCGCCAGGCACTCGGGCGGCAGGGCGTAGGCCGCCGGGCGGAGGGCCCCGAGGAGGGCGGTGGCCCGGGTCCCCGGGTCGTACAGCTCGCGGATCGCCTGGAGGAACGCATAGCCGAGCTTCGCCGGCCACGGCGCGGGCACCAGCGGGAGGGCCCGTTCGAGCGAGGGCAGGGACTCGGCGCGGTTCAGGATGCGCAGGGTGCGCGCGGCGCGCTCCTCGAGGGGGAGCTGATCGAGCACGGAGACGGCCAGCATCTGGGCCCGCTCGGCGTCGAGCACCTTGGACTCACAGCGAGACCAGAAAGCGAGCAGGGCCGAGGCCCAGGTGGAGGAGGTGCCCAGCCGGAGCGCGAGGGCCCAGCCCTCGGAGAGCGCCACAGCGTGGTCCGTCCGCGCGGCGGCGGCGACGAGCTGCTCCGGGGTGGCCTCGAACCAGCCCTCCCAGGCGCGCAGGGGCACCGACTCCAGGATCCGGATGAGCCAGTGCTCGCTCTGGCCGACTCCGGCGGGGGCTTTGTCCAGGCCGTCGCGCTCGGCCTCCGCGTCCCACTTGCTCGGGAGCTGGACGCGCAGTGTGCCGGGCTTCTCCCAGACGAGCACGGCGCGGGCCCGCTCGGCCATGCGTCGCGCGAAGGCGGACTCGGGGAACCGGGTCAGCAGGTAGCGCGCCACCTCGCGCACCGTGGCCGAGCGGTCCTTCCGGCCCAGCTCCAGCAGCGGCTCGTCCTCGGCGGAGAGCCCCACCTCGAGGCAGGCCAGGAACCGGGCGCGGTGCTCGGCCTTCTCCTGGGCCCAGGTGCTCTGCAACCACGTCCGGGCGCGTGCCGGGTCGCTTTGCCGTGCCTGTGCGAGCGCGGTGCGCCGCTCGTCGGGACCCCCCTCGGCCCACACGCGCTCGGCCTCGGCGGTGTCGGCGGCCGGGGCCGTGGCCAGGCCCCACGCGGGATTCTGCCGGGCGAGCCACTGGCCGCGCTCGCCGAGCACCGGCTCCACCGCCGCGCGCACCATCGGGTCCTGGAGTCCGAGCACTCGCGGGAGCAGCTCGGGCGGGACGCGGCGGCGGGCACGGGCCATCAGCGCGAAGGCCTCCTGCAGCACCTTGACCTTATCGGCGACGAGCGCCTCCGTGAGGACAGCGCTCACGCGGGTCGAGCACACCTCGAGCGTGTCGGGGGCGGCCACGTCGCCCTGGGTGTCGAGCACGGGGAGCTTCCGCCCCGCGGCCCGAGCCACCGCGCGCACGCCGGCCGCGAGCAGGAGGCGCTTCTCCATCGGCGCGCCTTCCAGCGCGCGGAGCACCTGCTCCTCCACTCCAGAGGTGGCGCCGAGCTCCGGCGAGCGGGCGGTGCCCAGCGTGGCGAGGCGGGTCAGCGTGTCGAGCTCGTTCACGACGGACCTCCCAGCGGGTGCAGGCGACCCTCCGCGTGGACGCTCAGGGGGCGGAACTCCTCTCCATCCCACTCTCCGAAGAGAGCGATCGGCTGGCCTCCCGAAAGGGCGAGCAGCCGCCACCGGTCACACGTACCGAGCCGGATGGCCGTGCCCGTGGCATCCCGGAGCCACCAGCTCCGTGCACCGTCCACCACGGGTACCACCGCGCCGAGCATCGCCGCCGTGCGCTCGCGGAAGGGGTTCCGGGACAGCTCGTCGGCGAAGCGTTGGCAGAGCCCATCGAGGGTGAGCGAGGGCACGGATTGCGTGTGGGGGCGGACTTCGCCCTTGCGCTCCTGGACGAGGGCCCGCTGGGGCGCGGCGCTCGGCCAGAACACCAGCTCGGCGGGGATGGCGGTGCCGAGGAGGAAGGACTCGGCGAAGCGCGCGCTCGGCCCGGCCGCGAACTGGAGCACGAGTGCCGTGCGCCCCGAGGTGGCGCCGAAGAGGTACGTGCGCTGGACGCGGACGCGCTCCGTGTCCTCGAGCTCCTGGCCGACGACGACCCAGGTGTCCGTGACGCGCTCGCCCTGGACGAGGACGTCCTCCTCGCGCAGCGAGATGCCCACCAGGGAGCGGAGGTCCGCCGCGAGCAGGGGAGGCAGCTCGTCGAGCTTCTTCCAGGCCTCGGTGACGAGCGCGAGCCGTCCGAGCCCGTCCAGCATCCGCCGGGGCCAGTCGGGGCCACTGCCCAGGAGCGGCGCGAGCTGACGCATCTGGGAGGCGAGCCCCGGGGCCTGGGCGTCCACCAGCCGCGCCGCCTGGGTGTTCCACAGGTCGGTCTCCGCCTCCAGCCCGGCGAGGCCGTTGCGCACCATGTCCTCCAGCCAGAGGGCCAGGCCCTCCAGGCCCTTCTGGATGCGGGTGTGGCGCTCGGTGGTGCGCTTGGCCTTGGCCTCGGGGTCGGCGGGGGCGGCGCCCTCGGGACCGGCGGCCTCGCGCTTCGCCTTGCGCTCGGCGGTGGCGGAGCGTTTGCCGAGCCACTCTGCCACCCACTCAGGCGGCGTGCCCGCGGGGAGGCGCTGTCCCGCGACGAGCAGCAGGAGCCCGATGGCGTGCTTGCAGGGGAACTTGCGGCTGGGGCAGGTGCACTTGGTGGCGAGGTCGGAGAGGTCGATGCGCACCTGGTACAGGGCGCTGCCCTTGCACTCGCCCCAGGCCGCGCGCTCGTCCCGGCCGAGGCCCTGCCACGAGCGCTCCGTGGCCAGCTTCTGGCCGGCGGACGCCGAGGCCGGGTCCGGCGCGAGGGCGAGGGCCTGCTCCGTGGTGAGGGGCGATGCGGTCATGCGAGGCGCGGGAGCATAGCGTCCCCGCCCCACACGTGGGGGTGGGAATGCGCCTCAGCTCGTCGGCTGACCGGGGCCGAGCGCCCGGGTCTGCTTGCGCCGCTGCAGCTCGTTGCGGATGAGCCGGACCTCGCGCCCGCCCTGCCCGGCGATGGCGCTGTTCTCCTGCGCGCGACGGATGAGGTACGGCATCACCAGGCGCACCGGGCCGTAGGGCAGGTACTTGGCCACGTTGTAGCCGGCCTTCGCCAGGTTGAAGGAGATGTTGTCGCTCATCCCGTACAGCTGGCTGAAGAAGACGCGGGGATCATTCGGGGCGATGCCGCGCCGGGCCAGCTCCTGCACCAGCCGCTGGCTGCTCGTCTCGTTGTGCGTGCCCGCGCAGAGCGCCATCCGGTCCAGGTGGTCCAGGCAGAAGCGCACGGCGCTGTCGTAGTCGGCGTCCGTGGCGGCCTTGTCCGGCTGGATCGGATCCTCGTAGCCGCGCTCCTTCGCGCGCAGCCGCTCCTTCTCCATGTACGCGCCGCGCACCAGCTTGGCCCCGAGGAAGTAGCCCTTCGCGTTCGCCCGCTCCAGGGCCGCGCGCAGGTTGCCCAGGCTCGCCTTCCGGTACATCTGGTAGGTGTTGTAGACGAGCGCCCGCTCCCGGTTGAAGCGGACCATCATCTCCTCGCCCAGCCCGTCGATGACGTCTTCAATCCACGTCTCCTCGGCGTCGATGAAGATCCTCACCCCCCGGTCGTAGGCGCGCTGGCAGATGCGCAGCACGCGCTCGCGCACCCGGTCCCACTCGGCCTGCTCGTCCGCGCTGAGCGCCTCGCCCGCGCCGAGCTTCTCCAGCAGGCCGAAGCGCGCCAGGCCCGTCATCTTGAAGACGCTGAAGGGGATGTGCGGGTGGCTCGCCGCCCGCTCGATGGTGGCCAGCGTCTCGCGTGCGGCGGCCTCGAAGCCCTCCTCGGACTTCTCTCCCTCCGCGCTGTAGTCGAGGATGGACTGGACGCCAAAACGTCCGAGCGTCTCGACGACCGTGTCGCACTGCTCGATGCTCTCGCCTCCGCAGAACTGCTCGAAGACGGTGTGGCGCACGGCCAGCCGGACGCCCGGCAGCCCGACGCGCAGCATCCAGGCGGACAGGGGGATGCCGAAGCGCACCAGCCAGGGCTGGCTCAACGAGGAGAAGAGCAGGTGCGCCTTGCGCATCTGCGCATCGCCCCGGGTGGCGAAGGCAACGGCCGTGTTGTCGAACGAGACCGTGG
>Ga0216309_1000075_pt1 | contig 16355 bp, 13 predicted proteins | sample Total_DNA_C_FD_161284 | JGI IMG/M metagenome (GOLD analysis project Ga0216309, IMG submission 161284) | Terrestrial sediment cell enrichment communities for BONCAT metagenomics from Utah, United States - Total_DNA_C | ecosystem: Environmental > Terrestrial > Deep subsurface > Rock core/Sediment ...
CCGTAAGGGATGTCGCGCGGGTCCACCTTGACGAGCATCGGGTCAACCTGCATCGTCACCGGCGTCGGCAGCTTCGCGTTAGGCACGGGTGGCTTCGGGCTCGCCGTCAGAATCGGGGGCACTTCGAGCTGCGCCGTCGGCAGCTTCCCTTGCGAAGCCGGCGAGTGCTCCTGGCGCCCGCCGCCGCCGCCGCCCGCGGCCTTCTCCTGCTTGGGCTTCGAGCCGCCGCCCTTTCCTTCGTTGGTCCCGGCCGTGCCCTTCTCGGGCGTCGGCTGCTCCTTCGGTATCTCGTTCTCGACGTAGCCGACCAGCTCCAGGTTCTCGTAAGGGTTCGTGCCGGCCGCGTGCCTTGCGCGGAGCCTCTCCAGACCGAAGACCGTCCCCAGCAGAAGCGAGACGAAGACGAAGGCGCTCAGCGTGGCCAGCGCCACGTCGCGCTGCCGGAAGAAGGTCCAGCCGGCGCGGCCGTACGCCTCGGCCGTTCTGCGCGTGAAGCCGAAGGGGTCGCGCTTGAACTCGGGCCACGTCAGCCCCGCGCCCGCGGCCACGGCGCGCATCTCACGCGCGAGGCGGCGCACGAGCCCCTCGTCCTCGACGAACGTCAGGCGGTATTCGCCGCGCGCGAAGGGCGCCGCCGCCGGCTGCCCCCAGAAATCGGTCCGAATCTCTTGTGCCATACGCCCTCTCAGTCTTTCTTCGTAGCCGGCCCAGAACTCTTCCGCCGGGCTCGCGGCTTCGGCGGCCAGGTCGAAGAGGCGCAGCGTCTCGGACATCGAACGGTACTGCCCCGCGCAATGCTCGCAGCCGACGACCTCTTCGAGCAGACTCTCCCTCAGCCCGCCCTCGGCCTCGCCGAACAGCAGGTCAACCAGCCTCTCTTCCATCGCCCCGCAGTCGTGTCTCATCGCAAATACCGCACGCACACACTCCCCGCTAACTCTTCCCCGAAGCCTTCAGCGGCACACGCCCCTCCGCCTCCGCGCCGAGCCCCAGCGCCGCGCGCAGCTTCTCGACCGAGCGGAACAGCGACTTCTTCACCGTGCCGGGCGAGCAGCCGAGCGAATCGGCGATCTCCTGGCCGGTCATACCCTCACGGTGCTTGAGCAGGAAGATGAGGCGCTGCTGCTCGGTCAGCTCGCCGAGCGCCCGCATCACGCGCCCGGCCAGAATCCGCCTGTGGTAGCCATCCTCCGCACCCGCGTCCGCGAGGCCGGCCGTGAGCGTCTGCTCGCCGAGCAGCTCCTCCAGGCTGTCGAGCCTGACGGCGGTCTTCACGTCGTCACGCGTCAGGGTCTCGGAGCGCCGATGGTTGAGGAACGTGTTGACCATGATTCGCCGCAGCCACGTGTGGAAGCTCGACTCGAAGCGGAACCCGCCGAGCGAGCGGAAGGCCTTGAGCCAGACCTCCTGCGAGAGGTCTTCGGCGTCCTCGGGGCGGCGGCAGTACTGGAGCGCGAGGGCGTAGACACGCCGCTCGTACTCTCGCGCGAGCCGGCAGAAGGCTTCGAGGTCGCCGCCCTGCGCGCGCCGGATCAGTTCGTTCTCGCTGTTCAAATTTCGCTGTCCCCGGGGCAAGCTCACAAGGATAGACACGGCGGCGCGGAAACGGTTGGCGCGCCCGAGAAATTTTCTGCTCAGATGTGGGCCGAAGCTCCGAGGGTTGGATTGAGGCGGGAAAGGGGAAGGCCGGCGCGGGAGTCAGGAAACCCCCGCGCCGGCCTTCGGTCTGACGTAGACCGTCTGCTCTCTACTCGGCGGCGGCGGTCTTCTTCTCGTCTCCCAGCCTGGAGCTGACGGCCGTCAGCATCCGCGGGAACGTGCCGAGCGGCGTGCGGCTCTCGACGTAGAAGCCGTCCTCGCGCGTGACGCCGAAGGCGAAGCTCGGGCGCAGGGAGGCGCGCTGCCCCTCGGTCTTGAACTCGTACTCGCCGCCCTGCAACTGTCGGCCGAGGCTATTGAGGTAGTTCGCGTTCGAATTGAAGTAGACGAACTGCGGCTGCGCCTTCAGTTGCGCCGAGGCCGACTGGTAGGCCGCGGCGTCCCTGAGCGAGCGGCCGCCCTTCGCCGTGTCGATGACGCGCTCGACGGCCGAGCCCCTGCCGCTGGCGACGAAGGCGCCGCCCACGAAAGCGTATTCGAGCCCGCCGCCCTTCTCGCCCGCGACGCGGCGCACGCTCACGCCCTTGTAGTCGCGCGCCGTCGTCTCACGCCCGTTCTTCTCGGCGAACTTCGCGAGCGTCTGGGCGAACGCCCCCTCGTCGCGCACGTTGAGGATCAGCACGCCCTCATGCCCGCCCTCTGGCCCGTTCGAGGGCAGCTGCGCCGCGCAGAACTCGCCGCCGAGCGCGCCGATGATCTCGGCGCGGAAGTCGACGCCGGTCTTCTCCGTGAACTCGGCGAGCGCGTCGGCCGGGCCTTTGCCGCCGGGGCGCTGGCCGAGCTGCGAGGCGAGCGCGAGCATCTGGTCGAAGGTCTGCGGCGCGTTGGCCACCGAGGCGTCGAAGGCCTGCACCGCGTCCTCGGGGACGAGCGCGAGCAGCCTGCCTTCGGTCGGCGGGTTCGCCGCGATGGTGGCGAGCACGCCCTCACGCCCGGGGGCGACGAGCCGGAAGCGCTCGACGACGCGGCCGTCCTCAAAGGCGCTGGTGAACGAGGCCGAATGGACCGAGGCCGCGCCGACGCCGTGGAAGAGCTGGCGGAAGGCCGCGACGCGCTCGGCTGCGCGCTCGCCCTCGCCCGCCGGGACGCTGTCGACGATGGCCGTCAGCGCCGCGCCGTCGAGGAAGCCGAACATGCCGTCGACCGCTCCGGAGCCGGCGCGCGCCTGCTTGAACTTCTCGTTGGACTCGAGCGAGGGCGCCTTGCCCTCGCGGACTTCGAGCACGCGCCGGATGGCCGCGTCGTTGTTCGAGACGACGAGCAGGTTGCCCGCCTGCGCGTAGGTGAAGCGGTGAACGCCGAGCCGCTTGACCGTGTTCACGCGAGCGTCGCCCATCTCCTCGGTCTTGATCTCGACGCCCTTCGACATCCCGTCGCGCACGAAGCGCAGGACGCGGTACTCGAAGGTGCGGCGCGCATCCCGGTCGTCGAACTGCGCGAGAACGACGAACTGCGGCTCGGGCCTGCCCGACTCGCCGCTGCCGACGCCGAGCAGCGCCACGGCGTAGTTGGCGTCGAGGATGCCGGCGTGGTTGGCGCCGATCATAAATAGCGAGCTGGCGGAGGAGTTCTCCTTCGAGAACTCGCGCCACGCCTCGCTCTCGATGACCTTGAGCGCCTGCGCGCGCAGGTCGTTGACCTCGACGAAGCCGACCGTGTCGGCCGGGAGCAGACGCTCCAGCCGTGGGTTGACGGCCTTCGTCGGCTGGGCGAACTCGACGGCCGCCGCCACCCCGGCGAGCAGCACCGCCGCCGCCGCGAACAGGATGAAACCCTTGCTTTTAAGTTTTTCCACGATGAACCTCCGTTACCTACGATTGCGAAGTTACTTCATCTCCTTGCGCGCGAAGACGTACTGCGACGCGAAGTAGAGCCCCGAGGCGATGAGCAGCATGCCGAAGATCGGGGCGAATTCGAGCTGGCCGTAGAGTTCGAGGTTGACGCTCTCACCCTCGGTGTTGCGCGTCGCGCGGCTGATGACCCAGTCGATGAGGTAGCTGCCCAGGTAGATGAACATCAGGACGAGCGAGACGGCGCCCGCGATGACCGCGATCCACCACTTCTCGAACCAGACCGAGAAGAGGAAGGTCGCCGAGTAGACCATCAGCGAGACGGTCACCGCCCAGACCGTCCCGCGCAGGCCGTTCGACGCCACCAGCACGAACGAGCCCCACGACCCGGCGAGCGAGACGTTCGACGCGAGCGCGGCCGCCACGAGGTAGACGGCCGTGAGCGTCGTCAGGATCGAGACGCCCACGCAGGTCGTCGTCTGCACCGCGCCGACCGCGTACTTGAAGAGCAAAACGTGCCAGCGCTTCACGGGCCGCTCGAAGAGGAAGAACATGCTCTGGTTATCCAGCTCCGCCCCGATGGAGCCGACGGCGAAGAAGGCGAGCAGGAAGAGCCCCGCCGTGATGAGGAACCCCGACTGGAAGACGATGGCGAAGGCGAAGAGCTGCTCGGCCACGGGGTCTGAGAGCGCGTAGAGGTCGAAGCGCGCGCTCTCCCTGAAGATCACGACCAGCGTCGCGATGACGAGCGGGATGTGGAACGCCGCCGCGAAGGCCAGCCACTTCAGGCGCGTCTCGCGCCACTCCTTCCAGAGCATCGCCTTGAGGATGTCCTTGCTCACAGGTTGGCCCTCCGCTCGCGCTCGGCGCGCACCGTGTTCACGAAAATGTCTTCGAGCGAGATGGGCAGCACCTCCGGGTTCTTCACGCCCCGCTCGCCGAGCGTCCGCAGCGTCTCGTCGCCCCAATCGCTGACGGTCAGAATCTGCTCGTGCCGCCCGTTCTCGACGGCGAGCACGCCGGGCACGCCCGCCATCTCGGGGCGCGTCCCGTTCGTCGCGTAGCGGACGCGCTTGTACGAGGACTTGATGTCGTCGAGCGTCGAGACCAGGAGCAGCTCGCCCTCGTTGATGATGCCGACGAAGTCGGCGACGCGCTCGACCTCGTCGACGATGTGCGACGAGAAGAGGACGGTCTTCCCCTCCTCGGCGATCTCCGAGACGATGTTCTCGATGAAGTCGCGCCGCACGATGGGGTCGAGCCCCGAGGTCGGCTCGTCGAGGATAATCAGCTCGGGGTTGAAGGAGAGCGCGAGCAGCAGGCAGAGGCGCGCGCGGTTGCCGCGTGAGAGCTGGCGCACCTTCTTCTCGGGCGGCAGGCTGAAGCGCTTCAAGAGGTCGGAGGCCTTGCGGTCGTCCCAGGTCTCGTGGAAGGCTTTGGTGAAGCGGATGCTCTCGGCGACCGTCATCCACTCGTAGAGGTAGCGATTCTCCGAGACGTAGGCGACGCGCTTGCGTATCTCGACGAGGTCTTCGCCGAGCGTGCGGCCGAGCACCCTGATCTCGCCGCGCGTCGGGCGCAGATGGCCCATGACCATCTTGATGATGGTGGACTTCCCCGCCCCGTTGACGCCCAGCAGGCCGAAGATGCTCCCCTTCGGCACGCTCAGGTCGACGCCCTTCACGGCCTCGAACTTCCCGAACGTGCGCCACAGGCCGCGCGTCTCGAGCGCGTAGTCATCGAGGATGATGTTGAGGTCTGGGTTCATTGTCTCCACTCTCGCGAACGACTTCGGCCGTAAACTTAGCGACCTCAGCCTTAAACTTCCGGCCGCCTCACTTGCCGACCGCCTCGGGCGCCCGCCCGAGCATGATCTTTTCGAGCACGCGCTCGAACGTCTCGACCAGCTCGCGCTCGGTCAGGCCGAGGTTGACGCCCTCGACCAGCGCCTTCTCCAGCAGCTCCGTCAGGACCCTGCGGCGCTCGGCCTTCGACATCTCGACGCCCTGGCCGGAGACGAAAGTGCCCGCCCCCTGCCGCTTGTAGATGACGCCTTCGATCTCAAGGTCGAGGTAGGCGCGCGCCACCGTGTTCGGGTTGACCGCCAGCTCGACCGCGAGCTGGCGCACTGACGGCAGGGGGTCCTCCGCGTGGAGCCGCCCCATGGCGACCGCCGTCTTGATCTGCTGCGCGATCTGCAGGTAGATCGGCAGCCCGCTCGACGCGTCAACGTTTATGAACAACTGCACCCCTCAACCGCGAACTGTATCAGTCAACTAATACAGTGACACAGAGTACGGGGGCGGTCAAGGGGAAGTTTCAAAAAATTCAGGGCGGCGGATGATGAAAATCCGCCGCCCTTCGATGTGCGAGCCGGGGCGTCGCCGCGCGGGCTCTTCCCATGCCCGGGATTTTAGCTCTCCTCGGCCCTCGGCTTGCCGTTCTCGACCTCCACGGCCGTCGCGTTGATGGCGACGGGGATGGCGGGGACCGCGGCCGGGGCGTCGCCGTTGGTCTTCACGCCGAGCTGCGCGAGCACCTCGGGCACGTTGAGGCCGAGCGCCTGTAGCTGCTGGAGCAGGCCGAAGATGACGGCCGGGCCGGTCTGCGCGAAGCGGTTGATGCCGCTCGTGCCGTTCCCGTTCCCGTCGCCGCCGCCCTGGTCGATCATGACGATCTTGTCGATCTTGCCGAGCGGCTCGGAGACGGCGCGCAGCGCAGGGGCCGTGGCCTCGATGATGCTGGGGAGCTTTTCGAGGACGGTCTGGAGGCGTGCGGCGTCGTTGAACTCGCGCCAGGCGTCGGCCTTCTTCTGGATGGCGACGGCCTCGGCCAGTCCGCGCGCCTCGATGGCCTTGGCCTCGGCCAGGCCCTGCGCCTGAATCTTCTCGGCCTCGGCGAGGCCGAGCGCCTTGATGCGCTCAGCCTCGGCGCGCCCCTCGGCCTCGACGGCCGAGGCGCGACCCGCGCCCTCGCGCTTGAGCTTTTCGCTCTCGGCCTCGGCGGTGGCGATGAGCGCCTGCTTGCGCCCCTCGGCGGCGAGGATGGCGGCCTCCTGCTCGCCCTGCGCGCGCAGGACGGCGGCGCGCCGCTCGGCCTCGGCCTTCTTGACGACCGTGGCTTCGAGCTCCTTCTCCCTGCGCATCACCTCCTGCTCCTGGACGGCGATCTGCTCCTGCGTGCGGATGCGCTCGACGCGCACCTCCTCGGCGACGACCTCCTGTCGGGCACGTGCCTCGGAGAGCGGGCCGGCCTGCTCGGCGGTCGCCTTCTCGCGGCGGATTTCGGCCTCGAACTTCGCGCGCTTGACCTCGGTCTCGCGGGTCGAGGCGGCGATGAGGGCCTCGGATTCGAGCCTTACCTTCTCGCCCTCCTGCATGGCGAGCGAGGCCTTGATCTTGGAGTCGCGCGTGGCCTCGGCCTCGCCGATCTCGGCGTCGCGCCGGACCTCGGCCGTGCGGCGCTTGCCGAGCGCGTCGAGGTATCCCTCCTCGTCGCTGATCTCCTGGATGGTCAGCGCGTCGAGGCCGATGCCCATCTTTTCGAGGTCGCCGGCGGCCTCGCTCGCCAGCTTCTGCGCGAAGCTCTGGCGGTCGTTGTTGATCTCCTCGACGGTGAGTGTGCCGAGGATGGCGCGCAGGTGGCCTTCGAGCGTCTGGAAGACGAGCCGGTGAAACTCGTCCGGCCTCATCCCGAGGAAGCGCTCCGAGGCGGCGCGCAAAGATTCGTCGTCGCCCTTGATCTTGACGTTGGCGACCGCTTTGACCGAGACGGGGACGCCCTGCACCGTGTAGGCGCGCGAGGTGGCGAGCGGGACGGTCAGGACGTTGAGGTTGAGGTAGTCGACCTTTTCGAGGAAGGGCACGATGAGGGTCGCGCCGCCGCGCACCAGACGGTAGCCGACGGCCGTCCCGTCCGGGAGCTTGCGCGAGCGCCCCGAGATGACGGCGGCCACGTTGGGCGGCACCTTGATGTAGTTACGGCTGAGGAGCCAGAAGGCGATGATGACCGCCAGCGCGACCGCCAGGACGGCGGCGATGATGAGAAGGTCCTGCATGTTATTCATTGTCAACTCCGTTCGAGACCGCAAAGGGGGGTTGGCGGCGTCAGCCGCCGAGCCGGGGCGGGTAGGTCTCCGAATCCCCGCCCGGGCTCACTATCACCGAATCGCCCGTGAACTCCTCGATGCGCACCAGCGCCCCGCTCTTCAGCTCGGCGCCCTCGCGCGCACGCGCCAGCTTCTCGACCCGCTCCTCGCCGACGCGGCAGCTCACTTGCCCGATGCCGCCGGCCGGGATGGTCACCGTCACCTGCGCCGTCCGCCCGACGAGGTGCGAGCCGCTGACGGAGCTGGAGGACTGCTGGCTGAGGAGGAAGCGCGCGAAGAGCGCGACGGCCCCGCCGAGGACGATGCCGCTGCCGAGCCCCAGGAGCGAGCTGGCGGCGACGCCGAGCCCCGTCTGGATGCCGATGGCGCCGAAGCCGCCGAAGGCCGTGACGAAGACGGCGAGCGAGCGCGAGTCGATGAAGCCGTGGCCGTCGACCCCGCCGCCCGCGTCGGCGTGGAGGCCCAGATCGTCGAGCAGCTCGCCGAAGAGCAGCGAGGCGACGAGGAAGACCAGGCCGAGGGCGGCGATGCCGAGAAAGACCGTCAGGGCGCTGATGCTGGCGAACAGGTCTGCCACCTTTCTGTTTTCCCCGGTTGAAGTAGGAAAAGGCGCGAAAGCGAGATGTCTAGGGCGGAGTCACCGGCGTCGGCTCGTGACGCCGGGGCGGTCGGGGGACGCGTCGATTCGCGTCGCCGCGCCCACGGCGGCTGTCATGAATACCATAGGAATGAGCTTTTTTAAAGTTGCGGAGAGCCCCATTTCGCCCGTCCCGCCTATCAGTACCGCGAACGGTAGTGAGCGGGTCGGTGCTCCCTTGGAGAATTCCTCTCGGAGCACCGACCCGCTCGCTACCGTTCGCGGTACTATTCTGACGCCGAACTCTAGAAGCTGCGGCGGAAGAGGTATGAGGCTTTGATGAAGAAGGTCCGGTTGTTGCGGCGAAAGCCCTGGTCGGCCTGCCCCGAGAACGGGTTGAAGTAGCCGTTGTTGACGTCGTCGTTGTAGCCGGCGTAGAAGGCCGTCCCCGGGTTCGGCGTCCAGCCGAAGAGGAACTGCCCGCGGTAGTTCGACGTCAGCGAGCTGTAGTCGAGGCGCGCGCGCGCGAAGGCGAAGCGCGTGAACTGGTAGGTCGTGCGGAAGGTGTAGATGTTCGAGTCGAAGGCGGTGCGCCCCGTGTCGTCGCGGACCAGCCGGTTCTTCGAGAAGCTGAGCGACATGTTCAGCGCGTTCGAAGCCTTGTAGGTGATGCCACCGTTCGTGTAGAGGAAGCCGCCCTCCCCCGGGTCGCGCAGGGCGAGGCAGACAGCGGGACGGACGAAGTTCGGGTTCCCGTCCCTGTTGGTGCAGAGCCCGTCGCGCGCGGCCGCGCGCGCCGCGAAGACCGAGGGGCTCACGCGGGGGTAGCGCCTCCCCGCCCCGAAGTCGTAGTCGAGCTGCCCGGCGCGGTAGCCGTAAAAGTAGTTGAAGCTGATTCGCTTGGTGGGCGTCGAGCCGCCGTAGGCGAAGAAGTTCTTCGAGGTAGCCGAGACCTCGGGCCGCCCGCCCGCGAAGGTGGGCGTCGCGAACTCGAAGGCGAAGAGGCGCTCGTAGCCCGTGTTGTAGCCGACCCGGATGTAGGTCTGGCGCTGGAGACTCGGGCCGACCTGTCCCTCGTAGGTGAAATTCTGTGAACGCCCCTGCCAGTCGAAGGTCGCACCGCCGTAGTGGCTCGTCTGCCAGGAGACGATGCGTGCCTTGGTCTTGGGCTCGGAGCCGTAGCTGACGCTGAAGTTCTGGCTGTTGGTGTTGACGCGGCGGGTGAAGCCGAGGTCGGCGATGTAGCCGGCCGTGCGCCCCACGCCGTTGACGTTCCAGGACCATTGGCGCTTGTTCTGGCTGAGGTTGTAGGCGTAGACGAACCCGTTCAGCGTGGAACACCTGTCGTCCTTCGGGTCGGTGCGCAGCGTGCAGCGGCGGGCGTTGGTCCCGAGCGCCTGAACCTCCAGGGTCGTCTGCTTGTTGAAGCGGAAGCGCGCGTCGAAGCCGCCGACGTAGTTGTTGCGGTCGACGAAGTTGTAGCTGGTGCCGAAGAAGCCGATGCTGTTCTCCTTGCCGACGTCGCGCTTGAGGCGGACGATGCCGACCGTCGCGTTCCGGTCGACGAGCCTCGCCAGGGGCCCGCGCGCGGCGAGCAGTTGGGCGCGCCGCGCCGCGCTGGCAACGCCCGAGAGGTCTTCGGTGGCGCGGAGCAGATCGCGGTCGTTCTCGCCGAGGTTGCCCGGCGCGTTGTCCGAGGCGTAGAGGAAGCCGTAGGTCGTGCGCCCGCGCTTGCCCGTCAGCTTGGCCGCGACGTCCGGGTCGACGATGGTTCGCGTGTGGAGCGCAGCGATCTGCGTGCGGAAGATTTCGATGCCTTCGAGGAAGAAGGGGCGCTTCTCCTCGAAGAAGATGGGGAAGCGCTGGTTGGCCGTGTTGACGGTGGCGTCGGCCTCGACCTGCGCGAAGTCGGGGTTGATGGCGAGGTCGAGCGTCGTGTTGGGGTTGATGCCGAACTTGGCCGTCAGGCCGGGGTCGAACCCGACGGGGTGGTTGACGAAGCGGCCGCGGTCGACCGGGACCGGGATGCCCTGCGCCTCCATCAGGGCGCGCTGGCCGGAGCGGAAGACGGGCACGCTCGCCCCGTCCTGCGAGAGGGTCAGCGAGGGGATGAGCTCGATGGTGCGCTCGGTCGAGATACCCTCGAAGCCCGTGATCTTCCCGGCCTGGTTGAGCGTCCCCGAGGCGCCGCGCTCCATCGGCATCCACGAGTCGAGCTCATCGTTCATGCGGTCGATGTTGCGCCAGACGTGGAGCCCCCAGTGCTTCCCCTTCCCCGCCTCGTAGCGCAGCGACTTGAAGGGGATAGCCACCTCGACGACGTAGCCCTCGGAGTTGATTACGCCCTTCGACTCCATCACGATATCGACGGAGAGGTCCATGCCCTGCCCCTCGGTCTGGATACCGTCGGCCTGGATGCCGAGCGGGTTGAAGGCGAGCACGTAGGCGCGGCGCTGGTCGTTGAAGGTGTCGAGGTAGATGCGGACGTTGTCCTCGCCGAAGACGCTGTCGCGCTTCGGGATGGTCGCGCGCACCTTGGTCGGGTCGTCGAAGCAGCGGAAGGCGAAGTAGAGGAACTTCGAATCGTAGCCGATCAGCACCTCGGTCGGGGCCGTGGGCGCGATGTTGTCGCCGGGGTTGAACTGGTAGAAGTCCTTGAGCAGCGCGCCCGTCTTCCAGACCTCCTCGTCGAGCTTGCCGTCGATGACGGGCGGGCGCTCGAAGCGGGGGATGTGAACCGGCTGCGCCTTCTCGGGCGGGAGCGCGGGACGCCCCTTCGACGCGGCCTTCGCCGGTGCGGCCTCAGCCTTGCCGAGCGCGGCGGCCGGCGTGGGGGACGGGAGTCGGCGAAGCCGCCTTCGCCAACTGCCGGGTGGACGCGGGCGTGGCGGACTGTGCGGCGGCGGCGGCCTGCGACGCGCCGGCGGCGGCGACGAGACATAGCAGCGCGACTCTCTTGAGGATGTTCATCGTTCTCTTTCCGGTTCGGCGGTTGGGGCTTTCGGCACAAACCTGCCCCACCCCACTCGTAGAGGTTTGGTTGACCCACGCCCCTCGGCGCGAGTGGCGGTCTGAAGTTTCTACTGTTTACCCGGGACTGTCTGGGGGAGGGATTCGACCCGGTCTGCGCTTCCGACCTGTCGGGCTGCGGGGCGTCGGACCAGCCACCGACGCCCCGCAAGTTCTAAACGCTCGGAGAGCACGGCCAGCAAAGCGTCATGAAGAGAGGAGGCGGCCGGCCGCCTCCCATCGAAGAATCCTTTTACTCGCCGTCCGCGTCGGCCGAGGCGCTCGGGGCCGGCTGGGGCGCGCCCGCCGCGATGTGCCCGGCCGTGCGCGGGGCGCGCGGCGCCGCGACGGGGCAGCACGCGCCCGGCCCGCGCTTGACCTTGAGAACCTTAATCTTGGGCCCATCACGCTCAAGGCGGAACTCGAAGCCGCCAGGGGCCGACTCGTTGTGTGTGCGCAGCGATTCGCCCACCTTACGCCACTCGGCCTCGCGCCCTTCGACCCGCGCGGCCAGATGAGCGAGGGGCGTCTCCTCGGCCAGCCTCCGCGAATGCCTCGCGCCATCGCGCGCAGCCTGCTCCGAGACACGCGCGACGGCTGTCGGCTCGACGCCGCTGCCCGGGGGGATAATCATGGCAACCTCGGTCAGCGCCACGGTCGCGCGCGCCTCCCCGGCGGCCTCGATGAAGTCTGCGCCTTCCGCGAGTTCGGTCCAGGCTTCCGGCGCTGTGTCGGCCACGACGACGAACCGCCCGCCCGCACTTTCACCCGTGCGCGCTTCCACGCGCGGCGATCCGGCGGCCTCGCCCTTCTTCGACTTCGCGGCCGCCGCGCCCGCCTTCAACTCGTTGCAGGAGGCGACGAGGGCGCGCGCGCGGCGCGGCGCGGGGGCGTCGACCGAGCCCTCGGCCGCGGGCAGGCTCAGGAACGCCTGTAGAATCTCGCCGCGGAGGCGTGCGCCGAGCGCGCCCCTGAAGGCTTGGAGGTCGTGGGAGATTTGCGGCACGGCGACGAGCGCCGCGGCGACGATGACGAATGCGATGACTGATCTGTGCTTCATTTCCTCAACCGCCTTTTCCGAAAGGCCCAAGGGACCGCTTGACCTTACCGCTTCCGCCAATCACGTCCGGCTCTTTCTACCCCCGAAAACACCACCCGCCGTGATTTCATGGCAACTTTTTTTTCGCTTACAATGACGCCCGGCGTTCCACTACGTTAACTGTCTGTAGTTTGCGCGGGCAGCCCTTCAGTTCGAATCCGCGCCGGGTGACGCCTGGGCTTTCGGTCTCGCACCTGTTAGTGTCGCGGCCCGACCGATGGTTTCAAAAAATCTTCGGGCGCGGTTCCTTTTTTTAAGCCGCACTCCTGACACCGGCAACGCGTAAGAATGGCCCCGCGGGTATCAACCGCTCAATTCAAATGTGACGAATAGAGCCGGCGTGTGACGAGACGCGCGGGCGCGTGACGAACCGGACTGAGGCGGGGACGAAACCGCCGGAGGGCGTAAATCTGGAGGGACGATGAGGTACAGAAGATTCGGCCGCACGGGGTGGGACGTCAGCGAGATCGGCTACGGTATGTGGGGCATGGGCGGCTGGAGCGGCTCGGACGACGAGGAGTCTCTACGCTCGCTCCAGCGCGCCGTCGACCTCGGCTGCACCTTCTTCGACACGGCCTGGGGCTACGGCGAGGGTCACAGCGAGGGGCTGCTCGGCCGGCTCGTGCGCGCCAACCCTGACAAGCGGCTCTACACGGCCTCGAAGGTCCCGCCCAAAAATTTCAAGTGGCCGAGCCTGCCTGAATACACGCTCGACGAGACGTTCCCGCCCGAGCACGTCGAGGAGTACGTCCACAAGAGCCTCGGGAACTCGGGGCTCGAACGTTTCGACCTCATGCAGTTCCACGTCTGGCAGGACGCCTGGGTCGGCGACGACCGCTGGGCGAAGAAGATGGAGGAGCTGAAGGGGCAGGGTCTCGTCGGCGCCGTCGGCATCAGTATCAACCGTTGGGAGCCGGCCAACGGCCTCCGTGCCGTGCGTAGCGGCCTCGTCGACGCCGTGCAGGTCATCTACAACATCTTCGACCAGAACCCGGAGGATGAGCTCTTCCCCGCCTGCCGCGAGATGGACGTCGCCGTCATCGCCCGCGTCCCCTTCGACGAGGGGACGCTGACGGGCACGCTCACCGCGGAGAGCACCTGGCCCGAGGGCGACTGGCGCAACACATACTTCGTCCCGGAGAACCTCGTCCCGAGCGTCGAGCGCGCCGACGCGCTCAAGCCCCTGGCCGAGCGTGCCGGCATGACGCTCCCCGAGCTGGCGCTCCGCTTCATCCTCTCCAACCCGACGGTCTCGACCATCATCCCCGGCATGCGCAAGACCCGGCACGTCGAGGCGAACATCGCGGCCAGCGACGCCGGCCCGCTCTCCGCCGAGCTGCTCGAACTGCTGCGTCCACACCGCTGGGTGCGATTCCCAAAGTCCTGGTCGCAGTGAGGGGACGAATGATGAAGTACACAACTATCGCGTCCGCACGCGCCCTCCTGCCGGCGCTCCTGTGCGCGCTCGCACTCCTTACGCCGCAGCCCCCGGCGGGCGCACGGCCCGCGCAGGAGGCCGCGGGGCCGCCGAAGGAGGTGGGCGTTTTCCGCCCGCCCGACCTCGTCGAGCTGAAGAGGCTCGACCGCACCATCAAGTTAGACATACGCTACGCGACCCCGAACAACTTCACGGGGCGCGCCGTCTACGGGGAGGCGCGCGCCTTCCTCCAGCGCCCGGCCGCCGAGGCGCTCGTGCGCGCACACCGCGCGCTCGGAAAGAAGGGCTACGGCGTCGTGGTCTTCGACGGCTACCGCCCCTGGTCGGTCACCAGGCTCTTCTGGGAGCTGACGCCCGCGGACAAGAAGCAGTTCGTCGCGGACCCCTCGAAGGGCTCGCGCCACAACCGCGGCTGCGCCGTCGACCTGACGCTCTACGAGCTCAAGACGGGCCGCCAGGTCTCGATGCCCGGCGACTACGACGAGATGTCGGAGCGCTCACACATCTCTTACGCGGGCGGCACGCCCGAACAGCGCCGCCACCGCGAACTGCTCCGCGCCGCGATGCAGGCCGAGGGTTTTAACGTCTACGAGCCGGAGTGGTGGCACTACGATTATAAGGACTGGAGGGCGTACCCGATTCTCGACCTGAGCTTCGCCGAGGTCGGCGGCGCGGGCACGGGGCGGAAATAGGCTCCGGCCTCTTCGACACTAAAGGGGGAGGGGGGACCGTCCACGCGGCCTCCCCTCCCCCCTTATGCGCGCCGGGGACACGATGTCGTAACTATCTCCCCCCGCCCGGGCCGACGGCGAGGCGCGGGTAGATGAAGCGCAGGAAATCCTCTCTCCCCGTGAGAGACGTGTGGTCGAGGCTGTCGGAGCGGCTGACGTCGGTGATCTGCCAGATGGCCGAGGACTTCGAGACCACGCCGTCGCCCGCCTCCAGCGTGTTGCCCGTGGCCGGAATCCTGTCCGTGTAGGTGATCGAGAACTTCACGCCCTTCCGGTTCGTCACCTGTTGGTTGAAGGTGCGGCAGACGTCGGTCTTCAGCTCGCGCAGGGCTTCGACGTGGTGGCCCATGTTCCTGTACTTCTCGAACATGATGTCCGCCCAGGGGCTGCCCATGTTCGGCGTGCCGAGCATCGCCAGGTGTGTGACGGCCGGCTTTCCGTCGAACGTGTCCTTCATCAGGAAGTGGATGTAGAACCTGGAGATGAGGCCGCCCATCGAGTGTGCGACGACGTCGACGTGCCAGGCGTTCATCGTCTCGCGCGTGAACTCGATCTGCTTGCCGAGTTCGCGCGCGTTCTCGAAGATGGAGTTGGTCGGCTGGTTGTTCCCGAAGAAGTAGCCGGTGTTCATCAGCCCGTGCGCCGGGTCGGCGCCGACGGGGAAGGCTTTCCACGCGAAGCTGTGCGCCTCGTTGAGGAAGCCCTGGTAAGGGGACCACGCGGCGGCGTTCGACCACAGGCCGTGGACCAGAATCACCGGCTTCGGGATGACCTTCAGCTCTTCGGTCAGGCTGTCGTTTCCGACCTCGGCCCTGATGCGGCGCGACGACCTGGGCTTGCCGTCGTTCGTCCAGGCGAAGCCCGACGTGTCCCACTCGTACTCGACCTCGCGCTCCTCGCCCGGCTTCAGGGCGACGGAGGATTGTCCCGGGAGCTGAATGTTCTCGCTCGTCTCGGTGAATTTGACTGTCGCGTAGCCGGGCGCGGCGCCGTCGTTGCGGACCTTCGCCCTGATGCGCACGAGGTTGCCGTCTATCGTCTCCGAGCCGACCTCGTGCCAGGCGACGGCGTCCGGGTAGACGTGGTGATCGAGGGACAGGTCCGATAGCTTGATATCGGGCGCGGCACAGCGCGCCAGGTTATAACTGACCGTCACGTCGCCATCGGTCTTCGTCCCGCGGATCACGTTGGGGTTCTGCGGGTCGACCTTGCCGGAGATCTGAATCGGGCCGACCATGTAGGAAGCGGCGGCCTTCTGGTCGTGCGACACGTCCTGGTTGACGTTATCGCACTCGCGCTTGCGGACCGTCTGGATGGTCCGGACGGTCTGCCCGACCGCTTCGGGAACGCTGATGTTTGCGCTGAAGGTCTCGCCCGAGATCGTGACGCCCCTCACGGTCGAGGCCGCCTCCGCGTTCGTTTCGGTCTTGATGACGTCGGCGGACTTGAATCCGCCCTTGCGCGTGCAGCCCGCGAGGGAGATCATGCAGCACTCCGAGCCCTCCTTCACGTCCTCGGTGCTGCTCGAAACCTTAACCCTCACGCTCGCGCGCGCCGAGCCGTCCTCATTGACGTTGACCTCGGCCGTCGCACGGAAGCTCGAACTGCTGCTCTGGTAGCCGGTCGGGGTCTTCCTGTGCTCGTTCTGGTTCTGGGTCTTTGAATAGGTGATGGTGCCGCTCCATCCGCCGTCACAACTCTTCGCGCCGGGTTTCTGGGCGGCGGCGGCGGACGGCGGGACGGCGGCCTTCCGCGGCGCGGGGCGCCGCGTCTGGGCGAAGGCGGACAGGTTGCCGAAGAGAGAGACCGAAATCAGTAGGGAGAAGATTAACTTTCGAGAAAGGTTGATGCGCAAGTTTGTCACCCTGGTCACGTACGGTTTTTCCGGAAGATTTGAAGGGCAAGTTTGCCTTCAACTTTAACGCGGGGCAGGGCGGCGAAAAG
>Ga0216309_1000076_pt1 | contig 16235 bp, 8 predicted proteins | sample Total_DNA_C_FD_161284 | JGI IMG/M metagenome (GOLD analysis project Ga0216309, IMG submission 161284) | Terrestrial sediment cell enrichment communities for BONCAT metagenomics from Utah, United States - Total_DNA_C | ecosystem: Environmental > Terrestrial > Deep subsurface > Rock core/Sediment ...
GAGGGCGAAGGGGCGGGCGGCGCGCCCTTCTACGTCGTCGTCGAGAAGATTCTCGGCCACGACGAGCTGCTCAGGCGCGAGTGGCCCGTCCACGGCACGACCGGCTACGAGTTCATGAACCTCCTCAACGGGGTCTTCGTCGACACGTCGAACGCGCAGGCGCTCAGCGAGCTCTACGCCGAGTTCACGGGCTGGCGCATCAAGTTCTCCGCCCTGCTCTACGAGTGCAAGCGGCTCATCCTCAAGGCGGCGATGTCCTCGGAGCTTTACGTCCTCTCGCGCCGGCTGCTGCGGCTCGCACAGTGGCAGCGCTACACGCGCGACTACACGCTCAACAGCCTGCACCACGCGCTGACCGAGGTCATCGCCTGCTTCCCCGTCTACCGCAGCTACATCCGGCGCACGCAGGACTCGGTGAGCCCCGACGACCGCCTCAACATCAACGCGGCGGTGCGCGCGGCCAAGCGGCGCAACCCGGCGCAGGACGCCTCAGTCTTCGACTTCATCGGCTCGCTCCTGCTGCTCAAAGACCCGAAGGGGACCAGCGCGCCCGAGCGCGCCGAGCGGCGCGACTTCGCGCTGCGCTTCCAGCAGCTCACCAGCCCCGTCACGGCCAAGGGGCTCGAGGACACGGCCTTCTACCGCTTCTACCCGCTCGCCTCCCTCAACGAGGTCGGCGGCGAGCCGGCGCTCATCGGCGTCGCGCTCGAACGCTTCCACGAGCGCAACGCCGACCGGCAGGAGTCGTGGCCGCACGCGCTCTCGGCCACCTCGACGCACGACACCAAGCGCGGCGAGGACACGCGCGCGCGCATCAACGTCCTCTCCGAGATTCCCGAGGAGTGGAACCGCGCCGTCCACCGCTGGCACGCCCTCAACCGCGCCGGCCGCGCCACGCTCGAAGGCTCGCCCGCGCCCGACGCCAACGACGAGTACCTGCTCTACCAGACGCTTGTCGGCACCTGGCCGCTCGGCGGGCTCGCGGACGAGGGGCGCGCCGCCTACACCATGCGCGTGCAGGAGTACATGCAGAAGGCGCTCAAGGAGGCAAAGCGTCACACGAGCTGGATCAACCCGGACGAGGAGTACGAGCGCGCCGTGCGCGAGTTCACGGCCGCGCTCCTGGACCCTTCGGTCTCGGCCGACTTCCTCCGCGACTTCGAAGAGTTCCGGAAACTTCCGGCGCGCGCCGGCATCCACAACTCGCTCGCGCAGACGCTCCTCAAGACGACCGCGCCCGGCGTGCCAGACTTCTACCAGGGCACGGAGCTCTGGGCCTTCACGCTCGTCGACCCGGACAACCGCCACCCCGTGGATTACGAGCTGCGGCGCGCGCTTCTCGGCTCGCTGCGCGAGGCGGGCGAAGGCGACGCGACGGGGTTCGCCGCGGGGCTGCTGGAGCGGCCGGATGACGGGCGCATCAAGATGTATGTCACGACGCGCGCGCTCAACTTTCGCCGCGGGCGCGCCGAGCTGTTCGCGCGCGGCTCGTACCTGCCGCTCGCGGCCGAGGGGCGGCGCGCGGAGAACGTCGTCTCGTTCGCGCGCAGGCACGCGGGCGAAGAGGCTCTGGTCCTGGCCGGGCGCTTCTTCACGCGGCTCGGCGTGGGGCGCGAGGGGCCTCTCGGCCTCCGGGCCGAAGCGTGGGGCGACACGGCGCTGCGACTCGACGCGCACGGGGGCGCGCGCTACCGCGACCTCTTCACGGGCCGCGAGTTCGAGGCGCGCGGCGGTGTGCTGACGGTCGGCGAAATCCTCTCGCCGCTGCCCGTCGCGCTGCTCTCCAGGGTTTGAGGCCGGTCCCCGCGGGGTCGGGCGTGGCGGCCTCGGTCTCTTTTGCAGAAGGGTTTGATCGATGACGGCAAGTAAGTCGGAAGCCACACAGACTTCGCGCTGGGAGCTGCGTTTCGGTGCGCGCCCGGAGGCGGACGGGAGCACCGTGTTCCGCGTCTGGGCGCCGCGCGCGAAGAGCCTCGCGTTGAAGCTGGTCGGCGAAGAGCCGCGGACGCTGCCGCTCGGGACGGCGGGCGACGGCCTCTTCGAGGCGCGCGTCCCCGGCGTCGGCGCCGGCGCCGACTACTTCTACGTCGTCGACGGCGAGCGCGAGCGTCCCGACCCCGTCTCGCGCTCGCAACCCCGGGGCGTCCACGGCCCCTCGCGCGTCGTCGAGCCGGAAGCGTTCAGGTGGACCGACTCGGGTTGGAGGGGGCTCGCGCTCAGGGACTACGTCGTCTACGAGCTGCACGTGGGGACGTTCACGCCCGAGGGCACGTTCGAGGCCATCACGCGGAAGCTGGCGCACCTGAAGAGCCTGGGCGTGACGGCGGTCGAGCTGATGCCGGTCGCGGAGTTCCCGGGCGGGCGCAACTGGGGCTACGACGGCGCGCACCTCTACGCGCCGCAGTCGACCTACGGCGGCCCGGAGGGGCTCAAGCGGCTCGTCGACGCCTGCCACCGCGAGGGGCTGGCCTTCGTCCTCGACGTCGTCTACAACCACCTCGGGCCCGAGGGCAACTACGCGGGCGAGTACATGCCGCTCTTCAGCGAGACGCACAAGTCGCCGTGGGGCGCGGGGCTCAACTTCGACGGCGAGGGCGCGGAGGGCGTGCGCCGCTACTTCGTCGAGAACGCGCTCTACTGGCTGACCGAGTACCACGTCGACGCACTCCGGCTCGACGCCGTCCACGCCATCGAAGACACGAGCGGGCGTCACCTCCTCGAAGAGCTGGCCGACGCGTTCCACGCGCAGGCCGTGGCGCTCGGCCGCCCGGCCTTCCTCATCGCCGAGAGCGACCTCAACGACGTGCGCATCCTCAAGGACGCGGCCGAGGGCGGCTACGAGATAGACGCGCAGTGGAGCGACGACTTCCACCACTCGCTCCACGCCCTCCTGACGAAGACCGACCGCGGCTACTTCGGCGACTTCGGGCGCGTCGCCGACCTCGCGCGGGCCATCTCGGAGGGCTTCGTCTACTGCGGGCAGCACTCCGAGTTCCGCGGCAGGTGTCACGGCACGCCCTCGGGCGAAAGACCCGGCGAGCAGTTCGTCGTCTGCATCCAGAACCACGACCAGATCGCGAACGGCTACTGGGGCGACCGCCTCTCGCGCCTCGTCAGCCCCGCGCAGCATCGCCTCGCGGCGGCGATACTGCTCTGCGGTGCTCCCAACGTGCCGATGCTCTTCATGGGCGAGGAGTGGGCGGAGCGCGCGCCCTTCCTTTATTTCACGAGCCACACCGACGAGGGCCTCGGGCGCGCCGTGCGGCAGGGGCGGATGGAGGAGTACGACTCCTTCGTCCGCGGCGAGGGCGAGACCGAGTCGACCTTCGGCGGCTTCTCCGACCCGCAGTCCGAGATCACCTTCGTCCGCTCGAAGGTCAACTGGGACTCTCTCTCTAAATCGCCGCACGCCGAGATGCTCGCCTTCTACCGCGACCTGCTGGCCGCGCGCCGGGCGCACGCGCCGCTCTCGGACTGCGACAAGACGCGCACGCGCGTCCGCTTCGACGAGGGGCGGCGCTGGCTCGTCGTCGAGCGGGGCGGCGGGTCGGGCGCGCGCGCCCTCCTCGCCTGCAACCTCTCGGGCGAAGCGCAGACGTTGGCCCTGGCCGAAGGCGCCTGGCGGCTCGCGCTCTGGAGCGGCGACGCGCGTTACGGCGGCGACCCCGCGCTCGCCGCGCCGCCCGAAGTGGTCGAAGACGGCGCGGCCGAAATCCGGCTCGACGCTTGGGGCGCGGCCCTCTACGTGAATGCGGAATGACGGGCGGCGGGCGGCGGGGTGTTGCGCGCCTTTCGCCGTCGCACGCCGTGCGGCGTACGACGCCCGTCACTTAACCCTTCTTCTCTGGAGCAACCGATGAAAGTTTGGCCCGGGCAGCCCTACCCGCTGGGCGCGACGTGGGACGGCGCGGGCGTCAACTTCGCGCTCTTCTCCGAGCATGCGACGGCGGTCGAGCTCTGCCTCTTCGATCTCTCGAACCCGACGCGCGAGTCGCGCCGCGTCCAGTTCACCGAGCGCACCGACCTCGTCTGGCACGCCTACCTGCCCGAGGCGCGGCCGGGGCAGCTCTACGGCTACCGCGTCCACGGCCCCTACGAGCCGCAGGCCGGACACCGCTTCAACCCGCACAAGCTCCTCATCGACCCCTACGCCAAGGCCGTCGCCTCGACCGTCGCCTGGGACGACGCGGTCTTCGGCTACCAGATCGGAGACCCGCGCGCCGACCTCTCCTTCGACGAGCGCGACAGCGCGCCTTTCGTTCCCAAGTGCGTCGTCGTCGACCCGGCCTTCAGCTGGGGCGAGGACGTGCGGCCGCACACGCCCTGGCACAAGACGCTCATCTACGAGCTGCACGTCAAGGGGTTCACCAAACTCCACCCAGAGGTGCCCGAGGAGCTGCGCGGCACCTACGCGGGGCTCGCGCACCCGGCCGTCATCGAGTACCTGCACTCGCTCGGCGTGACGGCGGTCGAGCTGATGCCGGTCCACCACTTCGTCTCCGACCAGTTCATTCAGGAGCGGGGCTTGACGAACTACTGGGGCTACAACTCCATCGGTTTCTTCTCGCCCGACGTGCGCTACTCCTCCTCGGGCGCAATGGGGCAGCAGGTCTCAGAGTTCAAGACGATGGTCAAGACCCTGCACCGCGAAGGCATCGAGGTCATCCTCGACGTCGTCTACAACCACACGGGCGAGGGCAGCCACATGGGCCCGACCCTCGCCTTCCGCGGCATCGACAACGCCGCCTACTACCGGCTCGTCCACCCTCAGCCGCGCTACTACATGGACTTCACCGGCTGCGGCAACACCCTCAACATGGTCCACCCGCGCACGCTCCAGCTCATCATGGACTCTCTGCGCTACTGGGTGCTGGAGATGCACGTCGACGGCTTCCGCTTCGACCTCGCCTCGGCGCTCGCGCGCGAGCTGCACGATGTCGACCGCCTCGGCTCCTTCTTCGACATCATCCACCAGGACCCCGTGCTCTCGCAGGTCAAGCTCATCGCCGAGCCCTGGGACTTAGGGGAAGGCGGCTATCAGGTCGGCAACTTCCCCGTCTTGTGGGCGGAGTGGAACGGCGTCTACCGTGACAACGTGCGCTCCTTCTGGCGCGGCGACCCCGGGCAGCTCGACGACCTCGCCTTCCGCCTCACGGGCAGCAGCGACCTCTACGAGCGCAGCGGCCGACGCCCCTACGCCAGCATCAACTTCGTCACCGCGCACGACGGCTTCACGCTGCGCGACCTCGTCAGCTACAACCAGAAGCACAACGAGGAGAACAAGGAGGGGAATCGCGACGGCCACGACCACAACATCAGCTGGAACTGCGGCGTCGAAGGTCCCTCGGACGATCCGGAGGTCTCGGCCCTGCGCGCGCGCCAGCAGCGCAACTTCCTGGCGACGCTCCTGCTGTCGCAGGGCGTGCCGATGCTCGTCGCGGGCGACGAGACGGGGCGGACGCAGAGGGGCAACAACAACGCCTGGTGCCAGGACAACGAGGTCTCCTGGGTCGACTGGGAGCCGGACGAGCAGGGGCGCGACCTGCTGGAGTTCACGCGCCAGCTCATACGCCTCTTCCACCAGCACCCGGTGCTGCGCCGCCGCAAATTCTTCCAGGGGCGGCAGATTCGCGGCGCCGAGATCAAGGACATCTCCTGGTTCCGCCCCGACGGCCAGGAGATGTCCGACGACGACTGGCGCAACGAGCAGGCGCGAAGCTTGGCCGTGCGCCTCGCCGGCGACGCCATCGACGAGGTGGACGAGCGCGGCCGGCGCGTCACGGACGACACGCTGCTGCTGCTCCTGAACGCGCACCACCGCGGCGTCTCCTTCACGCTCCCGGCGCACCGCCGGGGCGTGAGCTGGGAGCAACTGCTCGACACGCGCGAGAGCTTCGGTCGCCGCCGCACGCGCAGGTCGGTGCGCGGCGGCGGCACCTACCGCGTCGAGGCGCTCTCTCTCGCGCTCTTCCGGCTGGAGACGGGCGAAGAAGAGGGCGCGCAGGACGAAGGACAGAGGGTCCTGGAGCAGGAAGCGGAGCAGCGCGACGAGGCCGTGACGCCGGCGGAGCTGCCCGCCCCGGTCGACGACGCCGACGTGACGGTCGAGTCCGTCTACTGCGAGCACGCCGGCACCATCGTCCCGCTCGACGAGGGCTTCTGCCGCGCGTGCAGCCGCCAGGTCAGCGAGGGCGACGGCATCCACCGCCCCATCACCCCCGACCTGCTCAAGCAACTCGACTACGTCACGACCGAAGTGCCTGAGACCGAAGCGCAGGGCGCTGCCGCGCCGGCCGACGAGACGCCCGGCGAAGCGCCGAAGGACGAGGATGATGACGGCGGCGGCGTCCGAGGCGGGGGCGGCGTTTAGGCCGCTCCACCCGGGTCGAATATCCTGCGGGGGCGGGAAGCGAAGGGGGCCGCGCCTACCCTGCGAGCCTCCCGTACATCGACGTCGTCTCGCGCAGGCGCGCGGCCAGACCGTCGGTGAGCGCGCCTTCCTCGAAGCGCCAGGCCCAGTTGCCCTCGGCGCTGGCGGGCGTGTTCATGCGCGCCTCCGAGCCGAGGCCGAGGACGTCCTGGAGCTGCGCGACGGCGATGACGGCCACCGACATCTGCGCGGCGCGGATGAAGTCCCAGTGAATCTCCGCACCGTCTGTGCCGAGGTACTTGAGGCACAACTCGCGCTCGCGCCGCTCGCCCGCGCTCGCCCCGGCGACGGAGCGCTGTTGGAACCAGCCGACGACCGTGTCGTTGTCGTGCGTGCCCGTGTAGGCCACGGAAGCGCGCGTGTACTCGTGCGGCAGGTGCGTGTCGTGCGGGTCGCCGCCGAAGGCGAACTGGAGGACGCGCATGCCGGGGAAGCGGAACTCGTCGCGCAAGGCGTGGACGTCCGGAGTGATGGTCCCGAGGTCTTCGGCGACGATGGGGAGGTCGCCCAGCGCGCGCTTGAGCGCGTCGAAGAGCTCGCGCCCCGGGGCCTCGACCCAGCGGCCGCGCTCGGCCGTCTCGTGGCCGGCCGGCACCTCCCAGTAGGCGGCGAAGCCGCGGAAGTGGTCGACGCGCACCACGTCGACGATCTTCAGCGTCTCGCGCACGCGGTCGACCCACCAGCCGAAGCCGTCGGCGCGCATACGCCCCCAGTCGTAGATGGGGTTGCCCCAGAGCTGCCCCGTCTCGCTGAAGGCGTCGGGCGGGACGCCCGCGACGGCGGCGGGTGCGCCCCCCTCTTCGAGCTTGAAGAGCTCGGGCTTGGCCCAGACGTCGGCCGAGTTGTGCGCGACGAAGATGGGCATGTCGCCGAGGATGCGCACGCCGCGCTCGTTGGCGTATTTTTTCAGCCTGAGCCACTGGTGGAAGAAGACGTACTGGAAGAACTTATGCGCCTCGACCTGCTCGGCGAAGTCTATGCGCGCATCGGCCAGCGCCGCACGCTCGCGCCGCGCGAGCCCCGCCCCCCAGGTGTTCCAGGGCTCGCCCCGGTGCTCGTCCTTGAGCGCGGCGAAGAGCGCGTAGTCGTCGAGCCAGGCGGAGGCGAAACCGAGGAAGCCCTCGTAGTCGCGCCGCAGCGCCTCGTCGCTCTGCACCTTCGTCCTGAAGTTCTGGAAAGCCTTCTCCAGCAGCCCACGCTTGTAGTCGATGACCCGGCCGTAGTCGACGCGCACGGCCGGGAACTCGGGGGGCGTCCGGGTCTCGACATCGGCGAGCAGCCCCGCCTCGACCAGCTTCTCGGGGCTGACGAGGTTGGTGTTGCCGGCGAAGGCCGAGAACGAGGAGTAGGGCGAGTCGCCGTAGCCCGTGGGGCCGAGCGGCATGATCTGCCAGAAGGTCTGGCCGGCGGCGGCCAGCCAGTCGATGAACCTGTAGGCCGCGGGCCCCAGGTCGCCGACGCCGAAGCGCCCGGGCAAGCTCGTCGGGTGGAGCAGGATGCCGCTCGATCTTTTGAATTCCATTCTTCCCCCTGTGATGAACGCCCATTGGCGGGCGGTGAGCGCGGCCGCGGCGCGCCACACGGTCACACGCCGCTCGGCCTTTCCGCCCCCTCGGACGTCAGAACCCAGCAGCGCAGGACCTCGGCCACGCTCCACGCCTGCGCGACGCAGCCGCGCGCCGTGTAGGGCTCGACGGCGTCGAAGACCTCGCTGATAGAGCCGACGCACGCCTCGTCGAGGTGCGGGATGAAGCCTTCGAGAAACCGTCGCGCGCCCGCGCGGTCGTCGGGGTGGACCTTGAGCCATGCGTCGACGAAGGGGCCAACCAGCCAGCCCCAGACCGTGCCCTGGTGGTAGGCGGCGTCGCGCGTCCTGAGGTCGCCGTGGTAGGTCGGCTTGAAGTCGGGGTGGTCGGGCGCGAGCGAGCGCAGGCCGACCGGCGTCAGGAGCTTCTCGCGGACGACGTTTACAACCGATTCCCATCGCGCGCGCTCAAGCACCGGGTGTTCGAGCGCGACGGCGAGGAGCTGATTCGGCCGGCAGGCGGGGTCGTCGCGGCCGTCCAGCTCGCGGCTCTCGACCACATCGAAGAGGTAGCCGCCCCCCTCGTACCAGAAGCGCTCGTTGAAGGAGCGGCGGCAGCGCTCGGCGTGCCCCTCCAGCTCCGACGCGCGCGCGGCGTCGCCCGACTCGCGCGCCCAGCCTTCGAGCAGCCGGAGCGCGTTGTACCAGAGCGCGTTGATCTCGACGGCCTTGCCGCGACGCGGCGTGACGACCCACCCGTCGCACTTCGCGTCCATCCACGTGAGCTGGTAGCCCTCCTCGCCCTGCGCGAGCAGCCCGTCGGCGGGGTCAACGCGGATCCGGAAACGCGTGCCTTCGAGGTGACGGCCGACGATGTCGTGCATCTTCGGCAGGAGCGCTTCGAGCGTGACGCGGTCGCCGGTCACCTTCAGGTAGCGCGCCAGCGCGTGGAAGAACCAGAGCGTGGCGTCGGCCGTGTGGTAGAGCCCTTCGCTCGCGCCGTCCGGGAACATGTTCGGGATGAGGCCGTCGCGCACGTACTGGCCGAAGGTGCGCAGAATCCAGCCGGCCTCGCGGTGCCTGCCCGTGGTGCAGGTCAGGCCCTCGAGGCTGATCATCGTGTCGCGCCCCCAGTCGGTGAACCAATGGTAGCCGGCGATGACCGAGCGCACCTGCTCGCCCGCGGCGTGCGCGCGCGCGGCGTCCTCCTGCCGCCCCGAGGGCGTGATGACGAACTGGTCGGCGGCGAGGACCAGCTCGGCCGCCACCCCCTCGCGCGCCGCGGGCGCGGCCGCCGCCAGCAGCCTCTCGCGCCGCTCGTGCTCGGCCCCGCGCGCCTCGGCGGGCGAGAGAGCGCGTATCAGCTCCCAGCTCTCGGTCGAGCCGACGAGCGTGGCGCACGCCTCCTCCGAGACGTCGACGCTGAAGTAGCCCGGGCTCCACATCTCGCCCGTGTGGTCATAGCCGCGGCGCTCCTCCGTCCTGTAGTAGACGTTCTGGAGGTGCCCGCCGTCGAGCGCGAAGGTCGAGCGCGCGCCGTAGACCTTGAGCCGGAGCGGAGGGAACCTCTGGCCGGTCGAGACCTCCAGGCGGTCCTCGACGCAGGTCACCGTGTAGGGCTCTGGGGCCGAGCCGTGGACGGCCTCTTCGAGCGGCCGGAACTGGAGCGCCGGCCGCAGCTTCAGGCGCACGGGCCCCTCGCCCTCGACGAGCTGGTAGGTGACGTGAACGGTGTTCTGGCCGTGGACGAGCAGGACGCGCTTCTCGACCACGCGGCCGTCCAGCTCATAGCGCCAGACGGGTAGCCCCTCTTCGAGCCGGAACTCGCGCAGGTGCTTCGCGCCGGGCCATTCGAGCCTGCCGCCGGCGCGCTCCTGCCCGCCGATCTGGTACCGCGCGCCCGTCGGCAGGCGAACCCACTCCGAGAGGTGGTTGAACATCACCGTCCGCCCGAGCGGCGTGGCGAGCGCCGAGATGAGCAGCCCGTGATACCTGCGCGTCGGCACGCCCGCCACAGTCCCCGAAGCGAAGCCGCCCAGCCCGTTCGTCACCAGCCACTCGCGCCCGAGCATCAGCTCGGCGTCGTGCGTGTCGGCCTCGTTGAAGGCGAGCCTTCGCACCAGCGCGTCCTTTAAGCCTTCCACCCGTCCTCCTCCCACTCGTGCAAGAGCTCTTCGCGCACCTCGGCCTCCTCGCTCTGCTCGCCGCCGCCCCCGCCCGCGGGGTCGCCCGCCGCGGAGGCATCCGCGGGGGCGAGCGCCACGGCGGCCTCGCCCGGGACGCACCAGTTGTTCCGTGTCTCCAGCGGCGGCGTCCCCGTCCCGCCGTAACGGTAGTCCTCGCTCGACCAGAGCGTGCGCCAGACGCGCCCCGGCGGCGGCGCGAGCAGGGGCTCGGGCGCGGGGTTGAGGCCGAGGTCGCCGCCGAGGTTGACGACGAGCAGGCGGTCGTCCCCGTCGGGGCCGAAGAAGCGCAGGACGAAAGCCTCGGCGCTCAGGACCGCGCCATCAAGGGCGCGCGGCTCCTGCGCCGAGAAGACAGGGTCCTCGCGGCGGAGGCTGAGCAGGTCGCGGTGCAGCTCGTAGACCTCTCGGTGCGCCTCACGCTCTGAGAGGTCGAGCTTGCAGCGCTCGAAGGTCTCGGGCGAGACCGGGTCCGGCAGCCGCTTGCGTGTCTCGCGCGTGGCGATGCTGCGGAACTGCGCGAGGAACTCCATGCGGCCGCGCCGCACCTTCTCGGCCAGCCCGGCCTCGTGGTCGGCGAAATAGTGGAAGGGGGCCGAGGCGGCGAACTCCTGACCCATGAAGAGCATCGGCGTCCCCGGCATGAGCAGCATGAGCGCCGTCATCGCGCGCAGCCGCGCGGGGCTCGTCAGGCGGTGCGCGCGCAGTCCCCTCGCCGAGTTGGCTATCTGGTCGTGGTTCTGTATGAAGTTGACGAAGACCTCGGGCGCGAGCCCACGGGTCGGCGTGCCGCGCCGCTGCCGCTGCCACTTGTAGCGCTGCCCCTGGTAGAGGAAGCCGTACTTGGCCGACGAGACGAACTCCTGCGGCGCGCCGCGGTAGTCGGAGTAGTAAGCCTCGCTCCTTCCCGTTAGTGCGACCATCGCCGCGTGATGAAAGTCGTCGTTCCAGAGCCCGTCCAGGCCGTAGCCGCCGCACTCGGCCGGGAGCAGCATGCGCGTCTGCTGCGGCTCGTTCTCGCCGACGATGATGGTCGCCCGCCCGCCGGCCGCGCCCCGCACCTCGCGCGTGAGGGCGGCGAGGAAGTGCTCGGGCGAATCGTCCTGGATGCTCTGCGTGGCGTCGAGGCGCAGGCCGTCGATGTGGAACTCCTCGACCCAGTAGCGCGCGTTCGAGAGGAAAAACTCGCGGACGGGGGCCGAGGTCTCGCCGTCGAAGTTGAGCGCGTCGCCCCACTCGTTCTTGTGGCGGTCGGTGAAGTAGTGGTCGGAGAACTGCCCGAGGTAGTTGCCGTCGGGCCCGAGGTGGTTGTAGACGACGTCGAGGATGACGGCGACGCCGCAAGCGTGCGCCTCACAGACGAAGCGGCGCAGGTCGTCGGGCTCGCCGTAGAGGCGCGTCGGCGCGTAGAGGCAGACGCCGTCGTAGCCCCAGCCGAAGCGCCCCGGAAACTCGGCCAGCGGCATCAGCTCGACGCACGTCACGCCGAGGTCGGCCAGCTCACGCAGCTCGCGCGCGGCGGAGGCCAGCGTCCCCTCGGGCGTGAACGAGCCGACGTGCATCTCGTAGACGACCTGCCCCTTGAGCGACGCGCCCTCCCAGGCGCCGTCCGTCCAGCGGAAGCCCAGCGGGTCGACGACGCGCGAGGGACCATGCGGCCCCTGTGGCTGAAAGCGCGAGGCCGGGTCCGGGTAGAGGCGTTCGTCGCCGTCGAGCCGGAAGCGGTAGAGCGCCCCTTCCGAAGCCCCTCGGGCGAGCCCCGCGAAGTAGCCGCCCTCTTCGGCTTCGAGCGCGACGTGTCCTTGTGCGCCCTCGCCCTCGAAGACCACCTCGACGCTCCGGCGGCGCGGCGCCCAGACGCGGAAATGCACGCCGCCCCCCGGCAACACCTCGGCCCCGACGGGCAGTCTCCTCGCCTCCGTTCGCCCGGCGGTTCCCGGTCTGTCTCTGGTCTCTTGGGTCAATTCTCAACTCGCGCCGCGAAAAAAGGAGAATAGTCGCGCGCCGGCCTCGCGGAAGTGTCGCGTTTGTCTGAAAACTGTTTCCCGTCCCGCGCGCGTAAATGCTTAAACGCGCGTTCACGGCGGCCCGCTTGCCAAACCCCGGCCGCTTCGGTTACGAACTCAACCGATGCAGCCGCTCCCAATCGACGCGATTCTGCCGGAGGCGGTCGAGCGCCTGCGCCGCGCGCGGAGCCTCGACGACGAGGCTCCGCCCGGGGCGGGGAAGACGACGCGCCTGCCGCCTGTGCTCCTCGACGCGGGGCTCGCGGGCGCGCGCGACGTGCTCGTGCTTGAGCCGCGCAGGCTCGCTGCACGCATGGCCGCGCGGCGCGTCGCGGAGGAGCGCGGCGAACGCCTCGGCGAGACGGTCGGCTATCAGGTCAGGTTCGAGGAGGTCGCGAGCGCGCGCACGCGCCTGCGATTTTTGACCGAGGGCGTGCTGACGCGCAGGCTGCTCGCAGACCCGCGGCTCGAAGGCGTCGGGTGCGTCGTCCTTGACGAGTTCCACGAGCGCCACCTTCAGGCAGACCTCGCGCTGGCGCTGCTCAGGCGGCTCCAGCGCACGGCACGACCCGACCTGAAGATAGTCGCCATGTCGGCGACGCTCGACGCCGCGCCCGTCGCGCGCTACCTCGATGACTGCGCCGTGCTGCGCTCGGAGGGCCGCCGCTTCGAGGTCAGGGTCGAACACCTCGCTCGCCACGACGAGAGGCCGCTCGAAGTGCAGGTCGGGGACGCCGTGCGCCGCCTCGTCTCGGAAGGACTCGACGGGCACGTGCTCGTCTTCCTGCCGGGCGCAGCCTCGATACGGCGTGCGCAAGTAGAGTGTGAGAGCGTGGCGCGGGAGGCGGGGCTGCTCATCCTGCCGCTGCACGGCGAGCTGCCCGCGGCCGAGCAGGACGCGGCCGTGCGGCCGACAGAGAGGCGGAAGCTGATTCTCTCGACCAACGTCGCCGAGACCTCTGTGACGGTCGAGGGCGTGGCGGCCGTCATTGACTCGGGGCTGGCGCGCGTGGCGGGTCACTCGCCCTGGTCGGGGCTGCCCGTGCTGAAGGTCTCGCGCGTGAGCCGCGCCAGCGCCGTGCAGCGCGCCGGCCGCGCCGGGCGCACGCGCGAGGGGCGCTGCCTGCGGCTCTACACGGCACAGGACTTCGGCGCGCGCCCCGAACACGAGACGCCCGAGGTGCGCCGCCTCGACCTCGCCGAGTCGGTGCTGGAGCTGCGCGCGGCAGGCGTGCGCGACCTCACGGAGTTCGAGTGGTTCGAGAGGCCGTCGCCTGAGTCACTCGCGGCGGCCGAGTCACTGCTCGGCAGATTGGGCGCGACCGACGCCGCGGGGGCCCTGACGGACGCGGGGCGCTCGATGCTTCGACTCCCGCTCCACCCGCGGCTCGCGCGCATCCTGGTCGAGGCCGAACGGCGCGGCGTCGCGCGCGAAGCCTGCACGGTCGCCGCGCTGGTCGCCGAGCGCGACATACGCGCCGGACGCGTCCGCCTCGCCGGCGCAGCGCACGCGCACGAACGCGCCCCTTCGCGGCGCGCCGCGGCGAGGCACGGCTCATCCGATCTGCTCGAACTGCTCGACCTCTTTGGGGAGGCAGAGGCGCAGGGGTTCGACGCGGAGGCGCTGCGCCGCCTCGACCTCGACCCGAACGCCGTGCGCGCGGTCGAGCGCGTGAGCGCGCAGCTGCGACGCCTGCTGCGGGTCGCGGGCCGGAAGGCCGAACAGGTGCCACTCTCCGACGAGCGCGAGAGGGAGCTTCTCATCTCGACCCTCGCCGGGTACCCCGACCGCGTCGCGCGCAGGCGTGCGACGCCCGTGCGGCGCGAGGCGGGCGCGGAGCGCGGCGAGGCGTCGGCCGAGCTGCTGCTCTCGGGCGGGGGGACGGCCGAGCTTGCGCCCGAGAGCGTCGTGCGTGACGCGGAGTTCCTCGTCGCCGTCGACGCGCAGGAGCGCAGCGGCATCGCGCGCGGGGCGTCGCGCGCGGCGAAGAGCGTGGTTCAGCTTGCGAGCACCATCGAGCCCGACTGGCTGCTCGACCTCTTCGCCGAGACGCTGGCCGAGAGGATGGAGGCGCGCTGGAACGCGCAAGGAGAGAGGGTCGAGGTCATCCGCCGCCTGACCTACGACCAGCTCGTCGTCGACGAGTGGCGCGCGCCGCGCGCCGAAGGCCCTGAGGTCACACGCGCGCTGGCCGAGGCCGCGCTCGACGCCGGGGCGCAGAGCTTCGCGGACCCGGAAGAGACCGAACGCCTCCTGGCGCGCGTCGAGTTCGTGGCGCGCACCTTCCCCGAAGCTGGACTGCCCGCCCTCGGCGAAGAGGATGTGCGCGAGGCGCTCGCCGAGCTGTGCGAGGGCTTGCGCAGCTTCGCAGAATTGCGCGAGGCAGCGCGCGCCGGCGGGCTCGCGGAGCGCCTGCGCCGCAGGCTCACCGCCGAGCAGTGGCGGCTCGTCACACAGTCGGCGCCCGAGCGCGTGACGCTGGCGCGCGGCCGTCAGGCTCGCGTCCGCTACGAGCGCGGGCGCGAGCCTTCGGTCGCCTCGCGCCTCCAGGACTTCTTCGGCATGCGCGAGGGCCCGCGCGTCGCGGGCGGTCGCGTCGCGCTCGTGCTGCAACTGCTTGCGCCCAACCAGCGACCCGTGCAGGTGACGACCGACCTCGCGGGCTTCTGGTCGCGCCACTACCCGGCGGTGCGGCGCGAGCTCGGCCGGCGTTACCCGCGCCACGCGTGGCCCGAGGACCCGTTGCAAGTTTAGTTGCAAGGTGAATGCGCGAACGCGTGGGGAGGTGTTCGAAACTTTAGAGGGCAAGTGTGGTAGATTAAATGGCGTCTGAAGTATACTTCGGAGATAGTCAAATTTCCCTTTGGAGAAGCAGAGCGAATGCCAGAGTTACGCGGAAAACAGGCGACCGAGGACGTAAAGGAGGAGTGGAAGAAAGCCTATGACCACTACCTGACCGCGCCCGGCGTCCCGCACAACAAGAAGCTCGATCGCACGGAGCGCATCAACTATGTTGCCGACAAGATGAACCTGACGCGCAAGCAAGCCAAGCGGCGGGTGAAGAACTTCGAGGCGTGGCAGCGCAACATCAAGAAGGGACTCGTCACGCCGTAGAGACCAGTACAGGCCGCCCGGTTTGAAGGGAACCGGACGACACCTCCCCGCCCAAAGTCACGGACAAACGGTAACGCAGATCGCCCGACAGGCCGGCCGAAGTGTGCCCGCGCCCGGGCGACGGGCGTCGTCGTGTGCTAGACTCGAAATACCGGGGACCGTGTATGAAGAAGCGTGTGAAGGGCAGATGTCTTTCACACGGTTCCGCGTACTCGGTCCTCGTTGCCGCTTAAGTTATGCAAGACCTTCGACTGCAAACCTCCCCCGCGGGGGAGGCGACGCCCGACCCGGCCGCCGAGGCCGAGCGCGTCGCGGCGCTGCTCGACGAGCGGCGCGCCGAGCTGACGGCGTTGCAGGAGGAGCTTCGCGAGTTCAAGGAGCGCTACGCGCGTACGGTGGGCGGGCGGCTGGCGGAGCTGGCCGAGGTCGAGGCCGAGATAGGGCGCGCCGAGGCGCGGCTCGCCGGGCTCGAAGAAGAGGAGGCCGGCGGGGAAGAGGGGCGCCCGGACTTTTACGGCACGGCCCCCTCGGCCGCGCCCGCGAAGTCGGGACTGCGCAAGCTCTTCTGGTCGGTCGCGCGCATGTTTCACCCGGACCACGCCGCCGACGAGGAGGAGGCGCGCCGCCGCCACGCGATCATGGCCGAGGCGAGCCGCGCCTACCGCGACGGCGACGTCGAGAGCCTCTCGACGCTCCTCGACGACGAGCAGCTACAGTCCTACTGCGCCACCTCGGCGCGCGACGAGGACGAAGCGGAGGATGCGGCCACACGCCTCCTGCGGCTGCGGGAGGAGCTCATCACCATCGAGTTCGGCATCAAGCGTCTCAGGCAGGACCGGCTCTACCACCTCATGCTCAAGACGGCCGAGGAGTCGCGCGCTGGGCGCGACGCGCTCGCGCAGATGGCCGAAACCCTCACGCGCAAGATCAGGAAGGCGCGCAACCGCCTCGCACACCTCTCATAGAAGACCAACAG
>Ga0216309_1000077_pt1 | contig 16210 bp, 12 predicted proteins | sample Total_DNA_C_FD_161284 | JGI IMG/M metagenome (GOLD analysis project Ga0216309, IMG submission 161284) | Terrestrial sediment cell enrichment communities for BONCAT metagenomics from Utah, United States - Total_DNA_C | ecosystem: Environmental > Terrestrial > Deep subsurface > Rock core/Sediment ...
TATTAGTAATTCTTATAATAAGTTCTCCACAACAGAATTTAGTCATCCCCGCTAAATATATCTACCTAAACGGCTTATGGTAACGATAAATGCTTTTTTCGTGACCTAGAATAGGGATGCGAGTGGACCATAAGTCTACTTGCTACAACAATAAGCTGCCCTGCCGCGACAACACGAATGTGCAAAATTCGATTTTTTACGGGAAATAGCTTAACATGTAACCTGAGATGGCTCGTCGAAAGTTGAAATCACCTCTCACCTCTGAACTCGCGTTTCGACGGCGTCAGGCCGCGCGTCTGCTCAGTGCGGGGAAGCTGTCAAAGGCGCAGATTGCTCACCACCTCGGTGTCTCTCGCGCCGCAGTTACTCAGTGGGCGAGGATGATGAAGGAGGGGGGGCCAAAGGCCTTGTATGGCTGGGAGCGCCCGGGCCGCCCTCCGCGCCTGTCTGATGCTGACTGGCGGCGAGTGCTGAAGATGCTGGGGCGAGGGCCGAAGGCGGTGGGCTTTTCCACGGACCGCTGGACCCTGAAGCTGGTGCGGCAGTTGATAGAGCACGAGTTTGGAGCAAATTACAGCCTCAGTTACTTAGCCGAAAAATTACGTGCGCTCCGCTGGGCCACACCGATATCGGCGACGCGTCGCGTAAAACAGAACGAGCGGCAGGCGATCAGGCGGCCTGATGAGGAGGGTGTGGGGCGTGCCATCGGGAGAGCCATAAGAAGAAGTTACTCTTTATAAAGATTGCTCGAAGACAAGTGAGGCAGTATAGCCCCCGCTTCTATGCAGCTACTCTTAACAGTCCCTCAATAAATTTCGTCCGCCCTGCCGCGTCTCTTCCCTCCGGTCCCTACTCCTATACCCCTTCTTCATCATGCGAGCCGCCCAACCTCTTCCATAATCCACCCGCCGTGGGAAAGGAGCGGAAGGCACTGCGTCGCTCTACACCTCCTACGGGTCGTATGGCAGTCTTACACAATCACTTTGTTAAGGTACTTCACCCTGCCTCCATCAGAACCTTTAATCAGACATGATCCCATGTTCACTTGGTGTAGCCGAATGTAGTGGCCTCTATCAATTTTCACGTCGACAAAAGTAAATCCCGCGGCGGGACGTGCCTGCCAGGTTAGACTCCTTGACCGGGAGAGCAGTTGGTGAACATGTCAAAATCATCAAGGTGCGCGTAGACTGGCGGCTGTGAGGGGCTAAAGGTAGGTCCCGTGATGGCTCAGCCAGACTATTACTGCGTCCCGGTGAAGGATAAGGGAAAGCCGCCGTAGTGTCCTCGCCAAAGGCTACGGCGGCTCCCGGCACAGCGCTTTGTCAGGTGGCGGCCCGATGAGGCGACCGTGCCGATCTCCGAGCGGCGCAGATTCAATTCCCCGCGCCGCGGCCAGGCAAGGATTTTATTCAACATATGCTCGGAAGAAGTTACCCGCCCGTTCCTAAACGGAGGGCACGCCGACTCAGGTTCTTGCCCCGGTATGATTAAATCGTTGACTGGCGTCTGAATTCGGAATATCTTCACCCGCGTTAAGTTTCGGCTGCCGACCACACGGCGGGCGACAGGCAGCATCATCCCGTCAGACTCACTATCACTCGACACCAGCGAGGCCCTCACTTAAGGGGTACACTCATGACGCATAGCGATTCTGGTGGCCGCGCGGGATTCCTGTCCGTCCTGGCCGCCCCCGTCCTCATCTTCGACATCGTCGCCGTCTTCCTCTTCTACCTCGGGTGGACCTACATCTATTTTCTGTACTACCACTTCGGCGTTAATGTTCATGCCCTCGATATCCCAGCCTACTCTTTTTTCATATACGCGTACCCCGTCCTCGCCGGCCACGTTACGCTATTTTCTGCCCTCTCCCTGGCGCTGATACTCTCCCCACCCCTAGTCGGCAGGGCCGTGGCGGCCCTCGGGGGAAACTTCGCCTGGTTCCCTAGCGACGGGCGACAAGCCCTCCGCTGGTACGTCGCTGCCTTTCTAATCGCCCTCTTCCCCATCTCGTTCTACCTCGCCCAGACAAGTGCGGAGGAGAGCGCAGCGGATATGCGGAGCGGTAACGCAAAGACCGTTCACTTCGTCTTCAAAGAGAGCGCGTCCAAGGCGCTCCCCGCCGACCTTTTGAAGCACAACGAGGAAGGGAGGCTGAAGTTGCTGACGCAGACGCCGAACAGGTTCATAGTCTTCCTCCAACTGGACGTGGAGGAGAAGTCACTGCCGATGGGCTGGACACACGTGGTCTTCAATTCGGACGTCCACCTGGCGTCGGTCAGGATGGGTAATGTCCGCAGAAAGGAGTAGACGCAGATGTGGTTGGTCTGGGAGCCCGCCGTCCTTCATAAGCAAAGCGCCCGCCGAGGGGCGGGGTCCAGCTGTACAACTCTGCTACTTCTGGCGGTCATGGCCTCGCCCGCGCTATCCGTTCAGTCTACTTCGGCGGTTACCCGCCAAGCCGCGGAATCCGGCCAGATTTCCGACTACGCTTGGGCAGTGATTCAGTATCCCGAGAGCCGGGAGGTGGTAGTGAGCCTGCTGCCCACCAGCCCCGATGCCGTCCACTTTACCGGCGTGGCGAGGGTGAGTCGCGCGGGCGCCAGCACGCAGGTCAGCGTCTTTCTGGCCCCCAAGATGGAGATGCTCAACAAGAAGGGGGGCGACTTCCTGGGTCGGCGCGTCGGGGCCTCCGAGTGGTTCAGACTCTGCGACGGGACCCAAATAAAGATCGAGAGCGGACGCATCGTTCATACGGAGGAGAAGTGCCCGCGCGGGAGCGTGCTCGTCCGGCAGCCCACGAACACGTTAGGGGACGTGGCCGCCCTGTCGCTTTACGCCGTCGACCCGGCCGGTGGGGTGACGCTGCTCGGCCCATTGCCCATCAAAGAGGGCCAGTCCGCCCAGACTTATGTCACGCCCCTCGATAGCTTCATGCTGGTGCTGTCACCGCGCGCCGACCTATCGAGGATCGATGAGAAGTCGCTCCTCGCCTTCCGCAGCGCGGTGCCGCAGGGCTTCGCCGTCGTGCCCTTCAGGCGCGGAGACCCCGGCCCCATGACGGCCGGCGCACCCAATCAGCCTTTACGCCTACCGCGCCCGAGCCCGAAGGCGAGCGTGACGCAGACCGTCGGCGTGACCGACGTGACGATCACCTACAGCCGCCCCGGCGTTAAGGGACGCACCATCTGGGGCGACCCGCCGACTGGCACGCCAGCTGGAACCGCCACGCTCGACGACGCGCGCGCGCGCCTCAGGGACGCCGCCATCGTCCCCTACGGCCGCGTCTGGCGCGCGGGCGCCAACGAGGCCACGACCTTCACCGTCACCGACGACGTGCTCGTCAACGGGCAGCCGCTCAAGGCCGGCACCTACAGCCTCCACACCGTCCCGGGCCGCGACGAGTGGACCATCATCTTCAACTCCGACGCCGGCCAGTGGGGCAGCTTCACCTACGACGAGAAGAAGGACGTGCTGCGTATTAAGGCCAAGCCGCGCGCGACGACAGAAGCGCAGGAGTGGCTCGCCTTTCAGGTAGACCCTGCCGGCGAGTCGACCGCCCAAGTCCAACTCCGCTGGGAGAAAGTCGCCGTACCCTTCACCGTCGAGGTGCAAGATGCGCGGGCAGTAGCTTTGCGCAAGGCGCGTGAGGCCGTGGTCGCCGCCCGGCCCGACGACTGGCAGACGCCGCTTCAAGCCGCCAACTATCTGCTCAACAACCGGGGCGACCTGACGCATGCGCTCGCCTGGGCCGAGCAGTCTGTCAAGGCGCGCGAGAACTTCAACAACCTCAACCTCAAGGCGCGCATTCTCGCCGCGCAGGGCAGGACGGCCGAGGCCATCGCTACCGGCGAGAAGGCCCTGCAGGTCGGCCGCGCCGCCAACGCCAACGCCCAGGCCCTCGCCGCCTTCGAGAGGTCCCTCGTCGAATGGAGGGCGAAGAACTGAAGGCCTGAGGGGCGAGTGTTATGCAATAGGAGGATCCCGATGGCTATTTGGGTGCTAATAATCATCGTTTTTGCGGCAGGTCTGATCGGGGGCGTAATCAACGCCCTAATATCTGATAATGGTTTCGCCTTACCAAAGCGAGAAAGCGGTATCCTCCGACCCGGATGGCTCGGCAACGCGCTAATCGGAGGAGTCGCCGCGTCCGTCTCCTGGAGCTTGTACGGCCCTTTGGCGGCCGCGCCAATCGTTGCCGCAACGGGGGAGGGTGCCGCAATAAAAGGCGATTTAACAGTCGCCGCCATCGGGGGTGCAATCCTCGTGGGTGTAGCTGGCGCCCGCTGGCTGACTAACGAAGTCGATAAATCATTGCTGCGAGCCGCCGGCATTGAAGCCTCTAAGAAATTACCCAGCCGGGGGCTGCTCGCTACGCTTTCGACCGGCAGCCCGGCGGCCGCACTCCAAGCCGCACAATCGGCGCCGGAGGAAGAGCCGGGTCCTAAATTAAGGCGTCAATGATTAGGCCAACAACTTAGGACTCTAGAGTATGTCTGTTCATCCCGGCTCAATCTGGCTCGACATCAATTGGCAGCAACTCCCTAAGGATTTCTGGGTTGCTGCTGATCGTAATGGAGTCGTGGCTGAAGATAAGGATCTCGCGAACCTGTACGCCACGCTCCAGCGGCTAAACATCAAACTCGGGGACGTTACTATCGCGTACGTCCCCGCCGGGGTTATTCAATGACTACGGTCACATACCGCAAGAACAAGCCTTACTCGGGGAATCGCCCCTGGGCGGATGTAGAGTTAAATCCGTCAACCGTCCACGTTACGTTAAAATGCCTGGTTGATACCGGGGCCGATTTTCTGCAGATCAACGCTTCAGACGCATCAGCGGCTGGGTTTTCAATGGCCGGGGCAACTCCCCTCACTGTTTCTACCGCGGGCGGCACGGCCACCCTCCAGAAGATAACCGGTGTTAGCGTTAAGATCGAAGGCAGTAAGACGTTAAAGGTTGACGTTCTGGTGGACACCAGCAACTCGACTAAGCCCCCCTTGGCTGGTAGACAGTTATTGATGGCCGCTTTCGATGTTGGGTTTAATACTTCCGAGTGGCTCAGCACATGACAGACCGTTGAAGCGCCCGCCACGTCTGACCAATAGTTCACTCCACGCCTCTGCGCCTCCTCAGCGACACTTCAGCTGAGTCCAGGTTCATGGAAACGGGCAGGGGCAGGCGATACAACCTCTGGGGTCTGCTGCGGACGCGCAAGAGAGATACGGTGTTGAGCGTAGGCCTTCATCTAGCAGATAGTGGTGGACGCGCCATTTCCAACTTGGAAGACGCTCCCGCGTGAGGACGAACCTCCAGCCCGGCCGCCGCACACAGGTGTCACCCGTCCGTTAACCTGGAACGGCAGCGGACACGCTTGATCGAATGAACTGCGCCGCATGACAAGTACTAAAGACTAAAGTCGGGGTAAAACGATGATGCGCCCAACGCTACTCGCCACAGCCGCACTGGCCTGCCTGTTCATGTGCGTGGAATCTCTCGGACAGCCGTCCTGTCCGGCCGCGAAGCCCTCGGCGTGTCCGACGCCCCCGCCTGCCACATCGCAGAAGCCCTCGTGCGCAGCCATCAGCGACATCAGGGGCAAGTGGGACTTGTGGACGGGCGGCACCTGCCTGCGGGGCGCGAACGTCTGGCAGAAACGCGTCACCTGCAAGCACGCTATGGGGCCGGGCCCGGTCGGCCCGCCGTACGACGAGGAGAAGGACTTCACCAGGCTCGCAGCCTGGGGCGCCAACTACGTCAACATCTCGCACCCGGGCGTCTTCGCCGAGCAGCCGGGCTACCCCTTTGACGAGGGCGTCTACCAAAATCTGGAGCGGCTCGTCACGCTGGCTGAGAGCGCGAACCTCTTCGTCGTCGTCTCGTTCCGGACGGGACCGCTCCGTAACGAGGCCGTCTTCGACGGTAGCGAAGGTCCCGCGTTGAAAGACGTCTGGGTCTGCGATGACGCGCGGACTGACGCGTGGGTGAGGATGTGGGAGGAGGCTGCCCGGCGGCTGAGGAGGCACAAGAACGTGGTCGGCTACGACCTGATGGTGGAACCCGACACCGCGGACCACGGTCTCTGGAACGATACGGCGAAGCGGGTCGCCGAGGCCGTCAGGCGCGTCGACCCCGACACCCCCATCATCATCGGCGGCGCAAACTGGAGCCACGTTTCGTCGCTCGAGAAGCTGGCGCTCGTCAACGTGCCCTGGACGCTCTACGCCGCACACCAGTACGCGCCGAGCGATTACACGCACCAGGAGAAGAAGGACCAGGGGTACAAGAAGGGCGACCTGAAGAAGCTCGCGTCAAAACTGAACGAGGTTTACTCGGAGATCGAGAAGTTCCGGAATCAGGCAGGGCCGGGCGGAGCGAGACCGGTGGTCGCCATCAACGAGTTCGGGGTCTTCCGCCACGCGCCGAACGCCGACTGCTTTACGCGCTACCAGCTCGAGTTGCTGGAGCGGGCTGGGATCAATCACGCCCTTTGGCTGTGGGAGACGAGTTCGCCGCTCATCACCTACGACGTGTTCAACTTCAGGCGCGGCACCGACCCTAAGAACAAGACCGACTGCGAGACGGGCGCGTTGGTCGACGCGATAAAGGCGAACTGGCGGCTCAACACGGTGCGATTTAGTGACGTCAAGGACAGGTTTTAACCAAAGTTGCGTTGCAAAGATGATTTTCGGGCGTGGAAGTATGTTGAGTGTCTCTCGCTAAGCAGCTACTCCGAACAGCGAAGCGACGAACTTCGCCTGCCCCGCTGAGTCTCTGCCATCCAACCTTTTCACCTGTCCCTGATGCATAAAAGGATGATTGAAAGCTCGAAGTGACGCCACTTGAAGGGGGACTTGAGATACTTCACGAGGGTTGTTCCGGGAGTATGATGGCCTCCTGTTGCCGCACGACATCGAACAGGTTCAGCAGGTCAGTGTGGACCGGTTCGTCATTTCCCTCTTTCGGGGAACCTGCCTCTGTCAGAAGGTCTTTGACTAATCTTTTGCACAGGTCGCTATTAAATTGCGCAACCATGTCCCTGAGGGCGTTCACGTCGAGTGAGGTGTCTATCTCCCGCTGCTGAACAATGGTCTGCTCGATGCGCCGCTGGCGCACCTCCCGTCGCAGCTTCTGGAAGCTGCTGCCGGTGTTGGCGTTCACCACGCCCCACACGAGCGTCCATTTGACAGACTCCGACTGGTAGAAGAGCCCCTCTTCGGTGTAGCGGGGGAACTGGAAAGCCCCCTCCTCCCAGTCCCACTGCGCTCCGCAGTCGTTGTTCGGGCAGCGCGTCGCCGTGCCCTGCGAGAGCATTCGGTACGCCTGCGCGCAGTCGAACAAGATGCCCTCCACACGGCATCGCCCCGCTGGGCCCCCCGGCAGATGTAAATGACTCACCTATACGAGGGCTACGTTATTGGCGTTTACCGTGAGGTGGAATGTAAACTCCGCGCCCGCTGCGGTTGCGGGAGTCGTAGAACAAGGTGTCCAGCTTACTCGTTGCATCACACGAACCCACGTGCAAGTCCTGCCCGCGTCTGAGGTCTAAAGTAACGACCAGCTTACCTCCGACATAGACATCGACGCGTCCGGAGCCTACAACGCGCTCGCCTTCGGCAGTAATAATAGTCTCGGCCGGACGCTTACGGAACTTCTCCAGGTAAGTTTGGAGATTATACAGTCGGCGGCGATTTAAGTTTCTGTTCCGCTCGCCATTACCTAGTCGTGCTATGGCAATTATTAGTCCATCCTCACCTGCTTTGGCGTGCGCCGCGTCGAGCAGCGCGATGTTCGACTCACAGGAGCTTCCAACGGCAGCCGACCACCCCGCCGGAAGGAACCGCTGAGCGGCTACGCTGGCAGTCAACGTCAGAAACAAAAACAAGGCGAGAATTGTCAGTTTTTTGCGTGATCGCATAGCTACCGCTTACAGAACGCATCGTAGAAAGAGACGAGCCGTCCGCTACTTGTCTGGATGGACAGGTGTGAGTGGATGTTTAAATTGTTCGGAGAGTCTCCTCCCTTTCCACCGACAACCCCAATCCTGATTGACCCTTGCTCATTTTTGTTGTTGACATCCACTCGGAAATTCACCCACATGCGAGGTAATCAGCGTGACGTTTTGCAGATTACCAAGTCGTTCGTAGAATGTGTCGTACCTCGCTTCCGGAGCATACTTGGAAACTGTTTTGCCCCTACCGACTCCTTCGGGGATGAATAACTCTATGGGCTGCGCCGGCGCTTCACCAGTGTTTGTGGCCCAGATGTGCATTGCACTCCATATATGCGCGCGGAAGCTCTGATCATTGTACCCCAGCGTCATCTTAGGATCGTTCTTCAACGTCGAAGGGTTGAAGCCGCTGCCGCTCACGACCGCACCACTGCGCTCTTTCGTGAACAGTTTTCTGAGAATTTCGTCACACCTGGCGGCCTCCTCCCGACTAATCGGCGAGGTAGTCGGGCCGCCATCGTCAGGCCACGTCTGTGTCCCGGGAGGCAGTACCGTTTGAGGAGATGACGTTTGCTGCTGCCGCTTTTGGTTCCGCCTCCGCTGCCTCCTCATTTTCTGGAAGCTGGCGCCGGTGCGAGCGTCTACCTCCCCGTAGGCTATCGTCCATACCCCTAATCGCCCTTCGAAATTTGCACCACCAAAAAGCGAGGCTCCTTGGGTTCGACGTATCCTGTGTGGATGACTCCATAAGGTATGAGGGCGGCAGTGAAACGTCCTTTCAGATCAGGATTACTCCGGACAAGTTTTCCCGCCTCTCGCACTCTGTGCCTTAACGTCAATGACGGGCGGCGAAAGAAGTAACCGACTACGACCCCATACGAACCGGGTTCCTGTCGCAGATGTTTTACGAACTCCCTGACCTTGGAGTGGTAGCTCATTTCACCGACGGCAGTAATGGACACGCTTGTGAAACTGGTGAGCTTGTCGTAAGTAGGTGGAGCAGCGTGCGAGGGAATGACCCAAAATTCCGTCGCCACCCGCCCCATACCTTCCGTCGGACACTTATCCGAGATTAGCAGCGGTATGTCGCTGAGGTCGGTCAAGCCCCGTTTTTTCAAGCTGTCTGCGATCTCAATCAGATTCGCGCTGGCTTTTGCGATTGCAACTTCGAACTTTTCATTCGAGCACAGCCTTATCGCAATACGGCCATGTTGAGCTGCATCGGCTAGGGCGAACGCATATTCTTGGCTCAGGGTATCGTACAGGCAGTTACCCTCGCAGCGTCCGAGTAAGGTGGGCGCTGTACGTTCTTTCTGCGCCACGGGTCTTGCGCCCGAGGGGCACAGGGGCACTAGGGTGACGGAGAGAAGACACAACTGAGTCAGCTTGAGCCACAAGCCTTTCATAAATTTGTTTCCCGGCAGGCCTTTATTAGGTCTCGGCTGGCTGAACGCGAACATTATTCGACCGCTGTAGAGAACGCCGCTAAGGAATTGGGTAACTTGTCGGTTGCCCACTCCGGATGGGGTAATCCAACCGGATAGTGACTCCCGGGCATTGGAATGGGCCCTCTATGAGTGGGTCTACGAACCACTTCTTCATGTTGTCATCTATCTCCTTTCTCGCCTCCTTAAACTTAGCGTCATGAGGATCAACTATATGCGGCGTCAACTCTCGGTAACGCTGGTAATACTCGGCATGAATAAGCGAGAAGTGAAGACCTTCGAGCATTTGGAACCCGTCTTTCATTCCTCCTGTCACTGTGCCGAGCATCTGCCCGGGTCTAACGGTGTTGCCCTTTTCCACCGTCACATTCCCCATGTCCTTCAGAAGAGCGTAATATTTGCCCCCGTTCAATTGGATGTCCACGATACTGTTGGAAGCAGCCCCGCTCCTATCGCCCGACGTGACGTAACTCACCTTACCCGCCATCGCAGGTAGGGCGACGACTTTACCTGGCCCTCTAGCATGGTAGCCATCATGCCCGAAGGTGTATCCCCGCGCGAGGCCCGGGCTGCCGGGGACCGCATTCAGGAAACAGTTCGGGTTGGAATTTGTATTCTGCTGCTGCTCCTGCTGCTGCGGGTCGCCTCTCCTCTCGACCCGCCGCCGCTTCCGCTGCCCGCGCAGCTTCTGCCAACTCGCGCCGGTGCGAGCGTCCACCACGCCCCAGACCATCGACCACTTGACAGACTCCGACTGGTAGAAGAGCCCCTCTTCGGTGTAGCGGGGGAACTGGAAAGCCCCCTCCTCCCAGTCCCACTGCGCTCCGCAGTCGTCGTTCGGGCAGCGCGTCGCCGTCCCCTGCGAGAGCATTCGGTACGCCTGCGCGCAGTCGAACAAGATGCCCTCCACACGGCATCGCCCCGCTGGGCCCCCCGGCGCCAGCGACGCGATGTCCGGCTCCTGCGGTGTCGGCTGGGGCACGGCCGCCGGGGCCTCGAGCCCCACGTCCACGCCCATCGGGTCGGGCTCCGCTGTCCGCCAGAAGGGTCCCGTGGCGGCGGACTGCCCGCGGCCGCCGGTCAGCGGATTTTCGTGCCGCCAGAAGGTGTTGTTGGTCTCCTGAACGGCCAATACCTCTCCTCCGAGGTAGACGTAGTTCTTCGACCAGACGCCGTTGTCAATCAGCTCGGTCAGGATTTTCCCGCCCAGCACCGTGGAGCGCACATAATAGGTGGTCTTGAACGGGTTCGAGCTGCCGACCGATTGCGTTCGCTTGACCATCTGGCCGTCCGCATCGAGGGTCTGCGCCGCGGTTATGTTATCCGCCAGAGAGCGTGCGGAGGTGTTTCGCCCCGCCGCGTCATACTTGTACTCGAAATCCTTGTCGAACCGCACGTTGCCGTCGGCGTCGTACTGCCACAGCGGGCTCTGGTTCCGACCGTTCACGTAAGGGGCCGTGAACGAATCTGACTGAGTCCAGTACCGACTGGTGCGCTCTGTCAGATCGTCCCATACGTTGTACCGATAGGTCTGGCGCAGGGCCCCCCAGGCCGAGCTGCTCGGCTGGTTGACGTGGGCACGTGCGTCGGCCCCAGTGTAGACTTCGGTCAGCCGCCCGACGTGGTCGAAGTCGTAAGCGCGGTCGAACCTCTCGTCCGAGAGGTTGTGGCTGTAATGCCTGCTGCCGTCGGCGTTATACTGCTGCTCAACCAAGGCCGCGTCATATCGCTGGCCTTGAAAAACGGCAGTCTGTAGGTAGTAGCGTTTGAGTCGCAGCCGAGAGTCGTAGGAGAGGTCGAGCAGAAAGTCGTTACCGTAAGTGACCTTACCCGCCGCGCCCCATGCCCTGTACTTGATGTCGGTCAAGTAGTTTGTCACAGACGCGTGGGGCGAGCCGCTAACGGTCTTCACCGCCCCGGCGTCGTCGAACCCGTAGCTGATCGTGGCCCCGTTGCTGTAGTTCAACGTCTTCAGCCCGCCCGCTAAGTTATAGCCGTAGCCGATCACCCGGGGGGTCGAGAGGCCGCTGATAAAGCGCGTTTCGGAGATCATGCGGGAGAGCAGGTCGTACTGAAAAGTCGCCCAGCCCGACCCGTCGGACATCGCGGTGCGATTGCCGGCGCCGTCATAGGCGTATGTGATGCTGGGACTCGGCGCGATGCCTACCGGGACGGTATGCGTCACGCCCATGACCGAATGACGGTCGTTATAACTGAATGTCTGTACGGCGCCGCGGGCGTCCGTGATCGACTCCACTAGGTCGTCAGCCTTGTATGCGTAAAGCGTGACCGTGCCCGGGTGCTGCTCCGGCGTGTGGCGTGACTGCAACCGTCCGTGCCCGTCGTACGAGAGCGTCGTCACCTGCTCGACGCCTGTCGCATCGTCGCGCTCCCTCACCTCGGTGAGGTGGTCGAGCGCGTCGTAGGTGTTCGTTACGGTCGAGAGGGTCATCTCCTGCGGGTCCGGGGTGAAGGGCAGCGGCTTCGACGCCTGCTGCGAGAGCACCTGCGTCTTCAACACCCGCCCCAACGTGTCGTAGGTTACCCTCTGCCTGCGCCCGACCTCGTCCCTCGTCGTCACGACCTCGTCGCCGGCACATCCGCAGCCGCCGTAATAAAACTCCTTAGTCACGGGCTGCTCGTTCAAGTCGTTAGGATTGAGCTTCGGCGCGGTGATGACACGGGGGCGTCCCCTCCAGTCGTACGTGGTTTGCGTGTAGGCCCAGCCGGTCGCGGCGTCGGCACCCGTGGCCGCCCAAGCCGGGGCCGCGGCGTCCGTCTCGGTTGGGTTCGACTGCCGCGCGAGCCTGCCCATCGGATCGAAGTCGAAGTGCTGCCCCGCGTAACCGCCCGCGCTGCCAGGCAGGTTGCGTGCCGTGGAGCGAACCCGCCCCACGCCGTCCAGGATTCGCGCCGAGTAGGCTTCGACACCGGCCTCGATCAGCGTGTAGGTCTGCACGACGTCCATCTTCGCCGGGTAGACAGTGCGCGTGTACGCGCCCGTGTCGACGTTTAGGGACTCAATCGCGCGGCCCGCCGCGTCGTAGTAGACGCGGCTCAGAGGGCCAGGATTGTGGTCCACTACGTTTGGCAGAGGCGTCACCATCTCTCTGATTAAGCCCATGTCGTAGTTGTAGGAGTTGGTGACAGTGTAGTTCTCAGGGTCGGCGATAGCCGTTGGGTATGCATAGGTCTGGAGCCGGTAGGCCGGGTCGGGGTGAGTGCGGTTGATGTTCTGGAAGAAGGAGTCTGCGTAGCTGAACGAGGTCTTATGCCCGGCGGCGTCCTTCGTGTAGGCGACCGTGCCCGTCACGTTGAAGCCGGCGCGGCTCTCCACGTAGCCGCCCACTGCGCCGTTCCCTGGGTCGACCGAGTACCGCCGCACACGGTTCACGTTCCCGCGCCACCTGAGCCCACCTTGGCCGTTAGCCTGCGGCACCTGGCCGTAGACCGCGCCGTCGTGCTGCGACGCCGGGGACGGTAGTGCCGCGAGGAACTTATTCTGGGGGTCGTTAGGATCGCTCAACTCGTCGTAGACGTAGCCGACTCGCGACCGCAGGCTCACATCCGACTCCGCCCCGTCGTAAAGGGACTGGTAGCGCACCAGCCCGAGGATACGGCGCGAAATGTACTGGCCCAAGTCCGGCACCCTGTAGTCGGTGACTGTCGTCCGCAACACGGGCGAACAGTTGTCGTCAGCGCACTCCTCGATCTTCCTCGGCAGCCTGAGGTTGAGTGTTCCCATGTAGCCGCTCTCCCCTTGGAAGTCGGCCGGCGTCGTGTAGGTGACCCGGGTCGTGCGCTCGTTGCCCTGTGGACCGGAGACGGTCGTCTGTTTGACACGCGGGTTAGTCGGGTACAGGGCTTCTTCAGCCCCGTCATGCTCCCACACAATTGTCGTCGTCTTCTTGACCTGCCCGCCCGACGTCACCTCCTCCTTCGTCGTCAGCCCCTTCTCCCACCCGTCGGCCGACGTGGCGTAGGTGCTGACCTGTTTCGTCGTCCCATCGGGCAGGGTCACCTTACAAGAGGCCATGTCTGGCGCCCACGCGTCGTAAGAGTTCGCGACCTCCGCGCTCTGGCCCATCACCCCGTACTCGACCCACGTCCTCTCCTGCGTGAAGCGTGGGCAGTCCTCCTGCGGCGTGGCCGCCTGGAGGTCGGAGCCCGGCAGGTCGATCCGCGTGGAGGAGAGCGCGTGAGAGAAGTCCGGCTGCCCCTGCGCGTCCACGGCGTCGGCCGCGTAGCGCGTCACCTTCCAGACCTGCCCCCAGCCGTTGTACTCGAAGCGGTAGTACGAGCCGTCGTCGAGCCCCACCTGACGGAGCACGGGTATCTGCGCGCCGAGCTGCTCGCCGATCACCGCCAGGTTCGAAAACTGCGGCTGGAGCGTGAGAGACTCGCCGAAGCCGAATGTTGCCCACTGGTGCGCCTCGTCCACGCTGCTGGGGTTCGACTTGGTCTCGCGCTTCCAGGGCTGCGTGATCGAGCTGAGGTTGGAGTTGCCGTCGTAGTTGAACGTGAGGGCACGCCCCAGCGTGTCAATGACCTTGTCGATACGGCCGTCGCCGTAGTAAACGACGGAGAGGTAGTTGCCGTTCCCGTCCTTGATCTGGTGGCAGCGGTACGACCCGCCGAGCGGCGCGAAGCTCAGCCGCGTCCCGTCGGCCGAGCGCAAGGTCATGTCCGCTTCGGTCAGTTGCAGGTGGGAGGAGTCGGCCGCCTCGTAGACGCCGGGTGCGTCCGTCTGCCGCAGCTCGACGCGCGCTCCCCAAGGCGTCAGCAGCAGGTAGGCGAGCTTCTGCGTCCGCGGGTTGTAGAACTTCGGCTGGATAACGGGGAAGCCGAGCCGGAAGCCGGGCGAGGGGAAGCCCTCGTCGGCATCAAAGGTGATGCCCGCGGCATCCCTCGTCCAGACCAGAGAGTTGTAGGAGAGTGTGAGCCCGAGGTCGAGCCCGGCCCGTCCGGGCAGTGAGATGAGTGGGAGCTGGAAGTTGAAGTTGCGCGAGTAGGCGTCGACGCCCCCGACGCCCGTCCGGTTCGACGGGTCGAGGCGCGCGGCCGCGAAGTTGTAGCCCGTCCCACCGGGGCCGGTCCCGGAGGCTCCCACAGTGCCGCACAGGCTGCTGACCTTCTCGCCGAACTCCCAGCTCTGCTCGAAAGCGGTGCGCACTTCCAGACGCCTCTGCGCACGGCAGGTCTGGTCCGCGCCGCACTGCGTAGTGTGGTTCGTCCAGTAGGCCAGCCCCCCCGCGTCAGCGGCGCGCTGCAGGTAGGCCGCATAGAGGTCCGACACGTAGGCCTGATCCCCGCGACCACGGACGGCGTACTCCTGTGACTCGAAGAGCTCGGACCCGAGCGAGCGCGCCGCCGAGGCAAGCTGCGCCTCGTCCTGTGCCTGTGTGAGCCTGCCCGCCCACAGTGTGTGTTCGCCCGAGGAGGGCTGGCGGCCTAGTGCCCCGAGGTAGAAGTCCCGGACGTACTGTTCGGCGCTCTTCCAGCAGCCGTATAGTCGTGTCTGCGGCACGACCTCCCTCGTCTGGGTCGCCGAGGACCACTCGAGCTTGGCCTGCGCCCCGCCCCAGTGCTCGAAGAACTCCATCCTGATCGAGTAGACGCGGCCCGCCTTGAGTGCGATTGGAGAGGACGCTGCGGTAGACGGCACCTGCTCCACCCAGCGATCTATGACGAGCTGCCCGTCCACCCACAGTCTTACCCCGTCGTCCGAGGTGGCATAGAAGGTGTAGTCCTCCGAGAAGCGCGGCACGACCGTCCCCGTCCACCGCGCCGAGAAGAAGTCTGACGCCACTGAGGAGTGGGGCGAGCCGTTGCCCCAGTTGAAGTCAACCGTAGCGTCCTGGCGGGTGAGCTTATGTGTGTCGAACCCGTCGCCGTTGTAATACTCGCCTACCAATCCCGTGCCCGGCGTCTGCGCGGCCTCGTAAGCCTCGATCTCGGTGATGCGGCTGTAGCCGTCCACCGAACCGCGCGTGCGCACCCTGATCTTACTGGTCGTCAGGGCCGGGAAGGTGAACTTGCGCCATATCCTGCTGTTGCCGTCGACCGTGCCGCCCGGCACGGTCGCCCAGCCCCCGCCCGTCCAGTACTCCACGTCGAAAGCCGTGAGCCCGTAGGTGGTGAACGTCATCGCCTCGGTCGGCTCCGTGGGGCTGGCGTAATTGTCCTGCTGGGTGAAGACATCGATCTCGTCAATGGTGTGTGGAGCGGAGAAGTCTACCTGGAGCCATTCCGCGAGGCCGTCGGCTGGGACGGGCGTTGGTGCGGGGGCCGCGCCGTGCCACGTTGACCACTGCCCGGAGCCGAGCGACGAACCTTTGCGGTCGCCGTCGTTGGCCCCGCCCGGCGAGTAGACCCAGTGTGGCGGCTGGTTGTAGGTCGAAGATGCGGTAGCGACGCCGCCGTTCGACGCCCGCGCGACGTTGAAGCGCGCCGAAACGCCCCACGCCTCCAGCTCCGTAACGCGCGCGTAGCCGTCGTGGGAGGCGAGAGCCTTCACCCGAATCTTGCTCGTCGTCACAGCCGGGAAGGTAAACTTGCGCCAGATATAGTTGTTGCCTGTGACGCCCCCGCCCTGGACGTTGACCCACGCCGTGCCGTTCCAGTACTGCACGTTGAAGCCGGTCAGGCCGTAAGTGTTGAAGGTCATCGACTCGGTCGGCTCCGAGGGACTCGACCAGTTATCCTGCTGAGTGAAGACGTTTATCTCGTCGATGGTCTTATGGCCGTAGAAGTCGACCTGGAGCCAGACGTCCTGAAAGGTGCCATTTGACCCGGCGTCGTGCCACGTCGCCCAGC
>Ga0216309_1000078_pt1 | contig 15954 bp, 13 predicted proteins | sample Total_DNA_C_FD_161284 | JGI IMG/M metagenome (GOLD analysis project Ga0216309, IMG submission 161284) | Terrestrial sediment cell enrichment communities for BONCAT metagenomics from Utah, United States - Total_DNA_C | ecosystem: Environmental > Terrestrial > Deep subsurface > Rock core/Sediment ...
GCCCGGCCCCGCCCTTCAGCAGCATGCGCATGTAGGCGACCATGTCCGCGGGGGTCGAGGCGACGCCGCCCGCGGCCGTGTCGACCTCGATCCAGGAGGCTTCGGCGAGCGTCCCGCGCACGGGGAAGGGGCGGTCCTCGTAGAGCGGCGCGTAGCCGACGGCCATCCGCGGCCGCAGAGAGTTGTTGATGACGGGCGCGCTCGACGCCATGCCGAGCGGGCGGAGCACGCGCTCGCGGAGCGAGTCGGCGAAGGGGCGGCGGTCGAGCGCCTCGATGACGAGGCCGAGGATGAGGTAGCCGATGTTCGAGTAGACGAACTTCTCGCCCGGTTTGTAGAAGGTCTCCAGCCCCGCCGAGATGCTCTCGGGCAGGAGCGGCGAGCCCTGCAACCCCGCGGTGTGGCTGAGCAGGTGGTGCGTCGTCACGGCGCCGTGCCGCTCGGTGAGCTTGAGCCATGGCAGGTACTCGACGACCGGGCGGTGCAGGTCGACGCGCCCCTCGTCGTGCATCTGTAGGAGCGCGACGGCCGCGAACGACTTCGAGACCGAGCCGATCTCGAAGAGCGTCTCGGGGCGCACGCGCGCGCCCGCCTTCGTGTCGGCGAAGCCGTAGGTCGAGACGCGGATGGGGCCCTCGCGCTCGGCCAGCGCCAGCGTCATCCCCGGCGCGCCCGTCTCCTCCAGGTGGCGCGCGATGTACTCGTCCAGACGCGCCAGCGCCCCCGCCGGCCGCGCGCCCACGCCCCTTCGCCGCAGAGCGCCCCGCCGCTGCGCCCCGGCCTCGCCCGCCACCAAAGCCGGCGCGACCGACAACGCCGCGGCAACCTTCGCCCCCCTCTTCAGGACTTCTCTGCGGGAGATTTTCGTGGGCATGCGTTCACTCCTTCGGCATGGGGGAGTCAGGAGTCAGGAGTCAGGAGTCAGAATTATATGAAGGTAACGGCCCTTCTCCGGACTTCTGACTTTCTCCTGACTTCTGACTTCTGACTCCCTCAAAACTTCACAGCCGTTCGGGCATGTCGGCGACGACGTAGGCCATGACGGTCATGGCGGCGACGCAGGCGGCCAGCTCGCGCGGGTCCACCTTGTCGAAGGTGTCGGCGTGCGTGTGATGTATGTCGAAGTAGTGCGAGCCGTCGACGTTGAGCGACGCGCCGGTGACGCCCTCGGCCATGATGGGGCTGATGTCGGCGCCCCCGCCGTCCGGGTCGATGCGGTCGGCGCGAAGCCCGGAGAGGAGCCGCGCGATCTCGCGGACGTCGGAGCGCGCCTGCGGCGAGGCCCGCTCCGAGAGGCCGAAGCCCGTCGGGCGGTAGACGCCGCTGTCGGACTCGATGGCGAGGACGTGTCGGGCGATCTCGGCACGGTGCGCGTCGCGGTAGGCCGTGCCGCCGCGCAGGCCGTTCTCCTCGTTGGTGAAGAGCACGACGCGGATGGTGCGGCGCGGCCGAAGCCCCAGCGCCTTGAGCAGCCGCGCCACCTCCCACGCGACGATGCAGCCGCCGCCGTCGTCGTGCGCGCCCTGCCCGACGTCCCACGAGTCGAGGTGTCCGCCGACGACGACGATCTCCTCGGGGCGCTCGCTCCCCTTGAACTCGGCGACGACGTTGGCCGACTCGGCGTCGGGGAGGAACCGCGCTCCCATCCGCAGGCGGACCCTGGGGCGCTCGCCGCGGTCGTGCATGCGCTGGAGTAGCTCCGCGCCCTCGATGGTGATGGCCGCCGCCGGGATTCGCGGCTGGTCTTCGGCGTAGCGCAGCGAGCCCGTGTGCGGCGTCTGGAGGCTGACGGGTGTGACCGAGCGGACGAGCGCCGCGACCGCGCCGTGGCGCGCCGCGCGCGAGGCGCCCGCGCTGCGGTAGGTGACCGTCTGGCCGTAACTGGTGAAGGGCACGTTGTAGACGACGACCTTGCCCCGGACCTTTTCGCCGAGCGCCTCCAGCTCGTCGAAGTTGCGGACGACGACGGCCTCGGCCGTCGTGCCGCCGGCGGGCGTGCCGACGCTTCCGCCGAGCCCCAGCATCGAGAGCTTCTGGCCTGCGGGCTCGACCAGCTCCAGGCTCTCCTCGCCGCGCACCCAGCGCGGCACCATGACCTTCTCGGCGCGGACGTTATCGAGGCCGTCGCGCTTCATCTCGCCCAGGGTCCAGGCGACCGCGCGTTCCAGACCCTCCGAGCCGCTCAGGCGGTGGCCGATGCGGTCCGTGAGCCATGCGAGCCGGCGGTAGGCCGTATCGTCCGTGAGCGCCGCGCCGATGATGCGCGAGGCGCGCTCGCGGTACTCTTCGATCTTCACGCGCGGGGGCGGGAGCGGCCGCGGCGGCGCCTGCGCGGCGGCCGCCTCGCCCTGGCGCGCCGGCGGCGGCTGTGCCGGCGGCGTGGGGCGCTGTGCCTGCTGCGCCAGTACCGGCAGGGCGACGAGCGCGAAAGAGAGCGCGAGCGCGAGGATGCGTTGCGGGGCGGTTCTTTGGCTCATGTGGTTGTCGGGCGTCGGTCGAGATAGAAGGGTTTCGGCCGCCCGCCCTGGCCCCGCGGCCGGGACGACCCGCGGCGCCGGACTTTCGACGGGGGGCCGGCCGCTAGAAGTTCGAGGAGCGGCGGGTGCCGCCCTCTTCGGTGCCGAAGAGGGGCGCGTACTCGCCGGTCTCCTCGGCCGACTTCAGCTCCTGCTTGAGGAGGGCTATCTGGCGCGAGTTGGCGGTGAACTCCTCGGCGTCGAACGACTCGGGCTCGCCCGCGAGCTTGAGCGCCCACTTCATGCGCCGCTCGGCGGCGGCCAGCACGCGCGCGCTCAGGCGCTGCTCGCGGACGGCGCGCGCCAGCTCGTCGCGCGCCGCGACGACGTTCTCCTCGCGCTCGCAGATGAGCACCATGTCGGAGCCGGCCTCGATGGCGCGCAGGCACGCCTCCGGCACGGTCAGTGTCTGAACGACGGCGCCCATCTCCATGTCGTCGGTGATGACGAGGCCGTCGAACTTCAGTATCCGGCGCAGGAGGCGCGTGGTGACGTTGCCGCTGATGGTGGCCGGGAACTGGTGGAGCCCCTGGATGGTCGGCGGGTCGCCCTCCTGCCGGAAGAGGTCCTGTAGAAACTCGGAGATGTCGGGGAAGGCCGCGTGGCTGACCATCACCGAGCGCAGGCGCTCGCCCGGCCGATGGAACATCAGGTCCATGAAGGGCACGAGGTCTTTCTGGAAAATCTCCTGCCAGGTGTGCGTGACGACGGGCAGCCGGCGGTGCGAGTCGACCCGCGAGCCGCCGAGGCCGGGGAAGTGCTTGCCGCAGCCGATGACCTGCCCGCGCTGCAGCCCTTCGAGGTAGGCCCCGGTCAGCATCGAGACCGTCTCGGGGTTGATGCCGAAGGTGCGCGCGCGCAACCCGTTGTCGTCGTTGTCGCCCGAGAGGTCGAGCACGGGCGCGAAGTTGATGTTGAAGCCCATCAGCCGGAGGGCGCGCGCCGTCAGCGCGCCGAACTTCTCCGCGAGGTCGGCGCGCCCGGCGCTGCGCACGGCCTTGGCCGAGGGCATCGGCTCGCAGACATCGCGGAAGCGGTCGACGAGCCCGCCCTCCTGGTCGACGCCGATGAGGACATCGCGGCCGGCGGCGTCGCGCACCTGCGCGGCGAGCAGCGCCACCTGCTCAGCCGATTCGACGTTGCGCCCGAAGAGGATGACGCCGCCCGGACGCACCTCGCGCAGGAACTCGCGCCAGTGGCGGTCAAGCTTGGTGACGGGCAGGCCGACGAAAAGGAGTCGCCCGGCCTGATGTTCGAGCGACTCCTCGCTGCTCCCCGTGGCGTCTTTCGGCGGCATCGGACCCAAAATCCCTCCCCACTCGACCTGCATTTTCGGCCAAGGGCGTGTCGTAGTTTTGTCGATTGTAACACGCGTGGGCCGCGCCGGCCGCGCGGCGCGGCTCTGTTATAATTTCCGTGAAGTATCAGGCGGATTCAAGATGAGCATGACGCCGGAGAATACGGCCGCACGCCCCGGGCCCTCGCCCGCGGAGCTGACGGCCGCGCTGAAGCGACGCGCGCGCGAGCTGGGCTTTCAGAAAGTCGGGGTGGTGCCGGCCGGGCCGCTCGCGGAGGAGCGCGCGCGCCTCGAAGAGTGGCTGGCGCGCGGCCACCACGCGTCGATGGGCTGGATGGAGCGCGACGTCGCGCGCCGCACAGACCCGCGCGAGCTCCTGCCGGGCGCGCGCACGGTCGTCGCCGTCGCGCTCAACTACTACACACCGCACGAGCACTCGGAGGACCCGGCCGCCGGCAAAATCTCGCGCTACGCCTGGGGCGACGACTACCACGACGTCCTCGGCGAGAAACTGAAAGCGCTGCTCGCCTCCTTCCAGGAGATGGCGCCCGGGGCCGCGGGCAAGGTCTGCGTGGACGCGCAGCCCGCGATGGACAAGGCTTGGGCGGTGCGCGCCGGGCTCGGCTGGATAGGCAAGCACACGAACCTCATCACGCGCGATCACGGGTCGTGGGTCTTCCTCGGCGAGCTGTTCTTAGACGTCGAGCTCGAATACGACACAGCGCGCGAGGAGGACCACTGCGGTACCTGCACGCTCTGCATTGAGGCGTGCCCGACCTCGGCCATCACCGAGCCTTACGTCGTCGACTCGAACCTCTGCATCTCGCACGCGACCATCGAGCTGCGCGACGCCGAGCTGCCCGCGGCCGTCGCCGCGAACCTCGAAGGCTGGCTCTACGGCTGCGACATCTGCCAGGACGTCTGCCCCTGGAACCGCTTCGAGCAGCCGGCCGCCGAGCCGCGGTTCGAGCCGCGCCCCGGCGCCGTCTCGCCCCCGCTCGAAGAGATCGCCGGCCTTTCGCACGAAGCCTACGTCGAGCGCTTCCGCCGCAGCCCCGTCAAGCGCGCCAAGCTCTCGGGACTGCAACGCAACGCGCGCGCGCTGCTCGAACGCGTGCGCCGTGACTAGGGGGCAGGCCGGATGAAGCTCAAAGGGGTCGAGAGTCTGCCGGCCGGCGCGTTTCGGCTGCTGCGCGCCTGCCGCGCGGCGGCGCTCGTGGCGCTCGAACCGCTCGACCTCGCGGCGCGCGCCCTCTACGGCCGCCGCGACTTCCCGCCGCTGCGCCTGCGCCGATATGTCGGGCCCCTGCGGAGCTTCGAGTCTTCGGGCGCGGAGTTCATGAGCTACTGTCGGCTGCTGCTCGACCTGCGACCCGACGAGCGGTTCCTCGACGTCGGCTGCGGCTGCGGGCTGATGGCGCTTCAGCTCAGGGACTTCATCGATGGGCGGGGGCGCTACGTAGGACTCGATATCCATGCGCCCTCCGTCGGTTGGTGCCGCCGGCACATCACGCCCGCGCACCCGAACTTCGAGTTCGAGCGGATAGACGTGCGGAGCGACGCCTACAACCCCGGCGGCCGTCACGCGGCCGAGGGGTACGTCTTCCCCTACCCGGACGAGAGCTTCGACGCCGTGCTGCTCAAGTCGGTCTTCACACACCTGCGCCCGGGCGCGGTCGAGAACTACCTGAAGGAGACGGCGCGGCTGCTCGCGCCGCGGGGGCGCGCGCTCGCGACCTTCTTCCTTTTGAACGAGCGCCAGGAGTCACTCGGGCGCGAGGGGCTCAACCGGATAGAGTTCAAGTACGGCGAGGGCATCTGGCGCCACGCCTACCGCGAGAGCCCGGAGAGCGCCGTCGCATATCGGGAGGAGTTCGTGCGCGGGCTGCTCGAACGTCACGGGCTGGCGCTGCGGCGCCCGCCCATCTATGGCGGCTGGTCCGGCTTCCGCGAAGGGCTCTCGTTCCAGGACATGCTGTTGCTGGAGCGGGCGCCCGCCGCCGGCGCGAAAAACTGAAGAATGAAAAGCTTCGGCCGGCTGCAAATCCTCTTCGCCGCCCTCGCCTGCCTGACGCTCGCGGTCGGTACCTACGCTGTCTGGAGGGAGTATGCGGCCTTCCCACCGCGGCTGCGCGGCTTCGGCGAGGTGACGCGGCGGGGCGAGGTAGCGGGCTGGGCGGTCGACCCGGCGCGACCCGGTGCGCGCGTCGAGGTGCAGCTCTACGTCGACGGCCGCTTTGTCGCGCACGGCGTGGCCTCGCTCCCGCGCCCTGACGTCCTGGCCACCGGCCGCGCCCCGGACGAGAACTGCGGCTACCGTTTCCAGCTGCCGCCGCTCGCCGCGGGCGAGCACGAGGCGCGCGTCTACGCGCTCCACACCCCGGGCGCGGGCGACCTGCGCGCGCTCAAGCAGCTCGGCAACGCCATCCGCTTCACGATGGGCGCCGACGGCCGCGTCATCCCGCCGCGGCGCTAAGGCCGGCCGGCGCCTTCCCTTCCGGAAATCCTCACGCGGCCGGCGGGGCGGCCGCTTTGAGCAACCTCCGGGCGCGGGGTATGATTTAGGCGGGGTGGTCGGCGTGCCGCCCGATTTTTTTCGTTTGGGAGAGCGGTGACACCAGTCCTCAAAGATTCTTACGGCCGCATCATCCGAGACCTGCGCGTGTCGGTGACGGACAGGTGTAACTTCCGCTGCTTCTACTGCCTGCCGCACGGCTCGCCGGAGGAGACCGCGCCGAAGTCGTCCGTGCTGACGTACGAGGAGATCGTGCTGGCGGTCGAGGTCTTCGCCTCGCTCGGGGTGGAGAAGGTGCGGCTGACGGGCGGCGAGCCGATGCTGCGGCGCGACATCGAGACGCTGGTGGCGAAGCTGGCGCGACTGCCCGGCCTCAAGGACCTGGCGCTCACCACCAACGGCTTCAACCTGGCCGAGCGCGCCGCCGGGCTCAAGGCGGCCGGCCTCGACCGCGTCACCGTCAGCCTCGACAGCCTGAAGCGCGCCGCCTTCACCGAGATGACGGGCGTCGACATGCTCTCGCGCGTGCTCGCGGGGCTCCGCGCGGCCGAGCGCGTCGGGCTCACGCCCGTCAAGGTCAACGCCGTCATCGTGCGCGGCCACAACGAAGGCGAGGTCGGCGACATGGCGGCCTTCGCCCGCGAGCACGGCGTACACATGCGCTTCATCGAGTATATGCCGCTCGACTCGGGCCACGGCTGGTCGCGCGAGCGCGTCGTCTCGGGCGCGGAGATTCGCGCGGCTATCAACGAGCGCTTCCAGCTCGTGGCACGGCGCGTCGAGCGCGGCTCCGAGACGGCCACGCGCTACCGCTTCGCCGACGGCGCGCCCGGCGAGGTGGGCATCATCGCGCCCGTCACCGAGCCCTTCTGCGGCGCCTGCTCGCGCGTGCGCCTGACGGCCGACGGCCAGCTCAGGACGTGCCTCTTCTCGAAGGTCGAGCACAGCCTGCGCGACCTCATCCGCTCGGGCGCCTCGCGCGCCGAGGTCGCCGACTACATCCGTTCGGTCGCCCTGCGCAAGGAGCCGCGCCACTACATCAACGAGACCCATTTCGAGCAGCCCGCGCGCACGATGAGCCTCATCGGCGGGTGAGCGCCGGGGCCGAGAACTAAATCCTCAGAGCAGTGGAAAGGAATCACCTCGCGATGAACAGAGACGCGATCAAAAGGGCGGCGGCGCGGACGCTCGTCGGCGCGGCGCTCTCCGCCACGTGTGGGCTCGGCGCGGCGGGCGCGCAGGTCGGCCGGTCGCCGACCATCCCGCCCCCGGACCGCGGGCGGCAGACGCGTTCGAGCAGCCTGCGGGTCGAGCTTCCGACCCCGGTCGCCGAGACGCCCGTCCCCTTCGTAGGCGGCCGCGAGGGCACGCTCCAGACCCACAGCTTCACGACGCCCGACGCGAGCTTCGAGCGCAACGTGGTGAAGGGCTCGCCCTTCACGGCCGAGTCGGTCACAGAGCACGTGCAGCGGCTCGGCGACGGGAACCGCATCGTGCGCAGGTCCGCGGCGCAACTCTTCCGCGACGCCGCGGGGCGGACGCGCCGCGAGCACACGCTGACGCGCGGCGCGAGCGTGCCCGCCGCGGACGGCAGCGAGCCGCGCCTCATCGTCATCAACGACCCCATCGCGCAGGTCAACTACCTCGTCGACACAGCGCGCGGCACGGTGCGCGTGATGCAGGTCCCGCCGGGGCTGGCCGAGGCGCGTGCGCGCGCCATGGGCGGCGAGTCGTCCTTCGGCGTGCTGATGCCGACGAGCACCGCGCACAGGCGCATGGCCGAAGGCGAGCAGGCGCAGCCGCCGGCCGCGCCGAAGAAGGAGCGGCTGGAGGCTCAGCTCATCGAGGGCGTGATGGCTGAGGGGACACGCGTGACGGTGACGATCCCCGCGGGTGAGTTCGACAACGAGCAGCCGCTTGAGATTACGCACGAGACCTGGTACTCGCCCGAGTTGCAGATGATCGTCCTGCTCAAGCACAACGACCCGCGCTTCGGCGAGACCCTCTTCCGCCTGACCAACATCACGCGCGCCGAGCCCGTGCCCGAGCTCTTCAAGCCCCCGAGGGGCTTGCGCCGGGTCGAAGGCCGCGAGCCGATGCCGGGCCGCCCGCCCCTGATGCGGCGGCCGGGCGGCGAGCAGTAGGCAGTAGGCAGTTAAAGCAAGAGACGTTTTAACGAAGATGCGTAAATGAATCCGGGGCGGCGAGACTCGTTAGTCTACCCGCCCCGGATTCATTCGACTACTTTCGCAGTTGTCTAACTGCCTACTATTTGCTCGGGATGCGAAGCTTCTGGCCCGGGCGAATCTTGTCCGGGTCGTTGCCGATCACGTCCTTGTTGGCCTCGTGGATGTCGCGCCAGGCGACGCCGTGGCGCTGGCCGATGGCCGAGAGCGTGTCGCCACTCTTAACGGTGTAGCTGTCCTCACCGCCCTGGCTCCCGCCGCCGCTGACCTCGACGTTCATGATGAGGTCGCCCGAGCGCATGTCCGGGTCGAGGCGGTTGTACTCGTCCCAGAGCTTCTGCTTGGCATCCTCGCTCGCCGCGGTGCCCGAGATGTGGAGCACATCGCCCTCCTCCGACACCTGAAGGTTAGAGACGCCGCTCTGGTTGGCGAGGTCTATGAGCGATTGATATTTATCCCTGACTGCCATAGTCCCTCCCCTTACTTCTCGTTGAGCTGGTTGTTAACCTTCTTGGCGCCTGACTCGTTGGCCGCCTTCATCGCGTCCTGCCACTTCGCCTTCGCCAGGGTGCCCTTGAGCGTTACGGTGCCGCCGTCGACATCGACGGTCACGCCGCTCAGGCCGGCCTTGGTCAGCGCCGCCTCCGTCTTGTTCTTGATGGCCGTGTCCTCCGACGCCGTGACGGGCGTCGAGGCGGTCGTCGCATTGGCGTTGGCGCGCGCGTTCGCGTTCGACGCCGTGTTCGAGTTGTTAGCGTTATCGTCCTTCTTGCCGCACCCGGCCGCGCCGAGCGCGAGGACGAGCGTGAGCGCCGCAGTGGTCACACTGGCGGCCGCAGACCGAATCTTCATTTAGATCTCGCTCCTTTCCTCCGTTTAGCTCTTTCGACTTATATGCCTGGAAGGTGGCGAGAGTGTGCGCTACCGTTCAATAATTTGTCATTCCATACAGCGGCTTTGTTATTCCGCTCCGCGGCGGGTAAACTCCGACCCATACCCGACGAACGAACGGCGGACGCGAGGGTCGCCGCCTTCGGCGGGTGCCACGAACTCTAAACGGGGGAGCCGCGCAGGTTAAGCGGCTGAGAGTCGCCGGGAGGGCGAGACCCTTTGAACCTGATGCGGTTAGTACCGCCGAAGGGAGGTCCGGGAGGCCGTCCCCTGTTCGGGAGACGGCCTTTCGCGTTTGCGTGCCGGGGGTTTTGGGCCCACGCCGCAGGAAGCGAGAACAATTCGATGAAGAACGGTGACGGAAACGGGGAGCAGCAGAGCGCGGACGTGCGTCTGCCCAACTCGCGCAGGGTCTACGTCGAGGCCGGGGCGGGGGGCGTGCGCGTCCCCTTCCGCGAGGTCGCCTTGCAGCCGACGCGCCTGCCCGACGGCCGCGTCGAGGAGAACGAGGCGGTGCGCGTCTACGACACCTCGGGCCCGTGGGGCGACCCCGCGGTGCGCTGCGACGTGCGCGAGGGCCTGCCGGGTCTGAGGCGCGAGTGGATTCTGGCGCGCGGCGACGTGGAGGAGTACGAGGGGCGCGAGGTGTTGCCGCAGGACGACGGCTACCTGACAGAGGGCGCGGCACGGTTCGCGAAGGTCAAAGACCGTGGGCGGCTCGAACCCTTTCCGGGGCTGCGCCGCGCGCCGCTGCGCGCGAAGGCCGGCGCCTGTGTGACGCAGATGCACTACGCGCGGCGCGGCGTGGTGACGCCCGAGATGGAGTTCGTCGCGGTGCGCGAGAACATGGGGCGCGGGGCGGCGCTCCACGCCATGCGCGAACACACACGCGACGACCGCAGCTCGCTCTACCACCAGCACCGCGGCGAGAGTTTCGGCGCTTCCATCCCGGAGTTCGTCACGCCCGAGTTCGTCCGCGACGAGGTGGCGCGCGGCCGCGCCATCATCCCCGCCAACGTCAACCACCCCGAGTCGGAGCCGATGATCATCGGCCGCAACTTCCTCGTCAAGGTCAATGCCAACATCGGCAACTCGGCCGTCGCCTCCTCCATCGAGGAGGAGGTCGAGAAGATGCGCTGGTCTGTGAAGTGGGGCGCAGACACGGTGATGGACCTTTCGACGGGCAAGAACATCCACACGACGCGCGAGTGGATTCTGCGCAACGCGCCCGTGCCCATCGGGACCGTGCCCATCTACCAGGCGCTGGAGAAGGTCGGAGGCCGCGCCGAGGAGCTGACCTGGGAGGTCTTCCGCGATACGCTCGTCGAGCAGGCCGAGCAGGGCGTCGACTACTTCACCATCCACGCCGGCGTGCGCCTGCCCTACATCCCTCTGACGGCGCGGCGCACTACGGGGATCGTCTCGCGCGGCGGCTCTATCATGGCCAAGTGGTGCCTTGCGCACCACGAGGAGAGCTTCCTCTACACGCGCTTCCGCGACATCTGCGAGATCATGCGCGCCTACGACGTCTCGTTCTCTTTGGGCGACGGGCTGCGCCCCGGAAGTATCGCCGACGCCAACGACGCGGCGCAGTTCGCCGAGCTCGAAACCCTCGGCGAGCTGACCCGGGTGGCCTGGGAGTCGGACTGTCAGGTGATGATCGAGGGGCCGGGGCACGTGCCGCTGCACCTCATCAAGGAGAACGTCGACCGCCAGCTCGAAGTCTGCCACGAGGCGCCCTTCTACACGCTGGGGCCGCTCGTCACCGACGTCGCGCCCGGCTACGACCACATCACTTCTGCCATCGGCGCGGCGATGATCGGCTGGTTCGGCACGGCCATGCTCTGCTACGTCACGCCCAAGGAGCACCTCGGTCTGCCCGACAAGCAGGACGTCAAGGACGGCGTTATCGCCTACCGCCTGGCCGCGCACGCGGCCGACCTGGCGAAGGGGCACCCGGGCGCGCAAGTTAGAGACAACGCGCTCTCGAAGGCGCGCTTCGAGTTCCGCTGGGAGGACCAGTTCAACCTTGCCTTAGACCCCGAGGTCGCGCGCGAGTACCACGACGAGACGCTGCCGCAGGAGGGTGCCAAGCTCGCGCACTTCTGCTCGATGTGCGGCCCGCACTTCTGCTCGATGAAGATTACGCAGGAGGTGCGCCAGTACGCGGCCGAGGCCGGGCTCGACGAGCAGTCGGCGCTCTCGGCCGGCATGCGCGAGAAGGCCGAAGAGTTCGTCTCCTCGGGCGCGGAGCTTTACCAGGGCGAGCCGCCCGCCGGCGCGAAGCGCGAGCACTAACAGTGTCAGGCTGGGGAATCCGTGGCCGTCATTGATATCATCAGAGAGAAGGTTCGCGATCAGGAATACGAGTTTGCGATTCCGCACTTCTTAGAAGAGATGGCGAACGACGACCCGATCTTTGCCGACGTCGAGGCAGCCATTGCCGAAGGTCGCATCCGCCGGAGGTTCACCCGCGACCCTCGCGGCACGCGTTAAGAGGTGGTCGGGCCGGCGACTGACGGAAGGCAAGTCGCAGTCGTCTGCCGGATTAAAGAGACCGGACGTCTCCTTTTCATCACGGCCTACGTTCTGGAGTGACACGATGACGAAGAAGAAGGGCTACAACTACGGAGACTGTCACGTCTGCGGCGAGCGCATGCGGGAGCAGCGGGTCAAACAGGACTTCTGGGTCAAAGAACAGTTGGTCGTTATTGAGGACGTGCCGGCGGGGGTCTGCCCTCGCTGCGGGGAGCGGGTGGTCAGGGCGGAGATCGGCCTGCAACTCGCGGCCTTGCTGAAAGGCTCCGCCCGTCTGCGTCAGGCCCAGACCATGCGCGTGCCCGTGATTCGATTTGAGAAAGCGGTCGCCTGAGGGGCGAGCCGCCCGCCGGCGCTAAGCGCGAGCACTGATTTCGTCGTCGTTCTTTCGTGCTAGGATGAGGCGGCGTGGGCCCCCGAGCCCGCGCCGCCTTTTCTCTGCCGGCGCCCCGAACGCCCTTGTCCGGAGACGAGCCTCATGACGAATCTCGAAAACTACCTGCGCGAAGTGCGCGACGTGCGTGCGACGGGAGAGGGCGTGAAGGAGACCTCTTTCTACCCGGCGCTCTCGAATCTTCTGAACGGCGTGGGCGCGGGGCTCGCGCCGAAGGTGCGCGCGGTCATCAACCTGAAGAACCGCGGCGCGGGGCTCCCGGACGGCGGCCTCTTCACCGCGCGGCAGTTGAAGAAGCTCGGCGGCGACGAGGCGCTCAGAGAGCCGACGTCCTTCGGCGGGCAGCAGCCCGAGCGCGGCGTCGTCGAGGTCAAGGGGCCGGGCGAGGACGTGCGCGCCGTCGCGGCCGGCGAGCAGGTGACGCGCTACCTCAATCACTACGGTCAGGTGCTGGTCACGAACCTGCGCGAGTTCCTGCTCGTCGGGCGCGAGCCTTCGGGCGCGACGAGGCTGCTGGAAGGTTATGTGCTGGCGGGGACAGAGGCGGAGTTCTGGCGCGGGGTGGCGCGCCCGCGCGAGTTCGCCGCCGCGCACGGGGCGCGGCTCGACGAGTATCTGAAGCGCGTGATGCTGAGCCTGGCGCCGCTCGACGCGCCCGAGTCGCTGGCGTGGTTCCTGGCCTCCTACGCGCGCGATGCGAGGGAGCGCGTCGAGCGCGAGCCGGCGGCGCTGCAAACGCTCGCCAGCGTGCGCGAGGCGCTGGAGCAGGCGCTGGGCCTGAGGTTCGAGGGCGAGCAGGGCGAGCAGTTCTTCCGCTCGACGCTGGTGCAGACGCTCTTCTACGGGGTCTTCTCGGCGTGGGTGCTGTGGTCGAAGGAGGAGGGGCGCAGGCGCGGCGACCGCTTCGAGTGGCGCATGGCGGCGTGGAAGCTGCGCGTGCCGGCGATACGGACGCTCTTCGAGCAGGTGGTCACGCCGTCGAACATGCAGGGGCTGGGGCTCGAAGAGGTCTTGAACTGGGCGGCGGAGACGCTGAACCGCGTCGAGCCCGAGAAGTTCTTCGAGCGGTTCGAGCGCGAGCACGCCGTGCAGTACTTCTACGAGCCGTTCCTCGAAGCCTTCGACCCGGCGCTGCGCAAGCAGCTCGGCGTCTGGTACACGCCCGAAGAGATCGTGCGCTACATGGTGGAGCGGACCGACCGCGTCCTGCGCGAAGAGCTGGGGATAGAGGCGGGGCTGGCCGACGAGCGCGTCTACGTGCTCGACCCGTGCTGCGGCACGGGCGCGTATCTGGTCGAGGTGCTGCGGCGCATCCGGCGGACTTTTGACGAGCAGGGCGGAGATGCCTTGGCGGCCAACGACCTGAAGCGCGCGGCCACACGTCGCGTCTTCGGCTTCGAGATACTGCCGGCGCCGTTCGTCGTCGCGCACTTGCAGTTGGGGCTGCTGTTGCAGGCCGAGGGGGCACCGCTCGGGGAGGGCGAACGGGTAGGGGTCTACCTGACGAACGCGCTGACGGGCTGGGAGCCGCCCAAGGGGCCGAAGAAGCAGCTCCCCTTCGCCTTCCACGCGCTCGAAGAGGAGCGCGACGCGGCCGAGCAGGTCAAGCGCGAGACACCCATCCTCGTCGTCATCGGCAACCCGCCCTACAACGCCTTCGCCGGGACGAGCGCGGAGGAGGAGGGCGGACTGGTCGAAGTCTACAAGGAGGGTCTGAGCCGTGAGTGGGGCATCAGGAAGTTCAACCTCGACGACCTCTACATACGCTTCTTCCGCCTCGCCGAGCGCCGCATCGCGGAGCAGACGGGGCGCGGCGTCGTCTGCTTCATCTCGAACTTCTCTTACCTGAGTGACCCTTCGTTCGTCGTGATGCGGCAGCGTTTTCTGGGCGAGTTCGACCGGCTGTGGTTCGACTCGCTGAACGGCGACAGCCGCGAGACGGGGAAGCTCACGCCCGAGGGCAAACCCGACCCGAGCGTCTTCTCGACGCCGTACAACCGCGAGGGCATCCGCGTGGGGACGGCCATCGGGCTGCTGGCGCGCAGGGCGGCGCGAGAGGAGCGGCCCGAGGTTCTGACGCGAGAGCTTTGGGGCGTGACGAAACGGCAGGACCTGCTCGACAGCCTCGACGCCGCAGACTTCGACGCGCAGTACACGCCCGCACACCCCGACGCGACCAACCGCCATTCGTTCCGCCCGTCGGATGTCAGCGCGGACTATCTCGCGTGGCCTAAGCTGACAGAATTAAGCGCGGTGAGTTCTGTACCAGGCATGGCCGAAGACAGAAAAAAGTCGTTAATTAAGATCGATAGAAATTCACTCGAAGAGTTAATGAAGGACTACTTCGATAAATCAATCGAGTGGGAAGAGTTCAGATCAAAGCATGCCGGCAGCGGGTTGACCTACGACGCTTCAAGATTCATTGCCAGGGAGGCGAGGGCAAAATTACTAACTCAGGAAGAATTTGACCCGGAGCGAATCGTAAAATTCAATCACCATCCTTTTGATGTGAGGTGGGCATATGTCTCTTACGTTCGCCCTCTATGGAGTGAGCCCATTCCCTCCATGCAACCGCACTTCCGGGAGGGTAATTTATTCTTCGTCACGAGGATGAATAGCCAAGCCAGCCCTGAAGGAGTGCCATGCTTTTTAACCAGGAATCTTTTTGACAGGCAGTTCACGAATAGGAATCCGCAGGCGTTCCCTTTGTTTCTTACTAAGCGGGAGAAAAGCCGGGGTGATAAGCAGACCACGCTGCCCGGCTACGAAAATGAGGTCGAGCACGAAAAAGTCGCTAACCTCTCGCCGCGCGCACGCGCCTACCTCGGTGCGCTCGGCGTCGTAGATTTGGACGGCGACGAGGAGGCGGCTGCGCTCGTCTGGTATCACGCGCTCGCCGTCGGGTACTCGCCCGCCTACCTCTCGGAGAACGCCGACGGCATCCGCTCTGACTTCCCGCGCGTCCCACTGCCCGCAACCCGCGAGCTGCTGGAGGCTTCGGCCGCGCTCGGCCGCCGTGTCGCCGCGCTGCTCGACACCGAGCGGGGCGTGCCCGGCGTCACCTCCGGCGCAGTTCGTCCGGAGCTGCGCACCGTCGCCACGCTGCGGCGCGCCGGCGGAGCCGCGGCGCTCGACCCCGCCGCGGGCGACCTCGAACTGCGCGCCGGCTGGGGGCACAGGGGCAAGGGCGGCGTCGTGATGCCCGGCAAAGGCCGCGCGCACGAGCGCGACTACACCGCCAACGAGCACGCGCAGCTTCAGGATGCCGCCGAACGGCTCGGGCCCCGCACCTACGACATCTTCCTCAACGACACGGCCTGCTGGTCGAACATGCCCGTGCGCGTCTGGGACTACCACATCGGCGGCTATCAGGTCGTCAAGAAGTGGCTCTCCTATCGCGAGCACGAAATCCTCGGGCGCTCGCTCACGCCCGAAGAGGCGCGCGAGGTGACGCAGACCGCACGGCGGCTCGCCGCGCTCATCCTGCTCGAACCCGAGCTCGACGCCAACTACGCGCGCGCCAAATCCGCCAGCCTTCCCTTGCCGGAATCGACGCCGGGCGCCACGCCGTAGCGGTCGGAAACCTCCCGCCCCGGCACCGAAAAGCGGAAGCGGCG
>Ga0216309_1000079_pt1 | contig 15902 bp, 9 predicted proteins | sample Total_DNA_C_FD_161284 | JGI IMG/M metagenome (GOLD analysis project Ga0216309, IMG submission 161284) | Terrestrial sediment cell enrichment communities for BONCAT metagenomics from Utah, United States - Total_DNA_C | ecosystem: Environmental > Terrestrial > Deep subsurface > Rock core/Sediment ...
GTGAGATTCAAAAGGCAGTGACGAGTGATGCGCGGCGCGCCGGGATGGAAGGGGCACCTTCCGTCTCGCGGCGCGCCGCCCATCGGTTTTTGAACATATGTTTTTTTTAGCCGACATCCCAGAGAAACAACCGGCGCTGTTGAGCCTCATCTACGTGGCGGGACTCATCCTGATGGCGCTGCTGCTCTTCGCCTCGCTGCTGTTCCTGAAAAGGCGGCGGCGTTCGGCGCTCGAAGCCGTCGCTCCGGCCGACCTGCCGCGCGAGGTGAGGCAGCGCCTCGGGGCGACCTCGACCAACCGGGGGCTGCGCGCCCTGCGCTGGGTCTTCATGCTGCTGGCGCTGGCCGTCTTCGGCTTCCACGTCTACTGGGCGCAGTACGCGGCCGAGTCGAACGAGCGCTTTCAGGAGTTGAGCTACAAGGACCTGCGCAACCGTCGCCTGGCCGAGAGCACGCTGCGCGGCTGGATACTCGACCGCACGGGCAGCCTGGAGAAGGCGCTGGCGCTCTACCGCCGCGCGCCGAACGGGCAGATCGTCCGCGAGTACACGCTCGACACGGAGATGTCGCAACTGCTCGGCTCCGACCTCGGCGACCCCGGACTAGAGCGCTCACTCTTCGGCATCCAGAGCGGCGCCGCGCCCGAGGCCTTCGACGTCCTGATGGGGCGCGATATCAAGCAGCAGGCCAACATGGACGTCCGCCTGACCATCGACAGCGAGCTACAGAAGGAGGCCGTCGCGCAGCTCCGCGGCCGACACGGCGCGGCCGTCGTCCTCAACCCGCAGACGGGCGAGGTGCTGGCCATGTACAGCAACCCTTCCTACAGCCTGCGCGAGGTACAGGACCCGGAGGCGTGGATTCGCCTCAACGCCAACGACCGCGACCGGCCGCTCGTCAACCGCGCGCTGCGTGGGCGCTATATCCCCGGCTCGACCTTCAAGACCGCCGTCATGCTGGCGGCCTTCAATCACGGGCTCCACGGGCAGAAGTTCAACTGCTCGGGCGCGGGCTTCTACGCCGAGCGCGGCGCGAAGCCAATCTTCGACTCGGGCGGCACGGGCGAGGTCCACGGACAGATCGGCATGGACACGGCGCTCGAAGTCTCCTGCAACCAGTACTTCGCGCAGCTCGCCATCAAGCTCGGGCCCGAGCGTCTGGCCGAGGGGCTCCGCCAGCTCGGGATGACGCCGACCGCCAGCCCCAACGAGGCGCTCACCGCGCGCCGCCAGCCACAGATATTGAACACCAGCACGGCGCCGGTCGCGCGCGCCCTCTCGCCGGTAGAGTCAACGGTCGCCCTCTACCCGAGGATGCGGCCTTACGACCTGGGTCTCGTCGGCTTCGGGCAGGGCTACGCCGGGCAGATGACCCCCTTCCAGATGGCGCTCGTCGCCGCGGGGGTCGCCAACCTCGAAGGCAAGCTGATGAAGCCGAAGATCGAGTATGACCTCCCGCCCACGGTCTGGGCGCAGGCGACCTCGCCGCAGCACGCCGCCGAGATGCGGCGCATCATGGGGTTGGTGACGGGCGGCGCCTCCGGCACGGCGACGAGCGTCTTCGCGCCCGTCCACGCGCAGGGCATCATCACCGGCGGCAAAACCGGCACGGCCGAGAAGCAGGTCCCCGTCTACGACCCGAAGACGGGCGAGGCCAAGCAGGTCAAGAAGATCGAGCGTGACCGGCGCGGCAATCCCATCCGCGAGTACTGGGAGACGCTCCTCGACCCCGAGTTTCGCATCGACAGCTGGTTCCTCTGCATCGCGCCGCTCGACCGCCCGCAGCTCGCCATCGCCGTCATCGTCGAGGGCGGCGGCTACGGCGCGAAGGCGGCCGCCCCCGTCGCAGCCGCACTCGTCCTGAAGGCGCGCGACCTCGGGCTGCTCGCCGCCCCCGGCGCCGCGCCCCAGCCGCCACCGCAGCAGCAAACGCCTCCTTCGGGCAGGCAGGCTCAGCCGCAGCCGTCCCAGCCCACCGGCACGGGGCAGCAGCAGGCGCGCCCTACGCCGACGACCCGCGCCACGCCACCCGCGCGACCGACGCCGGGCGCACGTGCGCGCGCGGGCGCGGCGAACCAGGCCAACCAGTAAAGCTCCCGGGGGATTTTTTAATGAAGAATCGCGCTTCGACACACCTGCTGATTCTGCTCCTGATCGCCGGCCTGGAGATCGTCGGCTACGTCGCCGTCTACCATTCGGCGCTGCTGCGCGGGTACGAGCCTTCGGTCGTCGGCGCCGCGCGCGACGTACTGCTCTACGTCCCGCTCATCTTCCTGCTCTTCTGGCTCTCGCGCGTGATGCGCCACCGCGGCAGCTGGACCCTCTACACTACGGCCGTCCTGCTCTTCTCCGTCGGCCTGCTCGTCCAGTACCGGCTCTACAGCGACCCCGAGTACGGCTCGGGCAACAAGGCGCAGGCGCGCGCCGAGAAGACGCAGGTCCAGCGACTGCGCTACATCAATCAGTTCTACGGCCCCGACAAGAAGCAGTTGATGGGGCTTGACCCGACCGCCGCGCAGCCCACGGCCACCCCCGAGGTCGTGCGCCGCTCCGAGGTCACGGTGGGTCGCGCTCTCTTCTCCTCCTTCACCTGGGTGCCGCTCTTCGCCTTCGCCGCGCTCGCCATCGCCTACTGGTTCTGCGTGCAGGACAAGTACCTCGACTGGCTGCAACGACACAGCTTCATGATCGTGCTCTGCACGCTCGGCCCGCTCTTCGGCGCCATCCTCTGGTCGAGCGCGGGAAAGTTCGTCGGCAACATGACGCCCTGGGAGGCTTCGAAGATTCCCTTCCTCCTCGGCTTCGCCGGCATCCTGACGGTCCACTACCGCGAGTTGGCGCGCACCTACTGGGGGATGCCGCGCGCGCGCAACGTCCTGCCGCTGCTCGTGATGGGGCTCATCCCCTTCATCCCCTTCTTCGCGCTCAAGGACTTTGGACAGATGCTCGTCTTCAGCGGGGCCTACGCGACGCTCTACCTGGTCGCCGTGCGCCGCTGGCCTCAGCTCCTCGTCTTCGTCGGCTCGCTCGTCCTCGTCGTGGCCATCCTGGTCGTCGGCGCGCTGCCCCCGCAGGTGCAGGAGCGCGTGCCGACGCTTTCGACACTGGCGACGCCCGTCCGCGCCGTGCTCCCCGACCGCATCAAGCAGCGCTTCCACCTCTGGCTTGACGGCTTCGACCCGCCCTCGCCCGACACGCCCTGGTGGAGGAAGGACTACGAGGACGCGCTCTCGCGCAACCCGCGCATGCAGGAGCTGGCCGAGCAGAGCCCGGCCATGCAGAAGACCGTTAACATCGACATCTGGTTCGACCGCATCGCGTTCCAGCCCTCGCAGGCCACCTTCGGCATCGCCGCCGGCCGGGTCACCGGGCGGGGGGTCGGGCTCGGGTTCGCCGAGGTCATCCCCGTCGCCGACTCGGACTACATCTACGCGGCCATCGCCGAGGAGTTCGGGCTACTCGGCGGCGCGCTAATCATTATCGCCCTGCTCGTCTTCGTCAACGCCGGCGTCCGAACCTCCATCGAGGCGCGGGACATGTTCACCAAGCTCTGCTCGGCGGGGCTGACGGCCTTCATCGTCTTCCAGGCCATCGTCAACATCGGCGGCACCACGCGCGCCCTGCCGATGACGGGCATCACGCTGCCCTTCGTCAGCCACGGGGGGTTCAGCCTTATCACGAGCTTTGCCATGCTCGGCATGCTCCTGGCCTTCTCGCACCGCAACGCGAGCGACGCCGAGTCCCCGCTCGGACGCGCCGCGGCCGCGTCGGCGCTCCCCCGCGAGGAGGAAGACTACAAAGTCCCGGAGGCGGTTCAATGAGAGAAGACCCGGGGGTGGCACCCCTCGAAGTGGCGTCCGTCACGGACCGCGGCCTGAACGAGAAGCGCCCGGAGAACGAAGACTCGATGCTCAGCGACTCCGAGCGCCGCGTCTTCGCCGTCGCCGACGGCGTCGGCGGGGCGCAGGCCGGCGAGGTCGCTTCGCAGACCGCCATCGAAGTTCTCCGCGAGGCGTTCGCCAACCAGCGCGAGGGCGAGGACGTCGAGGACCTGATGGAGATAGCCATCCAGCGGGCCAACGACTCGATCTACCGCATGTCGCGCGAGCAGCCGCGCTTCTCGATGATGGCGACGACCATCGTCGCGCTCCACCTCGACGGCCTGCGCGCCACCGTGGGGCACGTCGGCGACTCGCGGCTCTACCGCCTGACGCCCGACGGGCAGCTCCGCCGCGAGACCGACGACCACTCGCTCGTCGAGGAGGAGATGAGGGCCGGCCGCCTGACGCCCGAGCAGGCCGCGCACCACCCGAACCGCAACGTCATCAGCCGCGCGCTCGGCGCCGAGGCCGCGGTCGAGGTCGACACGCGCACCTTCGAGGTCGAAGGCGGGACCCTCTTTCTTCTCTGCTCGGACGGCATCACGCGCCACATCCCCGACGACGAGCTCTCCTCGCTCCTGCGCAACGCGCGCGAACTCGATGCGGTCTGCGCCGAGATGAAGCGCCGCTGCTACGAACGCGGCGCGGAGGACAATCTGACGGCCGTCCTCGTCCGCGTCGGCGGCTCGGGCGCGACCCACGCGGGCGAAGAGGACGACGAGGAGGAGCAGACACTCGTCCGCGAGCGCGTCGACGTCCACGCGGCGCGCTCGCTCACCGATGCGCCCTCGCCCGTCCTCCGCCGCCCCTTCGACACGGCCGGCGCGGGGCTCGCCACCGCCACCACACACGTCGCCGCCGCAGCCGCCGCCGGGTCGCAGGCGCATACGGAGGACGAAGGGGAGGACGTGGCGGAGAAGAAACCGGCGGCGGCCGCCACCGCCGCCGCCGCGTCGCAGCCGGCCATGCGCAGGTCCGGGCGCGGCCTTCTCACCTTCGGCCTGCTCCTGCTCGCGCTCGGGGCCGCGGGGCTCGGCTTCTACTTGGGGATGGTGTTCGAGCGCAGGGACATGGCGCAGCAGTTCGGGCTGGCGCGCGAAGAGGCCACGCCGACACCCCTGAACACGCCGGCCGCGACTCCGGAGGAGAGCGGCGCCGAGAGGTTCGACCGTCTGCGACGCGCCGTCGACCTCTCGCCCGCCTCGGCGGTCACGCGGATGGCTGCGGAGGCCAACGGCCAGCCGCTCGACTCCAACGACCCGGAGTTTCTCTACCTTTACGGCCGCGCGCTGCTTCTGACTGACCGGCAGGCAGAGGCCGCCACCGCCTTCGACCGCGCGATACAGAGGATCAACGAGAACATGACGCCGGCCAACGGCGAGCTGAAGATCGACGCGCGGCTCGCCAAGGTCGCGGCACACCTGCGCGCGCGCGACGAGTTGGCCGCCCGCGAGGCGGCCGACGCGCTCTCGGAAGTCGTCCGGCCGCAGGCGCCCGTGGGGGGCGTCGGGCCGGGGGCCGCCCCGACGCCATAGCCTTGAGTTGAAAATGGTCAATGGTCAGAAGGGCTCTGCCGCGCTGACGCTGACACACGGGCGATACGTTGAACGAGGGTTTCCCTGCTGACTGCCGTCTACCCTCTGCCGTCTACTGACTTGAGATGAGCGAGCTGAAGCTTCAACAGTGCAGACTCGACGGGCGCTACGACGTGCTCGACTGCCTCGGGCGCGGGAGCTACTCGGAGGTCTACGTCGCGCGCGACTCGGCCGCAGCCGAGGGTGCGCCGCACACGGTCGTCATCAAGGCGCTCAACACGCACCTCCAGGGGATGCCCGACCCGGAGCTTGAGCGCACGCTCGTCGAGAATTTCCGCAACGAGGCCATCGCGCTCGACCGCGTGCGCCACCCCAACATCATCAGCCGCCTCGGCCACGGCACGGCCATCGACCTCTCCGGGCGCACTTTCCACTACCTCGTCCTCGAATACCTGCCCGGGGGCGACCTCCAGTCGCTCATCCTGCGGCGGCCGCTCCCGCTCGACGGGGCCCTCTTCTACCTCGAACAGGTCTGCCAGGGGCTCGGGCACGCGCACCGCCACGGGGTCATTCATCGCGACATCAAGCCGCAGAACCTTCTGCTCACGGCCGACCAGCACACCATCAAGATCGCCGACTTCGGCGTCGCCAAGATTGAGGCGGCCGAGGGCGCCATCACGCGCGTCGGCACGGACGTCTACGCCGCGCCCGAGCACCACCCGCTCGCCGTCACCGGCCCGCTCGACACGGCCTCGCTCTCGCGCCGCGTCGTGCAGCTGACGCCGGCCGCCGACGTCTACTCGCTGGCGAAGACTACCTACATGGTCCTGACGGGCGAGGCGCCGCGCCGCTTCTCGCAGAAGCCGATCACGCAGCTCCCGCAGGAGTTCGCCGCCGAGCAGTGGGCGAACTACGTCCTGCGTGTGCTGGAGCGCGCGACCCAGACCAACCCCGCACGACGCTTCCAGACGGTCGAAGAGTTCTGGCGCGAGATCAGGGACGCGACGATGGCGCAGACGCGCCCGCTCCGGCGTCCCGACGGCGGCGAAGCCCCCGCGGGTGATACGGGCGGGCACGGCTTCTCGGCCGCGCCGCCGCCCGCACCGACCTTCGACCGCGAGACGCGCGCGCCCCACCACTCTCAGCGCCACCGCTTCGTCGTCCCCATCGCGCGCGGCGGCTCGGCGCGGGGCGTGCCGCTCGACGCCGAGCCCGGGCCCTTCCCCGCCCCGCACGCGTGGTCGGAGTCCCCTCCAGGCCCGCACACGGAACGGCCGCCGGAATTCGACCCGGGGCGTCGGCGACCGCCGTCGCGTGCGCGCCGCTGGGGGGTGGCGCTCCTGCTCCTGCTGGCCTTCTCCGGGATGCTCTACGCGACCTACCGTTACGTCAACAACCTGCGCGGCGGCGCACAGTCGCGCCAGGGCGCGCAACAGCCCCCGGCGTTCGGCAACAAAACGGGAGTCGCCGGCAGTGAATTTGTGACGACGACCGATGTAAACTTGCGCAAGGGGCCCGACCCGAGCTACACGAAGGTCGGGATGGCCGAGAGCGGCTCGCGCGTGAGGGTCTTGCAGGTGAGCGGCAAGTGGTACCAGATCGAGGTCATCGAGCACGCGCGGCCCAAGGCCGACCCCAACTCGGAAGACCAGGGCTGGGTCAACAGCCAGCTCCTGAAGGCCAGGTCTTAATTCCCGCACCGCGGAGAGGTGACAACGACTGTGAGCATACTGGATTCGATTCGGCGCTGGATTGACGGCGAGATCTCGGACGACCCGCTGGCCGAGGTGGACGATAAGGCGCGCCCGCGCCGCGTCTGGGAGGAGTTCCTCGTGAAGGTGGCGCGCGAGGTCGAGGCCGTCATGCAACGCGAGATGTTCACGCCCCCGGGCGGGCCGACCTACATCCCGCCCGAGTACGTCGTCTATCTCTCGGGCGACGACGACAAGGAGTGGCAGGGCGAGAAGCGGCGCGGGCTCGAACAGGGGCTCTACTACGTCCTCTCCGAGCGGGCGCGCGAGCTCTCGGGCCAGACGCAGCTCGCCACCAAATCCTTCGCCGTCGAGCTGCGCGTGGACGGCACGCTCAACAAGGGCGAGTTCCGCGTCCAGCCCGTCTGGGAGTCGAACGAGCAGGGCGGCCACACGATGGTCACGGCGCGCCCCGCCGAGCTATCGACCCCGGCGGCGCCGGCACAGGGCGCCGCCGAGGGTGACGCCGACGAGGGTGAGAGCGACGTCACGCAGGTCTCCATCCGCCCGGCCGAGCTCTACAGCGTCGAAATCTGGCGCAACGGCCAGCGCCAGACGGTCCTGCCCGTCGGCAAACAGGAGGTCACCATCGGCCGCGGCTCGAAGTCGGTCACGGTCGACATCCCCATCAAGGGCGACCCTGAGGTCAGCCGCTCTCACGCCACGCTCGAACTGGATAACACCGGGCGCTTCTGGTTCACCCCGAAGGGTCGAAACCCCACCTTCGTCGGCGGCCGTGAGGTCCCGCGCGAAGAGCGCGTCGAAGTCCTCCCGGACCAGAAGATCGACATCGCGAGCTACACCCTCCGCATCCAGCCGAAGTGAACCCATCGAACGGGCTTCCCCTCCCCCTGCCTCGTCCGTGGTGGGATGGGCAACATACACGGGCACTTCGAGAGCGAGAAGGGGGCGGGGAGCGGATTTAGAAAATCCACTCCCCGCCCCCTTCTCGCATCGTGCCGAATCGCCCACGCCTCGCGGGACGTCGGCGGTAAGAGAACTCAGGCGGGCTCGACCGTGAGCTGCGCGCCGGATTCGAGGTCGGCGATGAGCTGTTCGAGCGAGTGGAGCGCGTGCTCTTCGACGTAGCCCTGGCCGAGCAGGCGCAACATCTGCCGCGAGCCCGACTCGCCGCGCACCTCTTTGAGGAGGGCGCGGCAGAGGGCGGCCACCACCTCGGGCGCGAACTGCTTGCCGGCGCTCCGGCGGAAATCCGCGACGACCTCGGGGAAGGTGAGGCGGCGGCGGTAGGGGCGGTCGGTCGTCATCGCGTCGAAGGAGTCGGCCAGCGAGACGATCTTGGCGCCCTGCGGGATGTCCTCGTCGCCGAGCCCCTTGGGATAGCCGCTGCCGTCGGGCCGCTCGTGGTGGTAGAGCGCCATCAGGGGGATGTCCGCGAAGGGGTGGTTGATGGGGCGCAGGATTTCGTAGCCCGCCTCGGGGTGGCGGCAGAGGTCCGGGCAGTGCTTGGCCTCGATGCGGTAGGGCGAGTTGATGATGTCGAGGTCGACGACCAGCTTCCCGACGTCGTGCAGGTAGCCCGCGATGCTGATGCCCTCGGTCTCCTCGTCGCCCCAGCCCATCTCGCGCGCGATGACCTCGCAGTACTTACCGACGCGCTCCGAGTGCCCCTTCGTGTACTTGTCCTTGCAGTCGATGGCCACGGCGAAGGCGCGCACGGTGTCGTGGTAGATGGCCTTCAGGTCTTCGTAGAGCCGGCGGTTCTCCTCAGCTCTCCGTTCGACCTCGCGCAGCAGACGGTGGTTGTGCAGGCCCACGCCGACGTGGCGGCCGAGCGCTCGCACCAGCTCGCGGTCCTCCTGTGTGAAGGGCTCGCCGCTCGCCTTCCCCCCGAGCAGGATGACCCCGACCAGCTCCCCGCGCACGACGAGCGGCGTGATGACCTCAACGCCCGCCTCCCGAAACCTCGATGCGACCTCCTGCTCGACCCTCGCGTAATCCTGAAGGGCGTGCGCGAAGGGGGTGGAGCCATTGCCGTTGCCGTTGCCGGCCGTATCCGGGTCCAGGCGGTGCGGGAGTGAGATGTCGGGTGGATGGCTTTCGCCGAGACCGCGCGAGGCGACGAAGCGCAGCGCCGCGGCCTCGCGCTCGAACTCGGCCACGGCCCCGCGCCGGATGCCCATCGCGCCGAGGACGACGTGGAGCGCCGAACTCACCATCTCCTCGAAGTCGCTCGTCTCCGCTATCTCCTCGCCGAGGTCGGCGAGGGCGGCGAAGGCGTGCAGGACCATGCGCATGCTGTCTGACATTTGAGAATCGTAAGCGACGGACCTTGGAACTCTGCGGGGGGAAAAGGGTGGGACGTGAATCGCGAGCGCCGGGGGGAGCCGGCCGCCCTCTGCGGCACGGCTTACGGCACACCGCTCACGCGTCCTCAGTGGCCGGCGGGGGCGGCGAACTCGCCGAGCGTGGCGAGCGCGGCCTCCTCGTTCTCGGCCAGGACGACGAGGCGCGTCAGCCCGAGCAGCTCGAAGAGCTTGAGCGTGTGGAGGCTGACGTTGGTGAACGCCACGCGCCGTCCGCGCCGCTCGGCCGTGTCGATGACGCCGAGCAGGATCGAGACGCCGATGCTGTTGACCAGCTCCGTGTCGCGGAAGTTGATGACCAGCGCGCGGCAGCCGCGCTCGATCCGCGTCAGGCACTCGCGCTCGATGCGCTGGCCGCTCAACTTGTTGACGTAGTCGCCCGCGTAGACGACCGCGACTTCCCCTTCCGCTTCCGGCGCCGGGGTTCCGGTGAGTGGCTCTGACATCTCGCCAGGTCTTCCCTTCTTACTTGCGAAGATATTTCGTCATCCGCAGTCGGGTGCCGTCGTCGACGCGCTCGAACTCCACGTCGTCCATCAGCGTGCGAATGAGTTTGAGCCCCCAGCCCCTGCGCCCCTTCGCGCCGTCGCCGTTCTGCCTCTCGGCGTGGGCGACCCCGTTCTCGGGGAGGCTGACGGGCACTGACAGCCCGCGGCTCGATACGGTGATGACTAATTTATCACCTTCGACGCGAAAGCGGTTATAGATTTTTCGCTCCGGGCTCAGGGAATGCTCGGCGGCGTTGATGCAGGCCTCGACGAGCGCCGTCTTGATCTGGTTGATGGCCTCGGGCTGGAACTCCATCCTCCGCGCGATCTGCTCGACCGTGTGCGCTGCGATCAGCTCGGTGTCCTCCGACATCGGCAGCTCGATGGCGAACTCGTCGGCCGCCCCCCCCGCCTCACGCGCCCACGCGCCGCCGCCGCCGAGGCGTGCCGAAAGGTGTTCGAGCTGCTCGCGGGACGAGCCGTAGGCGTCGCGCTCGTTCAGCAGCTCGGCGGCCTCGGCCGAGAACCCTTCGCGCGAGACGAGCCAGAAGCGCACGCGCTCGAAGCCGCACGCCTGCGCGACCTGCTCCAGCCGGTCGAGCCAAAGCCCGGTGAGTGCGCGCCCGGCCTCCAGCTTCGACTCGACCTCGGCCGCGATCCAGACGACCTCCACCCCTTCGGCGTACTCGCCCGACTCGAAGCCGTGTGCCACCGAGCAGCGCTCCTCGTCGCAGAACTGCTCGATAGGCGGGTGGAACGAGGCGCAGCTCGCGGCGTGGACTATCTGCGGGAGCGGCAGAGTCTCGGCCTCGGCGTCGAGCCCCGCCTGCACCTCTTCGCGGGGCAGCCCGCGGTACTTTTGTGCGTAGAGGTCGGGGCGCAGGAGGCTCGCCGGCACGCCCTCGAAGTTGAAACCGCGCATCACGTCGCCGAGCTTGAGCGCGGCCTCGCGCCGGTAGTGGCGCGCCATGGTCCGCGGGGCGCGCTTGAGCGTCTCGACGAGCGTGTCGGCGACGACGAGCGCCCGCGGGCTGGCGGCCACTTGGAGGCGGTAGCTCACACGCAGGAAGTCGCGCCAGGTGGTAGTGGGCGTCGCCTCGACGTAGGTAGCGTGGAAACTCGCCAGCTCGTGCATGTGGAGCAGGCGCATCACGCGCTCGAACTCGACGGCGTCCGCGCCGAGCCTCTTCATCCAGGCTTCGGCGGGTGCCTTCCCGCCCGTGCCCGACGCCGACTCGTAGAGTACGCGCAGCAGCCCGCGGCGGAGCGTGAGCGAGGGCGCGACCTCTTCGAGCACGGAGGCGTAACGGCGCTGGACGCGGCCGCCCAGCAGCTCGTCCACGTAAAGGCTCTGAAAGTCGCGGAAGCTTTCCAGGTGCGCGCCCGCTTCGCGCGCGGCGTCGAGGAGCGCGGTGATGAGGTACGGGCTCCCTTCGAGCTGCTGCACGATGAGGTCGCGGGTCTCGTCGCTCACGCGGAGGCCGAGCCTTTTGGCCAGGCCGTCGACGAGCGTGCGCGCGTCCGGCTCTTTCAGCCGTTCGAGGTGCAGTTTACGCAGACCTTCCAGGGGCACGAGCTGTGCGGCGCCGTTCAGGAGGTCGAGCAGGCGGCGGCGCGGCCCCGCGAGGACGAAGGGCACGCCCGACTGGAGGGCGGCCTGCGCCGCGGCCGGGGCGAGCGCGACCTCGCCGCGGAGGCGCTCGGTCAGATGGACATCGTCGAACATGACCAGCGTGCGAACACCGGCGGCGGCGGCCTGCTGCGGCGCGCCCAGGCACAGGCGCACGAGCGCGCGCTCGTCGCCCTCGTCCTGCGCACGCTCGAAGTCCTGAATCAGCCGCTCGACCCACTCGTAATCCTGCGGCGCGGCCAGGTCGAGCAGCGTGCGCAGGGTGGGCATGGCCGAGACGAGCGCGGGGTCGTCTCGGCGGTGCGCGACCGTCTGGGTGAGAAAGGTCTGGAGGAAGCGTCGGGCGGCGGCGGTGTTCGCCGCGTCCGTGCGCGAGAAGGCGAAGTAGACGGGGGCGGGGCCGCCCCGCTGGCGGAACAGCTCGTCGAAGGACTGCCGGAGCAGCTCCGAGACGCCCGCCTGCGGGGCCGCGAAGAGCAGGAGCCCCGACTGGCTGCCCCTGGGCGAGCCGAGCGCCGTTATCTCGCGCATGGGCTCGCCGCGCCCGACGAAGGTTTCCGTGCCGGTGCGCGCGAGGATGCGTCTCTGTTTGGGGGTCTTGACAGGCATCCTACGGCTTCAAACCCTTGCTGCCCTCATCTTCGCCCGTCTCCGGGGGTGGAGCGGACCGGGACCTCTTCCGCCCCTTCGTCTCGTAGGTCTCGATGCAGTTCTTGCCGCGCGCCTTGGCGGCGTAGAGCGCCTGGTCGGCCGCGTAGATGATCGCGGCCGGCGTGTCTAGCTCGGCGCCGAAGGTCGAGACGCCGATGGAGACGGTGACGGCGCCGTGCGGCTGCGACTTGCCATGCGGAAACTGCGTCCGCTCGATGCGGCGGCGGATGCGCTCTCCGATGGCGCGCGCCTCGCCGAGGCCGGTCTGCGGCAGGAGGATGCTGAACTCCTCGCCGCCGTAGCGCGCCGCGACGTCGGCCGAACGCAGCGCCGTCTTCAAACACTGCGCCGTCATCTCCAGCGCGAGGTCGCCGGCCTGGTGGCCGTGCGCGTCGTTGTAGGCCTTGAAGTCGTCGATGTCGACCATCATGAAGCCCATCGAGAAGCGGTGGCGCTTCGAGCGCTCCAGCTCCTCCTGGAGGCGCTCTTCGAGGTAGCGGCGGTTGACGAGCCCCGTCAGCGGGTCGGTGATGGAGAGCAACTGGAACTGCGTCGCCTTGCTGTGCCATTCGACGCGGTCGAGGGCGAGCGCCATCTGCGGCGCGATCATGTCGAGCAGCCCCAGGTCGATCTCGTCGTAAGCGCCCCCGCCGGCCTTGTCCGTCACGTTCAGCACTCCGACCTTGCGCCCGCCGACGACAATGGGGTAGCTGATGAAGGAGTTCGTCTTGTAGCTGCGCTCGGCCGAAGCCGTCGGCCAGCCCGAGACCTTCGAGACGTCGCGCACGACCGCCGGTCTCCCCTCTCGCAGCACCGTGCCGGCCACGCCCTCGCCCAGACGCTGCCGCGTCTCGCGCGTGACCTCGGCGCGCGGGCCGACCGCCGCCTTGACGGAGAGCTCGCCCGCTCGTTCGTCGAAGAGCAGCAGCGAGCCGCGCTCCGACTTCAACAGCTCGGCCGAGTGGCGGAGGATGGTCGTGTAGGCGTCCTCGGGTCGCGCCGAGTTGAGGACCTCGGTGAAGGCGCGGAGCTGCGTGGCCGCGCGGACCCTCCGCTCCAGCTCTTCGCGCAGTCGGCTCAGCTCCAGCGGCATCGAGATGTCGCGGCAGAAGAGGGCGAGCGCCTCCCTCTGCTCGTCGCTCAGGTCGGGGTCGCCGACGAGGAGCGCGCCCTTGATCTCTTCGCCTACGACGAGCGGGAAGAGCTCGACCGCCTCTTCGTGCTTCGAGGAGGTGCGCCCGCCGGCGGGCACGGCGATGGAGTCGCCCTTCGTCGCCGCGAGCAGGAGCTTGATCTCGCGCGCCTTGAGCGCGACGCGCGGCGGCCTCTTCTCGAAGAGCCCCGTAACACAGGTTGGGTAGAAGCTGTCGTCCGAACGGAAGAGGAGCGCCATCGACTCGACGCCGTAATCCTCGGTGAGGGTCTTGACCGCCATGCGGCAGGCGTCTTCCAGCGTCCCGCCCGACTGCAAGCCGCCGCGCGCAGCGCCGCCCCCAAAGGGCACGGCCTGCCTCTTCTCCGGCTCCTTCATGGCTAAACCGTTTTCGGCCTCCGGGGTCTCTTCCGCGGGCTGCGCCAACGGCTCGGCGCTACGGTGTCCGTTTGCGGCGGGCGTCTGACTCTCCAGTGCGGGGCCGGTTACCAGTTCGCCGTCGATGCCGTCGGGGCCGACGGCCGGCCGCGAACGCACGTCAGGGGTCTTCCCGGCCGGCGCGGTCGCCCCCTCCTTCCGTGGCGAGGCGGCGACGGCCGCGGCCGCCTCCGCGACGCGCGCGGCGAGCTCATCCAGGTCCTGCCGTGAGGCGAAGATGACGTTGGCGAAGAGGTCGGCCGAGAGGAGGTCGGCCAGGTCACCCGCGCGTATGCGCTCGGCCAGGGCGCGGTAGTCGGCCACACGCAGGAAGGCGCGCCCGCCGATGGCCGCGAGCCGGCGGCCGCCCGCCTCGACGGGGGCGGCGAAACAGTGCAGGCCGGCGTGGCAGCGGTAATGCACGGGGCGCCCGGCCTCGGCCGCGCGCCGGTGCGCTTCGCCGCAGTCAGGCTGGCAGAGGTGTGCGTGCGCGGGCGAGGACTGGAAGGCCTGACAGATAGAGTTGTTGTTGGCGACGGCCAGTGAAGGGGGCTGGCGCCCCTCGACCAGAAGCAGGGCGAGTCCGGACGTGGAGGCGAGCCCCTCCTGCACCTCCGCCCAGCCGGGTGGCAACTCGGCAGGAGGCGTTATCTGGGCAGCACCCTCTGGGGCCGGGGCGGTGTTGTCCATTAGCTGTCGCGGCACGATCTTCGGACTCGAAAGCGGACGGAGGGAGGTTCGACTGCGTGAGCGAACGGGCGGCCCGTCGGGAGCAGGCTGAATCTCAGAGAAGGCGGCGTACTTCCGACGCCGACCGTCCTCCTACCGCAGTATATTTGCCCGCACGGCAACAGACAAGGGATTTTCGGGAGCCGAAGCCCGCTCAGGCACGCGAGAAAAGGGCTTGGAACCTTGTCACCCCTGTTTAAACAACCAATGGCGGGGGATTTTCACTGCGCGATGACGCGACCCGTGCCCCTCAGGCCGGGGGCGTCGCCCGGCGCAACCTTTTCAATCTCGGGCTCTTCGGGGCTGATACGGATGCAGGCCGCGAAATGGTTCGGCTTGATCTCGGCCAGCGGGGGCACGACCTCTTTGCATTTCTCGATGGCCCAGGGGCAGCGCGTGTGAAAGCGGCAGCCCTGCGGCGGGTTGATCGGCGAAGGCACGTCGCCCTGGAGGACGATGCGCTGCCGCGTGGCTTCGATGGCGGGGTCCGGGACGGGGACGGCCGAGATGAGCGCCTTGGTGTAGGGCATCAGCGGGTCGGAGTAGATGACGCGCGCGTCGGCCAGCTCGACCAGCTTGCCGAGGTACATCACGGCCACGCGGTCCGAGACGTGGCGGATGGCGCGCAGGTCGTGCGAGATGAAGAGGTAGGTCAGCTCACGCTCGCGCTGGAGCCTTTCCAGCAGGTTCATGATCTGCGCCTGAATGGAGACGTCGAGCGCCGAGATGGGCTCGTCGGCGACGACGAAGTCCGGGTTGGCCGAAAGCGCGCGGGCGATGCCGATGCGCTGGCGCTGCCCGCCCGAGAACTCGTGCGGGTAGCGCTTGAGGAAGCGCGGGCTCAAACCCACGGTCCGCATCAGCTCGCGCACCCTCTCCTCGCGCTCGCGGCCGCGCCCGAGCCCGAAGGTGTCGAGCGGCTCGCCGATGATCTGCGAGACGGTCATGCGCGGATTGAGCGATGCGTAAGGGTCCTGAAAGATCATCTGGAGGTGACGGCGCTGCCCGCGCATCTCCCCCTTCGAGAGGTGCGCCAGGTCACGCCCGCGAAAGATGACCTGCCCGCTGGTCGGCTCGGTCAGACGCAGGAGTGCGCGCCCGAGGGTCGACTTGCCGCAGCCGGACTCGCCGACGAGCCCCAGGGTCTCGCCCGGGTAGATGTCGAGCGAGACGCCGTCCACCGCCTTGACCACGCGACGGACGGGCGAGCCCCCGATGAGCTTGTTCCACGCGCCGCCCCCGCCGAGGTCGAAGTGGACCTTCAGCTCGCGTATGGAGATGAGCGGTTCGAGCTCGCCCAGTTGAGCGAGGGGCCGCCCGTCCCCGCGCGCCGCGCCGGCCT
>Ga0216309_1000080_pt1 | contig 15891 bp, 10 predicted proteins | sample Total_DNA_C_FD_161284 | JGI IMG/M metagenome (GOLD analysis project Ga0216309, IMG submission 161284) | Terrestrial sediment cell enrichment communities for BONCAT metagenomics from Utah, United States - Total_DNA_C | ecosystem: Environmental > Terrestrial > Deep subsurface > Rock core/Sediment ...
TGGATTCTTCGGGCGGTTCTTCGGGTGGGCACGAGCGGAGGAGGGCCACGCGCTACAAGGTCAACTTCCGCGCGCGCTGGGAGGGGCGCTGGGCCTCGCGCGAGGCGACCGTCACCGACCTGAGCACCTGCGGCTGCTTCATCCTCACGGACGACCTCGTCAAGCCGGGCGAGCTGGTGCGGCTCGACCTGCAACTGCCGCGCGGCGGGCAGATCACGCTCTGGGGCGCGGTCGTCTACCAGGTCGATGAGATAGGCTTCGCGCTCAACTTCGAGCGCTTCATCCACGAGGACGACCGCCGGAGGCTCGGATGGCTGGTGCGCGCCGTGGCGCACCGCGACGAACGGCGCAGTGATGATTGATGAGCGCCCGGCCCTGCGGGGGCCGCGGCCTGCTCATCGCCCGCCCTTCAAGAGATGTCGGCAGCAGTCCCCACAGACGAGACGCTGGTCATCGAGACGCCCGAGCGCGTGCCGCTGCACTTCGCGCTGGCCTCGACCGGCAACCGCTTCCTCGCCTGCGCCTTCGACCACTTCCTTCAGATGCTCTTCATCGCGGTCGTGGCGCTCGGCGTCATCTGGTGGGTCGGCTTCTACAACCTCAGCAGCTGGGCGTTCGAAGCGCCGAAGTGGGTGCTCGCGCTCCTGCTCGTCTTCGTCTTCGCGGTCTGGTCGGGCTACTTCGCGCTCTTCGAGTGGGCCTGGGCGGGGCAGACGCCCGGCAAGCGCTGGCTCCGCCTGCGCGTGATACGCGAGGACGGGCGTCCCGTCACCTTCTGGGAGGCGACGGCGCGCAACCTCGTCCGCCTCCTCGACATGGAGCCCTTCCCCTTCTACTCGGTCGGGCTCGTCTCGGTCTTCATCAGCAGCCGCGACCAGCGGCTCGGCGACCTCGTCGCGGGGACGGTCGTCGTGCGCGAGCGCGAGGCGCAGGCCCCGACCTTCGAGCAGGTCTTCTCGGCGCCCACCTCGGACGCGGCGCTCCGGCGCTCCTTCAAGCCCCTGCCCTTCCGCGCTGACCTCTCCCCTCTCTCCGAGCGCGAGGTCGAGGTGGTCGAAGCCTTCCTGCGCCGACGCTGGGACATGGAGGAGATGCCCCGCCAGTGGATGGCCTGGCGCGTCGCCACGCCGCTGCTCCACAAGCTCCGTCCCGACTATGACCCGGCCGCCTTCAACTACGAAAGCTTCCTCGAAGAGCTCCTCCACCGCTACCGCGCGACGCACCGCTTCAGCGAGTGACGCGTGCGGCAAGAAGGAGAGGGGGCTCCCGTCCTCGCTCGTCACTTCGAAGCGAAGAGCGCGCCCGCCTTGTCGGGTTCGAGCTTGAGGCCAAGCATCGCCGCCGCACGTGCGAAGGGGCGCAGGCGCTTTAAAAAGCTTCGCGTCGTCGGGCGCGATGGCGGCGGGGTCGGCCGCACGTTCTTACTTCCTCCACTCCAGCGGGAAGAGTGCGCCGGCCTTCTCCGGGTCGAGCCGGACGCCGGCGAGCGCGGCGGCGCGCGCCAGCACGGGGTCGCGCCCGGCCGCCATCTCGGCCGGGGTCGGCACGCCCACCTCGTCCGGCGTGACGCCGACGTGTTCGAGACTCTTGCCGTCGGTCATGACCACATCCGCGTCCGTCACGGTCACGCCCCAGTAGGCCACGACGTTGATGCCCGACGTGTGTGAGTGGTAGCGGCTGCGCATGACGGCCCCGGCCGTGCGGTCGCCGATGACCGTGCCCCGCTTCTCGATCTGCATCAGCCGCGCGAATATCTCCGCGCCCGACGCCGACTCGCTATCGACCAGCACCAGGACCCGCCCGCGGTACGCCTTCTCGCCGCGGGTCTTCGCTACCAGCGGCTTCGTCTCCCTGCGCCCCTTGAAGTCGGCGACCTTCACGTCGCGGTCGAAGAAGTAGCCGACCATGTGCTCCAGCGTGTCGACGTAACCGCCGCGGTTGTCGCGCAGGTCGAGGACGAGCGACTTGTAGCCCCTGACCTTGGCCATCGCCGAGTCGACGTCGCCTTCGAGCTGATTGAAGCTGGGCATCTTCCAGACGATGAGGTCGGGGCCCGCCTCGTAGAAGCGGTTGCGGTGGAGCCGCGACTCGTCCTGCTCGTCCCTGACGAGCTGCCAGTACTCGATGGTGTCGGCGGGGTTGACGATCTGCCTGGTCTCCTGCACCTTCGCCGGCACGTCGAGCTGCTGCTCCTTCCCGTCGGGCTTGCGCAACAGGAGGCGCGCCCCGGCGCGCGGCCTGAGCCGGTAGTACATGTACTTCAGCTTCCAGAGGTTCTCGCGCGTGGGGGCGTAGCCGTCGAGGCCGACCACCTCGTCGCCCACGGCCAGCCCCCTCTTCGCCGCCTCGCTGCCCGGCTTGACGGCGCTGATGTAGCACCTGTCGCCGACCAGCTTCATCTGCCAACCGTACTCGACGCGCGCCGAGCGCGCGGGCGGGATGAAGGAGGTGTGCGAGTCGTTGAACTGCGTGAGCGCCTGCGCGATGACGCCCCAGGCCTGCCCGAGCGATGTGGATGCGTCGAGCTTGCTGTCGGCCTCCTTGAACCACGCGTCCAGGTCGATGCCGCGGTAGCCCGCGTCGAAGTAGTGCTTCCTGAGGTCCGAACGAATCAGCTCAAGCATCTGGTGCGCGCGGGCGCGGTCGAGGTCGCTGAGCCCCTGGGTCTGTGCGCGCGGCGCGACGTGTGGCGCCAGGGCGACGAGCAGTGCGAGCGACAGCAGGCCGAGGCGGGGCGCGTGCCGCCGGTGCACGCGGGGCCCGTGGGTTTCGAGAAGCATGGGGGAATCTCCTTGTCTGAAGGGACGGGCGGTGGCCATGGGCGGCCGAAAGGCGCTTCGGCCGGAGGCGGGTCACGGCCACCGGCCGCCGAGATTATCACCGGTCGCCGCCGCGGTAAAGTCAAATTTCCGGGCTAAATTGACGCGCCCCGGGCGGGTCGGCTACACTGTCGGGTTACTTCGGCGGGCAGATTTTTCACCGTGAGGCACATCTAAACAAGACCATGACCAAAGACATCTTCATCCTCGGCGGCAAGCGCACGCCGATGACCGAATACGTCGGCGCGCTCAAGGACGTCAAGGCCATCGACCTCGGCGCGGCGGCCGCGCGCGGGGCGCTTGAGGCGACCGGCGTCGCGGCCGAAGAGATCGACCACACGGTCGTCGGCAACGCCCTCCAGACCTCGGGCGACGCCATCTACGGCGCGCGCCACGTCGCGCTCAAGGCGGGCGTCCCGGCCGACCGACCGGCGCTCACCGTCAACCGCCTCTGCGGCAGCGGCATCCAGTCGATCATCTCGGGCGCGCATATGATTATGCTCGGCGAGGCGCGCAACGCCCTCGTCGGCGGCATGGAGTCGATGTCGATGGCGCCGCACGTCATCTACGGCGCGCGCTCGGGCTTCGGGCTCGGCCAGGGCAAGCTCGAAGACTCCCTGATGGTCGCGCTCTTAGACACCTACTGCAACACGACGATGGCCGGGACGGCCGAGAACCTCGCGCGCCGCTACGAGATCACGCGCGAGGAGCAGGACGCCTACGCGCTGCGCTCGCAGCAGGAGGCCGCACGCGCGCGCGCCGCCGGCGTCTTCGCCGAAGAGATCGTCCCCTACGAGGTCAAGACCCGCAAGGGCGTGCGCGTCGTCGACGCGGACGACCACCTGCGCCCCGACACCACGCTGGAGATACTGGCCAAGCTCCCGACCGCCTTCAGCAAGGACGGCTTCGTCACGGCCGGCAACGCCTCGGGCATTGTCGACGGCGCGGCGGCGCTCGTCATCGCCGGCGGTGACTACGTGCGTGAGCGCGGGCTCAAGCCCGCCGGGCGCATCGTCTCCTGGGCCTACGCCGGCGTCGAGCCCGACGTGATGGGCATCGGGCCCGTCCCGGCCATCCGCAAGGCGCTGGAGAAGGCCGGCCTCCGGCTCGAAGAGATCGACCTCGTCGAGGTCAACGAGGCGTTCGCCTGTCAGTACCTCGCCGTCGAGCGCGAGCTGGGGCTCGACCGCGCGAAGACGAACGTCAACGGCGGCGCCATCGCCCTCGGCCACCCGCTCGCCGCCTCGGGCACGCGCCTCGTCCTGACCGCCCTCAACGAGCTGCACCGCCGCGGCGGCCGCTACGGCCTGGCCTCGGCCTGCATCGGCGGCGGCCAGGGCATCGCCATCATCTTCGAGCGCGTTTGAACGTAGGGGGGTTTGGGCGTGGACCGACGGCCCGCGCTCAACCCCTTCTGTCCCGCACGCCTACTGGTCTGCGCCCTCGCACACCGCGCCGCGCGTCAAAGCCGGTCGGGCACGCGAACGATACGCCTGACGCGCAACTGAAGGCGCCCTAACATCCCACCGCACGCGACGTTGGAGCATTATTTTAGGGGAGCCCTGCTGGCTTGACGCCGCGCCCCTTATCCTTTAAAACCATTGCGCCGCACTTTCGTCTGCGCGCGCGTCTCGCCTGCCGGGGAAGGCCGCCAGCCACAAGCGTTAAAGCCAAGAAAGGATCTGGAATTCTGTGTCCACTTCATCCCTCTGCGGACGGCGCCCTGCCCCTCTGCGCCGCCAGCTGTTAGCCCTCGTTACCGCTGCTTTCATACTCCTTCAGCCCGCGCTCTTCGGCGTGAGCGCCGCGGCGCAGCGCGTCATCAGGCGCGACCCCGTGCCGCAGCCGCAGAACGTCAGCATCACCGCGCTGCCCACGACGATCACGCAGAACTTCAACGCACTGCCCGCTTCCGGCAGCGCGACGTGGACGAACAACAGTACGCTGCCCGGCTGGTATCACGCGCGCACCGGCACCGGCACCACCATCGTTGCCGATGCGGGGACGAACACGGGCGGAAACCTCTACAGCTACGGCACGGGGACAACCACTGATCGCGCGCTGGGCTCGATTGGCTCGAGCAACGCGGCCGCCGGAAACTTCTTCTGGGGCATCCTGCTGACGAACAACACCGGCGCGACCATCACTTCGCTCGACGTTTCTTACGTTGGCGAGCAGTGGCGCAACAGCGCGGCCGCCGCGCAGACCATCTCTTTCTCCTACCTGACGGGAACCGGGCTGACCGGGAGCCTCGCCAACTTTCAGGCCGCCGGCACACTCGTCTCTCAGCTCGATTTCACGAGTCCGGTCACGGGCGGCACGGCCGGTGCGCTGGACGGCAACCTCGCCGCGAACCGCACCGCGAAGAGCCACGCCATCACCGGCCTCAGCCTCGCCAACGGGCAGCAGATTCTGCTCCGCTGGTCAGACCCCGACCATGCCGGTACGGACCATGGCCTCGCCATTGACGACTTCGCCGTGACGCTCAACGGCGGTAGCACCGCCCTGCCCGCGCTCGCCATCAACGATGTCTCGCAGGACGAAGGCAACTCGGGCACGACCGCCTACACCTTCACCGTCACGATGGCCCCGGCAAGCTCGCAGACCGTCACGGTCAACTACGCAACGGCCAACGGCACGACCAATCCGGCCACGGGCGGCGCGAGCTGCGACACGGCGGGCGTGGACTACATTACGACCTCCGGCACGCTGACCTTCGTCGCGGACGATACGTCCGAGCAGCTCACCGTGCAGGTCTGCGGCGACTCGACCTCCGAGCCGAATGAGACCTTCTTCGTCAACCTGTCGGGCGCCACGAACGCTACCATCTCGGATGCGCAGGGCCTCGGCACCATCGTCAACGACGACTTCACCATCACGCCCATCCACAACATTCAGGGGAGCGGTGCGGCGTCGCCCCTCGCCGGCCAGACCGTCACGACCACCGGCATCGTCACGCTGCTCAAGACCGGCAGCAACGCCGGCGCGGGCGCGGCCAGCGGTTACTTTCTCCAGACCACGGACGGCGAGGCCGACGCCGACCCGAACACCTCGCAGGGCATCTTCGTCTTCACCTCGACGGCCCCGACCGTCTCGGTCGGCGACGAGGTGCGCGTGACCGGCACGGCCGTCGAGTTCAACGGGCTGACCGAGATCACCTCGGTCACCAACACCTCCGTCATCGACACCGGCAACCCGCTCCCGACGGCCGTCACGCTCGACACGACCATCCTCGACCCGACGGCCACCGGGCAGCCGCAGCTCGAGAAGTACGAGGGCATGCGCCTCTCCGCCACCTCGCTGAGGACGGTCGCGCCGAACGACAACTTCTTCGACGTCTACACGGTGCTGGGGCAGGTCCCGCGCCCAATGCGCGAACCGGGCATCCCGGCGACCGACCCCGTCCCGCCCGACCCGACCACGGGCACGCCCGACTGCTGCATCCCCCGCTGGGACGAGAACCCCGAGCGCCTGAAGCTGGACACCAATGGCCGCGCCGGCGCGCCCAACGCGCCCTACACCTCGAACGTCACGTTCACGGGCGTCTCCGGGCCGCTCGACTTCGGCTTCGGCGAGTACCGCCTCGTCGCCGAAGCCTCGTTGTCGGCCTCGCCCAACATGACGGCGACCGCCCTGCCCCTGCCGGACTCCAACGAGTTCACGGTCGCCAGCTATAACATCGAGAACTTCCAAAACAACGCGACCCAGCGCGAGAAGGCCGCGCTCACCATCCGCAACATCCTGCACTACCCGGATGTCATCGGCCTGGTCGAGATTGACGACCTCGCGCACCTCCAGGCGCTGGCCACCGAGGTCAACGGCGACGCCGTCGCCGACGGCGACCCCGACCCGCAGTACGAGGCTTACCTCTCCGAGGGCAACAGCAGCACGGGCGGGGACGTCGACCAGAACGTCGGCTTCCTCGTCAAGACTACGCGCGTGCAGGTCAACAGCGTCACGCAGGAGCGCAAAGCCGAGACCTATCAGGAGCCGGGCGGCACCACCGCCTTCCTGCACGACCGGCCGCCCCTCGTCCTCGACGCGACCGTGGACCCGTCGGGCGCCAGCTCGCAGCGCGTCATCGTCGTTGTCAACCACCTCCGCTCCTTCATCAACATCGAGCAGGTCGCCGGCGAGGGCCCGCGCGTGCGCGAGAAGCGGAAGAAGCAGGCCGAGTCGCTCGCCGACCTGCTCAACGACCTGCAGACGGCCAACGCGAACGTGCCCGTCATCTCGGTCGGCGACTACAACGCCTTCCAGTTCAATAGCGGCTACGACGACTCCATCAGCGTCATCAAGGGCAACCCGACGCCCGACGAGCAGATCGTCGTCGACCAGAGCCCCGACCTCGTCAACCCCGACTTCTTCAACCTGATCGACGAGCTGCCGGCCTCCGAGCGCTACTCCTTCATCTTCGAAGGCACGCCGCAGGCGCTTGACCACCACCTCGTCAACACGGCCGCGCGCGCCCGCAACACGCGCACTGCCATCGCGCGCGTCAACTCGGACTTCCCCGAGAACCCGCCCACGGCCTACGTCAACAACGCGGCCACGCCCGAGCGCAACTCCGACCACGATCCCGTCGTCTCCTACTACGGGCTCGGCCAGGTTCAGGCCGCCGGCGCGGTCATCATCAGCGAGTTCCGCTTCCGCGGCCCCGGCCTCGCGCCTCCTCCCCCGCCGGAGGGCCCGTCCTCTGGCGGTGATGGCGATTCCATCGGCGCCCCCGGCCCGGCGCTGGACCACGACGGTCCGGGCGCGCCCGGCACGGCTGAGGATAACGACGAGTACATCGAGTTCTATAACGACACGGACTCCGACATCACGGTGTCGACGCTTGACGGCTCGGCCGGCTGGGCGCTCGTCGCCTCGGACGGCGCGGTGCGCTTCATCATCCCGAACGGGACGGTCATCCCGGCGCGCGGACACTTCCTCGCCGTCAACGTCGACGGCTACTCGCTCTGCCCCGACCCGGACAACGGCTCGTGCTACGCGCAGGGCGACACCGTGTTGCTGCCCGACGGGGCGACGAGTGCGGGCGGCTACACGCTGGAGATTGCTGACGGCTCCGGCATCGCGCTCTTCAACACGTCCAACCCGACAGGCTTCACGACGTCGAACAGGCTCGACGCCGTCGGCTACTCGACCGCCCCCGAGCTCTACCGCGAGGGCGCGGGTCTCCCGACGGGCGGGGCCGAGATCGGCAACAACCTCGAATACGCCTGGCTGCGCCAGCAGTGCGCCTTCGTCCAGGGCGTCGGCTGCACCACGCCGGGCACGCCCAAGGACACCGAGGCTAACCAGACCGACTTCATCAGCGTGGACACGACCGGCGTGACGCAGAGCCTCGGCGCGCCGGGGCCCGAGGGGCTGTTGAGCCCCTTGCAGCGCAACTCGTCCTTCAACGTCGCGCTGCTCGACCAGGGCGTGGCGGCCTCGCAGCCGCCGAACCGCGACCGCGACATGACGCAGGACCCCGGCAACAACGCCAGCTTCGGCAAGCTGACGATTCGCCGCAAGGTGACGAACAACACGGGAGGGCCCGTCAGCTACCTGGCCTTCCGCATCGTGCAGATCACGACCCACCCGGCCGGGTCTGCCTTCGCAGACCTGCGCGCGCTCGACTCGGACGACGCCACCGTGACGCTCTCGAACGGCCAGCAGGTTCCCGTGAGCGGCACTTACATCGAGAGGCCGCCGCAGCAGCCTATGGGCGGCGGGCTCAACACCTCGATGGGCGTCAACGTCATCAACCTCGAAGGCAACGCCATCGAGCCCGGTGATTTCGTCAACGTGCAGTTCGTGCTCGGCATCCAGAAGACCGGCACGTTCCGCTTCTACATCAACGTCGAGGCGTTCGGGGATAACTTCTTCTCGCCCGAGACGCTGAGGCCGCTGCGCCCCTCGGGGCCGCGTGTCCGCGGCCGCAGGTAGACGCCGGCCACGGCACTTTCCCGGGGGACGTGCAGGGGGCGAAAGCTCTCCCGCACGTCCCCCTCTCTTTGTGCCGGACTGCGCTCGTGGGGCGTCTCGGCGCGTGCCCGGGACGGCGCGAAAAAGGGCGCGCGCGTGCGCCCTGCGGGGGCTCCCTCCGCCTCCCCTGCTGGCATACTTTTTGTTTCTTCCAGGGGGGTAGCCCTGCAACCGTGGCGCTCCCTGCGGAAGTCCACAAGGCGGAGTCAGTGAAACCCTTCCCGTTGTTCTAGTTAAGATAGAAGGGCTTGCACGTCCCCCGCGCCAGGGTCGAAAAGGGCGGTCGCGAGCATCCGATTTTTTGGACTTTTTGATTCAGGTTTTCGGACGGAAAACTTTACAGAAACCTAACTTTGCAGGTCGCACGAAACGCCCCAAACGCCCGCAGCCGTCGCCGCTTCAACTCGGCCGCCGGCGCGCGCACGTTGAGGGGCGACGCGCGACCCTTTTCGTCTTGCGCGCGTGGGTGGAAATGTAGTATTTAACATCCCGTTTCCGCCGCCGTGAGATTCGCGCGAACATCTTCCCGTAGGGTACGAGTTTCCGTTCTCTTTCTTGCCATCTTTCAATCAAACAGGTCGGCCGACACCTTCGGGTGACGTGGGAAGAATGGCACCCGGGCCCCGGACCACCGCAACAACCTAAGCAGGAAAAGGAAGAAATATGTCGAACAATCCCCTCAGCAAGTCAGCCCTCGCGCTGGCCTTGCTCATCTTCGGCCTCGCCTTCGGCGCGCCCAGCGCCGCCGCGCAGTCCACGACCCAGGGCGCCGTCGGCGGCACGGTCAAGGACCCGCAGGGCGCGGTCGTGGCGAACGCCTCGGTCACCGTCAGGAACGAGGAGACCAACAAGGAGTTCGCCGCCACGACCGACGACGAGGGACGCTTCCGCGTCGTGCAGCTCGACCCGGGCACCTACAGCGTCATCATCAGCGCCTCGGGCTTCGCCGGCTTCACGCAGCAGAAGGTCGTCGTCGAGGTCGGCCGCGTCACCCCGCTCGACATCAACCTCGCGGTCGGCGGCGCGCAGGAGACCGTCCAGGTGACGAGCGAGGCGCCCGTCATCAACACCGAGCAGCAGGACTTCTCCACCAACATCAACCAGACCTCGATCAACAACCTGCCGATCAACGGCCGCCGCTGGTCCAACTACGCCCTGCTCGCGCCGGGCGCGGTGCCCGACGGCACCTTCGGCCTCATCAGCTTCCGCGGCATCTCGGGGCTCCTTAACAACAACACGGTCGACGGCGGCGACAACAACCAGGCCTTCTTCGCCGAGGAGCGCGGCCGCACTCGCATCAGCTACTCGATCAGCCAGTCGGCCATCCGCGAGTTCCAGGTCAACACGTCGAGCTACTCGGCCGAGTACGGCCGCTCGGCCGGCGGCGTCGTCAACGCCGTAACCAAGTCCGGGACCAACGACTTCCACGGCGACGTCTTCTACTTCCAGCGCAACAACAAGTGGGGCGCGCGCAACCCGCTGGCGACCAACAACGTGCTCGTCAACGGCGTCTTCACCCCCGTCGGCATCAAGCCCAAGGACGTGCGCCACCAGTTCGGCGGGACCATCGGCGGCCCCATCGTCGAGGACAAGGCGTTCTTCTTCTTCTCCTACGACCAGCAGAAGCGCGACTTCCCCGGTCTGGCGCGGTTCACTCAGGCCAACTTCCTGAACACCGCCAACCGCACCCTGCTGACCGAGCGCGGGCTCTCCGGCGCGCAGATCGACGACGCGCTCAACTTCCTCAACAGCCTCTCGGGCGAGGTCCCGCGCCGCGCCGACCAGACGCTCTTCCTGCCGAAGATCGACTGGAACATCAACGACAAGAACACCTTCACCGCGACCTACAACCGCCTGCGCTGGGAATCGCCCAACGGCGTCCAGACCCAGGCGACGAACACGCGCGCCCGCGACAACTTCGGTGACGACTTCGTCGAGATCGACTGGATCACGCTGCGCCTGACCTCGACGCTCACCTCCCGGCTGCTCAACGAGTCCCGCTTCCAGTACGGCCGCGACTTCGAGACGCAGTTCAGCCAGGGGCCGCAGCCCGGCGAGCCGACCAACTCCGTCGGCGGGCGCTCGCCGCAGACCTTCATCACCAACGGCTTCACCTTCGGCATCCCCGACTTCCTCGAGCGCCCGGCCTTCCCCGACGAGCGCCGCTGGCAGTTCGCCGACACGATGACCTACTCGACCGGCAACCACACGCTCAAGTTCGGCGCCGACGTCAACTTCGTCAAGGACATCATCAGCAACCTCCGCTTCGCCGGCGGCGAGTTCAGCTACACGGGCGCCAACGGCCTTAACGACTTCATCTTCGACTACACCAACTTCCGGACCAACGGCGCCATCCGCGCGCTCAACCCCGTCAACGCCGCCGGGCAGCGCAACCTCGGGGTCTGCCCCCGCATCGCCAGCGCCACGGGCAACAACCTCAACACCTCGCCCTTCCGCGCCGGCCAGTGCTACGCCGGCAACTTCACGCAGGGCATCGGCCCGCTCGGCCTGACGATGGAGACGACCGACTACAACTTCTTCTTCCAGGACGACTGGCGCGTCACGCCGCGCCTGACGCTCAACCTCGGCGTCCGCTACGAGTACCAGCAGAACCCCGACCCGATCAACGTCAACCCGGCGTTGCCGCAGACGGGCAACATGGTCAACGACAAGAACAACATCGGTCCGCGCCTCGGCTTCGCTTACGCCGTTACCGGCGATGCGAGGACCAGCCTGCGCGGCGGGTGGGGGCTCTACTACGGCCGCGTCATCAACTCGACCGTCTACAACACGCTCATCAACACGGGGCTCGGCGCCGACCGCTCGCAGCAGCAGTTGATCATCTCGGCCAACTCGCTGCCGGCCGGCTGCACCGCGCAGGCCTGCCTGCCCATCTACCCGAACCTGCTCGTGCCCATCGGCGCGACCACGACCAACGTGGTGGTACGCCCGGCCGTCCAGTACTTCTCGGGGGATTTCCAGCTGCCGCAGATTCACCAGGCCGACCTGATCTTCGAGCGCCAGATTGCGCGCAACACCGCGGTCTCGGCCACCTACCTCTTCAGCTTCGGCAACTCGCTGCCGACCTTCATCGACGTCAACCTGCCGGCGCCCTCGGCCATCGTCAACGTGCCGCTCGTGGGCGGCGAGTTCAACGGGCAGAACTACAGGACGCCCATCTTCACCGGCACCAGGCCGAACGCCAACTTCGGCGCCGTCACCGAGATTCGCAGCAACGTCTGGTCGAAGTACCACGCGCTGGTGCTCCAGGCGAACCGCCGCCTGACCGATGGCCTCCAGTTCCAGAGCAGCTACACGCTCTCCAGGGCGGAGGATAACGGCCAGACTTCCGCCACCTTCACGCAGACCAACACGCCCTTCAACTCCTTCGACCAGCAGGGCGAGAAGGCGCTCTCGGCCTTCGACCGGCGTCACAAGTTCGTCGTCAGCGCCGTCTACAACACGGACTTCGCCAGCCTGAGGAACAGCCAGGTCGGCCGCGCCATCTTCAACGGCTGGACGATCGCGCCGATCTTCAACGCCTTCTCCGGCGCGCGCAACACCGGCAACATCTCCGGCACCATCAGCCCCACGGCCTACGGGTTCGCTTCCAACACGACCCCGGCCGGTGGCGTCAACGGCTCGGGCGGCGCCAACCGCTTCGGGCTCCTCCGGCGCAACACCTTCAAGCAGCCGAACATCTGGTACCTCGACATGCGTCTTTCGCGCCGCTTCCAGATCAGGGAGGGCATGCGCTTCGAGGTGCTGGCCGAAGGCTTCAACCTCTTCAACCGCACCCAGGTCACGGGTGTCAACAGCACGATCTACAACTTCTCGACCTCTGGCTGCCCCGCGGGCGTGGCGCAGTGCCTGACGGCCAACGTCCCCTTCGGTCAGACCACCGCCGCCGACAGCACGCTCTTCCGCGAGCGGCAGGTTCAGCTCGGCGCGCGCTTCGAGTTCTAAGCTCGTAGACGCAAAGGCGCTCTACTCGAAAGGGCGCGCTGACCCAGCACGGGTCAGCGCGCCCTTATTTTTTCGCCCCCCGGAAGCCTTGTCTCAAGACAGGCCGCGCGCGGCGCCGAGCGTACGGAAACGCACGCGCTCACGCCCCCGGCCTCGGCGGCCGTCACCGGGCGCGCGCCCGCATCTTCCATTCTCACAACGTCTTTCGCGCGCGCCGCGCCGGCGCCTATCGCTGGCATGGCCGTTGCCATTCCTCTACCCTGAAACGTGTGAGTTCATGCGCTCTCCCGCTTTCAAAAAATCGAAGGAGGTTTGACAAAATGGGTGCTCCGAACAGGGATGAGATAGAAGGCAAATACGAACAGGCCAAGGGCTCGGTCAAAGAGGGTTTAGGCAACCTGACCGGCAACGAACGGCTGGAGTCCGAAGGCTCCGCCGACAAGCTGAAGGGTGACGTCCAGGAGGGCTGGGGCGGAACCAAGCGCAAGGTCGGCGACATCCTCGAAGACGCGGGCGACGCCATCAAGCGCTAGCCTGCGCGCTTCAAACGTAGACTCCAAACGAGAGGCCGCCGCCGGGCGAACATCCGGCGGCGGCCTCTCGACCTTTATCCTTTCGGCTAACCTTTAACCTTTAACTGCGCCTCCTCCACCTCTCTTCCGGCGGGGCTTCGAGCAGTCGGTCCACGCCGCGACGCAGATACCACCCGGCCGCGCGCCGCTCCTCCGCATCGCGGTGTGTCTCCAGCTCCCTCTCACGCTCAGCGCGTTCCCTCTGCCGCTCTCTCGGCGTCAAAGCGTGGCGCTCGCGGCGCTCTTCCGCGGGCGGCGCCTCTCGACGGCGACGCGTCCCTTCGTCGCGCCCCCCTTGCCGCTCGACGCGCATCACCCTGGGCAGCCTGTCTGAACGCGCGGCGCCGCGCTCAAAGCCCCCCGGCCGGCGCGCGCGCTCCGCCAGACGCCTGAACCGCGCGAGGTCTTCTTCGAGCTGCTCCTCGGGGTGCCGGCCGAAGAAGCGCACCACGTCGCGCCCGGTCCGCCCGCCCGGCGTGTCGTAGCCGCGCACGACGCGCACCAGCGTCATCCCCTCCGGCGTCGACGAGAAGACGGCCTCGCAGTCGGCGCGCACATCGCCGCCCACAGAGCGCCAGACTATCCGCCGGTCGGGCGCGAAGACGACCACCTCGGCCTCCCACTCGACGTCGAGGTCGAGCGCGGTCTCGGCGACCCAGAGAAAGGTGCGCCGCCCCGTCCGCCGCACGTCGCGCACGCCGCCTGCCCAGCGCGGCGTGGCCTCGAAGTCAGCGAACAGGTCGAAGACGCGCTCCAACGGCGCGTCTATCTCGACGAAATGCTCATACCTGCGCATAGAGCCTCTCTGGAAGTAGACGGTGGAAAAAAACTTCTCGACCCTACAGCGAGCGTGAGGGCTCCGCCGCACGCACGGCGGAGCCCTGCTCAACTATCGTCTACTTCTTCTCTATTCCTGCCTGATGTGCTCCGCGCCCAGGTCGCCGAGCAGCTCCTGGAGCTTGTCAGCTTCCTCGTCGGTCTTCGACTCGACGCCGATGAGGATGCCGCCCGCGCGCAGGGACGCGTCGTAGACCTTCGCGCGGTGCTCGGGTATCCCCGCACCGACGAGCGCGCCGATGAGCCCTCCGGCCGCGCCGCCGGCTCCGGCTCCCGCGAGCGCAGCCGCGAGCGGCCCCGCCACGACGAGCCCGAGCCCGGGCAGCACGACGTTCGTGCCGACGGCAACGATGGCCGCTACCACCGCGCCGACCGTCCCGCCGACTGCCGCGCCGTAGCCGAGACCATCGGCCGCGTGCGTCCGCGTCTCGATGGCGAACTCCTTCGACTTCGTCGCGTCAGACATCAGCACGCTGATGTCGTCGCGCGTGTACCCGCGCTTGATGATGGCGTCGACGGCCGCCTCCGCCGCCACGCGCGTCTTGAAAACCCCGGTCACAAGTTTAGCCATAACAGACTCCTCCAGCCTCCCCCTTTTAGAAGCGCCCCGGCGCGAACCAGAAGTCGCGCGCCCCGCGCCGAAGAGACTTATCCAACCTTTCGCCCGGCAAGCCCCGTGCCGACTGCGCCGCCCACCCCGCACGCCGCGCCGCGGCGGAATCATTAAGCGATAGAACCAATTGGGGCGAGCCGCGTGGCGTCAGCGGCCGCGCGCCGCCGTACCAAAGCGGAACGAGCCCGCGCCCCTGTGTTCTGTTCGGCGTCAGCCCCGTCCGGCACGGTGCGAGCCGCGACGCCCGGGACTCGCGCTGGTATAATGCGTGCCTTCCGTGCGGGCGGCTATTCCAACTTTCTTCCGGGAGACTTCTGTGCTCAAGGCGGTCATCTTCGACGTGGATGGGACGCTCGTCGACTCCGTAGACCTGCACGCGCGTGCCTGGCAGGAGGCGCTCGCACACTTCGGCAAGCGCGTCGATTACGAGCGCGTGCGCTATCAGATAGGCAAGGGCGGCGACCAGTTGATGCCGGTCTTCCTCTCGGAAAGTGAGCTGGAGGAGTTCGGCGAGGAGCTGGAGAAGTACCGCGGCGAACTCTTCAAGCGCGAGTACCTGCCGCGCGTCGAGGGCTTCCCCGCCGTGCGCGAGCTGTTCGAGAGGGTCAGGCGTGAGGGGCTCCGGATCGCGCTCGCCTCTTCGGCCAAGGGCGACGAGCTGAAGGTTTACAAGAAGATCGCACGCATCGAAGACCTCGTCGAGGAGGAGACCTCCGCCGACGACGCGGAGCGCTCCAAACCGCACCCGGACATCTTCGAGGCCGCGCTCGGGCGCCTCGCCGACACGCGCCCCTCCGAGGCCGTCGTCGTCGGCGACACGCCCTACGACGCCGAGGCTGCCGGCAAGGCCGGACTGAGGACCTTGGGGCTGCTGTGCGGCGGATTCCCCGAAGAGGACCTGCGCGCCGCCGGCTGCGAACGCATCTACCGCGACGCCGCGGACCTCCTCGCCAACTACGACTCCTCGCCGCTCGCGGTCCGGAACTCTGACGCCGCGGCGCGTGAGTGAGACCGCGCGAACGAGACGACGAGCCACGGCGAAAAGCGAGGCCGCGAACGCCGCAGATGAGGAGGAGATGACCAACATCACGGCCCGCATCTTCCGCCTTCC
>Ga0216309_1000081_pt1 | contig 15838 bp, 14 predicted proteins | sample Total_DNA_C_FD_161284 | JGI IMG/M metagenome (GOLD analysis project Ga0216309, IMG submission 161284) | Terrestrial sediment cell enrichment communities for BONCAT metagenomics from Utah, United States - Total_DNA_C | ecosystem: Environmental > Terrestrial > Deep subsurface > Rock core/Sediment ...
GCGTCGTCCCGCCCTTGCCCGGCGTGACGCCGCCGACGACATTGGTCCCGTACTCGACCATCTGCTTCGTGTGGAAGGTGCCCTCTTTGCCCGTGATGCCCTGCACGACGAGCCGCGTGTTCGTGTCGACGAGAACGCTCAAAGTTTTACTCCTCGGGTTCGGGTTCGGCGGCCGCCCGGCGCCCCCTGGCGCGTGCGACCCCGCATAAGAGCCTGCTGAAAGTATTCTTTAAGTCCGCCACTATAACACAGGGGCCGGGCGTCGCTCCAAAAGCCCGGCGGCGTCAGGTCTACCGCCGCGGGCGACGTTCTGGTAACCTCTGCGCGCCCGACCAGCCCTTCCATGCCTTCAGAGACGAGGAGTCATCCGATGAAAAGAATCTTCTTCCTTCTCACACTCGCGGCCGCGTGCGCCGGCGTCTGCCATGCGCAGGCCAGCGGCAACGTCTCCTACTCGCAGGCGGGACGCGGCAGCGAGCGCGCACGGCAGAGGGAGCAGGCCAAGCGCGGCCAGGTGGACGCGCCATCTCCGACCTCGATGCTCGTCGAGGCCAGCGTGCTGATGAACGTCAGGGCTGACGAGCACGTCGCCGTCTTCGGCGTCATGCAGGAGTGCGCCGCCGTCCCCGAGTGCACGCAGAAGGTGGACGCGCTGGTCGCGGACTTCGCCTCCGGGCTCAGGCAGCTCGGCATCTCGGCCGAAGACCTCTTCGTGGACTTCGCCGCGCAGAATAAGATTTACGCCTACGAGCTGGCGGAAAAGGTCGCGAAGGAGAGGCTGGTCGGGTTTGAGCTGAAGAAGAACGTCTCGGTGCGCTACAAAGAGCGGCTCCTGCTCGACCGCATCGTGGTCGCCGCCGCGCGCGCGGGCATCTTCGACCTCATTAAGGTCGACTACGTCGTGCGCGACCCGGCGGCGGTCCACAAGCGCCTGGCGGAGGAGGCCGCGCGCGTCGTCCGGCAGAAGGTCGAGCGCCACGCTCAACTGCTCGGCATCAGGCTCCGCCAGCCCCCGCAGGTCTACGCCGAGAGGCCGAGCGTCTACTTCCCCACGGAGATGTATGACTCCTACACCGCGGCCGAGTCGGAGAACATCACCCAGTCCTACTACGACCGCCAGCAGTACATCGTCCAGGGCGCGCGCAAGAGCCGGACCTTCTACTTCAACCCGCTCGGCGCCGACGGCTTCGACCTCGTCATCAACCCGACGATCCTCGAACCCGTCGTCCAGTTCACACACTACCTCAAGGTCAAGTACGAGATGGAGCCCGCGCGGCCCGCGGCGAGGGGCGTGCGGCGCCGGAGAGGCTGACGGGAGGGCTACTCCAGCTCGACCGTCTGGCCGTAGTGCGGCGCGTCGACGCGCCAGCCGAAGCGCTCGCGGATGTGTCCGGCCATCGCGGCGGCGGCCTCGGGCTCGCCGTGCGTGGTGAAGACGCGGCGTGGCGGCGTGTTCTCCAGCGGGGAGAGCCAGCGCAGGACCTCCTTCCAGTCGGCGTGCGCCGAGAGCCCGCCGATGCGCTCGATGCGGCAGCGGACCGCCACGTCCTCCTTCATGATGCGCACTTCGCGCGCCCCGTCCAGAATCTTCCGCCCCGTCGTGCCCGCCGCCTGGTAGCCGACGAAGAGGACCGTGGCGCGCGCGTCCGGCAGGACCCTGCGCGCGTGGTGCAGGACGCGCCCGCCGGTCATCATCCCGGAGGCCGAGATGATGACGCGCGTCCCCGTCTCTTCGTTGAGCCGCTTCGACTCCTCGCGCGTCGAGGCCGTCAGCATCGAGTGCGTGCGCAGGGGATGGCGGCGCTGCTCGACGACGCTCGCATACTCCTCGTCCTGCTCGTCGCGGTGGCGCGAGTAGATCTGCGTGGCGTTGGCGGCCATCGGCGAGTCGACGCGAACCGGCAGGAGGGGGATGCGCCCCTCGTCCTCCAGCTCGCGTATGTGGTAGATGAGCTCCTGCGTGCGGCCGACGGCGAAGGCCGGGATGAGCAGCGGGCCGCCGCGTTCGGCCGCCTCGTTGATGACGCGCGCGAGCGCGACCTTCGGGTCTTCGGGGTCGTGCAGGCGGTCGCCGTAGGTCGACTCGACGAGCATGTAGTCGCAGGCCGGCGGCGCGACCGGGTCGCGGATGATGGGCTGGTCGTAATGGCCGAGGTCGCCCGAGAAGAGCACGCGCCGGCCCGCCCCGTCCGCGCCGACGCCATCGAGTTCGAGCAGCACGAGGCTCGACCCCAGGATGTGTCCGGCGATGTGGAACCCGGCGCGCACGCCTGCGGCCACCTCGGTCGTCTCGCCCGTGTTCGGGCAGGTGCGAATCAGCTTGAGGGCCGCGCGCGCGTCCTCCTCCGTGTAGAGCGGCAGCGCCGGCCGGTGCCTGGTCAGCCCCTTCCGGTTCCTGTAGTCGGCCTCCTCCTCCTGTAGGCGCGCTGAGTCCGGCAGCAGCAGCTTCAAAAGGTCGGCCGTCCCCTTCGAGCAGAAGACCGGCCCCCCGAACCCGAGCCTCACCAGCCGGGGCAGGTAGGCCGTGTGGTCGACGTGCGCATGAGTGATGACGACGGCGTCGAGGCTCCCGGGCTCGAACGGCGGGTCCTCCCAGTTTCGCTCCCGCAGCTCGCGCAGACCCTGGAACAGCCCGCAGTCGACCAGCACACGGCTGCCATTACTTTCAACCAGATACTTCGACCCCGTCACCGTCCCTACCCCACCCCAGAAACTTAGCGTCGCCATGCGGCCTCCGTTCCAACCGTCGAGGGTATAAAAAACGTGCGCCGATTCTACACTCCCCCCTCGACGCGCGCGAAAGCGCGCCCGCGACCGGCTCCGCCTCGTTTGAGGGTGTGTTGTCGAACTACACGTCGCCGGGTGGGTCCGATTCGGGGAATGGGTAAGGCCCTTCCGCCACGGCCGCGCGTGAGCGCCGGAGCCGCGGGAGTCCCAGGAGGATGATGGCGCAGGGAATGAGTAGGGCCAGGTTGCGCAGCGCCGTGGAGACGCCGAGCTGGCTGGCGATGAGTCGGCCGAAGCAGCCGCATTCGAGCGGCTCGCCGCGCAGCACGTAGACGTAGTAGAGCGCGTAGCCTGCGAAGCCGAAGAGTAGCGCCGCCGAGAGCAGCGCGCCGGCGCGCGCTGTGCGCGGGAGGATGAGGAGGAGTGCGGCTACCAGCTCGGACGCGATGACGGCGACGGCCGCGGGGAGGACCCAACGCGGCTCGACGAGGTTGGAGAGGTTGGCCGTGAAATCCTGAAAGGTGAAGAGCTTCGCGCCGGCCGCGAAGAGGAAGAGCGACGCCAGCCCGAAGCGGCTGAGGTGAACGAGAACCCTGAGGAGCGCGCGTCCCTGCATCGAAATCCAAGTAGTCAGTAGTCAGTAGACAGTAGAAAAGCGTTCACCTGTCGAGCCGTTCAGATATCAGCTTCAGACACCCGGACGCGGAGCGCTACTGACTACTGTCTACTGTCTACTTCCTTAAGCTGCCTGCTGGTTGGCGAGGGCGACGACCTTTTCGGCGGCATCCTTCATGCCTTCGCCGACCGTGAAGTTCATGCCGGACTCGCTGATGAGGCGGCGCCCTTCCTCGACGTTGGTGCCCTCGAGGCGGACGACGATGGGGACCTTGACGCCGATGGATTTAGCGGCCTCGATGACGCCGCGCGCGACCATGTCGGTGCGGACGATGCCGCCGAAGATGTTGATGAGCACAGCGCGCACCGCCGGGTCGGCGAGCAGGATGCGGAAGGCAGCCTCGACCCTCTCCTGCGAGGCGCCGCCGCCGACGTCGAGGAAGTTGGCCGGTTCGCCCCCCGCCAGCTTGATGATGTCCATCGTCGCCATCGCGAGCCCGGCGCCGTTGACCATGCAGGCGATGTTGCCGTCGAGCTTGATGTAGTTGAGGTCGTGCTTCGATGCCTCGATCTCCAGTGGCTCCTCCTCGTTGAGGTCACGCATGGCGTGGAAGTCCTGGTGGCGGAACATGGCGTTGTCGTCGAAGGTCATCTTGGCGTCGAGCGCCATGAGCCGCCCGTCCTTCGTCAGCAGGAACGGGTTGATCTCGACGAGCGAGGCGTCCGTCTGCTCGTAGGCGTGGTAGAGCGACTGCATGAACTTCGCCGCCTGGTTGACGAGTTGCGCGGGGAGCCCGAGGCCGAAGGCGAGCTTGCGCGCCTGGAAGGGGCGGAAGCCGACCGCCGGGTTGATGGTCTCCTTGAGGATCAGCTCGGGCGTGTTCGCCGCGACCTCCTCGATGTCCATCCCGCCGGCGGACGAGGCCATGAAGACGGGGCGGCCCGTGGCACGGTCGAGCACGATGCCGAGGTAGAACTCGCGGTCGATGGGCAGGCCCTCCTCGACGAGGAGCGTGCGCACCTCGCGCCCTTCGGGCCCGGTCTGGTGCGTGACCAGATTCATGCCGAGAATCTTGCCGGCCAGCTCGCGCGCCTCTTCGGCCGAGCGCGCCAGCTTGACGCCGCCCCCCTTGCCGCGGCCGCCGGCGTGAATCTGCGCCTTGACGACGACCACCTCCGTGCCCAGCTCCTTGGCCGCGTGGTATGCCTCCTCAGGCGAGCGCGCGACGATACCGCGCGGCACCGGGACCGCATACTTCTGTAAAAGCTCCTTCGCCTGGTACTCGTGAATCTTCATCCTCGACCCCTTCGACGGCCGCGCGCTCCGGCCCCGGCCGCCAGCTCATGATTTGAATGTTTCGGAACGCCGAAGAGTGTACCGGCACGCCCCGCGGCACCGCAAGGGGAGGGACAGTTTTCAGTTTTCAGCCAGAGCCGCGGGCCGGGCTAACGTCCCGACCGGAAACGAACAACTGAAAACTGAAAACTGAAAACCATTCAAACTGTCTTTAGGGCATCAAGACGGGCGAGGTGAAGCGATGACGTTGGCTCTAACGGTGCTCTTTGCGGTCAGCCTCTACAGCAGAACCGGCAGGTCTCGATAGACAGTCTCGGTCAACTTTTGCATCCTTTCGAGTGAAGAGAGTCGGCGGGCCGGAGCGTTCCGGCCCGCCGGCTTTTTTCTGCGCGCCGGCCCGCGCTTGGCCGGCACCCGCCGGACACGTTAACCTTCCCGCCGTGTACGCCCCGAACGGGCGAGTCCTCTACCGGAGAATGACGATGAGCGAAGTGACCGTGACCTCCCTTTCCAACCTGCGCAACGAGGTGCAGTACGGCGAGGGGCAGAAGCTCCTCACGGACGAGCCGGCGGCGCTCGGCGGCGAAGGCGCGGGCCCCGACCCCTACACGCTGCTGCTCGCCGCGCTCGGCAGTTGCATCTCGATGACTTTGAACCTGTACGCACGCCGCAAGGGTTGGGCGTTGGAGCGCGTCCGCGTGCGGATGCGCCAGGGCCGCATCCACTCGAAGGACTGCGCCGAGTGCGAGAGCACGGCCGAAGGGTTCATCCACCGCATCGAGCGCGCGGTCGAGCTGGAAGGCGACCTGACCGACGAACAGCGCGCGCGCCTACAGGAGATCGCCCACCGCTGCCCCGTCCACCGCACGCTCACCAGCGAGATCGTCGTCACCTGTTTCTCGGAAGATTCCCCCGCTGCCTGAGGCGGGACGGGAGCCGCTTTCTCCAACGGACGAGGGAAGGGCGAAGCCTTCTTGCCTGAACCCGCGCCCGGCTGTTTAAATGTCCCGCGTCAGTCTTTCGAGTCGGCACTCTTCGAGATGAACCCCATGAAACGTCTGCCCCTGCTCCTGACCCTCTCTTTACTCCTTCTCTCCTTCGCCTCGTGCCGGTCCGAGAAGACGCCGGACCCTGCGGGCTCGTCCGCCCCCGCCGCGCAGAGCGGCGCGGCGAACACCGAGCCGACGCCTTTGCCCGGCGACGTCGAGCTCTCGGAAACCACTCTCCGGAAGGAGCTGGAGCAGAACCCCGAAGACCCCGCCGCGCACCACAACCTCGGTGTTGTCTATCTCGCCAGCGGCAAATACGCAGAGGCGGCCGAGGAGTTCAAGTTCGTCGCGTCGAAGGAGCCGAAGAACGTCGACGCGCTCGCCAAGATGGGCATCGCCTACGCCTCCGCCAACAGGCTCGAAGAGGCGGCCGAAGCCTTCAAGGGCGCGCTCAAGCTCCAGCCGCAGAGCGCGGAGCTGCACCGCAGGCTCGCGGAGGTCTACGAGAAGGCGGGGCGCGCGGACGAGGCCGCGCGGGAGCGTGCTGCGTCAGAGCGGCTCGACCCGAACGTGCGCGCACGAGAGTTGTTGCAGGCCGGGAAAGCCGAGGAGGCTTTCGGAGAGCTGCAAAAGGTTTCGCCACGAAACGCGGAGAGCCATCTCCTCAAGGGCCGTGCACTGCTCAAGCTCAACCGGCACGCGGAGGCCGTGCCCGCTTTCCGCGAGGCAGCGCGTCTTAACCCGAAGGACGCCGAAGCCTTCTTCCAGCTCGGCAACGCCCACGACCGGCTGAACCAGCAGGAGGAGGCGGCGAAGGCTTTTAGCGAGGCGGCGCGTCTCAACCCACGTGACGCAGACGCCTTCTTCAACCTCGGCAACACCTACGACAAGCTGAACCGTCCGAAGGAGGCGGCCGCCGCCTACGCCGGGGCCGTCCGGCTCACCCCCAACGACCCTGACGCGCGCTACCAGCTCGCCCTCGCACAGCTCCGGCAGGGCAACATCAATGCTGCCAACGAACAGTATGAGGCGCTGAAGTCGCTGAGGCCCGAGACGGCCGACAAACTCCTACAGCTCATCAGGCAGGCCGGCGGCTCCAAATAGTCTTCCCGCGCATCGACGGCTCAAGGACCGCTTCGCCGCACGCGCGCGTGCGCGCCGCCCGGAGGCCCGCCGTGCACCTCCGCACAATTTTTCTTGAAGCAATTCAGGTTCTGCGACATATTCTGCCGTCGCACATCAGCCGGCGAAGAGGGTTGAGAGCGAAAAAAGAAAATGGCTTCAATTCATCAGAATTGAAGCCATTTGTCTATCGGGATGACTGGATTCGAACCAGCGACCTCTCGCACCCCAAGCGAGCGCGCTACCAGGCTGCGCCACATCCCGTGACGGCGTTTAGTATCACCGGAAATTTTATTTTGGTCAAATGAGGCGGGTGGTGCGCGTGCGCCTCAGCGGCGGGGTGTGCTCTTGTGGGGCTCTTCGGCTTCGAGCAGGAGCATGATGTCGCGTAACTGCTCGCGCAGGCGGCGGAGCGCGGCGCGGCTCTCGTCCGTGGAGGCGACCTCGGGCTCGGGCCGGTAGGAGGCTTGCTCGGGTTCGCGGCGCGGAGCCTCCTCGGGCGCGGCGTGGAAGGCGTGTGGGACCTCTTCGGGCCCGGGCGTCGGCTGCGGGACGAGCTGGGGTACGGTCGGGGCGGCGAGCGACTGTGCGCTCATCTCGGGTGTGACGACCTTGAGCTTGCTGGCTCCGCGCAGCTCGTTCGTCAGCCGCTTCTTCGCGCCGGCGATGGTGTACTGGTCCTCGTAGAGCAGCTCCTTGATGCGCAGGACCATCTCGACGTCGCGCTTGCGGTAGGTGCGCTGCCCGGCGCGATTCTTCTGCGGGGCAAGCATCGGGAACTCCGACTCCCAGTAGCGCAGGACGTGCGCCTGTATGCCCGTAATGTCGCAGACCTCCCCGATCTTGAAGAAGAGCTTTTCGGGGATGGAGACGGCTGCTCGGTTCATAGCTGAAGTGAGTCGCGCACGAGACGTTAAAGTCGGCACCCCTTCTACAAGCGCGGCCGAAAACTTAGGGGGTGTCGCGGCTCGCCGCCCGACGAAGGCGGCCGGAGGCTCAAGCGCGGACAATGTTACCCGCGCCTCAAACCATTGTCAATATTATTGTTAGCGAGGGGGCGGCCTTATTCGGCGCGGGGGTCGAGCATGATGAGGCGGCTGACGGGGTCGAAGGTCAGGCGGAAGGGGCGGAGCGCGTCGCGCCCGAGAATGACGGGCGCGCCCTTCTCAGCGCGCAGGAGAAGGTCTGTGGGGACGCCGCGCAGCACTAGAGAGCCGATGCTGACCGTAGCCGCGCGCACGCGCCTCGCCGACACCTCACCGCCCCCTAAATCTCGCACGCCCTCACGTCGTTGCCCTTCGGTTAGGAGCAGGCCGAGAGAGCGTGCGGCCGCCTCGTCGACGGCCAGACCGAAGCCGGAGCCCGTGTCGAGCAGCGCGCGACGCCCCTCGGCCAGCATGACGAAGGGGGGGCCCGCGCCCCCTTCGGTCAGCCAGGGCACGACGGCGCCGTCGGCCGGTGCGTCGGCCGTACGGAGGGGACGGGCGCGCGCGTCGAAAAAGCTCAGCTCGCCGGCGGGGATGTCTATGATAAAGCCGAGCGGCCAGAAGGCTTCGGAAGGGTCGAGCACGCCGTCGACGCCGGAAGGGAGTCTAGGCGCGACGACGAAGAGCCCGCGTGCGGTCACGCCGTTTTCCCGCGTGCCGAGCGCGACCGTGCGCACGAAGGCTTTCCTGGCCCCGCCCGCGCGCGCGCCGCTCAGTCCGCTGATCTCGATGCCGCGCCCGCCCGTCTCTACCTCGACGCGCGCCTCGCTGGCCGCACGCGGCGAGAGCAGCGTCGCGCCGGCGCCCGTGTCGATGGCGAAGTTGAAGGGGCCCGCGCCGTTGATCCAAGTCCTGACGAGCAGGCCGCGCCCTTCGGACTCGCGGAAGCCTGCGGGCGACGGCAAGGACCTCGCCCCCACAGCAGCCCCCTCATTCTGCCCCGGACGGGTCTGAGCCGTCCGGCGTGCGGGCGTTTGCGGGCCGGGCGCCGTGTCAGGGGAGACGGGACCTGCGGCCGCCCCGCGCTCCCACAGGCGGAAACGGGCGGCCCCGGCATTCGCAGGGGTCGCCCGCCCGAAGAGTGGCAGCGCCAGGAGCAGAGCCGAAGCCACGCCCGCGAGGGCCGTCTTCAGAACTCCACGCATCGGCGTCGCCCTTTAGTAGTTGCGGTTGCGCTTGCGCAGCTTGTAGGTGTAGAGCGCCGAGCCGCCGCCGCCGGCGAGCGCGCCGATGGCCGCGCCCTTCTTGCCGCCGACGAGGCCGCCGACGATGGCGCCGCCGCCCGCGCCCATGGCCACGGTCAGCTTATCGCGGTGCTTCTGCCAGAAGGAGCGACCCTTGGTCTGGCCGTAGTCGTAGTAGACGCGACGCGGGGCGCTGTTGCGGCTCGCGTAGCGGCGGGTCGAGGTGCGGTTGACGACGCGGGTCGCCGCAGGAGCCGCGGCCACGGCCGTCGCGGCCGTCGTCAGTTTCGACTCGCGTGCCGCCTCGACGCCCTCCAGGAAGCCGTCGCGGAAGGCGGCGCGCTCCTCCTCGGTCATGTTCTTCGTCTCGTTCGCCAGCTCACTCTCGAGATCGGTCTTCGACTCTTCGGCCGGGTTGGCCACGGCCTGGCCGGCCACCAGGGTCTTCGGCGCTTCGGCCTTCGCCAATTCGGGGGTGTTGTTGCTCGGGCGCATAACGAACGCGCCGACGGTGCCGCCGAGCAGTGCCGCCACGAGCGCCACGGGTAGAATCTTGTTCGTCGTCGTCATGGGTCAGTGTCTCCTCGAAATTCCGAATGATCTTTAGGACGCACGTGAATGAGCGTACACACCGGGGAGAGTGGCAACTGCCGTTCCTCTTTCTCGACCGCACGACAGCCTCCCGGACAATCTACCAAACTACTTCGGGCTTGTTCCCTTTTTCGCGCCCTTGCAATCGTTTTGTCTCAAAAATGTAAGAAGAGCCCCCGGTCGCGCCCCTTTTCCCGCCGCAGGGTGTACACGATTTGGGGCCGCCGATTGACCATTTCATCACCCCCTCCATTTGCGTGGCTTTCGTGGGCGTAAAAGGCCGTACCGGCGCGTCGGGTTGGACGCCCCTCGACTGAGGGTCTATAATCCGCCCTTGCTCAAAAACTATGCTGGAGGTCAGCCGCACGCCGTGTCCACGTCCGCTTCAGTCTTCCGCCTGGCGAGGCGGCTCGAAGGTGTCGGGTTCTCCGACATCGTCAAGATTCGCAACAAGGTGATGGAGCTGCGCGCGCAGGGCGCGCCCGTCTATCAGTTCGAGGGCGGCGAGCCTTTCCTCACGACCCCCGAGCCGATCAAGGAGGCGATGACGCGCGCGCTCTCGGAGAACCGTACGCGCTACGCCCCCTCCTCCGGCATCCTTGAGCTGCGCGAGGCCATGGCCCGGAAGCTGCGCGAGCGCAACCGCGTCCCGGCGCGCGTCGAGGACGTGATCGTCCTCAACGGCGGGATGCAGGGGCTCTTCTCCGCCTTCCAGTCGGTCGTCAACCCCGGGGACGAGGTGCTCGTCTTCTCGCCCTTCTGGACGCCCATCCGCGACCTCATCGCACACTGTGAGGGGGCGACGGTCCTCGTCCCGAGCATTGAGGCGCGCCGCGATGGCTTCCGCGAGACGCTCGCACGCTACGCGACCGCGCGGACGCGCGCACTCTACTTCAACACGCCGCAGAACCCCACGGGGCTCGTCTTCACGCGCGAGGAGGCCGAGGAGGTCGCACGCTTCGCGCGCGAGCGCGACCTGGTCGTCATCGCCGATGAGGCCTACGAAGACCTTGTCTACGAGGGCGAGCACGTCGCCATCGCATCGCTCGATGGAATGTGGGAGCGCACCATCACCTGCTACACGCTCTCGAAGTCCTATGCGATGACGGGCTGGCGGGTGGGCTACGCGGCGGCGGCCGAGCCATGGATGACCGGCATCCGGAAGTGCCTGCTCTACACGACTAACGGCGTCTCGACCCCCTCGCAGTGGGCGGCGCTCGCGGCCTTCGAACTGCCGGCCGACTTCTACGAGGGTATCCGGAGCGCCTACCGCGAGCGACGCGACCTGCTCGTCGCCGGCCTGTCTGAGCTGGGGCTGAACTGCGACCCGCCGGCCGGCGCCTTCTACGCCTTCCCGGACGTCTCGCGGGTCCACAAGGACAGCCGCGCCGCCGCCGACATCCTGCTCGAACGCGCGCAGGTCGCCACCGTGCCCGGCGCCGTCTTCGGCGCGCACGGCGAGGGTCATCTGCGCCTCTCCTTCTCGACATCCCCCGAGACGATCCGGGCCGGCCTCGATTCCCTCCGGCGAAATCTCTGAGCGAGTGACGCGCGATGTGTGACGAGTTGAGCGGTGCCGGCAAAGTGGGCTCGCGCCGCCGCGGCTCGTCCCCACGGCGGTCCGGGCACACGGCTCGCCGCGGCGAATTCGATTTCATCGAACGCTTACGCCGCCGGGAAGACGCCCTCAACGACGGCACCGGCACCTCCCGCTCCGACACACGACGCTCGACACTTCTTCTCGGCATCGGCGACGACGCCGCTGTCTTTCGTCAGCATGCGGGGTTCGACACCATCATCACGGCGGACATGCTGGTCGAGGGGGTCGACTTCCGCCTCGGCGCGGACTGGGCTACGCCGCGCGACCTCGGGCACAAGGCGCTGGCCGTCTCGCTCTCGGACGTGGCCGCGATGGGAGCGCGGCCGCGCTTCTGCCTGCTCTCGCTCGGGGTGCCACGCGCTCTATGGCGCGGGCGCTTCAAGGAGGAGTTCTACGGGGGCGTGCGCGCGCTCGCCCGGCAACACGGGGTGCGAATCATCGGCGGCGACACTTCGAGCATGCCGGAGCGGGTCGTCGTCGACTCGGTCGTCTTAGGGGAGGTGCGGCGCGGTCGTGCGCTGACGCGGGCAGGGGCGCGCGCGGGCGACCAGATTTTCGTCACCGGACGTCTGGGCGGGGCCGCCGCCGGGCTCGGGATTCTTGAGAAGCACGGTGCGGGGGCGTCCCCGTCCGCCCCGCTCTCGAAAGCCGGCCGGACGCGCGCCGAGAGCCTGCTCGTCCGGCGACAGACGCGCCCGACACCGCGCGTCGAGTGGGGCACGCTCCTGTGCGAGCGCGGCCTGGCCACCTCGCTCATCGACCTGAGCGACGGGCTCTCTTCCGACCTCGCGCACGTCTGCCGCGAGAGCGGCGTGGGCGCGAGGGTCGAAGCCTCGCTCCTGCCGGTCGAGCCCCTGCTCGGGACCATAGGGGTAGGCGCGGACGAGGCGCTGGCGCTGGCGCTCGACGGCGGCGAGGATTTCGAGCTGCTCTTCACCGCAGGTCCACGCCAGGCGTCGCGTCTGCCGCGCGAGGTCGGCGGCGTGAACGTCACGCGAATCGGCGAGGTGACGGGCGAGCGCGGGAAGGTCAGGCTCGTCCGCGAGGGGCGTGCACGCCTGCTCCGCCCCGGCGGGTTCGACCACTTCGCAAGCGCGGGAAGCTGAGGTTTCGCCCTCCGTTTCGTCGAAAGCCCCGGACCTCTCAGGCTAAAGTTTGACTGTCCGCACATCCTTGCCTAGACTCGTCCCGAAGCGCTCCCCTGCCAGTTGTCGTTCAGGAAGGAGAAATACCATGCTCGTCTTAGGCCTCCGTCTTTTCGTCGCACTGATGACCTTCGCCGTCGGGGTCGCCTCGGCCGCGCTGCTCGGTCCAGAGAGACCCACGAGGCTCGGGCAACGCGACATTACGCATACGACCATCCCGGTCGCCGCGCCATCGCTTGCCGAACTGCCGACGGCGCGACCACACGGCCCGTGCAGCGCCAACCGTCCTGTCCCCTACTTGATCTCGGGCGGCGTGCTTAACGGCAAGGTGTACAGCAAGCCCGCGCCCGTCTATCCGCAGGCGGCGAAAGCCGCCGGGGTCGCGGGCACGGTCGTCGTGCAGGTCGAGGTAGAGGAGGACGGCTGCGTTGGGAAGGTCCGTGCGATTAGCGGGCCTTCGATGCTTCATGACGCGGCCGCGGAGGCAGCGCGCCGGGCGAGGTTCTCGCCGACGCTGCTCTCGGGGCAGCCGGTGAGGGTCTCGGGCGTCATCACGTATAACTTCGTGCTCCAATAGCCAGACTTCAGTGCGCGCCCGCCGTCGTCTTTGGTGGTTTCGGCGGGCGCGCGCCTTCTCCCTTCACCAGCCATGCTCAAATTCTTCAACACTCTCTCCGGCCGCCTCGAAGAGTTCCGTCCGATCAATGAGGGCGAGGCGCGGCTCTACATCTGCGGCCCGACCGTCTGGGACTACGCCCACATCGGGAACTTCCGGACGATGGCCGCCTTCGGCGACGTGCTCCGCCGCTACCTCAAGTACAAGGGCTTTCGCGTCACGCACGTGATGAACATCACGGACGTCGAGGACCGCATCATCAAGTTCTCGCAGGAGCAGGGCAAAACAATCGACGAGTACACGGCCAAGTACACCGAGGCCTTCCTCGAAGACTTCGACGCGCTCGGCGCCGAGCGCCCCGAGATGACGCCGCGAGCGACGCACCACATCCCGGAGATGGTCGACATCATCAAGCGGCTGCGCGACTCGGGCCACGCCTACGAGTCCGAAGGCTCCTTCTACTACCGCATCGGCTCGTTCCAGGAGTACGGCAAGCTCTCGAAGATAAACTTCGCGGGCAACATCGTGGGCGGGAGCGACCGGGTCGCCACCGACAAGTACGAGAAGGAGGACGCGCGCGACTTCGCGCTCTGGAAGGCGCAAAGCGAGCCCGGTGAGCCCGCCTGGGAGACCGACATCGGGAAGGGGCGGCCGGGCTGGCACATCGAGTGCTCGGCGATGGCGATGAAGTATCTCGGCGAGACCTTCGACATCCACGCCGGCGGCATCGACCTCGTCTTCCCGCACCACGAGAACGAGATCGCGCAGTCGGAGGGCGCTACGGGTCGCCAGTTCGCGCGCTACTGGCTCCACGCCGAGCACCTCAAGGTCGAGGGCGAGTCGATGTCGAAGTCGCGCGGCAACTACTTCACCTTCCGCGACCTGCGCGAGAAGGGCTTCGACCCGTCGGCCATCCGCTACCTGCTCTTGAGCGTGCCCTTCCGCAAGCAGCTCAACTTCACCTTCGAGGGCCTGCAAGGCGCGGAGAAGACGGTCGACTCGCTGCGCACCTTCCGCTCGCGCGTCCGAGAGGCGCGCTGTGAGTCGGGGTCCTCGCCCTTCCGCGGGCGAATTGATGGGGCGCTCAAGGAGTTCGAGGCCGGAATGGACGACGACCTAAACACCTCGGTCGCGCTCGCCGCGATTCACGATCTCAAGCGCGAGGTAAACACAGAAATTGACAATCATGCCTTGAAGGAGGAGGAGCGGCTCTATGTGCTTGAGTTCATCGAGAAGGTGAACTCGGTGCTCAACGTCTTCCCCGACAGCGAGCCCGCGCTGCTCGACGAGGAGATACAGCGGCTCATCGACGAGCGGCAGGGCGCGCGCCACCGGCGCGATTTCGCGCGCGCCGACGAGATACGCGACCAGCTCGCCGCGCGCGGCATCACGCTCGAAGACACGCGCGACGGCGTGCGCTGGAAGCGCAAGTAAATTTTGACCTTCGGGGTAGAGACACTTTCATGCTAGTGCTCGGGATCGAAAGCTCTTGCGACGAGACGGCCGCGGCGCTCGTGCGCGACGGCCGCGAGATGGTCTCGTCGGTCATCTCGTCGCAGGTCGACATTCACCGGCGCTTCGGCGGGGTCGTGCCGGAGCTGGCCTCGCGCGAGCACCTCGAAAAGATCGTGCCCGTCGTCGAAGAGGCGTTCGCGCGCGCCGGCGTCGCACGCCATGAGATAGACGGCATCGCCGTCACGCGCGGGCCGGGGCTCGTCGGCTCTCTCCTCGTCGGGCTCTCCTTCGCCAAGGCGATGGCCTACGCGCTGGAGAAGCCCTTCGTCGGCGTCAACCACATCGAGGGGCACATCTATTCGGTCGTCTTCGACAACCCACCCATCGAATACCCGGCCTTCGCGCTCGTCGTCTCGGGCGGCCACACCAACCTCTTCCTCGTGCCCGAGCCCGGGCGCTACCGCGTGCTGGCGCGCACGCGCGACGACGCGGCGGGCGAGGCCTATGACAAGGTGGCGAAGATGCTGGGCCTCGGCTACCCGGGCGGACCCATCATCGAGCGCCTGGCGCGCGAGGGCGACCCGCGCGCCGTGCGCTTCAGCGTGCCGCGCATGGGCGACGGGCTGCCGGACTTCAGCTTCAGCGGACTGAAGACCGCCGTCTCCAAGCACGTGCGCGAGACCGGGCTGCGGCCGGTCGCCGAAGGCGAGGAGCCGACGCAGGCCGTCAAGGACCTCGCGGCGAGCTTCCAGGACGTGGTCATCCGCTCGCTCGTCGGCACGACCGAGCGGCTCGCGGCCGAACACTCCCCGCGCACGCTCATCCTCGCCGGCGGTGTGGCCTGCAACGAGGCGCTGCGGCAGGCGTCGCGCGAGGCGAGCCAGAGGCTCGGGATCCCGGCCTACTTCCCTTCCCGCCACCTCTCGACCGACAACGCCGCGATGATCGCCGCGGCCGGCACCGTCAAGCTCCTTGCCGGTCAGCGCGACGGCCTCGACCTCGACGCGGACGTTTCGCTCCGCCTCCAGAACCTCGGCGTCGAAGAGGACGCGCACGCGCGCGGCCACATCCACTACCGGCTTTAGCGGGAGGCCGGCTCCCGCACGACAGTTCTTTCCGACTCCAACACCCTCGCGCGAAGGAAGATGAAGCTGCTGCACCTCTGGGTTGGGGCCCTCGTCCTGCTCGCCTTCCTGCTGACCGGCCAGTACATGGACTACCTCGACGTGCGCCACGGCGCGCAGGGCGAGACGGCGCGGGTCATGTTCCGCTCGCGCCACATCTATCTACTGCTGGCGGGGCTCGTGAACCTCGGCGTCGGCTCATACTTCGGCTACCGCGGGCGCGGCTGGCGCAGGTCGCTGCAACTCCTCGGCTCGGCGCTCCTGCTCGTCGCACCCGCGCTCATGCTCGCCGCCTTCTTCGCGGAGCCGGGCGCGCCCGGGCTCAGGCGTCACTTCACGCTCCCGGCGGTCGTCATCCTGTCTGTGGGTACGCTGCTGCACGCGCTG
>Ga0216309_1000082_pt1 | contig 15596 bp, 15 predicted proteins | sample Total_DNA_C_FD_161284 | JGI IMG/M metagenome (GOLD analysis project Ga0216309, IMG submission 161284) | Terrestrial sediment cell enrichment communities for BONCAT metagenomics from Utah, United States - Total_DNA_C | ecosystem: Environmental > Terrestrial > Deep subsurface > Rock core/Sediment ...
ATTTTATCTAACCATAAAAATAATAACTTTGAGTTTTGTCTCACCCCTCTTTAGTATGCGGTCCTTCTTCGAGGCCACTTTTTGATGACCCATCCTGAGCGGATAAAAATCTTCGACACGACTTTGCGCGATGGCGAGCAATCACCCGGCTGCTCGATGAATCTCGCGGAGAAGATTCGCCTGGCGCGCTCGCTCCAGAGCCTGGGCGTCGATGTCATTGAGGCGGGATTCCCCATCGCATCCGAGGGCGATTTCGCCGCCGTGCGGGGCGTGGCGGCCGCATGCAGGGAGGCAACGGTCGCCGCACTCTGCCGGACGACCGAGCAGGATGTGTTGCGAGCTTGGGAGGCGGTCGGCTCGGCGGCGCGTCCACGGCTGCACACCTTCGTCGCCACCTCGGACATACACCTTGAGCACAAGCTCAGGAAGTCGCGCGCGGAAGTATTACGCATGACGCGCGAGGCCGTGAGACTTGCCCGCGCCTTCACGGAGGATGTCGAGTTCTCGGCCGAGGACGCGACGCGCAGCGACATAGGCTTCCTGTGCGAGGTCTTCGCCGCCGCGGTCGAAGAGGGTGCGCGCACCCTGAACGTCCCCGACACGGTGGGCTACACGACGCCGACCGAGTTCCGCGAGATCGTCTCGGCCGTGCGCGAGCGCGTCGTGTGCGAAAGGGACGTGACTATCAGCGTCCATTGTCACAATGACCTTGGGCTCGCCGTGGCCAACAGCCTGGCGGCGCTCGACGCCGGCGCGCGGCAGATCGAATGCACGGTCAACGGCATCGGTGAGCGCGCCGGCAACGCCGCGCTGGAAGAGGTCGTGATGGCCTTGCGCGTGCGGTCCGACCGCCTGCCGTACGTGTGCGGCGTCCGCACCGAGTCCCTCTACCCGACGAGCCAGCTTCTCTCGGAGGTCATCGGCTTCGGCGTGCAGCCGAACAAGGCCATCGTCGGGCGCAACGCCTTCGCGCACGAGGCGGGCATACATCAGCACGGCGTGCTCTCTAATCCGCTCTGTTACGAGATCATGACGCCGGAGTCGGTGGGCGTCCCCGCCAATAGCATCGTGCTTGGCAAGCACTCGGGCCGCCACGCGCTCTCGCGCCGGTTCGAGGAACTGGGTTTCAGACTCTCCGGGGTCGAGCTGGATGAGACCTACCACCGATTCACGAAGCTCGCAGACCGCAAAAAGCGCATCTACGACCAGGACCTGCTTTCACTGCTCCCTGAAGGCCGGCGTCCCGCGCCGGTCACTGCACAGGGTCAGGCGCCGTTGAGGATTGACCTGTTGGAGGCGTACGGCGGATAGGCTCTTTCCCCGCAGGGTCGGCCAAAGGCTCCGGGCGGGAACTATGGCCGGATCCGTTGGGCGATTCAGGTGTTGACGAGACACATATGAGATTAAAGATCACAGTCCTGCCGGGAGACGGTGTCGGCCCCGAGGTGACGCGTGAGGCGGTTCGCGTCCTGCGGACGGTGGCCGAGGTCTACGGTCACGAGTTCTCATTCGACGAGCGTGCGTTCGGCGGGGCAGCTATCAGAAGTACTGGGAGCCCACTGCCTGCGGCCACCCTGGATGCATGCCTCGCCTCGGACGCGGTGCTGCTCGGCGCGGTGGGCGCGCCTGAGTTCGATGGACTGGCGGGTGCCGTTCGGCCCGAGGCGGGACTGCTCACACTGCGCAGCGCCTGCGGCGGGTTCGCCAACCTGCGCCCCGTCGTCTGCCACGACGCCACGTCCGATTCGTCGCCCCTGAGGGAAGAAGTAATCGCGGGCACGGACCTGTTAATCGTCCGAGAGTTACTCGGGGGACTCTACTTCGGCGAGCCCCGTGGGCTGGAGACTGAAGGGGCTTACCGCGAAGCCTTCAACACCATGCGTTACAGGTCCGACGAGGTGGAGCGTGTCGCACGCGTGGCTTTCGAGGCCGCGTCGGGGCGCAGGCAGAAGGTGACATCGGTCGACAAGGCGAACGTGCTCGAAACCTCAAGGCTCTGGCGCGAGGTCGTTACGCAGGTCGGGAAGGGATACCCGCAGGTGGCGCTAGAGCACGTGTACGTCGACTCGTGCGCGATGCACCTGATGCAGGAACCGCGCCGGTTCGACGTGCTGCTGACGGAGAACCTTTTCGGCGACATCCTTTCGGACGAGGCTGCCGTCATCGCGGGCTCGCTCGGGATGCTCGCCTCGGCGAGCGTGGGGGGGCGCGTGGACATCTACGAGCCGGTCCACGGTTCGGCGCCAGACATCGCGGGCGCCGGACTCTGCAATCCGCTCGGGGCCATCTCCTCTGCGGCGCTGCTGCTCAGGCACACGGCTGGTCTGGAGCGCGAGGCACAGGACGTCGAGACATCCATTCGCTCCGTGCTCGAAGGTGGCTACCGCACCCCGGACATAAAGGGGCGTGACGGAAGTTATATAGTGGGGACTGATGAGATGGGCACGCTCGTCGCCGAAGCCGTTGCCGGGCTCGCCGACATACGCCACGCATACCACGCCGTCTGAAGGGGCCAAATCCGGACGTGTTAGTTTGGAGACATCGGCCGAGACGGGCAAAACCAGACGGAATCTGAAGGGCGGCAACTTTCTCTAATGCCACGCGCACTGTTCGAAAAGCTCTGGGACGCGCACATTGTCCGCGAGTCGGCGGGCGAGCCGGCGCTGCTCTACATCGACCTGCACCTCGTGCATGAGGTCACTTCGCCGCAGGCTTTCGACGGTCTGCGCGCAGGGGGGCGGGGCGTACGCAGGCCGGAGCTGACCGTCGCCACCCTGGACCATAACGTACCGACCACGGACCGGCGTCTTCCCATCACAGACCCCATTGCCGCGCAGCAGATCGAGACCCTCCGAAGAAACTGCCGTGAATTCGGAATCCGGCTTTACGACGTAGACGCCCCCGAGCAGGGCATCGTCCACGTCATCGGGCCAGAGCTGGGGCTGACGCGCCCGGGCATGACCATCGTCTGCGGCGACAGCCATACATCCACGCACGGCGCCTTCGGGGCGCTCGCCTTCGGCATCGGCACGAGTGAGGTCGAACACGTCCTTGCGACACAGTGTCTCCCGCAGGCGAGGCCGCGCAAAATGCTCTTGAAGACGTCGGGGGAGTTGGCGGAGGGCGTCACCGCCAAGGACCTCGCGCTCGGCCTGATCGGGCAGATCGGCACCGACGGTGCGAACGGGCACGTCATCGAGTATGCGGGCAGCGCGATTCGCTCGCTCTCGATGGAGGGGCGCATGACGCTCTGCAACATGAGCATCGAGGCGGGCGCGCGCGCGGGTTTGATTGCCCCTGATGAGGTCACTTACGCATATCTGGAGGGACGCCGTTTTGTGCCGCGCGGCGGGGCGTGGCTAGAGGCGGTCGATTACTGGCAAACCTTGCCGGGCGACGAGGGGGCTTCGTTCGACACCGTGGTCGAGTTCGACGCCGCCGCGCTCGCGCCCTATGTCACCTGGGGCACCAGCCCTGGGCAGGTCGTGCCGGTCACGGGTCGCGTGCCCGACCCTTCGGCCGCCGGCACCGAGAGCGACAGACGCTCGGTGGCGCGTGCCCTCGAATACATGGGGCTAGCACCCGGCACGCGGATGGAGGACGTACCGGTTGACCGCGTCTTTATCGGCTCCTGTACCAACGCACGCCTGGAGGACCTTCGCGCGGCTGCCGGCGTCGCACGCGGCCACAGGGTCAACCGGCGTGTGCGCGCACTGGTCGTGCCCGGCTCGCAGGCCGTCAAACGTGCGGCGGAGGCCGAGGGGCTCGACCAGGTCTTCCGACAGGCAGGTTTCGAGTGGCGCGAGGCCGGCTGTTCGATGTGCCTCGGGATGAACCCCGACACGCTCAACCCGGGCGAGCGTTGCGCTTCGACCAGCAACCGAAACTTCGAAGGGCGGCAGGGTAAAGGCGGCCGCACACACCTTGTCAGCCCCTCGATGGCGGCAGCCGCGGCGGTGGCGGGGCACTTCACGGACGTGCGCGGCTGGGAGTATAGAGGTTCGTGAAAGGGTTGGGGCGCGGTCTCCTGACGTGCTCAAGGGCGGTGGACCTTCTCCTTCAATCAAAGAGGGGTCACTCGACGTAAACGACATTAAATAGCTGGCACTCTCCCAACGACATTCACTTCCAAATGTTTCCCTTTCGCCTACACACGGGGCTCGTCGCACCGCTCGACCACCCGAACATCGACACGGACCAGATCATCCCGAAGCAGTTCCTCAAACGGGTCGAGCGCACGGGGTTCGGTCAGTTCCTTTTCTACGACTGGCGGTATGGGGCGGACGGCTCACCCGACCCCTCTTTCGTCCTGAACGACCCGCGCTACAGCGGGGCCACGATTCTCCTCGGCGGGCGGAACTTCGGGTGCGGCTCCTCGCGCGAACACGCCCCATGGGCGCTGCTCGATTACGGTTTCCGCGCAATTATCGCCCCGTCCTTTGCAGACATTTTCCAGAACAACTGCACGAAGAACGGCTTCGTGCCCGTGGTCCTGAGCCAGGCCGAAGTCTCAGAACTGTCCCGGCGCGCACGCGAGTTCGAGGGCTTTAGCGCGACCGTCGACCTTGAGCGCAGGGAAGTGCGCGATGGCGCTGGCTTTCGCGCCTCCTTCGAATTCGATGAGTTTCGCCGCCAGTGCCTGCTCCGGGGGCTCGACGATATCGACCTGACCCTGCAACACGAGACCCTCATCCGCCGCTTTGAGGAAGAACGCCCCGCCTGGCTGGAGACAGCCAACATGGGCTAAAGACCTACCGCCCTCTGAACTGTAAAAAAGGCCAGTCCACCCCTCCACCCCCTCCCGTCGCTTGACGACAGTCGTTATGACGACTATTATGGTCGCATGAGTTTGAAGAGGTACCCAGCACTCTTCGTCTCGCACGGCGCGCCGACGCTCGCCCTCGAGACGAACGACACGACCGAGTTTCTGCGGAGGCTGGGCGGTGAGCTTGGAAAGCCCAGGGCGATTCTCTGTGTCTCGGCACACTGGAACACGGCCGTCCCCACCGTGAGCGCCGCCGAGAAGCCCGAGACCATACACGACTTCGGCGGCTTCCCCGAAGAGCTTTACCGGATACGCTACCCGGCGCAGGGGGCGCCCGCCCTCGCCGCGAGTGTCAGTGCGCTTCTGTCCGAGGCCGCAATTGAGTGTGAGACCTCACAGGGACGTGGCCTGGACCACGGGGCTTGGGTGCCCCTGCGGCTGTTGTACCCGGGGGCCGAAGTCCCGGTCGCGCAGCTCTCAGTCCAGCCCCGTCTGGACCCGGCACATCATTTTCGCATCGGCCGTGCGCTCACACCTCTACTGGAAGAGGGCGTGTTGCTGCTTGCGACCGGGAGTGTGACACACAACCTTTCAAAGATTTCTACGGGTGGGTCGCCGCCGGAATGGGCGCGGCAGTTCGACGAATGGCTCGGACGGAAGATTCTGGAAGGGTCGAAAGAAGAGCTGCTCGAATATCGTCGCCACGCGCCCTACGCGCAGATGGCCCACCCGACTGACGAACACCTTCTGCCACTCTTCGTGGCCCTCGGGGCGGGCTCGGGTAAAGAAGGGGTGCGTCCCGGTCGGAGCCTGCACAGGGATTGGACTCTGGGCAGCCTGAGTATGGCCGCATACAGCTTCGGCCCAGCCGAATAGATTTGCGACCTCAAACTACAAGGAGATAAAGATGGCAAAGATGGATTCATTTTACGCGGGCTGGACGCCGAGAGTTCTGAGCATCCTGCGCATCGTCGCCGCGTTCCTCTTCCTCGCACACGGGGCGCAGAAGCTCTTCGGCTTTCTGGCTGCACCGAGCTGGAAGGCGCCGGCCACTTTCAGCCAGATGTGGGTGGGCGGGGTGTTGGAATTCTTCGGCGGGATCCTGCTGCTGCTCGGGCTCTTCACGAGACCCGTGGCCTTTATCCTCTCCGGGATGATGGCCGTGGCCTATTTCCAGATGCACGCGCCAGGAGGTTTCTGGCCTCTCCAGAACAAGGGCGAATTGGCCGCTCTCTACGCCTTCCTGTTCCTGTTTCTGGCGGTGGCGGGGGGCGGTGAGTGGAGCGTCGACCGCCTTCTGCGGCGGCGCCGCTGAATCGCCCGCAGGTCTCGCGTCGGCCCAGGTCAGAAGTAGGAAGCGCCGAAAGGAGCGACGCGCAAGTGGAGGCGCGTCGCTCCTCTCAGCGTCTTGAGATCAGAGGTCGGGCGAACGCCGGCGAAGGGAGATACCGTCCCCGCCAACGTAGAGGTGGACGTTTCGCGTCGGCCTCGTGTATGAATCGAGAGGCGCCTTTGTTCACTTCGACGGCCGTGTTAACGCCACCGGAAAATAGACTGAACCAGCCCGACACTTTTCGCAGTTACACTCGTCGCTCATCAAAAGCCTCCTCGAAGCCTTCCGCCCGGTATTTGTCGAACACTCTATAGAGTTTTGTCATTCCCTCCCAATAGATAATTTTAATCCGGATATAAATGATCCGCCGGCAGACGGGCAGGCGAGGGAGGTCTGTCCGGAGGCGGCGCGAGGGGCTAAAAAAAAGACTTGTGCGTGGGGAAAAGTTAGAGCGGGGGTGAGTCTTGGGTGCGGGACCGCTCGTGCAGATAATGGCCGATGATGAGTGCGGTCGAGCCTCTGTAATCATACGCACCTGATTTAATCCGGTTGGCGCGCAGGTATAAGTCGTTGACGCGATAACTGAGCTTGCCCGCCATGCCGGCGGCCTTCGCCCAGAAGAGCGCCGCACGCTTTGAATCCTCCCAATAGCCGGGGTCGAGCCGCCTGCTCAACTCTCTCGCCTTCTCCGGGTCAAGCTTGTAAAGCTCTGAAAGGACGCCGAGGCCATGACGGTAGCCAGAGTAGCGCACGGACGGGTCGCGCGAGTTGACGCAGACGATGTATGCGACGAAGTTGGCTTCCGACTCGCGCGCGACCCCGCGCTGGTGAGCCATCTCGTGCGCTATCGTGAACGGCAGTTGGAAGTCGGGCACATCCGCGTTGTAGTTGGGCTCTGACGTGAACGGAAAATAAATGCCGCTTATCCCGAAACGTGTCAGGAGCCCGGATAGGTAGACCGGCTTCGGAGCGGCATACACGCCACGAGGAAGAAGCTGGAGGTCGGGCGAGCGTTGGAAAGACTCGTTCAAAAGAGCGAAGACCTCTTCCCTCCCCCGTGCAGTCTCACCTCGGGCGCGTGCTTCCTGATAGTTCCGATTAACGCTGTCTACAATCTCGCCCGCCAGCGACTCAAGCTCGCGCGCGGTGGCCCTCCTCTGCTCATAACCCAGAAGCTCATAAAGAGGTGGGCGCTGATAGTTGAAGCCGAAAGTCAATAGAAAGAGCCAGAGAAGAAGAGCCGCAACCCAGGTGACGCGCCTGCTCAATGTTCCGAGCCGCCTCCACCTCTCCTGGCGGCTGAGGAGCAGAAGCACGCAGACTTTCACGATGCTCACTGAAACGATCAGCAGAAAAATACAGATCAGAACTTCGCCGAGGGAAAAGCTGACTCGCCGAGTGAAGAAAGAAAGAGCGGCGAGAATATATGGGTAGACGGTACGCCCGTACAAACTTTCAGTCAGTTGTGTAGAAAGAGCGGCCAAACATTGCACCAGGACACCCGAGAGCAGTATCGAGAAAGGTAACCACATCTCGCGCACAAGGGTCCGCATCCCCACCACCACAGAGATGATACGCCGTCCCGAATTACCCGGCTCTTCCCTGGGATCAGTTTTAATGGACTTCCCCTTGTCCATCCTTGTCGAAGACCTCTCCACCAAAAAAAGACTCAAAAAGGGTCCGATAAAATATTAGAATCCCATCGAATTAAACCAACAAATTAATTACACGCAAATACCCAACCCCAGACAAAATAAAAGCTCTAGACATTATCGGACGCAGCAATCGTTGAAGAGTTTTAATTCTACCGTCACTCCAATTATTTGCCCTCAATTGCATTTCGGTCCTTGTGGAACTCCCGTCAAATCCCCAGAACGCTGCCGGTAATCGTCCCCTTCCACCACCAGGGCCTGGCACATCTCGTAGAGACGACTTCGTAGACGCGCGCCTATCCGGTCCTGCAGCGTCTCTTCGTTGGAAAGTTGCCTATCGTCTGGATAGTTGGTCGTTAAAATAGTCAGCTTTTGGTCGTTATAGCGTGTGCCGATCACCTGCATGATGGTGTCGCGCACCCATTCGGTCGGCCTCGTCGCCCCCAGGTCATCCAGCACCAGCACCTCGGCACCACAGACCTTTGCAAGAATCTTCGTCTCGCGACTATCCGAGGCTGGGTCATAAGAGCCCTGAATCTCCCTCAGCAGTGTTCCGACTTCATAAAAGAGACATTGGGCGCCCTTCTCTACCAGCCCGCGAAGTATCGACACAGCGAGGTGCGTCTTGCCCACCCCGCAAGAGCCCATGAGGAGCAGCCCACGTTCGACCGCCGGGTAGTCGCGCACCAGCCGGAAGGCATAGTTAAACGCGCGGAGCTGCGAGCCGTTGCCCTGTGCAGGCGCATAGTTCGAGAGCGAACACCTACGATACCTCTGCGGAATGCGTGCTTCTGCAAGCAGTTGCAAACGCGCGTCCACGCTACGGCAGCGGCAGCGACGTGCTCCCTTCCCCGGCATGCATTCCATCCCCGACCCGAAACATAGAGTGCATACAGCCTTTTCCGCCGTTGAAATTTGAACGCCGCCGGGAGTCGGGTCCTCCGCGTGGGCAGCGTCTAACCTGTCAAAGTTTGAACTCGCGGACATAGCGTCGCTCCCATTTAATTACCCTTGCAATCGTTGCTTACGCGCAGAGTCATAGCCCTCTCGCGCACCCTGCACACGTCTTCAGGAAGCAGGAACCCCCCGTTCGCATTGGAGATCTCCGACAGTGTGATCTCTATGGATTGCCCCTTCGCTTCCAGCATGGCCAAACAAGCCTCGGCCAGCTCAGCGACCTCCACCTCCGAGAGCGGCTGCGGTTCAGGCCGTTCGTAGACGCACCTCCCCACGGCGCCCCGGGTGCGTGGATCACCTTCTGCTCCGCCGATGACACCGTGCTTGCGAAGGATGTTGTACGCTTCGTGCTGGGCCACACGCGCGGCTTTAGGCAGTCCCTTCTTCTCCAGCCAATCGCGCGTCCGCTCGTGCTCGTAGGCCGCAGCCTGGCGGGCGACCGCATGTAGGGACGGTTCGAGTACAACACGCAGACGCTTGACCACCTCATCGAGTGAGGCTCCCCCGGTAGGAAGTGTGGAAGGTCGGGTAGGAGTGAGGGCGCTCTGATTTCGTCGGTCATCATCCGCGCTGTCTTTCGGCGCGCGGGATTTAATACTTTCGTCTGAACTTTCTTTAACAGCGAAGCTGTCACTAAAGGCTGCTTCATTCGCTGAAGCAGCCACCCTCCCGTTTGAAGCAGGGGGGAAAGCCAAAATTTTTTTACCCTTCATCCCCGGCCTCACCCCGATCGAGGAGGCTGCGCGGTTAAGGAAAATCCGCAGACCGACGCCGTTCTTCCCAGAGAAGTAGCCGATGATTCCCTGCTCATGCATCCAACGTAAAGCTTTGCTGGCCGTTGCCGACGAGACCCCCGCCAGCTCACAGAGCACGGCCCACGCCTTCAAAAGCTTCCCTTCCCTCACCTCGGCCTCGACCCGCAAAACGCCTTCCCTCTCCCAGAACTTTGTGGGGGCATTCACCAGGCGCAGGTAAATCTTGCTCATGAGCGGTGTGATGCGGTCGGCCTCCGCCGAGGTAATGGCTGCCATGACCTCGCAGTCAATCTGGTGGAAATTCTTTCGATACTCTTCCGGGGCGAGCTGCGTTCTTCGAACGAAACGCTGACCCTCACAGGCTCCGAGATTCATAGTCAAATCCTTGTAAACAAAAGGCTTGACAGTGAGCGCCGGTTCGTGTAAAGTGCGAATTAGTTTTTGGCACACAAAAACCGGCTCGCCGTCAAAGCGAGTTTGCCTGATCGACCTGAAGCGTCCAGTCGCCAAACTAACGCGCTTCAGGTCGCCTTTTTTTGGTGGGCTCAAAAACCCACCTGACATTTCAGACCCCTTACATACATCATTTTTCGTTTCCTGTAAATCCGGTCTCATCAATAAGATACCGGTCTCACGTTGAAGATACCGGTCTCATTTATATGAGACGCGTCTCTTCAGCGTGAGACCGGTCTCACGTTCGTGATACCGGTCTCACCCAGACGATACCGGTCTCATATAGGTGATACTGGTCTTTGACTCTACCCCTCCCTCCCTCTAATGAGACCGGTATCATCCAGGTGAGACCGGTATCATCTGGATGATACCGGTCTCACCTGGATGATATGTGTCTTGAGAAGAAGGTGGCCATACCTAGCTTATATGATACCGGTCTCATGTTCGTGATACCGGTATCACGAACATGAGACCGGTATCATAAATATGAGACGGGTCTCATGAAGATGAGACCCGTCTCATCTGATGGGAAATGAAGATTTTAAAGGGAATAAAGGATTAGGATGGGGAATCAACTAGGGAAGTGGGGAGGAGATTGAAACGGTAATATGTCCCTTTTGCTTCTCGATTGTTCACCTCATCGAGCTTATCCAGAAAACCGATTTCGATGAGATAGTGGATATTCCGGATACATTGAGCCCTGCTCAGGTCCGCGAGTTTCATGATCTCGGAGTTTGACGTCAGACATTCCGCAGACCCACGTGCGTGTGTGAGTTGGTAGAAAGCCTCACAAACCTTGATCGATCCTCCCCTTTTGAGCCAAGGCGACCAGCGTTTAGCCCATTCGTCGAAAGAGGGTGGCTCAGTTTCGGATTCGTGAGGGAAGGGAACACTACTTAAATCAGACTCGACGACGGTAAGCTTCCTGGTATCAACTACTTCCCTGATCTCGGCGGATGAGTCGGGCGCCCACTTTTGGGGAGTTTGCGTAGAAAGCGGATCGAGAGTTTCTTTCCTTCTGAGGGGTTTAACCGTAGAAGTGTGCGCGTGTAGACTGCTTGCGGACGTGGGAACCGCAGGCGGGGAAGGGGAAGCGAGCGCTTTTATAAGAGAAGGTTCGGCGGTGTTCTGTTCAACTGTTGAAGGGGAAGGGATTACGGCTTCCTCGGACTCCTGCGAAGGGGTATCGTCGGGGTGAACACTCTTTTCGGGCGTGGCCTCTTCGTCGAGAGAGGAGAGTCTTTTGACTCCACGTCGTTCACCACCATAGAACTGAACCCACGTCTCGTCTAACCTCGGCTCTTCCGAGGTTTCGTACATATCCGAAGGAGGAGCGAACTCTTCGGCGTTAAGCTGTAAGCGTCGCTTCCGCGGGCTTTTGCTTCTGTCGGTCAAGGCGCGTCTCCAACTCCAACAGCTCGTCGGCCAGCCTCATGTAGTCCTCGGCTCCACGCGATTTGGGGTCATACTCGAAGATCGTCTGGTGAGCCGCTGCCGCTTCCTTCAATTTGACGTCCGTGCGGATAGGGGTCAGGACGCTCGTCAACTTCCTGTAGTTAGTCTCCAGAATGGAGACGACCTCCTTCGACATGTTCAGACGCCCGTCATAAATCGTGGGGAGCACGCCCATGATCTGTAAGGGCATCTCATACATCTGCAGCAGCATCCGGCTCGAATCCATGATGGAGGAGGCGCCGGCCAGGGAGAGGACGTCCATGGAGACAGGAATCAGCAGATAATCGGCGAAAAGCAGGGCATTCTGGTGCATGAGCGAGATACTCGGGCTACAGTCCACGAGCACATAGTCATATTTGAGATTCTTCAGACGCCGTGCACGCAAACGTAGAATCTCCTCGCGTCGGGGCATCTGCACGAGCATCGTCTCGAGCACCGCAACCTTCTTGTCCGAGACGATACAGTCCAGATTCTCCCTCGCGTTGATGATCGCCTCCTCGATCGAGAGGTCGATGGTCATCAGGTCGAAGAGGGTGACGGAATGTTTGACACCGAGGTGCATCCCGACGTGTGCCTGGCTGTCCGTATCGATGAGTAGAACCTTTTTGCCCTTCAGGGCGAGGGCCGCGCCCAGGTTGACGACCGTCGTCGACTTGCCCGTGCCCCCCTTCAGGTTCTGGACGCTAATCTTCCTCACGTCATCCTCCTTCGCCGGCCTCACGCCTGCGCGGCTTGCGACCTCTTGCAGAATTTTGCTTCAAATCGAGCAAAATCTTGACTTCGGAGATGTCCCAGAGACGACCTGCCCCCTGGCCACCAGGCTTATTGACTTTCCCGTCGGCCAGCCACGCCTGCAGCGTGCGCCTGCTAATGCCAACAATTTCAAGAACTTGCGGAGTCGTATACTGCATTGGTCCCTTTACGATTACGATGCGTTTTCAAGACGAACTGCCGGTAGGCACAATTAATGAGGCTTAAATGCACTAAAGGGTTAGCTCGTGTCAAGAAAAATCTTCGTCTGAGAGAAGATTGTGCAGAATTACGTGCGAGTGTGACGAGGCGCCGGATGTGAGCTCAGATAAACAAATTGTTTGGTCAACCCGAAAAAAAGGATGGTGAGTACAGCTTCACATCTTCCTGAGCACAAACATTCCCTAAGACGAAGGTGGACACTGCCTCGAAGGTTGCAGAAGCCCAGAGACATGTTTCACGAAAAGGGTGGCCACCACCTCCGAGAATGCTTTGGGGCCTCGGATTACGGCTGTAGCGCTCAAGTCAGCATTAAACCTTAGCCATTCCAAGACTCGATACTCGCACGACTACTCCACCATCCTGCCGGCTCGGACTCGGGAAGAGGCCTCCGTCAGATCAGTCGAGAAAAAGGGCAGGGAAGTACGGAAGCCTTGTAGCTAATGGCGTCTTTCGCCCGATGCTACTTGCCGCAGGTGAACTCCGGGAGGAGCACCGAGAAAAAAGATCGCAGATCGAAGAAGTTGTTGGAGCGTGAAACATGAAACAGTCGGTGAGTCGCCATTAAATGGAAACAATGTTAATTGCTACAATTGATGATTCCACCATGGCAACAATTGTGGAACCATGTGGATTGCCAGACTCCGTCCCCGGACTGGATATCGTCAAAGCCTAAATACGCCAGGTGGCGTTTGTGCTGAAAGAGGATGAAGCGTCTGAACCAGGCGGGGTAGGGGCGTTCGGTGCGGATGCTATAATGCCCAGGCCGGAGGCTCCGTCTGACCTACTCGAGCAGCGCGACATCCAGCCTTGGCCGCAGTGGATCGAGCCTAACTCCGGCGAGTTGTCGCGTATGTTGAAACGCAACGAGAACCTTCGGCTGAAGCTCTACAAGACTCAAAGCCATTCCTGAGATACTTGAGAGATTCTCGGTCGCCTTTAATCAGTCGGACAGGTAGGCGTGGCTGGGCGGGGTCGAAAGACTTTGCCGTAATTGCGGCAGCGAGGTGATAAATAACGGGAGGGGTGGCTCGTATTGTCCGCGTGGGGGTTACCGCCTGATGGTTTTGTCGCAGCCACGAACGCCTACCTCGCTTAACAACCGCCTGCACCCGACCCTCCGGCAGCATGCCTCTCCTGTATCTGGTCTCGGGGCGCGAGCGAGGCAGGGTGTTGGGCGCTCACGTTTGCTCGGTCCAACCCGTCCGGGGAAAGCACTTTGATGGCTGCATTATCCGTATTGCTCAGCTCTACTCTCGAAGGTTTCTTCTAAGTGCTCGCCCTCTTATTTATCCACGCGGCCATAAGCCGGGGATGAGCGAATACCTGCAAGGCAAGGTCGAACAGGCACGGCGGTTTTTATGTCTGAAACGATGTCGACAATTCGAGCGGACTTTGACCGCCTCGCGTCGCTCTCGGGAGGTGAGTGGGATCACAGTAGCCACTACCACGATTTCCTGTTGCGACATGTTCCGACACACTGTCGGCAGGCCCTCGAAATCGGCTGCGGCGCAGGCACGTTCTCACACCTCCTGGCGAAATCTTCAGAACACGTGCTCGCCCTCGACCTGTCGCCGAATATGATCCGCATCGCCAGGGAACGTTCGGCTCTTTTCCCGAACATTGATTTCCAGGTCGCGGATGTGTTGGCGCGAGAACTCCCGGCTGAAAGGTTCGATTGCGTCGTCACGGTCGCCACGTTGCATCACCTGCCGTTGGCGGAAGTGCTGCCGAAAATTAAGAGGGCGCTGAAGGTCAACGGGGTGCTGCTGATCCTCGATCTGTTTCAGGCGGAGGGGGTGTCTGATGCGTTCACCAGCGCACTGGCGGTGCCGTTGAGTATGGGATTAAGGCTTATCAGGCAAGGCCGTTTGACGCCACCCCGCCACGTACGCGAGGCATGGGCCGAACACGGGCGGCATGATTCTTACCTCACGCTACGGCAGGTACATAAAATTTGCGCGGAGATGCTTCAAGGGGCTGAGGTGAGAAAACATCTTTTGTGGCGCTATTCCATCGTCTGGAAGAAACCCGGTTGAGGGCTCTGTGGGGTGGATGGGTTGACCACCCCGGGACTTAATCCCTTTACGGAATACAACCCGACCGTTGACAGGCTGCCTGTCGTTTAAATCAGACAGTCACGCAACGCGCCGACTGAAGCAGGGCGGGCATTATTCGTGAAGACCGCGGTGTGATGACCGCCTGCGCCCGGCGCCCCTACGGGCAGCGTCCCGTGTGAGTTGGTGTGGGGCGTGGCGGCCGCCGTGCAAGCGGTACTCGCAGTCAAAGATGGAATGGAGGAATCGGGGTGGATACTGGCGCTTACCTCGCACGCATCGGTTACGAAGGCGAACTCGCCCCCACGGCCGAAACTTTGCGCCGACTGCAAGCGGCGCACCTGCTCTCGGTCCCGTTCGAGAATCTGAGCATCCACACGGGAGAACCGGTCGTCCTTGACGACGCCGCACTCTTCGACAAGATAGTGGTGCGCAGGCGCGGCGGCTTCTGCTACGAACTGAACGGGCTGTTCGCCGCTTTGCTGCGCGCACTGGGATTCAAAGTGGAGATGCTCTCGGCCGCAGTCATGGGGCAGGCGGGGGAGTTCGGGCCTGAGTTCGACCACATGGCGCTGCTGGTCACGTTGAGGGAGCGTTGGCTGGTCGACGTCGGCTTCGGGGATTCGTTTATCGAGCCGTTGCTGCTGGACGAGCGCGCGGAGCAGGTGCAGGGCACGCGCGCGTATCGCGTCGACGAGGATGGCGACAGCCTCGTGCTGATGCAAAGAGCCGGGGGCGGAGAATGGTCCGCACAGTACCGCTTCGGCTTAAAGCCGCACGTCTACGCCGATTACGTTGAGATGTGCCGCTATCATCAGACCTCGCCGGAATCGCACTTTACACGGCAGCGCGTCTGCACGCGGCGGACGGCCGAGGGGCGTGTGACAATAAGCCAGATGCGGCTGATTACCACGAGCGGCGAAGACAGGGTCGAGCTTGAGCTTAGGGGTGAGGAGGAGTATGCGTGGGCGCTGCGCGAGCACTTCCGTATAGTGATACCGGGTCGGTAACGCCCCTCTCCCGTTCAAAGTGGACGCGCCAGACAAAGACGTACGCTCGGCCTTCGCGTGCGTTGGTTCCCGGCGGTAGATTCCGGGCCGAGTGATAAGGATAGAACTATGCGAATTGCCACGGTGTGGCTGGTGTCACTCTCCTTAACTGTTGTTTGCATGGCCCAGGGGAATAAGAGCAGGATAACAC
>Ga0216309_1000083_pt1 | contig 15575 bp, 19 predicted proteins | sample Total_DNA_C_FD_161284 | JGI IMG/M metagenome (GOLD analysis project Ga0216309, IMG submission 161284) | Terrestrial sediment cell enrichment communities for BONCAT metagenomics from Utah, United States - Total_DNA_C | ecosystem: Environmental > Terrestrial > Deep subsurface > Rock core/Sediment ...
GGAGGACACTCTCTCGATTCACGATTCACGTTTTGCGGCTTTCGGCCTTTTCAGACGAGCGACTTGATCATGAGGAGGCCGTCGCCGCCGTTGGAGTAGTAGCGCGGGAGGCGCTGCGTGACGGAGAAGCCGAGCTTGGCGTAGAGGTCCTGCGCGCCTATGTTGACCGAGCGGACTTCGAGGCGCGTGATGCGCACGCCGCGGCGGCGGAAGCCCTCCTCGACCTTGAGCAGCATGCGTTGTGCGACGCCCCGCCGCCGGTGCTCGGGCGCGACGCCGAGCGTGGTGATGTGCCCGGTCGCGTCCGGCTCGACGATGCCGACGATGAAGCCGACCATCGTGCCGTCGGAAGTCACCGCGCGGTAGGAGACAGACTCGGGCGAGGTCAGCAGATACTCGAAGGTCTCGCGGCTGTAAGCCTCGCCGTCGACGAAGCAGCGCTGGTCGAGGCGCCAGCACTCGTCGAGCTGCGCGGCCGTGAGCGGGCGCACGTCGTAGCGCGAGTAACCTTCGGCGGCCGCGCGCGCCGGCCCCGCCTCGCCGGCCGCGCCGGACTCTTCCCCCTCGTCCGCGCCGGACGAGAAGAGACGTGAGCGAATTTTTTTCAGCACGGCCATAAAAGATTAAGAGCGGTGACGTGTCCCGAGCGAAGAGTGACGAGCCGTTAAAATTCTAGCCTGTCACTCGTCACTTGTCACCCAGCACTTTCATCCGCCACGCATCACCTCAGAGGATGAGCATGCAGTCGCCGTAGCTGTAGAAGCGGTAGCGCCCGGCGACGGCGTGACGGTAGGCCGCGAGCACGAGTTCGCGGCCGGCGAAGGCGCTCACCAGGACGAGCAGCGACGAGCGCGGGAGGTGGAAGTTCGTCAGGAGCGCGTCGACGGCGCGGAACCTGTAGCCGGGTGTGATGGTCAGCCCGGTCTCGCCGCGGCCGTGCGAGACGCGCCCGCCCCCGTCTGCGGCCGTCTCAAGAGCGCGCACGGTCGTCGTCCCCACTGCGACGACGCGGCCGCCCCGCACGCGGGTCGCGTCGATCTCGGCGGCCGCATGCTCTCCGATCTCGAAATGCTCGGCCGCCACGCGGTGCCCGCCCAGGTCTTCGGCGCGTACGGGCGCGAACGTGCCGTAGCCGACGTGCAGCGTGACCTCCGCGACCCGTACGCCGCGCGCGCGCAGGGCCTCGAAGACCTGCGGGGTGAAGTGGAGTCCGGCGGTCGGCGCGGCGATGGCGCCGGCCGTCGAGGCGTAGACCGTCTGGTAGCGCTCGCGGTCCTCGGCGCCCGAGTCGAGGTCGTCCGACTCGCGCCTGATGTAGGGCGGCAGCGGCATCCGCCCGAACTCTTCGAGCAGAGCGCGGAAGTCGCCCTCGGCGCTGAAGCGCAGGACGCGGCGCGTGCCGTCCTCGGTTGCCGAGAGGGTCTCGGCGCTCAGGCGCCCGTCGCCGAAGGTCAGGCGCATGCCGACGTCGAGGCGCCGCGCGGGGCGCGCGAGGACTTCCCATGTCTCGCCGTCGAAATCCTCGCGCCGCCGCACCAGCAGCAGCTCGACGCGCCCACCCGTCGGCTCGCGCCTGCCGACGAGACGCGCCGGGAAGACGCGCGTGTTGTTGACGACGATGGTGTCGCCCTCGCGCAGCTCCTCGGGGAGGTCCGCGAAGGCGCGGTCGCGCCAGCCGCCCCCGGCGCGGGAGACTACGAGCATCCGCGAGGCGTCGCGTCGCGCGAGCGGGTGCTGCGCGATCAGCTCCTCGGGTAGCTCATAGTCGAAGTCGGAGATGAGCATAGAGAAGAAGTAGACAGTAGACAGTAGACAGTAGTCAGTAGGAAAGCTTTCCTCGCATTTGAAGTTAACGATTATAGACGTCAATAAACGGCGGGCGGAGCCCTACTGTCTACTGTCTAACGTTTCAGGATGGCGAGGCGGGGGTCTCGGCCGCGATCTCCTCGGAGGCGTGCTCCTGGTGGAGGACGACCGAGAGCTGCGCGCCGAACATCAGGATGAGGCTGGAGACGTAGCTCCAGGTGAGCACGGCGACGACCGCGCCGACCGAGCCGTAAATCTCGTCGTAGTGGAAGTATTGCAGGCTCGACGCGAAGAGGTACTTGGCCCCCTCCCAGAGCAGCCCCGCGACGATGGCGCTCGGCAGCGTGTCGCGCAGGGTGACGCGCCCGTTCGGCACCAGCCGGTAGACGACCGCGAAGAGCGCGACGGTGACGAGCGCGCCCGCCGCCGCGAAGACCGACTGCCAGAAGGCGTTGCCCACGAGCGTCAGCCCCGCCGAGCGGCGCACGACCCGGATGGGGAGGCGGTCGATCAGCTCTTGCACCCCGACCAGTATCGAGGTCAGAAACACAGAGGCGATGAGGAGCAGCCCGACCGCCCCGATCATGCCGAGCGTGAGCGCGCGCCCGTGCAGGAAGTCGCGCGGCCGCGTCCCCCAGATGCGGTTGAGCGCCCGCTCGATGACGGCGAAGACCCACGAGCCGGCCCACAGCGTGACGAAGACGGCGCTGATGATGCCGCCCCAGCCGACCTCTTTCAGAGACTTGATGGTGGCGCGCAGGAACTCGCGCGAGCCGGGGTATATCTCGACGATGCGCGTCAGCGCCTCGCCGCCCGCCGAGACGCGGTCGCCGATGACGAGCATGACGAGCAGCGCGGGGAAGAGCGTCAGCAGCCCGAAGTAGCTCATCGCCGCGGCGGGCGTGAAGAGGTCGTTCTCGTGAAACTGGTGGAAGGTGTGCTGGAGGATGGTCGTCCAGGGCGCGTGATTCTTCACGCCCCAGCGCCCGCGCGAGAAGAAGGGAATGTGTCTACGCACGTTCTCCATCGGTTACAAGGGGAAGGGGCCGCAGCGGCGAACTAGCCCCGCGCCCGTCCGTGTTACGCGCCCGATTGTCCGTTATTTCCGGCCGCGCCGCAAAAGCTCAGCGCCCCGTCCCCCGTCCCTGCGCGGCGCCCTTCCCGAGCGCCGCCCGCGCCGCGTAGAGCAGACACTCCGCGCGCAGCGCCTCGTCTTTGAACACACGCGCCTCCGCGAGCGCACGCACGGCGTCGAGCCGCGCCGCCGCCGCGTAGACCTCCGGCAGGTTGACTGCCGTGTCGAGTGCGAAGAAGGAGAGACGGCCGTCATCCCGGCCGACGTTGAACTCCAGGTTGAGCGCGCCGAAGGGCAGCTCTTCGGCCTCCGCGGCGGCGTCCGCGAGCGGCGGGAGCAGTTCCCACATGCGAGCCGTGTGGGCGCGCGCCGCGGAGAGTGCGACGAGCGCCAGCGCCGTCACGCGGCGCTCCCCGCGCTCGGCCTCGCGCGCGTGGGCTGCGGCCTCCGAGACCAGCGCGGCCGCGCGCGTGCGCAGCCCGAGCCCCGCGGCCAGCTCCGCCGCCTGCGCCAGCCCCACCGCACGCACCTCGGGCGGCACGTCGGCCGCGCGCACGAAGTCCACCGCCTGCTCGACTTCGGCGGGGTCTGCGTCCGCGTAAGCACGCGCCGTGTGTGCGACCTGGCGGACGGCGATGACGAGGCGTGCGCCCCGACGCATCTCCGGGTCTTCGATCCCGTCCGCGAGGCCGCGCGCGCGTTCCCAGAGCGCACGCCGCGCCGCGTTAGCCACCGCGCGCAATCGAGCGAAGTCGCGCCCGGCCGCGTCGGCCGCGCGTTCCAACACGTCCAGGTCGTAGGCGAGCGGGTCGACCGGGTTCTGGACCGAAAGGCTGCGGACGCGGGCCGAACTCTCGACCCTCTCGCGGAGCGGCCCTTCCATCTCGGCGGCGAGGGCGGCGCGGCGCGCGTGGAGGGCGGGCGCGTGCTGCGCCGCCTCGCGCTCGAAGAAGGGGAGCAGGCTCGTGGCGGTGAAGTAGAGCGCCCCCGCCTCGCGGAGCCGGCCGGCAGCGGCGGCGCGCGGCCGCAGGAGCACGTCGGCCGCGGCGGCGTAGAAGGCTGCGCGCAGTTCGGGCGAAGGCGGCGGCGCGCGGCGCTCCTCCTCGCTCTCGTGGCGCGCGCCGTAGGCGGGCGAGCCGTCCGCGCCGACGAGTACGTGGAGGCGCGGCGAGACGAAGAGGGTCGAGAGGGTCAGCACGTCGTTGGCGTCCGCGCCGGGGTCCGAGCGGGTCACTTCGATCAGGCGGAGGTAGAGCGCGTCGGCGGCGCGCGTGTCGCCCCCGCGCAGTCCCATGATGAAGTCGACGAGCGGCCGGGTCGGGCCCTTCGCGGTCAGCGGCGCGACGACCCCGGTGGCGGCCTTGAAGTCGCCGCGCAGGGCGAGGGCGCGCGCGATGCGTATGCGCTCCATGTCGGCGGGGCTCGCGCTTCTGCCGCCGTCGCGGTGCGCGTCGGCGGCGGAGGACTGTCCGCCCTGCGTCGGCGCACCGGGCTGCTCCGAAAGGTCGCGCTCGAGCTCGCGCATGAACTCTTCGGCCAGGCGCGGGTCGTGTTTCGCGGTCGCCTCGATGACGAGGACGCGTGCCTCCTTCAGGGTGTGGCGCGCGTCCTCGCCGGCGTCCTCGTGGACCCCGAACCCGGCGACGCGCCCTTCGGCGCCGGGCGCGTGCGTGGCCTCCCAGGCGCGGCGGACGAGCGAGCGCGCCGCCTGCTCGTCGTGGGGCCAGAGAAGGTATGCGGCCGCCGACTGCGCGCGTGCGCTCTCGTAGAGGTCGTCGAACGAGCGCGCGTCTTCGGCCACTTCACGCAGCGCCGTGACGGCCGCGCCCACCTCGCGCCGCGCGCGCTCGGCCGCGGCCTCCGACTTCCTCGCTGCCTCCGGCCTCTTCGGGGCTTCGGGCCTCTTCCCCGCGCCCTGCTTCTTCCGTGCATCGGGCTTCCCGTCCGCCCCGGTCTGGGCGGCGGCCTCCGCGCCGCTTCGGGCGTCGGGCTTTGTGCCGAGCGCATGCGCCCTCGCCGCTTCGCGTTGCTCGGTCGCCGGCGCGGCGTGTGGGGCGGCGCAGGCGAGCAGCGCGGCGAGGAGCTTCGGGAGCGTGCGAGGGGTATGTCTCATGGCTTCGAACTAGCCGGCGTTACTACTCGGGGTCGAAGAGGCCGGGGCGCGTCTGCGGGCGCGGCGGGTCGATGCCGAAGTGTTCGTAGGCGAGGCGCGTGGCGGTGCGGCCGCGGGGCGTGCGGTTGAGAAAGCCGATCTGGATGAGGTAGGGCTCGATGATCTCCTCGATGGAGTCCTTCTCCTCCTGGAGCGCGGCCGACATGTGGTTGAGGCCCACGGGGCCGCCCTGGTGCTGCTGGATAATCATCAGCAGCAGCTTGCGGTCCATCTCGTCGAGGCCGAAGGTGTCGACCTCCATCCGGTTCAGCGCGTCGTCGGCGATCTCCTTGGTGATGCGCCCGTCGTGCTCGACCTCGGCGTAGTCGCGCACGCGCCGCAGCAGCCGGTTGGCGATGCGGGGAGTGCCGCGCGCGCGCCGCGCGATCTCGCGCGAGCCGCCCTCGTCGATCTCTGTGCCGAGGATGTCGGCCGAGCGGCGGACGATTGTTCCCAGCTCTTCGTGCGTGTAGAAGCTGAGGTGGAAGACGATGCCGAAGCGGCCGCGCAAAGGCGCCGTGATGAGCCCGGGCCTGGTGGTCGCGCCGACTAGGGTGAACTTCGGCAGTTCGAGCTTGATGGAGCGCGCGGCCGTGCCCTGCCCGATCATGATGTCGAGCTGGAAATCCTCCATCGCCGGGTAGAGCACCTCCTCGATGGCGGGCGACATGCGGTGAATCTCGTCGATGAAGAGGACGTCGCCCTCCTGGAGGTTGGTGAGGAGCGCGGCGAGGTCGCCCGGCTTTTCGATGATGGGCCCGGCCGTCGAGCGCAGCTCGGCCTCCATCTCGTTGGCGATGATGTTGGAGAGCGTGGTCTTCCCCAGCCCGGGCGGGCCCGTGAGCAGGACGTGGTCGAGCGCCTCATGGCGCTGGCGGGCGGCGCGGATGAAGATGCCGAGGTTGTCGGTCGCCTTCTTCTGCCCGATGTACTCGCCGAGCCTCGTCGGGCGCAGTGAGAGCTCGAACTGCCGCTCATCCTCCACCGCCCCGCGCTCGCGCACGTTACCCGGTTCAAGTTCTTCAGACATTACGTCACCGTGCCCGGCTCAGTCCGCGCGCCTTTGGGCGCGGAGTGCGGAGAGGCGTTCGTGGGCGGCCCTACCTACCGCCGCGACGACGGCCGCGGCCAGCGCACGCTCATCACCCTTGAGCGTGTCCCCCAAACGGCCGTCGGCCGCCCGCATCAGGTAGTAAATCTCTTCCAGGAGGATGAGCCTGACCCTGTCCTCGTCGAAGGGCTCGTAGGCCTGTTCCGACATGCGTAGTCTCCTCAGCCCTTCGAGAGTTGTCGCAGGCCGCGGCGCAGGAGCGTCTCGACGGAGAGCTCGCCGCCCTCCTGCATCGCGTTCGTGACGGCCTTCTCGGCGGCGGGCTTCGGGAAGCCGAGCTGGACGAGCGCGGCGAGCGCGTCCTCGCGCAGCTCGTCCTCCGACTGCGCGGCGGTCGGGCTGCCGGCCGCAAGCTCCTGTTCGAGCGCGGGCGAGCTGAGCGCCGCCATCTTGTCGCGCAGCTCGATGACCATGCGCTCGGCCGTCTTGCGCCCGACGCCGGGTATCGAGGTCAGGCGCGCGTAGTTGTTCTGGCGGATGGCCGTGACGATCTCGTCGGCGCTCATCCCCGAGAGCATGGCAACGGCCGACTTGGGGCCGATGCCGCTCACGGAGATGAGCAGCGTGAAGAGCTCGCGCTCGCGCTCGGTGCGGAAGCCGAAGAGCTGGAGCGCCTCCTCGCGCACGTGCGTATAGATGCGCAGGCGGACCGGCGTGTTCGGCTCGCCCAGGTCGTAGAAGGTGGTAACCGGGATGGTCACCTCGTAGCCGACGCCGCCCACGTCGACGATCACGCTGGTGGCGTGCTTCGCCAGCAGGGTCCCTGAAAGATGTGCGATCATTCTTTGCTTGCTTTGACGAGAGAAGGAATTTCGGGAGCGCCTCACGTTACGCTAAGAATTCTAGTTGAACCGCCAGCCGTCGGCAACGGGGGAAGAGTGGGAGTAGATAGTAGACAGTAGACAGTAGGGCTGCCGCCCGACGTGCGCGGCCGACTGAGGACGCTTTTCTACTGTCTACTGTCTACTTCTTCCTCCGGTATACCCCGTCGAAGGTGACGTTCATGCCGCCGCACTGCTTGTTGTCGACGGCGAGGAGGTACGAGCCGACGAGGCGCAGCGTCAGGCGGCAGTCGTCGTCGGCGCCACCCACGCTGAGGACGTTGCCCGCGGGCGCCGCCTCGCCCGCGACCTCGCCCACGTGGACGTTGCCCGGGTTGATGCCCAACCACGTGGCATGCCCCGCGACGCGCAGCGAGCCCGCACGCCGGCCGCGGCTCAGGCGCAGAGAGTTGTCGTAGAAACTCCAGGCGCCAAGCCACATGGCGAGCGGCGGGCCCGCCGCCGCCGCCGGCCCGGACGCCCGGAGCTGTTGGGCCGGGAGCCAGCCGACCGTCTCCGACCCGCGCGCGGGCTGGTACCACGCGCAGCGCCAGTCGCCGAAGGCGCGCGAGACCAGCACCTCATCGCCCGCCACCACGTAGGCCTTCTGCCTGCACTTCGCCGACGGCCCGGGGCAGCCCTCTTCGTCGCCCTGGAAGTAGACGCGCGAGCCCTTCCGCCCCGCGACGCGCGCGACCCCGAACTCCTCCGCGTCGCGTGTGAACGCGCCGTTGCGGCACCAGTTGGCGGGGTTACCGCCCACGTCCTGCGCGGCCGCGCGCGACGCCGCGCCGCAGCACAGCGCGACGAGCAGTACGAGCGTGTAGCTTAAAACTTTCTTCATCATCTCTCCGCCTATTGCCGTCTCGCCTTCGGGATGAAGCGACCCGGTCTGAACCGCCTGCCTTCAAAGTTGTAATAGTACGTGCCGAGCCGGTTCTCGTCCTCTTCCCCGGGCGCGCCGTAGATGACGATGAGCCGGCCGGCCTTCGGCAGGGTCCGCGCGACCCTGCCCCTTTAGATGCGCCTCACGGGGTAGTAGTCCTCGAAACGCGGCACGCGCCCCGCCGTCGCCGCCGCCTCCTGCGCGCGTCGAGGGCCGAAGGCGAGCAGACGAGGGGCGTGGCACAGAGAAGCCTTAGCGCCCGCAGCCCCCGTGCGGCGTTAAGCTTCGTCGTGTCTGTTTCGCGTCGGGTTAAAATGGCGGTGTGTGGCGTGGCGTCGGCTGGCGGTCTAACGCGCGGCTTTGACTCCCGAGCCGCTCAGGGCGCGGGCTTCGTTTCTAGCTTGTCCATACGGTCCTCGATACGGGTCTGGTCTGCGCGCAACGTGAGCATGTCACGCCCGAGCACGGTCACCTTACGGTCGAGGGTATCAACCTTTTCACCCAAGGTGACGACCTCTTCCCTGACGGCGACTATTTCGACGAGAGCACGCTCCCAGATCGGCTTCGTCTCGACGGCCCTCCGCTCCGACTCGCTTTCCAGCCTTTGGACGCCACCGTTCAAATCATGAAGGCTCGCGTCTATGGCGTCGAAGCGGGCGAACACGCGCTCCTCGAAGGAGCGGCCGTCCGGCAGGTTGTGAGTTGTCTCTTCGCTCATGGCCGAGATTATGAACCCCGCCCGACCCCCGTTCAAGCGTCAAGTGCCGGTTCCCCGGGCGGCCTACTTCGCCAGCCGGTTGTACTTCCTGAGCACTTCGCGGAGGCGCTCGTGCGGGAGCGCGTGGACGGTGTTGCCGTTGATGCCGCGCATCGTCTCGGCGGCGACCATGGCGTTGACGACGGCTTCCTCGGTGGCCTCGACGGTCGCGCGGAAGAGCGGGTTGATGCGCTCGTTCGGCAGCATCGTGAGCTGCGCCGTGCCCTCGGTCTTGCCCGCCTCCTGGTTGGCGGTCGAGAAGGCGATGAAGATGTCGCCCGAACTGTCCTCGCCGCGCCCGCCCGAGGCGCCGACGCCGAGCGAGATCCGTCGCGCGAGCCGCTTGAGCTGGTGCGGCAAAAGCGGCGCGTCCGTGGCGACGACGACGATGATCGAGCCCTCGCCATCGCCCGCCCTGGCGTCGCCCGCCTTGCCGCGCTCGGGCGTGAGGTCTGTGATCTCCCGGCCGACGGGGACGCCCGCGATGCGCAGGAGGTCGCGCCGGCCGTAGTTGGCCTGCACCAGCACGCCGACCGTGTAGCCGCCCTCGGCGGCGGCGAGCACGCGCGAAGAGGTGCCCGTGCCGCCCTTGAAGCCGTGCGTCACCATCCCGGTCCCACCGCCGACGTTGCCCTCCGGGACGGGCCCGGCCTTCGCGCCGTCGAGCGCCTGGAAGACGTGCTCCTTGCGGACGTGGAAGCCGTTGATGTCGTTCAGAAACCCGTCCCAGGTCTCGGCGACGACCGGCAGGCTGAAGTCGCCCGAGTAGCCCTCGCCCGTGCCGCGGCGCGCGTTCCACTCGATGACGGCGTCGCGCACCACCCCGACGCTGTGCGTGTTGGTGATGAGGACGGGCGTGCCCAGGTTACCCGACTCTTCGAGCCAGGTCGTGCCGGTCATCTCGCCGTTGCCGTTCAGGGTGTGCCACGCCCCGAAGACGCGGCCGCGCCCCTCCCTGCCGCGCGGGAGCACGGCCGTCACGCCGGTCCTCACCGGCCCGCGCCCCGGCGCGAGCCGCCCCTCGCCCGAGACGAGCGTGACGAAGCCGACCTCGACGCCCCGGACATCCGTGATGGCGTTGAGGGGGCCGGGCGTGCCCTCGAACGGCACGCCGAGGTCGCGCGCGCGCGGCCGGCCGGCCTGTTGCGCGAAGGCGTCCATGTTCGACAGCGCGGCGCAGAGCGCGGCGGCCAGGGCGACGGCGGAAAGTTGCAGGGCTCTTCTCATACGTGCGACCTCTCTCGGGAACCCCCCTCTCGTCGGTGCGGGGGCGGGCGCATTATGGACGCGCGGCGAGGGGGGCGTCCACGCTTTTTTTAAAGCCCTGTTGCCCTTCTTCACGCCGCGCCTCGCGCGCGTTATACTCGGAGCCGGTTCTCTCCCGGAAAAGGTAGTCGGATGAAGTCCGAGAAAATCTCTGAGTTGACGACGAGCCGTCTGAGCGTCTACCTGCGCTGCCTGAACCTCCTGGCCGCCGCGGGCATCGAGACCATCTCGTCGCAGGCGCTGGCCGACCAGTTCCGCCTCAACTCGGCGCAGATACGGAAAGACCTGGCGCACTTCGGCGAGTTCGGGACGCGCGGCGTCGGCTACTCGGTCGGCGAGCTGCGCCGCCACCTGACGCAGATACTCGGGCTCGACCGCCCGCACCGCGTCGGCATCATCGGGGCCGGAAACCTCGGCACGGCGCTCGCCAACTACAACGGATTCCGCGAGTCGAACTTCGAGGTCGTCGCGCTCTTCGACAACGACCGCGCCAAGATCGGCCGCAAGGTCGGGCCGGCCGAGGTCTCGGTCCACGACGTGCGCCGGCTGGCGGCCGTGGTCCGCGAGCGCGGAATAGACGTCGCGGTCATCGCCGTGCCGGCGCGCGTCGCGCAGCGCGTGCTCAACCAGGTGATGTCGGCGGGCGTGAAGGCCGTCCTCAACTTCGCGCCCGTGCGCCTGCATGCGCGCCTCGGGGTTAAGGTCAAGACGGTCGACTTGACGATTTCGCTGGAATCGCTATCGTACTTCCTGGCACGCCCCCAGATCACTTGCGTCACCAACCCGCGCAGCCTTCTCCCCTACGAGGAGATTGCGCAGCGCGACGAGCAGGAGTTGCAGCAGAGCTGACAAGGAGTTTGGGTATGTTCGCTTTATTGCTCAAGAAGGCGCTTCCGTTCACGCTGACCTTCATCCTCGGAGCCGTGCTGGGCGGCCTCGGCGGGCCGTTCCCGTCGGGGGGGAAGGGCGCCGGGGCGGCCTCAGGCCGGCACGGGCGCGGCCACGGCTACCGGGGCCACGGGCGCCGCTCCTGCGACATGCGCACCTATAGGCTCGTCGCCGAGTCGAAGCCGCTCGACATCCGCTACCAGCCGGACGCAGTGTTGCCGCGCGGTCTCAGCGGTTGGAGAGAGAATTACGGTTCCGCGCGCCTGCTCGTCACGTTCGGCTCCGACGGCAAGGTGCAGGCGGTCGAGCCGCTCGACGAAAGGGCGGTCGCGGCGTATTCAGGCCGCGGCGCCCTGTGGAGAGCACTCGAAGGCGCGGCGCAGCAGATTCGTTTCGAGCCGGAGACGATTAACGGCATGCCCGTCTCGGTCTCGAAAGAGGTTGGGATACGCTTCTTCACCTACTGAGCGGGGCGGGCCGACTACACTTCGATGGATGAACAGACAGCCCGACGCGAGATCGTGCGCGTCGGCCAGTTGATGTACGAGCGCTCCTACGTCGTCTCCTCGGACGGCAACATCAGCGTGCGCCTCGACGACGGGCGCATCATCGCCACGCCCACGCAGACCTCGAAGGGGCGCATGACCGAGGAGATGCTCGCCGTCACCGACCTGGACGGCAGGCGGTTCGAAGGGCCCCGTGCCTCCTCCGAGCTGGCGATGCACCTGCTCATCTACCGCGAGCGCGACGACGTGCGCTCGGTCTGCCACGCGCACCCGCCGCACGGCTCGGCCTTCGCCGTCGCGGGGCTCCCCATCGAAGAGCCCATCCTGTCGGAAGTCATCCTCACGCTGGGCTGCGTCCCGCTCGCCAGGTACGGCACGCCCTCGACCGACGAGCTGACCGAGGCGATGCGCCCGCTCGTCAAGAATCACAACGCGCTTCTGATGGCCAACCACGGCGCGGTTGCGTACGGCGCCGACGTGTGGCAGGCTTTCGACCGTCTGGAGACTCTGGAGCACACGGCGAAGATCGCCATTCTCGCGAGGGCACTGGGCGGCGCGCGCAATCTCCCACCCGACTCAATCGAGAAGCTCATCGACGTGCGCGAGCGCGCCGGCTACCTGGACGAGCGAGCGCGCTGCCAGGCCTGCGGCTACCTGCACGAGACGCGCGTCGTCTGCACGTCGGGCGAGCGCGACGCGTCGAAGCCGGCACCGCGCGCCGCGCCGTCGGCCGGCGGCGCGGGCACGAACGGCAAGATCAGCCTGACGCGCGAGGAGTTGATCGAACTGCTCAGTCAGGCGGCAGGGCTCGGCCCGGCGCGTTGAGGCGTGGGCTGAGGCGCGGGCGGGTCCCGGCGAGAGCAGAGTGGGAAGCGGAAGATTTACGATCCAAGAAGAGATAGGAGCAGAACGGAATGGCTCAGGAAGCACTCGGCATGGTTGAGACGAAGGGGCTGGTGGCGATGATCGAGGCCGCGGACGCGATGGTCAAGGCCGCCAACGTCACTCTGGTCGGCTACGAGAAGATCGGCGCCGGGTTCGTCACGGCCATCGTCCGCGGCGACGTCGCCGCCGTCGGCGAACTCGTCAGCGTCCACGTCATCCCGCGCCCGCACGGCAGCGTGGACGAGGCGCTCCCCGTCGGCGCCGACAAGTAAGGCAGTGAATGAGTGACGTGCGGCGGGCGGGGCGGTCATGCGCTTTCCGCCCGGGCGCCCGTCACGCGTCACGCGTCGCCTCTCTTATGATCATCGCGCGCATCCTCGGCACGGTCGTCTCGACGCAGAAGGACGAGCGGCTGAAGGGCAGCAAGCTCATGCTCGTGCGGCCCTTAAACCTCGACGGCTCGGACGGCGCCGGCTATATCGTCGCCGTCGACACGGTCGGCGCGGGCTTCCATGAGCGCGTGCTCGTCGTCGCCGGCTCCTCCGCGCGCCTCGCCGAAGGGCAGAAGGACAAGCCCGTCGACGCCGCCATCATCGGCGTCATCGACACCGTGGATTTCGTGAACGATTGAAAAGCAGTAGACAGTAGACAGTAGTCAGTAGGGCTGGCGCCCGACGTGCGCGGACGCCGGCCGACGGGCGGGGTCGACTGAGGACGCTTTTCTACTGACTACTGACTACTGTCTACTCTCTACTTGACCCCATGCAGCTCGCGCGTGTCATCGGCAACGTGGTGGCGACGGTGAAGAACGATTCGCTGGAGGGGCGGAAGCTGCTCATCGTGCAGTCGCTCAACGCCGAGCTGAGGCCGCAGGGGCAGCCGCTCGTCGCGCTCGACGCCATCGGCGCGGGCGTAGGCGAGCTGGTCTTCTGGTGCAGGGGGAAGGAGGCGAGCTTCCCCTTCCGGCGCGAAGACACGCCGACCGACTGCACCATCATCGGTATCGTCGATTCCGAAGCGCACGTGTCGAAGGGGAGGCGGCGGCCTTGATTCTCGCGCGCGTACTCGGCAACGTCGTGGCGACGCAGAAGAACGAGCGCTACACGGGCGCGCGCGTGATGCTCTGCCAACCCATCACGCCGTCGGGTGAAGAGACCGGGGCCACCCTGCTCGCGCTCGACTCGGTGGATGCGGGTGAGGGCGACACCGTTCTCATCGTGCAGGAGGGCTGGGGCGCTTCGACCGCCGCCACGGGCGAGCAGGGTGCGGCGATAGACTCGGCCATCATCGGCGTCGTCGACCGCATAGACTTCCTCGAAGTGGAGAAGAAACGTCAGGGATGAGCAGTAGCGGCAGCGAGCAGGAGAGGGTGCGAGAGCTGGCCGGGCGCGTGGCGCGTCGGCTGGCCGACGCCTCGACGCAGCAGGCGGGCGCGGCTGACGCCGACGGGGGGGGCGGCGAGCACGCCCCCCAGCCTGCGAGCCTCTCCGAGATTCAGAAGCGGCTGGCGCACATCGAATCCCACCTCACGCACGGCGAAGACTGCGCGCACGACGCAAAGCCCGCAGGGCAACAGACAGACGCTCCCGCACGCGCGGACTCTTCCACGACCCCGGCGCACCATAACCCCGACGCCCCGACTTCGCCGCAGCCGCGCCCGACGTGGCTGAGCGGCACCTACGTCCCCGCGACTTCACACCCGAGTCAGGAGCAGTTCATCGGTCTCGGCGAGGCCGTCTCCGAGCTCGTCGAGTTCTTCGAGCGTGAGAAGAGCTGCACGGTCGAGCCGGGCGGCAAGCCCTGCGACCACTGCGGCCTCTGCAGCGCGCGCGGGTTTTAAGCCGGGGCCGCCGGGCCGCATGGCGAAAAAGAGAAGGGGAAAGGTAAGAGGGGGTTTTTCGCCCCTCACCTTTCCCCTTTCCCGTTTCGCGCGCGCCCTACCTTCGCGGCCGGGCTTCCGGCCATCCCGCCGGCGCGCCTTACTTCGTCTGACCGCCCTGGTCGCGGCGGAGCGATTCGGCGTTGATCTTCGGCGCCTCGCGCGCGCCCTGCTCCGCCTGGAAGTAGGGCTCGTCCTTGAAGCCGTAGAGCTTCGCGCCGATGACCGTCGGGAACTGGCTGCGCGAAGTGTTGTAGTCCTTCACCGCCGCGTTATAGTCCTCGCGCGACACCGAGATGCGATTCTCCGTTCCCTCCATCACGGTCTGAACCTTCTGGAACGCCTCGCTCGAGCGCAGCTCCGGGTAGGCTTCGGCCAGCGAGAGCAGGCGGCCGACCGTCCCGCCGAAGCTGTTCGCCGCGTCGATCACGGCCTGCTTCTGCTCGGGCGTCTTGTCGCCATTCTCGCCCTTGGGCGCCTCGCGCGTGGCGTTGAGCAGGCGCGAGCGCGCCTGGGCGATCTGACCGAAGACCTCCTGCTCCTGGATGCTCGAAGCACGCGCCGCCTCGAACGTGTTCGGGATGAGGTCCGCGCGCCGCTGTAGCTGCGACTCGATGTTGGCCCACTTCTCCTTGACGTTCTGCTGCTTCGCCACGAGCGTGTTGTAGCCGCAGCCGCTCGAAGCGAGCGAGAAGACGCCGACGAGCGCCAACAGCAACACCCTTCTTGTTTTCATCATACTCCTCCTCAAAATCTGACGATGCCCCGGGGGGCGAAAAAAAACCCGGTCAAAATTACCCCTCACCTGAAACTTCCAGCCGGTCGACCGCCTCGATGACCCGCTCGATCTGCGCCATGTAGTCGGCGAACAGCTCGTCGGCCTCGCGCTCCCGGAGCGAGTGCGCCGCACGCCCCTCGCGGAGCGCGAAGACGCGCTCGAAGACCGCGCCGTCGAGGCCAAGCAGGCTCGCGGCCGCACGCACGATCTCGGCCTTGAGCACCGGCGGCTGCTGCCCGTGCAGGATGAGGACGGGCGCGAAGAGCGTGGCGAAGCTCGAAAGGCTGTCGACCATCAGCGCCCGCAGCCGCTCGACCGAGGCCGAGTCCGGGATGTAGAGCCGGCGCAGCTGGATGAGCTTGCTGCGCAGCTCGTACTCGGTCTGGTGGCGCAGGTTTCGGTCCGAGAAGCTGAAGCCCTCGAAGGGGTCGCCGCCGTAGAGCACGATGCGCGCGCGCTCCATCTGGTGGAACTCGATGGGGAAGACGTCGGCCGCGTCGCGCAGTTCCGCGAAGGTGAAGTAGACGGGGAGCGGGTGGCCGAGCCTCTGCCACTCGCGCATCGGAGACTGCGCCACACGCAGGTCTTCCGGCGTGATGCGGTGGAGTGCGATCAAAAGGTTGTAGTCCGACTCGGTCTGGATGAAGTCGCCCGACGCCGCCGACCCATAGAGGACCACCGACGCCAGGTTGTCGCCGTGCGTCGCCTTCAGGTCGCCGATCAGGTGGTTGAAAGCCTCCTGCGCCACTCTATTCGCCATCACAA
>Ga0216309_1000084_pt1 | contig 15467 bp, 11 predicted proteins | sample Total_DNA_C_FD_161284 | JGI IMG/M metagenome (GOLD analysis project Ga0216309, IMG submission 161284) | Terrestrial sediment cell enrichment communities for BONCAT metagenomics from Utah, United States - Total_DNA_C | ecosystem: Environmental > Terrestrial > Deep subsurface > Rock core/Sediment ...
CGGAGGGGGCGTGCGCGCGTGGGGCGAAGGGGGACACCGGGGCTGCGGCGCCGGCCGACGACCCCGCGTAACCGGACACGGCGGCGGCGACCGCCAGAAGTAAGAGAGTGACGATGATGACCTCGCGGGTGCTGGGACGTTTCAAGGGTAAAAACTCCTTTATGGTGAGCGGAACATTTGGGGTTCGAGGAATGGCTCTCACTTCCATCCAGGGGCCGTCGCTATGCCGCCCGCCGGCCTGTGCGTCCGGAGGGGCGAGGCTTGTGCGGCCCGCGAGAGCACGAGGCAGAGGAGCAGTGAGACGAGCAGGAAGGAGAGGCCCACCCACCAGGGCTCGCCCGCGCGGGGCGCGACGGCGAGTTGGGCAGACTTCTTCCGGGGCCAGAGCTGTGCGGACATCTTGAAACCTCCGTCTACGAACGGGTCTGGAAACGTGGGAAAGGGCGCGCGGGCGCGGCGCGTGCGAGGCATCCCGGATTCTATTGCCATCCGGGCAATCGCACATCTGGCGGAAGTTGTAGGCGTGGGTAAACTTTAGATGTAGTGAAGGGGTGGGCCCTGCGCTCCGGGCGGCGGCCCGTTCAGTCGAAGCGGAAGAGGCCGCGCTGGAGGGCGATCATGGCAGCGTGCGTGCGGTCGTTGGCGCCCAACTTGTTGAGGATGTTGTTGACGTGCGCCTTGACCGTGCCCTCGGCGATGCGGAGCGCCTCGCCGATCTCGCGGTTCGACTTGCCGGAGGCGACAAGCCTGAGGACCTCGATCTCGCGCTCGGTCAACTCGTCGCTGCCCATGCGCTCGGCGAGGCGGCTGGCCACCTGCGGCGGGATGTGCCGCCGCCCGGCGTGCACGGCGCGGATGGCCGCAAGCAGCTCCTCCCGGAAGGCGTCTTTGAGGAGGTAGGCCTTGGCCCCGGCCTTCAGGGCGCGGTGGATGTCTTCGTCGCCGTCGTAGGTGGTGAGGACGATGATACGGCTCGTCGCGTCGCCGCCGCCGACGATCTCCCGGATGGCCTCTACGCCGTTGAGGGCGGGCATGCGCAGGTCCATCAGGATCACGTCCGGGCGGTGCTCGCGCGCCAGCGTGACGGCCGCGCGCCCGTCCGCGGCGCGCGCTACGACCGTCATGTCCGGCTCGGCCTCGACGTTGGCGGCGAGCCCGTCGAGGAAGAACGGGTGGTCGTCGGCGATGAGGATTCTGATCTGACCTTCTGTGTCCATCACATTGTTTCCCGCCTTCAGGACTGCCGCAGGGGCATTGTGGCCGAGACCTCCGTGCCCGCGCCCGGGCGGCTGTTGATCGAGAGGGTCCCGCCCGCCTGCGCGACCCGCTCGCGCATCCCGCGCAGGCCGAAGCCGACCTCGCCCTCGCCCGTGTCGAACCCGCCGCCGTCGTCCGACACCACCAGACTGACACGCGACTCTTCATAGTCGAGACGCAGACGCACGCGGCCGGCCGCGGCGTGGCGGACGGCGTTGGTCAGCGCCTCCTGCCCGACACGCAGGAGCGTCTTCTCGACCGCTCCGGGCAGCGGGCGCGGCGTGCCGGTCACGCTCACCTCGGCGTGCACATCCGCCCCGACCGTCAACTGCCGCGCCACGCGTGAGAGCGCGGCCCCGAGGTCGCCGTCGTCGAGCAGCTCTGAACGCAGGTCGCGCACAGAGCGGCGCGCCTCGGCCAGGCTGCTGCGGACGAGGAGGCGCGCCTGATTCAGGTGCTCGCGCGCGGCGGCGCCGCCGTCGCCCATCTTCGCGCTCACGGCTTCGAGCTGCATCGAGACGCTGGTGAATCCCTGCGCCAGTGTGTCGTGCAGCTCGCGTGCGATGCGGTTGCGCTCGGCGAGGACGGCCGAGAACTCGCGCCTGAGCTGGCGGACCCGCAGGAGGTGGACGCCCCACATCAGGGCGGCCGCCAGCAACGCGCAGAGCAGGTAGAACCAGACGGTCTGGTAGAAGTAGGGGCGCAGCTTGAAGCCGAGCGACGCGCCCTGCTCGTTCCAGACGCCGTCGTCGTTCGAGGCCACGACGCGAAAGCGGTAGCTGCCGGGCGGCAGGTTCGTGTAGAAAGCCTCGCGCCGCGTCCCGGCTTCGACCCAGTCACGGTCGAAGCCTTCGAGCTGGTAGCGGAACTTGACCTTGGAGGGGTCGACGAAGCTGAGCGCGGTGAAGTGGAACTCGACGGCGCGGCTCCCCGGCGCCAGCTCGACCGTAGGCGCGGCGAGCGTGCGCGGCTCGCGGTCGACCACGAGGCTTTCGATGTGGACGGGCGGCGGCAGCTCATTGCGGCCGAGCGCCGCCGGGTCCACGAAGGCGATGCCCTTCGTGGTCGGGAACCACAGGCGGCCGTCGCGCGTGCGCCAGCCGGCGGGCTGCGTGCCGCCGCTGCAATCGTTCGAAGGCAGCCCGTCCGCCTTCCCGTAGGCGACGCACGAGACCGAACGGCTCTTCCCGTCGGCGTAGGCGTTCAGCTCACGCAGGCTCGCGCGCAGCACGCCGCGCGTGCTCCCCATCCAGAGGTTGCCCGCGCCGTCTTCGAGGATCGAGGTCAACGTGTCGTCGCCGAGGCCGGCTTTGGCCGCGATGGCCGCGAAACGCCCGTCGCGCAGCCGCGCAAGACCGCCGCCGACCGTGCCGAACCAGAGCGAGCCGTCAGAGGCTTCGTGCGCCGCGATGACGATGTTCGAGCCCAGTCCATCCTTCGTCGTGAAGACTTCGAAGCGCCCCTCGCGCATACGGTTCAACCCCGCCGGGGTGCCGATCCAGAGGTCCCCGCTGCCGTCTTCGTAGATGAAGAGGACGTTGTTGTGCGAGAGACCGTCGGCGGTCGTGAAGGGTCTGAACTTCCCGCCCTCGAAGGCGTGCAGCCCGCCGACGGTCCCGACCCAGAGCCGCCCGGCGCGGTCGACGCGGACGGCGCGCACGTTCTCGCTGAGCAGACCTTCGCGGCGCGCGTAGGCACGAAACCTCCCGCCCTCGTAGCTCATCAAGCCCTGGGTCGAGGCGAACCAGAGCCGCCCCGCGGCGTCCTCTGCGATGCTGACTGCCCCCTCCGCGGCCATCCCGGGCTGCTGCCTGTAGACGCTGAACGCGCCGCCGCGGATGCGGTTGATGCCGTTGTTCGTCCCGGCCCAGACGTCGCCGCGGCTGTCCTCGAAGACGGTCCAGACGGTCTCGTTCGAGAGCCCGTCGGCGGTCGTGTAGGAATCGAAGGCCAGCCGCCGCAGACGCGTCAGCCCACCGCTCGAACCGACCCAGAGGTTCTCCTCACGGTCGGAATAGAGTGCGTTGACGACGCCGCCCGGCCATGGGTTAGCGGTCACGCGTGCGACTCGGCCTTCGCGCGCGAGTCGCAGCTCGCCGCCCGCGCTCAGGAACCAGAGGCCGCCGGCCGCGTCCTCGTGCGCGAGCGTAGGCGTGTCTGTCGGCTCGTAGGAGACGCGCCGTTCCTCCCCGCCGGCGGCGCCGTGGCGTGCGAGCACGCGCGCCTCGGCCTCATGGAACCAGACGGCGCGGTCGCGCCCCGCGAAGGCGGCGAGAGAGGAATGGGAAGGGAAAGGGAAATGGCGCGCCGCATCCTCTCCCAGTTGCAGCTCGCCGTCCATGTAGAAGCCGAGCGCGCCGGGGGTGCTGTTGTTGAGACCGCGCGTGCGGAAGAGCCAGACGCGCCCCTCCTCGTCCTCGTGGAATGGTACGGCGTAGACGCTCCGCCCGCCGTCGGCCGTATTGAAGGTCTTGAAGCGGCCATCCTCGTAGAGCGTGAGCGCCTCGTAGGAGGTGATCCAGAGGCGTCCGCGGCGGTCCTCGTAGAGGTGGTTGACGACGTCGGTCGGCAGCCCCTCGTCGCGCCCGAAACTCTGGAACCGCCCCCCGCGATAGCGCATCAGCCCGCCGCCGATGGTGCCGATCCAGAGCGCGCCGTCGGAGCCTTCGAGCAGCACGTTGCACTCGTTGGTGCGGAAGGCCGGCTCGTTCAGCTTGCTGTAGTTGGTGAAGCGGACGCCGTCGAAGCGTGCCAGCCCGGCCTGCGTCGCAACCCATAGATAGCCGTCGCGCGTCTGCGCGACGGCGCGCACGGTGTCGCCGGGCAGACCCTGTTCGGTCGTCCAGGTCTCGGAGTGAAAGCCGGGGATGATTCGTCGCGGTGGGGGCGGCTGTGTGCCCGGGGGGGGCTGACCCTGTGCGGCAGAGAGCGCCCCGGCGAGGAGCGCCAGGGCGGGCAGGAGCCTGAAGAACGACGCGAGGTCTTTAAGCAACACTCGGGGGAAAGTCGCCTTTGTAAACGAGGTTCGGATGAAAACCAGGGTTCTGACTGAAGCCGCAGGGCCTCGGGTTCAAAGCGTCGGCGGCGGCGGCCGCGCCGGATTATCTGTGCAGCACAGCGGGAAAGGCAAGACACCGAGGGCGCAAACCGTGGCGGGTCGGGTCTCCGCAAACGTGGGGATGGTGTGGGAAGGGGGCGCGTGGGGCGACTTGCCGTGCGGGAGGAAAGAGCGTGGAAAAGAGCGCGGGCGCTGTATAATTACGGGCGCAGATGGCGAAAGGAAATTACCAGGACGAAGCCCAGAGTGAGACGGGCCGGGGCGCGCAGGACTACCGGCTGCTCGTCGATAATCTACGCGACGTGGCCGTCTTCATGATGGACGCGGGCGGGCGCATCACGAGCTGGAATCCGGGCGTCGAGCGTGTGCTGGGCTTCGCCGAGGATGAATTCCTCGGCCGGCATGCCGGTATGATCTTTACGCCCGAGGACCGCGCCTCCGGCGCACCCGAAGAGGAGATGCGCACGGCCGAGGCCGAGGGGCGTGCCGAAGATAACCGCTGGCACCTGCGCCGGGACGACACGCGCTTCTGGTCGAGCGGGCTGATGGTCTCGCTGCGCGACGGGGAGGGACGCCTGCTCGGCTTCGCCAAGGTGATGCGCGACGCCACCGAGCAGAAGCTCGCCGGGGAGGCACTGCTCGAGAGTGAAGAACGCTACCAGAAACTGGTCGAGCTTTCGCCGGACGCCATCGTCGTCCACTCCGGCGGCGAGGTCATCTTCATCAACACGGCCGGGGTGAGGCTCCTCGGCGTGACGGGACCCGAGCAGGTCGTGGGGCGGCCGGTGCTGGAGTTCGTCCGCGCGGACTATCACGGGGTCGTGCTCGAACGTTTACAGCGAATGCTGGCGGGCGAGCCGACGGCCCCCGCCGAGATGATGTTCGTCAGGCCGGACGGGACCGAGATTGCCGGCGAGGTGATGTCGGCGCCCGTCACGTACCGGGGCCGTCTGGCCGTGCAGGTCGTCGCGCGCGACATCACAGAGCGCAAGCGTGCTGAAGAGGCGATGCGCGAGGCCGACCGGCGCGCCCTCAGCGAGTACGAGCGCCTGCTCGCCCGAATCACGGATTTAGCGCAGACCTTCGCCACGGCGCGCGACCTGAACACGATCTTCAGCGCCCTGAAAAACTTCACGCTGGCCTCGGTCCCTGGGAGCGGGATTTTCATCTCCCTCTACGACGCGTCGAGACATGTGCGGGCGCCCGTCTACGCCTGGAGCGAGGGCGAGGAGCTGGACGTTTCGGCGCTCCCGCCGATGCCGATGTCCGACAGCCCGCACAGCCGCGCCGTCTCGACCGGGGAGATCATCATCACGGACGACTTTCAGTCGGCCATGGCGGGCCGCCCCGTCTTTCACGTCGGGCTGGAGCGCGACCCCAGACTGCCGCAGTCGTCGCTCGCCGTCCCGATGGTCGAGATGGGGCGCGTCGTCGGCGCGGTGGAGGTGCAGAGCACCGAGCCGGGCGCCTACCGTCAGGAGCACGCCGCGGCCATGCAGATGGCGGCCAATCTGGCGGCGGTGGCCGTCGAGAACGTGCGGCTGCTCAAGGACGAGAGCAGGGCGCGGAAGGAGGCCGAAGAGTCCAACCGTCTGAAGGACGAGTTCCTGGCAACGCTCTCTCACGAGCTGAGGACGCCGCTGGCCGCCATCCTCGGCTGGTCGAAGCTGCTGCGCGCCGGGTCGCTCGACGCGTCGATGGCCGCGCGGGCCCTGGAGGCCGTCGAGCGGAACGCCGAGTCGCAGAAGCAGCTCATCGACGACATCCTCGACGTCTCGCGCATCATCACGGGCAAGCTCCGGCTCCAGGTGCGCCCCGTGAGCCTCGTCTCCATCCTGGAGGGGGCGCTCGATTCGGTGAGGCCCGCGGCCGACGCCAAGCGCATCACCCTGCGGGTCACCGTCACACCGCGCATCGGCGTGGTGGCCGGCGACCCGGACCGCCTCAGGCAGGCGGTCTGGAACATGTTGACCAACGCCGTGAAGTTCACCCCGGAGGGGGGCACGGTCGAGGTGTCGGTCGGGCTCGAAGGCTCATCCGCACTCATCGAGGTGAAGGATACGGGGCACGGCATCGATCCGGCGTTCCTCCCCTTTGTCTTCGACCGCTTCCGCCAGGCCGACGCGAGCACGACCCGGCAGAAGGGCGGCCTCGGGCTCGGGCTCGCCATCGTGCGCCATATCGTCGAGCTGCACGGCGGGACGGTCCGGGCCCACAGTGAGGGTGCGGGCCGGGGCGCGACCTTCGCGTTGACGCTCCCGCTCAAGTCGTTGGGGAATGACGGCGGGGAGGGCGAAGCGCAGGCGTGCTCCGAGCCGCTCACGTCCGGTGAGGCGCTGCGGGAGTGCCCGCCCGCCCTCGACGGCCTGCACGTCCTCGTCGTCGACGATGAAGAGGACACGCTCGAACTGCTGCGCACCGTCCTGGAGTTTTGCGGCGCGCGTGTGACGACGGCGAGGAGCGCCGCCTCGGCTCTACGCGCGTTCGGCGAGGAGAGTCCGGACGTGCTCGTCAGCGACATCGGCATGCCGGACATGGACGGCTACGAATTGATACGCAGGGTGCGCAGGCTCAGGCCCGAAGAGGGCGGGAGGACGCCCGCGCTGGCCCTCACGGCCTACGCGCGAGAGGAGGACAGGAGGAGGGCTATCCGTGCCGGCTTCCAGTCCCACCTGGCGAAGCCCGCGGCGCCGGACGAGCTGGCCGAGGTGGTGGCGAGCCTCGCCGGGCGAACCGGAGGCGATTAGCCGCAGGTTAGTGCAGAAGGCGCTGGGGTAGGAAAGTGTGAAGGCGGCGGGCCGAGCATGTACTGCCGGGCCCGCCGGTTTTCTGTATGCGCATGCGAGGAGTGCGCCCGTCATTCGGTGTTCGGGTTAATCTCCTTCTTGACCTCTAAGCTCTCGGGCTTCTGTGTGCCGGGCACTTCTAACTCCGACCGCACCTCGCCGCGCAATTTCTCCTCCGGACTCAGTTCCTCAAGTCTCAACTCTTCATAGATCGCAGACATTATTAACCCCCTTTCTCATAACAAACACGCGGGCGTCGGGCCCCCTGTGTAAAGGAGCGCCGGGCTCAACTGCTGCAGCCCGGCGCTCCCCATTCACTTAGACACTCGCGAGAGTGTTGCCTTATCTGCCGGGAAGGATAGACGCCTTCGCAGGGCCGTTGGTTGCGGGCCTGTTGCGGGTTAATTACGATGAACGACCCCAAGCGCACACACGCCCGCCGTCGAAATAGACTTGTCGAAGCGTTATAAGAAAAAGCGAACGACCACTCCTCTACTCGCCCCATCGCGTAATGAAGAAATTTAGAAAAATGTTGAAAGCGCGGGCGTGCTCGCGCATTATACACGCTGCCTTTCGGGCGAACCGGCGGGGGCAATTATTGTGGCTCGGTTGCGAGGACTTCCGTCGGCGTGTCGGTAGCCACTGGGCTTCGGGCGTCGCCGGCCCGGCTTGAAGGAGCGGCGGCGTGCCTGAACTACTCAAACACCCTCTCGACATTCTACTCTTCGGCGCCCTCTTCTACGGGCTCCTGTTAGCTTCGAACACGCGCAGGTGTCAGAGCCATCGATTCAGCCGGCGGCGGCCGATACTCACGTTGGCTCCGCCCGCACAATAGGTTCGGCCTGCCGACCGCCTTCACGTTCGAGGTTTCGTGGGGCGAGAGAATTTTCGGTTTGTGTGTGAGCTTTAAGATGCGCCGGGCGTGGGATTTCTCGCACACGCACGGGCGCGAGCGGCGGGCTCAGTCGTGGACCCGCTTCAGCAGTTAATGCCAGCCAGTTAAATGAAGGAGGAGCTCCATGGGTATTCGCCTTCGGAAATTGTTCGTGGCAAGTTTGTTCTCGGCCGTCGCCGCGGCGGCCCTCTTCACCTCGTCGGGCTGTGACCGTTTGAACCAGAACGGCGGCGGTGGTGGTGGCGGCACGGCGACGAGCCCGACCCCGACCCCTTCCGGCGCGTCCTGCACGCCTTACGGCTTCGCCCCGAACTTCCCGGCCTTCAACGTCGACCAGACGCGTCCGAACCTGACCCTTGGGCCGGTCTGCCTCACCGGGCAGAAGTTCGTGGGGACAGTCTCTCTGACGCTGGACATCGAAGGGGTGAAGGACGCGGTGGGGCTCTGTCTCCCCGATGGGGTCTACACGTTCTCCAGTCAGGGGTTCGTCGCAGGCTCTTGCAGGGGTCCGGTCAGTCCGCCGTTGAACGTCAACGTGGCGCTCGATTACGTCGGCGACTTTCGCCGCACGAACCCCGTGTGCATCCAGACGTCCCGGGTCGATTACAGAAGTTTTACGGTGACGGGCACACCTCTTGACCAGGCGATCTCGGAGGCCGCCAAGAACGACATCCACCGCTCGCTCGACCTGGAGCTGGCGACACGCATGAACGGCGTCGTCAACGGTTCGGGAGCCGCGGCGATCCCGAGCAACGGCGAGCGCTGCGCCAACTGGACACAGCTCACGAGGCGCCCCGCCCCCACGCCCTGAGCGTTCCCCCCTACCGTAGCACTCAAACAACGCGGACGCCGCCGAAACGGTTCATAACTTAGGGCCGTGTCGGCGGCGTCCGCGTCGGTTCCGTCCCCCGACCTGACACACAAACGAAGATTATCCACGGCGGTCCGGACACCTCAGCCGGGACAACGATAGTCGGTCGCCCTTTACCCAGGCTCCGCGAGCGCCTGACCTGTGCCGCGGAGCAGCTCGTCGACGTGCTCGAAGCGCACGTATCGGCCGACGCACCTTTGAATCCAGGCAGCGCGAGATTACTCATTGTGCCGGCATTCATCCGCACTCCAAAGATGCTACCAGGGCGGCTCTCGACAATCACGCCCTCCTGTTGTTAACTTCGGGGCCACGCTCCAGGCTCAATTCAGAATTTCAAAAGCGCCAGAGGCGCGCACAGCAGCGGGGAGCCCCTTGCGCTCTCCGTGCCCGGGGCGGTTCGGGGCCCGGGGCTCCGGCGCTCTGCTCACACGCCTTCTGATTCGGTGAGGTCGGATGAAAAGAATATTTCCACTTCTCCTGCTCGTCCTCTTCAGCCGTGCGGACGCCGCCGCGGCCGCACGGATAAAAGTGCTCAAGCTGCTCGTGTCGAACCCTTCGAACGTCGAACGCGCGGCCGAGAACATCGTCTTGAGCGTCCCCGAGCTGAAGCGCATCGCGCCAGACCTCCAGCCGGGGCACGTCATCATCACGGCGACCGACGCGTCGACGCTCGAAGAGGACGCGCGGACCCTCGAAGCGTCCGAGCTGCCGTCGCAGGCAGACGACCTGGACGGCGACGGTAGGCTGGACGAGATCGTCTTTCAGCTCGACCTGAAACCGAAACAGGCGCGCGTGGTCTCGGTCTCCTACGGCGACCCGTCCGCGGTCTTTCGTCTGCGCGGTAGCTACCCGGCGCGGACGCACGCCAGGTTCGCCGCCAAGTTCGAAGGGATGGGGTGGGAGTCTGAGCTGACGTCGTGGCGTCTCTACTTCGACCGCAGGAACGCCATCGACCTCTTCGGCAAGCGCCGCCCGGGGCTCTACCTTGAGATGTTCGGCTCGCCCGAATACGACTACCACCTGGAGTCGCCGGCCGGCCGCGACCTCTACAAGATAGGCGAGGCGCTGGGGCTCGGCTCCGTGGGGGCTCTGGTCGACGGAAAGCCGCTGAAGGTCTCGGAAGTGGCCGAACGCAGCTGGCGCGTGTTGAGCACGGGGCCTGTGCGCTCGGTGGTCGAGCTGACCTACAAGGGTTGGAGGGTTGGGGGTCGCACGGTCGGGCTCGTCAGCCGCATCACGCAGTGGGCCGGCGAGCGTGGATTCACACACCAGGTCACGACGCAGAACGCAGAGGGCGTCACACTCTTGACGGGGCTGCCGCGGAAACCGGGACTGAGCGAGCGACACTCGGTGGGCGCGGGTCCCGCGCTCTGGCAGACGACCTGGGGGCGGCAGGTCCTCGCCCCGGGGGCGACCGCGACTGAATCCCTTCCAGACCAGAACCTCGGTCTCGCGCTAATCGTTCCCGGTGCGGCCAGCCGCCTCCCCGACGGCGGCGCGGACATCCTGGTGCGCCTGCCGGCGGAAGGCGGGCGGGCGCGCTGGTACGTGACGGCCGCGTGGGACCAGGAGGGCACGGAGCTTCTGTCGTCGAGCGCCGGCGGCGCTGGACGCGCGCAGCGCGGCTCGCTGGCCTTCCCGCCGAAGGCCGTGCAGACAGAGGAGGAGTTCGTCAGGGCTGTCGAGCGTTTGACGGAGCGCATGCTGTCGCCAGCGCGTGTGAGCATCCTGTCGCGTGCGGCGGCGCCACAGCCCGCGCCGCCCGACACTGACGCGCCCGTCGCGGGCAGAACCTACGCGCAGGCCATCGAGCTTCTGCGGCAGGCGGCCGACCGCACGGCGCGCGCGTGGGAGCCGCGGCTCGCGCGGGCGCAGCCGGCCGGTAGCCGCCAGCGCTACGAAGGGCCCGGCTTCTTCACCGAGGGCGACAACCTGACGGGCGAGTGGAAGGAGCAGAGCGGCTACTTCTGGACGGGGAGCTTCTGGGTAGGCGAGCTGTGGCTGCTCTACGAGAGGACGCGGGACGTGCGCTACCGGCGCTGGGCGGAGGCCTGGAACGCAAGGCTCCTCGGCCAGGAGATGCTACAGGACCACGACGTGGGCTTCCTCAATTACTACTCTTCGGCCTATGCCTACGAGCGGACCCATGACCGGAAGTATCGCGCCGCCGCGCTGCGCGCCGCCGAGAGGCTGAAGCAGCTCTACAACCCTTCGACCGAGCTGGTGGCGGCCTGGGGGCCAGACAGCGACGACACGATCATCGACACGATGATGAACCTGCAAATCTGGTGGTGGGCCTCGAAGGAGACGGGCGACCCCACCTGGCGCGAGCTGGGGCTGAAGCACGCGCTGAAGTCGGCACGCTGGCTCGTGCGCGAAGACGGCTCTGTCGTTCAGTCGGTCCACTACAACCCGGGCGACCGTAGGCAGCAGTTCTCCTCACACGGCATCAAGGTGCTCGTGCCGAACGAGGCCGCGCCGGGCGAGCGGGTCTTCCGGCACACGCACCAGGGCTTCGCCGCCGACACCACCTGGTCGCGCGGCGCAGCGTGGGGGCTCTACGGGTTTACGGTCGCGCACCGCGAGACTAGGGACCCGCGACTGCTCGACACGGCCGAGAAGATCGCCGGCTTCATTCTGGAACGCCTGCCCGACGATGGCGTGCCCTGGTACGACTTCGACGACGAGGGCGTGCACTTCCGTAATCGCGATACATCGGCCGCCGCGTTGACGGCCTGCGGCCTGCTCCGCCTCTCCGAGTCGGCGTCGGACGGCGCGCGCGCCGCGCGTTACCGCCGCGAGGGAGAGCGCATCGTCCGGACTCTGATCGAGAGATACCTGACGCCCACGGCCGCAGGCGATGGCACGCCGCCCGGCATACTTCGCCACGGTTCGAGCACGCGCCCGCACGACGGCAGGCTCACATACGGCGATTACTATCTGCTCGAAGCGCTCCTCTGGCTGGACGGGAGAAAGGGTTGAGCGGGACGGAAGGCATTTAAAAAAAGCTCTGTTAGAATCGTTCGGTAAAGATGCTCTATAACACCCGCCAGTCCTATACGCCCGCGCTCGAGCCCTACGAGCTGAACGAGCGCGCGCTCATCATCGACACAGAGACGGTGGGTGTCGGTCCAACGGTCGAGATCGTCGAGATCGCCCTCGGCGACTGCTCTGGGAAGATCGTCTACCACTCGCTGGTGCGTCCCCTCTTCAACAAGTTGCCGCGCTCGACCGTGGAACAACGCTTCGAGCCCGAAGAGTTCGCCGCCGCGCCCGAGTGGTCGGAGGTCTGGACGGAGGTGGCCCCACTCGTCGACAACAAGCTGCTCGTGGCCTACAACGCCTCCTTCGACCGGCGCGCTCTCTCGGCGATGCGCGAGCGTTACCGCCAGCCGGCCAACGAGAGGGGTTGGCGATGCGCGATGCAGCTCGTGAAGCGCGCCGCCGGGTCGAAGAGAAACCTGACGCTCGCCGACGCGTGCGCCCTCTACAACCTTGCGGGCGGTAATCACCGTGCCGACGTCGACGTCATCGCCACCTGCCAGTTGTTGCGGGCCGTCAGCTCAAGGCTCGCCTGACGCGCCCAGCCCCACCCGCTCACTCGCCCGCGGCCTCGCCCTCCAAGGCCCTCCGCGCCTCCTCCAGCTCCCGCTCCTTCTCCTCGTCGAGCTGCGGGTATTCAGTGTGGAGTGACCTGAGCTTCGAGACGATGACCGAGGCCACCGCCGCCCGGGCGAACCAGCGGTTGTCGGCCGGGATGATGTACCAGGGCGCCCGCTCCGTACTGGTCTGCCTGAAGGTCTCGTCGTAGACCCTCATGTACTCGTCCCAGCGCCCGCGCTCCTCGACGTCGCTGGACGAGAACTTCCAACGTTTCTCCGGACGCTCCAGACGCTCCAGAAGGCGCCGGCGCTGCTCCTCGCGCGAGAGGTTCAGGTAGAACTTCAGGACGTGGATGCCGTTCTCCAGCAGGTACTGCTCGAAGTTGTTGATGTGCCGGAAGCGCCGCGCCCAGAGCCCTTCGCCCTTCGCCTCGTCGGGAAGTTTTTGCCGCTCCAGGCGTTCGGGGTGGACCCGCTCCGCCACCACGTGTTCGTAGTAAGAGCGGTTGAAGATGCCTATCTGGCCTCGTGCGGGCAGACCCTGCGACGCGCGCCAGAGGTAGTCGTGCCTGACCTCCTTTTCGGTGGCCGGCTTGAACATCTTCACCTCGCACCCCTGGGGGTCCGCGCTCGACATCACGTGCTTGATGGTCGCGTCCTTGCCTGCGCCGTCCATCGCCTGGAGGAGGACCAGCAGCCCGTTGGTCCTGTGCGCCATCAGCATGTCCTGGAACGCGGCGAGATTCTCCGCGTCCCGGGTCATCTGCGACTTGGCCTCTTCCTCGCTCGAAAAATCACCCGTGAACTTCGGGTCGAAATGCGCGAGCCCGCGCCCCCCGCCCGCACTGTAAATGAACCGCTCACAATCCATCGACCAGCCCCTCCTTGTGTGTCGGCCGATGATGCACGAGATTGATTGCTAATCTGTTACGGGAAGACTCCCAAGGGAGGGACGTCCGAAACCATTCGCCCGAAAAGGTGCCCACGGCGTGTGTCTGATAACACCGGGAGTCTCGGAGTCTACAGAATTCTCAGAACCCTCGCGGGTGCGGGACCTCTCTCGGTAGTCTGAGGAACCATGCGAACAGCCCGAGCACCGACACGACCACGGCCAGCAGGTAGAACATCGTGGCGTAGGAGCCCGTACGGGTCACACACTCGGCCAGGAGCAGGGGCCCCACGGCGGAAGCGACGACGGTGAGCGCCTGCGCCGCGCCCTGTATCCTGCCGAGGTGCGCACGCCCGTAGGCCTGGCTCCAGAAGCTGAAGAAGATGACGATGACGAATCCGCCGGCAAGCCCCATGACGACGGCGTAGGCCGCCACGTGCGCCTGCGTCGAAACTTGAGGCAGCGCCAGGAGGGCACCGCCCAGCAGGAACATGGAAAGCGCCAGCAGACGGTTCACACGCCACTTCGACGTCAGCCAACCGCCGAGGAAATTACCCAAGAGAGAAGTCAGTGCGACGATGACGAGACTGCGGTGGTAGACGGAGGCGTCCAGCCCCCTCTCGGCCAGGATAGACTCGTTGAAGAGGGCGATGCCCGATGCGATCAGCCCGTAGACCGCGCTGGCGAGTCCGAAGACCCAGAAGGCCGGCGTCGCCAGCGCCTCACGCAGCGAACGTCCGTCCGCCCCTTCGCGTGCGGCCTCTACGGCCTCGGGCACGTCGTCCGGCGTAACGCCGCACGCCTCCGGCGAACGGCGCGCCAGGAGCCAGCACAGGGGCGCGAGCGCAAGCAGAAGCGACAGGCCCACGGCCGCCCACGCCGCGCGCCAGCCGTACACGACCACCGCCGCGCCCACCAAAGGGAAAGCCACCATGAAGCCCACGCTCAGCGCGACCGTGTAGGCCGCCATCGCCGTGTTGAGCCGCCGTACGAACCACTTGCCCACCAGCGTAATGCTGACGACCGAGAGCGCGCTCTGCCCCAGCCCGCGCGTGAGCGTTATCAGAAGGGCGACGGCGGCCGCGCCCTCCGCCCTGCTCATCCAGAGGACGACGCCCCCGAGCAGCGCCGAGACGACCGTCATGACGGCGCGGCCGCCGAAGCGGTCGATCAGGCGGCCGACCCCGAGGCAGAAGAGCGCGCCGACGAGCGTCGCCCACAGGTTGATCTGCGCGAAGAGGACGCGCTCGATCTGGAGGTCTCTGAGCAGGGGCTCTGTAATCAGGCCGAGCCCCTGCGTCCTGCCGGGCAGCGTGCCGACCATGGCCAGCGCGGCCACGGCGACGTTCACCCACCCGTAGTAGAAAGGCAGGGAGAAGGGCCCGACCGTGGGGCGGCGCACCTCGGCCTGAAATGAGTTCAAGCGCCTTTTTCCCCCGCGGCCTCACGCGCACCCGCGCCCGCCACGCCCGCACGTTCGCCGCGTGCGCCGAGCCACCACGCGAGGCAGAGGCCGAAGCACAGGCAGAGCCCGGCCCAGCGTGTGAGCCCGGCCTTGAAGACGACCGTGGCGTTGAAAATGATGAAGATCAGGAACCCGTGCCACGCGGCCAGGAGCGCACGCGGGCGGCGCCGATAGGAGCCGAGCCCCGCACCCCACCAACAGCCGACGTCTAGCAACCAGCCCATCAGGAGCGCGTAGTTGACGTAGAGGCCACCACCCCATTCGAGGCCGAATACCCCTTTCGTCTGGCGTGCCGTGTCGAGATATGCCGCTTCATGACTCCAGCGGTGGTAGAAGTGAAACGCGCACGCCACGTGTGCGAGCATTGCGGCGAAGGCGACCGTCCAGAATAGCCTCGCCGCACGGTCCCACGCGCATCTTCCGCCGGAGAGGGTGAAGGCCGCCGTCCCCGCCGCATAGCCCGCGAAGGCGATCCAGATCGTCACTTTGGTCAGGAGTTCGCCGTCACCCATCCGCCTTCAACCCGGCCGTACGTCAACAGAAGCTGAGTTGCCCGCCCGGCGTGTCTGCGCGAGACGGAGCACCGCCCCGAGTCCCGCCCCCAGCCACAGCCCGTAAGAGGCACCCCAGAGCAGCATCCCGGC
>Ga0216309_1000085_pt1 | contig 15412 bp, 20 predicted proteins | sample Total_DNA_C_FD_161284 | JGI IMG/M metagenome (GOLD analysis project Ga0216309, IMG submission 161284) | Terrestrial sediment cell enrichment communities for BONCAT metagenomics from Utah, United States - Total_DNA_C | ecosystem: Environmental > Terrestrial > Deep subsurface > Rock core/Sediment ...
TGTACATATTACAGTTTTATTACTATACAAGTTATAGTAATGTGCTTGCTAAGAAATTCAAAAAAACAACGATTTTTCAAGAATCTCTGAGCGAGGTTTTCCAAGGGTATCTAAGGTTTTCCAAGGGTATCTAAGGTTTCTTTGTTACATTCCCCCCTAAACCCCTCACACCCGATCTGCAGTCGCTTCAGTTTTGCCCGCCGCCGTTGCCACGGTTTCGGAGCTGGTTGTTGAGGTACTGCCAGATGTCGCGAATTTCTGTCTGAATGATTCGCATTTGCTCCCGCCATTCGTTGTGCTGCTGAGAAATCAGCCTCAGCGCTTCTTGATGGCTCCCAATTGCTGAAACCATGCGATCTACTCGATCTACTAAACGATCGAGTAGTTCGGTGCTTGCCTGTTGCTGCACCGCAATATTGTCAACGCGCTCTGTCAGTCGGTCAATGGCTGCGGTGTTGGCGCTGGTTTGAACGGACAGCCGCCCGATAGCCTCAGTGTTCGCCTCCTGCTGCACCGCAATCCGGTCAACACGATCGGTCAGTCGGTCAATGGCAGCCGTATTTGCCTGCTGCTGTACGGCGGTGGCGGCAAGAATTGCTTCTATTCGGTCTAGCCGATCGGAACTGTTCATTTACTTCTGCGTAATAGAGGTCAAGAAATGGCTGTCGGTATGGTTTGGGCTTAAATTGTGACGTTTTTGTTGCTAGACATCTGCTAGGCAGTAACTAAATATCAACTAGCACCTTTACTTGCCTTACCGCGCTTAGCTTTCGCCGCTACTGGTTTTGCTGCTGCGGTTGGTTCTGCTGCTGCTGGTTCCGCTTCGGACTGGTCAGGAGCTGGAGGGTTCCGCCGCCAATAGTCGGCGATAGCCTCTCCCAGTAAAATTGCCGCCATTTGGCTTTTAGTCCTCAGTTCCCGGCCGGCTATCTTTTCGAGGGCCTCCCAAGTTTCGTCAGGAATAACAGCATTTAGTTTTCTACTCATTAATTCATATTCCATATTCTCCCTACCATCATCCTATGTTCTGTTATGTTCTGTTGCCGTGAGTTTTAATCTTACCATGTACAATCATGATGCGATGTGATATGATGGCAACATAGACGCAAAAGACCCAGTTAAGGACGTAAAACGGCTTGCCGTACCAGCCCGCGAGGTTGTTCTGAACTGAGCTTAAAAAACGTCTCAAACTCTTACCCCATAAGGGAAAACTGAACCATGACAACTTCATATAGACCCGCCACTTATGGCGAAATTCAGCCACATCGCGCCGTCGTGCGTCCTGTGTTGGCTGTTGACCCTGGCAATCGTTTTACAAAATGGATTGACTGTCAGACAGTGCGGTCAATCCCGTCTTACGTCAAGGAGTTATCCGACTGGGAAGAGGGCGGAAGCGACGGCCAGAGCTACGAAATCGGATTTGCTGGCCGCCGTTACTTGGTCGGTCGCTTAGCACAGTTGATGGGTGGCTCTCCGGCTTTCGAGTCTGGTAAGGCTGACTTGGCACACTTGCTGATTTTGCCCGCCCTCGCCAGCGACAGCCCCCAACGCATCGAACGGCTCGTCATTCCGACGCCAGATTCTCGCAATCTGGCGACGATCGCCAAACTCAAAGAACTCGAAACCACGATCGAATTTTCTGTAAACGGGCATGAATGCCTGTCAACGATTCGCTCGGTTGTGGCTGTTGATGAGTGCCGTGGCGCTTACGACTTGGCACTAGGGCGATCAATGTGGCGGTATCCTAACAATCCCAACGGTGTCCTAGATATTGGTGGTGGAACTGCGATCGCCCGACTGTTTGCACCCGGTGGTGCGTTGCTCCGAGACGCCGACATCGTGCTCCCCGGAACTTCGCACCTCGCGCAAAGACTAGCAGCGGCGATACTTCCGAAGGTCGGCTCGACTGCTGATGCTGGTTCACTGATGGACTCGATCGCATCTGGAGATTATCGGTACGGCAACACCGACATCGACTTCTCACGGGAATTTGTCGCAGTTCGGGACGCTTGGGTATCTGACATCAGGCAGAAGCTAAAAGCAAATTGGGCGAAGTATCTGCCATCGCTCGGCGAACTGGTGGTGATTGGCGGTTCTGCAAGCTTGTTGCAGCCGATGTGCGAAGCAAGTAAAGGACGCTTTAAGGTCGCACCCAAACCGCAGTTTTTCAATCTTTACGGTTTACAAAAGGAGCAAAACTAATGGCCCAAACCCGCGCCGTAATGCCAGCCCGGTACGTCCCGTTGGCTGACGAACTGTTGCAAACCACTGGGGTTGGCGACTACTCAACATTGATTGGAATTCTCTTGAGCCGATATGGCAAGCACCTTCTCAACACTTGGGAGATTGCTAATTGCCCGCAGGCAACCCCAGTTAATGAGCAGCCTCACGCCGACAACTCGACCGCACCTTTATCCGCACCCGAAACCTTTACCCCAATGGAGTTTTAGCAAATGGTACGCATTATCAACGGCGTTGTTTTTGAAGACGGCAAACCCGGAAAACGGGTTATCAATACTAACGGCGGCAACTATGTCGAAAAGATTGAGGGGGATTACATCGCTGGCACAGTCATCAATCATTCAGCACCAACGCCAACCCGCAAGGATTTGTCCAAGGATGGCGAGGCGATCGACGTTGAATCCAAGGAGGTTTAAGTGATGATTACCGACGAAGATTTAGTCCCTTTTGAATTTTCCGATTTTTTTGATGATGAACCTGACGCCGATGCTGTGCCTAGTTCGGACTGCATTGATCCTGATTACATCAAACGCCACATCGATCGCATCCCGCACTATGGCGATGATTCTCGGTATCGGCTGGCGTCGCATTTAGATATGTTCGAGAATCTGAATCCTGACGGCTCCCTCACTGCCGAACAGCGACAAGCGGTAGACAACTTTGCTCACGGCTGGCAAGCCCTACCAGACGGGGAAGACTGCTCTGGGTGCGAGATGGATTTTCCTGAGTGCCAATATGTAGCGGTCGGCTTGGACTTGGGAAGTGCGATCGAGCTCGGCGACAGTTGGCGGCGGGGCGAATGGTTGCCAGATGTCGGTCATCCTGCTGCAGATCGAGTAAGTAACAGACTGAACAAAATGCAAAACCGACGGGACGCTCTGGACAAGTAACCCGCCGGCCTCGTAAATCATCCCCTGGCTCGCGCTGGGGGAATCTTATCTAAGGAGCATTGTATGCAATTTCGAGTAGCCCAAACAAGCGGCGCGGCCCATGTAGCCCGCGAATTCGATTATCACTCTGGGCCCCTTACGCCCGAGCTGGTGAACGAAGCAGCCAGAAAAGCAAAAATTTTAGATCTGCAAAAACAACTTAGAACCGCGTATAACCGCCACGATGCCAAGATTCGCGCCAATAAGGTAGAAATTGAACGTCTGACCGCAGAAGCCATTGAGAGCGGGCTGACTGATGTAGCCCAGATTGATAAGTACGTTTCCAAAGCGATTGTAGCGGGGGCAAAATATGACCAGCACGTCGTCAATTTGACCCAAAAACTTCAGCACGAATTGGGGTTGGTCAAGGTGCAGGGTGCATCAACCCAAACACTCGAAAATATTAGCTTCAGACAGCAATTGCTACTGATTCGAGCCAATCATCAGGCAAAAGGTCAGATTCAGCATAACGGCTTTCAGCAGACCTTGAAAGAGATTCAAGCAAGCCCACAGAAAGCTGTAGCAATGCAGCAGAAACGGTCAGCTTTTAACAACTACATCAATGCCAAAGACTTCGACCCAATACCTGCTGTACCAGGCGGTTCCGCTGGGGGAAATAACTCTAGCATGAGCAATGGCAAAGGCTTTTTAGGTAGCCTTTTTGACTATTTCACTGGTCGCAACTAGCACACTGTAGCAGCGGGTCAAAACGGCCCGCTTTTTTATTATGTATCAAGACTTAGACACTTCAGAATTTGGCTCAGAATTAGATTATCTGAATTCAGAAATTACCCAACAGTTTGAACAGCAAAATCAAGTCCAGAAAACTGACGAAATTAGTGGTATTGAACGGTTCTGGAATCTAACGGGAAACTTAGGCGAATTCGGCGCTTATTTTAGTGCGGGGCTGACTGCATCGCTTATTATTCGGGCAATTCCGGCGCTAATTCCTGCTGCTGTAATTCTTGTTCCTGGAATTGGTATCGGGCTGGCAGTGTATACCTTCTGTGCTGATAGCCGTCTCGCGAAACGGAACTCATTTTTGATACTACTTGCCCTAGCCACTGCCTTGATTGCAGGTAATTGGGATGCGTGGCAAGCGTGGATAATTGCTAACAGCCAAATACTGATTTTTAGTTTTGCAATCATCGTAATTACTGTTGGATTTGTAGCAGCGCAAGTATGGGGCAAATTGAACAATGCTAGATAATATAAATCAGCCAATTGTTGCAGGACTTTTAGGGGTAGGCTTCGCTGGAATTGTTGGAGCTACTGCGCTCCCCTTCAATGACCGCATCGAATACAGAATCGGCAACAGAATAGAATCACAGCCAGCTTGGTTAGTCCCTGCAAAAGCAGAATTCAGAAGTATTGAGCGCGGTTATGGTGGCATTAAAATCTTGCTTGCTTTGCTGGCTACTGGCGGTATGGTGACAGCGATGCTAATTGCCCGTAAAGAGGGCAAATTAGAGCCGATGAGACAGCGAATTCAAGGCTACCAGCAGAAGGCTTATGAATACGACCATGCTGCTAAAAGCGCCTATCAGATGTCTACCACTGCTACCAGGTACAAGAAGCTGGCAGAAGCTGACGAGGTTGAGTTTGAAGGGCAACTTAAGCGGGCTTATATGGAGTCTTTGGGGATTGACCCGCAAGAACAGCAGGCACTGCTTATGGGAACCACAACACTAAATTCTGTAGCCAATCCCAGCGACAAAGTTGAATCGGCAACAGCAGCAGTGATTGAGCCAACCATCCAGCCAAATTCCAACCTTGAGATAGCTCGGAGAACAGCAGCTAAAGTCCTAAATTCTTTAGCAGGCATCAATACATCAATCTTCCTTGCTGGCCCTACTCGCACTGGCAAAACTCGCACTCTGCACAAGTGGCTGCGAGACACAAAGACGCGCTTTCCGCAGGCTGAAATCTACGTGATTGCCCAAAAATATGAAGATTTTCCCGGCGTTCCGAAACATCAAATTGCTATATTCGACCCACTATTTCCAGAAGAATCAATGAAGTTTCTGGATGAGGTCTACGAGAAGCTATTGGTCAGGAAATCGCAACCAGCAACCGAGGAAACCTACCGCAATCGCCCAATCAAATTAATCCTTGAAGATTGGTTCGCGACTCACCAGTGTCTAGTTCAAAAAAGGAATGCACAATTGTGGGAAGACAAGGCTTCCAAACTGGGGAGTCTAGCCACCGTCGGGGGTCAATACAATGTTGGCTATTTCATCTGCACTCAAACTTTTAACCTTGCATCAAGTGGAGTCGCTGACTCGAACATCCGTCTCAATTTAGCGCTCATAGCTCAAGGTTTGGTGAGAACTACGAGCAATGATGAGGAGCAAGGTTCTTACGGAGTTATTGAGCAGTTGCTGAACAATCAAAGAGTCATTGCCAGCAAGGAAGCACGGGACACACTGACAGCAGAATTGAAGCGATTGATTCCCGTTTCGATGGCTGAGCAAACGCCAATTATCCTTTCTACAATTGGCAATCCAGTATTAGGTCTGATGCCGAAAATTGAGGTAAAAACGTCATCGGTTAATGAGGTTTCCGACGCTCAGATAAGCACTTCTGACAATTCATCTGGGAAGGATAACACCCTGCCACAGCCTGATACCGGAAACCTCTTAAACCCTTACGGGAAGGGAGTGGAAGGCTCGGAAGGCTCGGAAGGCTCGGACACTTCGGAAGCCCTGGAGCAGAGCTTAAACGGCTTTTTAGCTGAAGTAATAGCCGAGAATCTTCCACCCGTATTTGCTGATGATTTCCCGCTCAACAACCACGAACGGCGGGTGCAGTTAGCCAAGCTGATAATTGCTAAGAATTTAGGCAAAATGAAAACGATTTTGCTGCTCTGGGGTGTGAAGGATGGAGGGAGAAATAATCAGCGCTACATAGACGCTCGAACGATGCTTGAACGACTAATGGGAGGAGATGAAAATGCAAACTAATACATATCGCGTAATTGAAGAAAATCCAAATTCTAAGCCTGCCCTCTCAATCACTCAAGTTATGTACGCCGATACACCTTATCTACAATTCGACATCACCAATTGGGGCGGAGGCGCAGTGCCTATTGAGAAAGGCGAAGAATTCTCTAGGAGCCTAGGAAATTCAATCAAATACGTTAAGGAGAACTGCGAGAAAGGAGGCAATTTGGGATGACCAGCACATACTTAATCTCAGTGAAACCGAGATGGGCTGATGCCTTCTTCCTTGACCGCGACCCGAAAACAATCGAACTCCGAAAAGGCAACTTCGGAGCATCCCTAAAACCGGGCGATAACATTGCAATTTACGCCACGATGCCAGTTGCTGAACTGCTAGGAATTGTCCGGGTTTTGAAGCGTGAGAGACTACCGCTCGATCGACTATGGCGGGCATCGGAGCAAGGGCAACTGGCAAGGGTGACGCGGCAACAGTTTGATACCTACTATGCGAGTCAGATTTCCGGTGTTGGTGTTTGGGTAGAAGCGGTCGAACTGTTACCTAAGCCGATCGCACTTTCCCAACTTCGGCAGAACTGGGGCCCTCGCTGGCAACCGCCCCAGCAACTTCAGCAATTAACCCCCGAACAGATTTCTGCACTGAACATTGATCGCTGAACATCGACAACATAAACGAGAGCAAGAATTATGGAAAATCAAGAATTTCATTTTGAGTTTGTAAGGGGCCAGCATCACTATCAAGCTGGAGGAAAAAAGGAAGACTTGCAAGCTCCCGCCGCTCGTGCCGGATGGGAAGCGGAGCGCTTTCAGCACGAGAAAAAAGTAAGTAAGTGCGAATTGAATTAGAAGGCAACCGAGCGCTACGTTGTTATGGATGATTTGACAGCGTGGCGCGACTTAATGGCTGATAACGCTACAGTGGTACTCATGGGGCAAAAGGTGAAACCAATTGCCAATTACCAATTACTAATACCCTTCATAAAAAAAGCCCTCGGCATCACGCTGGGGGCTCTTTGTTTTGGGCGATCGGGCGCTTCTAATCTTCTGTTGCTTCCAAAATTTCCCTAAGCTTGGACATAGTATTTTTGGGTAGCTTCGTGTCTTTTGGCAGGAGCGTCCTAAAGAAATTTACAAGCTCGCCTGCCTTGCCCGATAAGTCGATCGCAGAATCTGGATTCTGTTCGGCAGCGTCCAGTCGTTTTTGCAGTTCTGCGAGTTCGGTTTGGAGTTGCTGGCGATCGCGCGTAACTTCTTCTAATTGCTCTTGAGTTTGTTTCAGTTGCTGCCTGAGTGATTCATCGTCACCACCATCACTCAGGCGCTCAACTTTTCCAGGCGTTCCTCGAGCGCGGAGAACTTCTCTGCAAACAATGGTTCTGTCTGACGTTGGACAATTTCTGTAATACGCGCTTCTAACACGCTGTCTGACATATTTTGTCTTACGTCAAACGGCTGTCTGACTTCTTCGGTTGCGGGTAAGACAACAGAGCCATCATTTAGCGCCTCGATGCCGGCCCGCATAATGTCGATCAAAGTTTTAGAGCGATCGCACCCGTGTTTAGTATTCGCCGCCGGATAACGCTCTTTCCCTAGATTGTCGATCGCCTCCAACACTTCATCTGGACAGCGAAAAGTTAACGATGTTGACGCCATTGTCTTACCTCGGTCATATATGTATGACGCCATTGTATAACAGCCGGAGCCGTTTGTATGACGTATAAGCAAAATCTGTTATACGCTTGTTTGTCATACACCCCCCATATGTCTAACGAATTGGTCTTACAAACGCTGGACTTAAGTCTTACTTAGGGGCAACTATGTAAGACATAATGGTAAGACAAACCTAGACGCCACACACCGAACTTAGAAAAATGAATAACCTCGACCCACCCTGATAGAAACCGCGCTGCTGCGCTCCGCAAATCACTCATGCTAAGAGTGTAAGACGCATAACTTCACATAGTCTTACGCTTGTTAAAGAGTCTTACTTATGTCTGACTACTTTGTCTTACTAGATTTTGAAAAATATCATACAAAACGTATAACTTCACACAGTCTTACACTTGGCAAGAGATTTGTCTTATTTATGTCTAACAATTATGTCTTACTAGATTTAGAAAGATATCATACAAACTGTCATGGTGTAAGACATACACGTAAGACAAAGCACCAGGCTTACCAAGAAACTAATGCTGTCGATCGTCGCCGTTTGTATGACGTATAAAATTGGATATCCCAGCCTGCAACTTTAATCGCAACGAACTAGAAATTGCAGGGACGCGAGCGTACAGCGAGCGGCGGTTTCTGCTCTCCCAGGCGTGAAGAGAGCTCTCTGGGCGACGGATTCCGAGTAGTGAGCGGCGTGAGTCCAATATCACGCTGCAGTTCTGGCACGGTGGCTCAATCGCCCAGACCGGCGAACACATCCCGGCGCGAGTTCTGGAATCGGAAAATGAAGCGACAGATGCAGGCAAAACTTGGGAAACTAAAACTCATAGCCACTTAAACACCACAGCCCCGCCCAAAATGGACGGGGCGCATTTTTCCCCAAAAGCCATCGTAAACTGAGAAACCCCCGCTCCTAACGATGAGCGGGTTTTGTGTCGGTGCCAGCTTCCCACCGATTCACTCTCTAATCAAGGAGTGAAGGCAAGTGAAGTGTCGGTGTCCCGACCGTTGTAGAACTGCATAAAGAAAGCCCCTAAAGCCCCAAGTTTTGCATTGCTATTCGCACGAAAAATAACTTGATGACTCTTTGATATGAATATCAAAACCATCAAGCTAGTGGAGTTTTTTGCGAATTTATGAAGGAATGTTAAGAAGACCAGTACCAGGTGATGTAGCCAGTTTTGTCTATCTCTGCTTCAATGGAAAGAATTTTGCTGGTTCGCTGAGTTTTATGAGGAACGCCTTTTCTCCAATGGAGTTCCGAATCAAACAAGGTAATCAATTTCCTTTGACTTTTGAGATAAGTTTGCCACAGCTTTTTAAAATTGCGTTGATTTTTGTGCTTCCATAAAGCTAGAATCCAATACCCTTCCCACTCCATTTCTTTGAGGAGGTTTAGATAATTAGACTCTCTAGCTTCACCCGTGAATTGATCTGCCAAGAACTTTACCCATTTGCAGCGGTGGGCGCGTTGTTCTCTTTTGTCGGGCCATAAAGGTTCGGGTTCAAAGGGTTTTTTTGATAAGCTAGATTGAAACTTGTCTTTTAAAAACCGCAGAAATAAGTCTTGAGAATTTTGGAAGGGGTAATCAATCCCTTCAGTTTTCGCCCATTCTCGGATTAGTGGTTCTCCGGTAACTATCAGGTCATAAACGGCTTTTTCGGCATCCGTCTCTAATTGGAGGTTTTTAAGTGCAGTTTTAGGGAGCATTTGGCTAAGAAGCTGTTCCAAGTCTGCTAGGTTGGGCATTAGGTTCAAGATTTTTTGAGAAAGTAAGATAGCTTTGGCTTGCCAATAGAGCTGGACGCATCTCATCCAATAACGCTGCTGGTTATTCTCTGGAATCAAATCAAATGAAGCGACGGTTCTAATAGCCTGTGCTAGTCCTATAAATTGAGGAGTCTGGGGGGTGTCAGGTAAATCTATGTAAATAAAAGGAATTTGGTTGCGTTGGATTCCGAGAGCTGACTCTTCAGCAATTGCTCGCTCCATCTCTCTTGCCAGAATAGTTAGGAACGGAACTTCTTTAGGGTCACGGTTTTCATTGAGAATGTCCATAAAGATTTTGTGTTGTATTTAATTTAATCCGGTTATCTCCTCCCAGACTATCACTACTTAATTTTGGTAGGATGTCCCAGCATGGAGCCTTGAGAACTAAGTTCAAAGATAATAGTTAAACTACAGATTACCGAAATTTCAGAGGCGATGAGCCAACTGTCGAATTTGACAGAGCTTTACTTTTATGGCAATCGGATTACCAAAATTCCAGAAGCGATCTGCTAAATGTTAAATCTGACAAGTCTTCACCTGAGCGACAATCAGATTACCCAAATCCCAGAGCCGATGGGTCAACTATTAAATCTGACACAGCTTTACCTCAATAGCTGAAGCTGCGGCACAAGATGGGTAGCCGATCACTTGTTTGATTCTATGAGCTCCATTGTGGGCGATCGAGCTGTCGCTCAAGTCGCTCCCTCGCTACCCAGGTGCAATGGGAAAGTTGTGGCAATTGATGCCTGTGCTGCCACAACAGCAGGAGCAATGTGAGTAATCGGCACAGTCGAAGAGCGGGTAAAAATCAAGCCCTTTGACATCTAGGATTCTCCATTCATAAGGGTGCATTATTTTTATTTCTGCACGTAAAAGTCAGGTTTGTGATCACAAAAACATTGCTTGCTACTGAGAGAGAACAACTATAACCAGTCCCAACAGGTCAAGACACGAACAGCACAAAAAGGCAGTAATTTGGCAGGAAATTGCAGGCGTTTGCAGGATATTTTCAGGTAAATGCAGGTACAATGCAGCCCCTACAAATACCTGCAAATACCTGATTTTGTACTGCAAACACCTGATTTATACTGCAAATGCCTGACTTTAGGACACACAAAAATTAGCTAATTTTTTTGGTGGCGGCTTCTAGAGAAGCCGATCGCCTGGTTCATTCGGCAATCCGCTTGAACCGGGTAAATTCGGTTTCGCCAACAACCGCATAAACATCGGTTGCTGTAAGAAAAGCCAGCGTCGATCGCATCACTCAAATCTCCATCAATGGCGGAAGCGACGGCCGGTGACTGGGAGCCGATCGCCTCCTTGATACGCTTGGCGATCGTCACGGGTGATCGGCGGCGGCGCTAGTAATTCTTGGAAGTGCTGGCCCTCGATCGGCTCAAGGGCAGACAAGATTTGTGCGCGATCGGCGTGGCTCTCCGTGCAGACTTCCTTCAAAACTGCTGCGATTTCGTGGGCGGTTGTGCGAAAGGCTTCGGCAATAGCCACGCGAATGAACTCAAGACATTCGGCGTGGCAAGCAGGATCTAAACTCATGCACCGCCCTCCGACTGCTCAAGCTTCACCAAATCCTCTTTGTCCAGGTCGGTAATATATGACCCGTCGGGCTTCGTGCAGGTGATGCCGTTCCGGTCAATCTTATCGATAGTCAACTCGACTCCAGCCAAACTCTCAAACTTCGTTCCGACGTACTTAACCCACATTCCTTTGAGCCAGCCAGTTGCTACCAGGATTTTAAAGTTGAGGACTTCTTCCTCGGTCAATTTGGCTTTTACCGCTTCTTTTTGAGTTGGCGAGTTCTTGATTTTCTGCCAAGTTTCCCGTGCAGCAGCGCGGTCAAGGGTGGCAATGGCTTCTTTTATAGCTTCAAAGATTTCGTCACCAACTCCCATCTCTGGCTCAATTTCAGAAGATTCTGGTTCTGTTGGTGCTGTTTCCGGTTCCGGGGGAGCGATCGATTCCTGTGGCGACGAGTTGACACTTTCCAAAGAGTTGACACTAATAGTTGACGGCGTGTCAACCGCTTCTAACTCGCACTGGCTAAGGTTTTCAGTGCCAACAGTTGACAAGTTGACAACATCCTTAACCATCTGAGGATTTTCGCTGCTCAAATCTGGGATGTCGATCAGTTCTGCTGTCTGGGGGGGGGGAGTGTTTGAATCAAGAGTCTCAAATGTGTCAACTTTGTCAACTGTTGGACTTTTTGTGTCCTGTAACCCATATTCTGCATTGGTTTGACTCCCTTGACTGTTTGTCAATTTTTTGTCAACTGTTGTCAACTCTTTTAAAGAGCTATCTTCTAGAACATCCACAGAGTAAGGTTTGTGCTGTTTTTGGAGTTCTTCAGAATTTGTCAACTCCTTAGAGACAAGTGCAAGCTGAGAGCCTTTACCTTGCGTCTCGGCTAAGCCCATCATTTTTAATTCAAGAAACAACTGCCGCACCTTATTGGCATCAGTTTTGCGAAGATCTCTTATTGTTCGCCTTGCTTGGCTAGCTGTAAGAGTTTTTAAGTCTGCTACCTTATCCAGTAACTTCCGCAGCGTAGGAGCTAGCTCGCCATTTTCAACATCTCCATCGCCCTGCAGGATGGTGACTTGACCGAGATAAAAATCTGCTAACTTGCAACCAGATTTGACAATGGCAAGGGGAATTTCCTCTGGAACTTCAGCAGACCCGCTGGCTACTTCCCAAAGAATGTGCAAAAGTCCAATTAGTCGAACAGCTTGCCCCGGCATTTTTGCGATCGCAGCTTGCAGCCCTGGTCTAGTCTCAGCGCGTTTCTGTTCGTCTTTTTCATCGTGCCAATCGTCAAAATACGTTTGCCCAAGCTTTTCAAAATGAAGCTGTATGACGGGTAATGCGTCGATTTTTTCGTAGATGTCTGCTAGTAACTCATCTAGGTAATAGCTCGTGTCATCACGCGGTATTTTGAACGGACGCATCGGCATACTGTAGAAAAGGAAGCGGGCCCACTCACCTTGAGAGTCGGAGAAGTCCCCTAGTAACTCGCGAAGTTTATCTGGTTGAATGCCGCCGGTGATGGACAGAGAGTCGCGGGCTAGACTCACACGCGAACCATCACCCGCCCGGTTCTTTTTAACTCCCCCTCCATTCCAGCCTGAAAGATAACTTTCTTTATCCGCACCTTTGCCACCTTTGTAAGCGCCATGTGATGCGAACAAACCGCTAAGCTCGTCTTTGATTAAAGTTAAGCCGTTGTCAGGCTGTTGACATTTAACTTTGTCTACAGATTCAACAGTGGCGTTGTCAAGGTAGAACTCGCGAACTGGTTTTGGTTTTTGTGGAAACTCACCGCCACCGTTACCTTTGCTATTTGTTGTTTCCTTGACTGCTTGCAGTTCGGCTTCATACCGTTGTAATGCTTGCTCGTGAAGAGCGTCTTCAGCGCTCTGGAGTTTAACCAATGGTTGTTTGACAATATCTAATGTGGGAGTTTTGCGCCCCCCTGTTACTGCTACAACGCCAGTGTAAAGCAACAATGGTTGGACAAAATTAATGCACTTTTTGGCAACGACGCGGGAATTGGGATTAATTAGTCCCGCAGCGATCGGCAGCAAGTGAGTCAACACAGCTTCAGGATCTATTGCCATCCAGGTCGCAACTTTCTTGATAGGTTCAGCCAGATGCGGGTGCAAGTAATTTTCCAGTGTCAGGCGGCGGTTGCCAATCGTCAATAGATTTTCTACGTCTCTTTTCCGATCGGCTCGCTGATCCGCGCGTTCAATTTCCTCCGAAATTTCCTTGTAAAGACGCCAAATCGGTTGAGTATTGCCACCTTTGGCCAAGCCAAATATTGCTGCTGTAAGAGACGATCCTGCTGTACCTGCTTTGATGAGTTTGGTAAGTTCTTCTCTCAGTTCCTCCGTATTAGGGAGTGCAAAGCGAGGGTGTGTGACTACGTTGTTTGAACTGCTGATCGCCCGCCCGCCCATTTTTTCCGCGTGGTTTTTCCAGTACCAACCTCGGATGCAGTTTTCTACCCCTTCTGGTTTGCAGGCTGGTGTAGGGTTGTCGCCTTCTGCGGACTTCCACACCGTCTCTATTTCGCGCTTTGGTAGTGGTGGGTTACATCGGGCCGCAAAGTCCTCCAACAATTGCCGAGGGTCGCCGTTGAATTGTTGACCGATCGTCCGCAGGTAATTTGCAGTCCCGATTACATCCCGCGCTAATTTCGCCCCTGCTTCGTTTCTTCCCCCTTCACTAATGCCATTGAGTAAATTGCGTGAACTCTTAGCTAGACATTCCTCTAGTGGGACGCTAGCAGGCACAGGTATAGTAATGTCCTCACAGCGACTAACCGTAGATGGCGGGTGTAGTTTCGGTTGGAAAAGTAACGGTTCCGTTTTTTCCGGTGTCGGGACGATCGCCCTCAAATCGGCGTATGTGTAGCGCTTACCGGAGTTACGGACAATCACGGATTGATTGCCGCTTGAGTGCCATGCCCCAGCTAAACGCATCACTCGGCTGGGATTTTTCAACGAACGATCGGCATCAGCAAATTCGAGCAAGTCTGTTTGGAGCGATCGCCAATTTTCAACTACAACGGACTCGTCAAATACCCAGTATGAATGTATGGACTTTCCCCCAGTATCAACTTGCAGTGTGGGTTCTGGCAGTCCTAAATCTTTCCACAAATCAAGTTGAAGGGATTTGTCTAAGCTGTCGTGCTCGTAGAAGATGGCCCGTGCTTGGGTGACATCTTTGTCTTTGTGTCCCCCACCGTTAACCACGAGGTAAATGCCCCGCCCGGAGGCTTGAAAGGTGGTAGCGTGTTTAATCAAATGGTCAAGCTTGGTCGCGAATGCTTTCCGACCCGCATCTTTCGTTTTTCTGGGGTCTGAGTCAGGGTAGAATGCCCGCAGGTACACAGTGTCGCCCGCTTTGTAACCCAGTGTGGCTAATTGTTGTCGGACTTGTTCGCGGTCGATCGGCTGAGGGGATGATTGCGAGTAAACCATTACGCCGCACCCCCGATCGCCGTTTCAAAACCAACAGCAGAAAATCCCCGGTTAAGTGTCGTATGAAGCGGGGATTGTGATAAAATTGGGTTGTAGCCCTTGTTTGAAGACTTTTTGAAGCTATGAAAGCTATGGGTAGTGCTAAAACTCAGAATTTGCTCGATCGAACCGCTACAGCTAGCGGTGATGGTATTGGTAGCACCAAAAACAGCCCAAAAATAGCGCTTTATTCTTTGCTTAATGTGTGACATGATAGGAAAAAGCGGCAATCTTAACGATGCCGATTCATGAATGGTGAGCTAACTTTTGTCGAGCAATCTTCCCGGATCCCTGCGACAAAAGTATGGTCTATTTAAGATAACAAAAGAGCGCTGGAAGCCTTAAGCTACCAGCGTTTTTTCATTTGGCGCATCGAGTTTTTGGCTCTGAGCGTGAAAGTATTTGAGATAGGTTGTTAGAGCTTCGCGAACGAATTCCGACCTATTTACTCGATGTTCATAACAAATCTTGTCTAGGTCGGCCAGCAACTCTCTATTAATGCTGCAAGTCATTTTTGATGGAGTTGAGTGTGACATATGAACTCACAAAAGAGCATTGTTTCCTCCCATCTTACAATACAAAACTCTATTGCGATCGATATTCAGTAAGATTTTTCTCAATTCTGTGACTAGACAGGTAGCTAGCTAGATTGTTTACAAACTCTGTTGACACTGTAAGGTGAAGCTTGCAGCCAGAAAGCATCTAGGAGATTTATCGTCTAGATGAATTTACCAAGCTTACTCTCGCTCTTGGCTGTTACTACCCGGAGTAGTAAAACTGATTTATCACTGTACATATTACAGT
>Ga0216309_1000086_pt1 | contig 15393 bp, 9 predicted proteins | sample Total_DNA_C_FD_161284 | JGI IMG/M metagenome (GOLD analysis project Ga0216309, IMG submission 161284) | Terrestrial sediment cell enrichment communities for BONCAT metagenomics from Utah, United States - Total_DNA_C | ecosystem: Environmental > Terrestrial > Deep subsurface > Rock core/Sediment ...
CCTTTACGCGTATACGTGTGGCCGGCACTTTACGGACGGCGGAAACGGCTTCTTATTCGGAGGTTTCAAGGTCATGTCCATCATGCGCAAAACGTTCTCAGTCCTCGCTTCGGTCTTCATCCTGGCCGGTTCGGCCGCTGCGCAGGCAGCCCCGGCCGCACAGGGGCGCGCCGAGTCGGGCGCGGTCGTCACGGCGGCCGCTTCCGCCGCGGGCGTCCGCTTCGTCGCACCCGGCGCGACCAGGCGCGTCCGCCTTGAGGTCTACGCCGCCGCGGGCGGCCGCCTCTTCGACTCCGGGTTCCAGGCCGGGGGCGTCATCGACTGGAACGGCCAGGGGCTCGCGGACGGCTCTTACCTCTGCGTCCTGACGGCCGAGGACCTGGAGGGCTCGCAGAGCCGCCGGCTCAGCTCCGTCACGATCCAGGGCGGCCGCGTCGCGGTCGGCACGGGTGACGAGGCTCAACTGAGGGCCGAGTTCGGGCGGGCTCTGGCGGCGGCGGGCATCGCGCAGGAGGGGACCGCGGCGGCGGCGCGCGTCGACGGCGACGGGCAGGCGTTGACGCTGACGGCGCACGACGGCCGCGACGGGCAGGTGACTTCAACCTCCGGCGCACTGACCTTCCGCACCGGCGACACCCTCTCCGGCAAGGACGCCGAGCAGATGCGCGTCACGCCCGAGGGGCGCGTCGGCATCGGCACCACCGACCCCCAGGACACTCTCGACGTGGCGGGCACGATCCGCGCCCGCGGCGGCATCCGCTTCGACGACGGGACCGTGCTCACCTCCGCCCGCGGCGCGAACGTCTCGGGCGGCCTGTCCGTGACGAACGGTACCCCCTCCGACACCCCCACGGCGAACGCAGCCGGGACGGGCACGCAGAACCGTCTGGCCAGGTGGCTCGACGGGTCGGGCACGCTGGGCGACTCGCTTTTGACGGAGCTCACCGGCAAAGTCGGCGTCGGCACCGCGGCGCCCGCCTACCCCTTCCACATCGAGAGCGCGGGCGCCGGGACGGCGACGGACGCGGGGTCGGGCACGCTCTTCGTCAACAACACCGCGAATAATAGTTACGGCCACGCCGCCGTCTTCAAGAACAGCAACGCGGCCAACTTCGACATCGTCGCGCGCTTCGAGAGCAGCTACGCCACGGGCACCGTCCCCGCCTTCGGCGCCTTCAAGTTCTACCGCAAGGTCGGGACGGCCGGTAACGGCAACGGCTTCCACTTCAGCCTCAACAACGCTTCGGGGCAGGAGCGCGAGTACGGCGGCTACGCCGCGGTCATCGAGGGCAACACGGCGGGCGCGGAGAACGGCGCGCTCACCTTCCTCGTCACCTCGAACGGGACGAACCGCCAGGAGAAGATGCGCCTGACCTCGGCCGGCAACCTCGGCATCGGGACCAACAACCCGCAGGCCAGGCTGCACGTCGCCGGCTCCGTCAGGCTGACGGGCGCCGGCGCGGGCATCACCTTCGCCGACGGTTCGGTCATGACGTCGGCGGCGGCCGGCGGCGGCACCCCCTCGGGGACTAACCTCGTCGCGTCCATCAACGACCCGGCCACCGTGGGCGTCATCAACGATAACCGCGTCTCGGCCAACATGGCGCGCCTGAACGCCTCTAACGTCTGGGCCAGCCCCAACCTCTTCTCGGCCGGGCTCTCGACGAACGGCTCGCGCATCACCGAGGTCGGCAACCCCGTCAACGCGGGCGACGCGACGAACAAAGCCTACACGGACGCCAACTTCGTCAAGTTCGTCCCCGGCGCCGAGCAGCTCTCGGTGGGCGACGCCAACGGCACGGCGCCGATGATTAACCTGCGCGGCGGCTCGACCTGCTGCTCGGGTCCGGGCGGCCACACGCCGGCCTGGTTCAAGGTCTTCCAGAACGGCAGCTTCGTCGCCACCGGTAACCTCGGCATCGGCGTCTCGCCCATGCAGGGCAAGGGCTACCGCACGTCGTGGGACTCGTACAAGGGCGCCTTCCGCTCCGGCTACGCCGATAACGAGTGGGACGACGCGACGGTCGGCTTCTTCTCTTGGGCGGGCGGCTCGAACTCGACGGCCGAAGGGCTCTACGCCCTCGCCTTCGGCGACACGAACTACGCGCGCTCGACCTCCTCCATCGCCTTCGGCAGCGGCAACGAGGTGAAGGGCGCGGCCGGGTTCTCGGCCGGCGCGGGCAACCGCGTCTGCGACACCTACGGCGTCGCCTTCGGCAACAAGGCGCAGTCGGGCGGGCCGCTCATCAACGGCAAGTGTGACCCCGACACCTTCAACATCCGGGGACTGGCGGCCGTCGCCCTCGGCTACAACGTGACGGCCGACCAGGACCACACGACGGCGATGGGCAAGTTCGCCACCAACAACGGCTTCCATGGCACGTTCATCTGGTCGGACGGCTCGGCGCAGGCCTCGGCCGATACGTTCCGCAACACTGCGAACAACGAGTTCGCGGCGCGCGCCACGGGCGGCTTCCGCTTCCGCACGAACCTCGGCGGCACGACGGGCTGCAACCTGCCCGCCGGCTCGGGCGTCTTCAACTGCACTTCGAGCCGCGCGACGAAGGAGAACTTCATGGGCGTCGACGGCAACGACGTGCTCGCCCGCTTGCGCAAGGTGCCGGTCTCGACCTGGAACTACATCTCGGAGGGCGCGAGCACGCGCCACCTCGGGCCGATGGCCGAAGACTTCTACTCGGCCTTCGCGCTCGGCACCAGCGACAAGGCCATCGGCGTCCAGGATGCGGTCGGCGTCAGCCTCGCCGCGGTCAAGGCGCTCGACGCGCGCACGCTCGAACTCCAGCAGAAGACCGAAGAGGTCGAGCAGCTGCGCTCCCGGGTCAACACGCTCGAACAGCGGCTCGCCGCGCTCGAACAGCTCATCCAGTCGAACTCGAAGCCGGCCGGCGAGCAGAAGTAACTCCCCCGCGCCGCCGGACGAAAGCCCCGCCCCCTTTAAAAGGGAGCGGGGCTTTCGCTTTCGTCGCCGTCCACCCGGGGGGCGCTTCAGTAGTTCGTCAGAATCCGCTCGGGCGCGAAGCCCATCTCGTGGAGCCGGTCGCGCGTCTGCTCGATCATCTCGCGCGAGCCGCACACCAGGGCCACGGGGTCGGAGAGCGAGGGCAGCACGTTGTCTAAGAGCGACTGGACGTAGCCGGTCTGCCCCGACCACTCGTAGCCGTCGGGCCTCGAGATGACCTGGCGCAGCTCGACGCCCACCGACTTCCAGCCCTCCACCTCGTCGCGGTAGCAGAAGTCTTCGGGCGTGCGCGCGCCGTAGAGGACGACGATCTGCCCGAAGCGTTCGGCGCGCGGCAGCACCGAGCGGAGCGCCGAGCGCAGGGGCGCCACGCCCGTCCCCATCGCCACGAAGACCAGGTCGCGCCCCTCCTGTGCCGTGAGGTCGAAGCCGTGCCCGGCGATCTCGGCCAGGCGGACGCTGTCGCCCGGCTTCATCCCGTAGAGCGCCTTGCTTGCCGGGTCGTTCGACAGCTTGACGAGGAACTCCAGCTCGTCGTCCTCGGGCGCGCTGGCGATGGCGAAGTAGGCGCGCCCGGCCTCGCCCACGTCCAGGAGCGCCACCTGCCCCGGCGTGAACGGCATCTCGTGACAGTCCGACGCACCCTCGGGCAGCACGTCGAACGCACGTATGTCGCGCGCCTCCTCGTGGACGCGCCTGATGACGAGGGTGCGACTCCCCTTCTCTTCCATAAGACCTGCTGACCCATCTCTCTCTCAGGATTTATTCGACGCCGCCGAGTGTAGCACGGCGCCCCGGGCGGGGGACAAAAGCAGACGGCAGCAGGCAGTAGGCAGTAGGCAGTAGGCAGTTGAAGACCCGGGAGCGGTGTTTTGAGATTAACCCTTCAACGCTCGTCACGCGGAGCGACTGCCTGCTGCCTACTGCCTACTGCCTGCTGCCCACTCCCCCTTCTGGCGCGGCGCGCGGGGGCTGTGCTAAAACAGTCGCCGTCGCCATCATCCTAAAATTTTCGACCCCATGAAGCGCTCTCCGCTGCTCGTCATCTTCGTCACGGTCTTCATCGACCTGGTGGGCTTCGGCATCGTCATCCCCGTGCTGCCGTTCTACGTCGAGGGGACGCAGTTCGACGCCAGCCCGCGCGTCGTCGGGCTGCTCTTCGCCTCCTACTCGATCATGCAGCTCATCTTCACCCCCATCCTCGGCCGTCTGTCGGACCGGTATGGGCGCCGCCCCGTCCTCTTCTTCTCGCTGCTGGGGACGAGCCTCGGCTTCTTCATTCTCGGTTTCGCCCACACCCTCTGGATGCTCTTCCTGGGGCGCATCATCGACGGCATCACGGGCGGCAACATCTCGACGGCGCAGGCCTACATCGCCGACGTGACGACCGAGGAGAACCGCGCGCGCGGGATGGGGCTCATCGGCGCTGCCTTCGGGCTCGGCTTCATCTTCGGGCCGGCCATCGGCGGGATTCTCTCGCGCTGGGGCGCGCATGTCCCCTTCCTCTTCGCCGGCGCGCTCGCTCTCGCCAACGCCGTCCTGCTCTACTTCGTGCTGCCTGAGACGGCGGGGCCCGGTCACGCCGCGCGGGGCCGGGCCGCGGCGGGCGGCCGTTGGTCGCAGCTTGCGCGCGCTCTCGGGCAGACGCGGCTCGCCTTCATCCTCGCCATCTACTTCCTCTTCGTCACGGCCTTCTCGATCATGACCTCGTCGTTCGGGCTCTTCACGCTCTACCGCTTCGGCTTCGACGCGCACGACACGGGCTGGGTCTTCGCCTTCGTCGGTGTGGTCGGCGCCCTCATCCAGGGGGGCTTGATCGGGCGGCTGGTGAAGGCGTTCGGCGAGCCGCCGCTGGTCATCGCCGGGGCGCTCCTCTTCGCCCTGAGCCTGGCGCTGATCCCCCTGACGGGGCCGGGGACGGGCTGGCCGGCGCTGCTCGCGCTGGGCGCGCTCTTCGCGCTGGGGAACGGGCTGGCGACGCCCTCGCTCACCTCGCTCGCCTCGAAGAGCGCGGGCGCGGGCGAGCAGGGCGGCGTGCTGGGCGTGACGCAGTCGGTGGCGAGCCTGGCGCGCGCCGTCGGGCCGCTCGTCTCGGCCGCGCTCATCTACAGCGCCGTGGCCTACGTCGGCCGCGACGGCAGGCCGCACCACATGAGCGACCGCTCGGTCGAGCTCACCTTCTGGGCCGCGGCCGCCGTCATGTTCATCGCCTTCCTTCTGGCCGCCTACTTCGCGCGCGCGCACGCCTCCGAGTACCGCGACGCCGCCGCAACCGCCTGAGACGCCGGGCCGGCGGTCTTTACCAGATCGAGGGGAGCGACGCCTCGTCGACTTCGAGCGCGTCGCCGTCGGGCAGGATGTGGATGAGTCGCGCGCCGCGTGCGCGCAAGGGGGACGAGAGCAGGCCGATGCGGTGGCAGTTGGCGCGCGGCTGTTTGTGCGTGGTCAGCGGGCGCGACTCGGAGCACATCAGCGCGACGCGCGCGTCCCCAGCCAGCTCCATGATGCGCTCCAGCCCGCGCTCCAGCACCTCGGTCGGCGCCACGACCTTCCCGCCGCACTCCGGAAGCCACTCGTAGCCGATGCCGCCCTCCTTCAGGTTCGCCGCCAGCACCTGCCCGTTGAACTGCGGCCAGCGCGAGCGCGCCGCGCTGCGCACGTCGCAGACCACCTCGATCTCGTAGCGCACGAGCAGCGCCAGGAAGTCGGCCCAGGCGTGGCGGCCGTGGCCGATAGTGTAGATGTTGACAGGGGTCGTGCTCATGGTCTCGTGTCTTCGCGTGCTGGCCGGGGCGTGTGCCGGGATGCGACTGCGGGCGTGCGGCCTCACACGCGTCTGCGTGCGAGCGCCGTGCGCGCGAGGGAGACGACCGCCGCCACGCGCGCGGCCTCACCCGTGAAGCTTTCAGCCAACTGCACGGCACGCTCCCAGTCCTCGGCGCCGAGCGCGGCCATGATATCCGCCAGGTCAAACTCCTGTACGTTGAAGTCCGTCATCCAGCCCCCGTGGCTCGTCCTGAACTGTACGGACAGCCTCCCGTCCTCGCCCGTAAAGCCCTGGGCGGCGTTGGCCGCGCGCGCGGCCTCGTACATGAACTCCCACGCCCGCGCGCGGTCTATCTTCTCGTAGCGTGTGGCGACGGCGACGAGCGTGCGTGCGCGGTCGGGGTCCGTATTGTCGATACGGCGCGCGGCGGCGCCGGCCTCTTCGAGCAGCGAGACGGCGCGCGCGCGGTCGGAGGCCGCGACGAGTTCGGCGGCCCGCTCGTAGGCCCATGCGCGCTGGACGTTCGTCAGCTCGCCTTTGGCCGCGCGGGCGACCGCGGCCTCCGCCTCCTTCCGTTCGAGCGCGGCGCGGACGGCGGCGAAGTCCGCGAACGGGCGGACGCGGCGCGCCATCTCCAGGTCCACGATCTTGGCGAGCAGCTCCTGCGCGCGCGGGTCGCCCTTCCAGGAGGCGTTGACGGCCGCCGCGGCGTAGATTTCGTCGCGCTCGGCCACGCCGGAGGCGCGCGCGGCGCGGTCGTGCGCCGCCTGCACCTCGTCCCGCGCGGACGCGCCCTCGGGCCGCGTCCCCCGCGCGAACTCCCCTTCGGCATCCGCGGCGCGCAGGGACGCGGGCACGTCCGCCTGGAGCGCGGCGGCGCGCGCGTTGAGCGCCGCGGTCAGGTCGGGCGCGTGGCGCTCGAAGTGCGGGAGCAGCCGCCGTATGACGAGGTAGGCGCCGGCGCGGCCGGCGGAGGTGCGTTCGTACTCTTCGGTCGTCTGCGGGCGGAGCAGAATCCGCGCGGCCGTGCGTAGGAAGGAGGCGCGCAGCCCGGACGCGAGGTCGGGCGCGGCCACGCCGCCTCTCAATATGCTCAGTCCCGTGGCGCCGCCGCGGTAGGCCGTGAAGAAGGCGAAGGGCGTATAGGCGTAGGAGGAGAGGAGCGAGACGGTGTTGGCGTCCGACGCCGGGTCGGCTTCGGCGCGCGCGAGCAGCGCGGCGTAGCGGCGGTCGGCCGCCGCGGCATCCTTCTCCCTGAGCGCGGAGAGGAAGGCGAGCGACTGCATGCGGGCGTGCGCGAGTGCGGGCTCCGCGAACTGTACGGCGCGCTCGACGTCGCCCTCCTCGAGCAGTTGCTGCGCGAGCCCGAGCCGCTGCCCCGTATCCGACGAGTGTTCGGAGCCTGACGGCGCGGACTTCGTGGCCGCCGACGCCTCCTCCGCCTCCTGCCGCGTCGCCTTATTGAGTTGCGACAACAGCTCTTCGCCGAGAGTGCGGTCGCGCCGCGCCGCGAGCCGCAGGACCTCTGAGCGCAGGTCGGGCGGCGTGGAGGTCATGAGGGGGCCGCCGCGCGCCCTCTGCGCCCGCATCTCCTCTTCGAGCCTGCGGGCGGACTCGCGGTCGGCGGCATCGGCCGCGTCCCACGCGCGGCGGAAGAGCTGGCGCGCGAGTTCCGCGTCGGTCTCCCAGAGGGCGTCGGCCGCGCGCGCCTGCGCACGGGCGCGCAAGGTCTCGTCGCGGAAGCCGGCCGCCTCGCTGGCCAGGGAGGTGAGCAGCGCGACGGCCTGCGCTCGTCGCTGTGCGACGAGCGGGTCGGCCTCTTTGCGGGGCGCACGCGGCGCGGCGCCCTTACCCGCGCGCGGGGTCGGCGCGGGCGCCGGCGCGGATGTCTGCGCCGGAGTTTGCGCGGCGAGTGCGAGCAGGAAAAGGGTCGTGAACAAGGTCCTGGTATGAGGCATTTTTTCCCCCGGTCCCGCTGAGCTACGGCGCAGCGCTCGGGCCCGCCGAAGTGAGACCATCATTTTAACGCCCGGGTCCTTGATTCGTACTTTTAAATTTTCCGGCCGGGGTCGGTCAGAAGAAGCGTCGCCACGGGCGCGTGAACAGGTCGTGCGTAAGGATGACGAGCAGCCCGGAGAGGGACGGCGGGACTCCGTCGACGATTATCGGCAGACACGCCGGCGCCGGCCCAACTCCGCTTCACTTCGGCAGCGTTGCCAGCGGGCCGTCCGGCCGGACGAGCCCCTTGAGCGCGACGTAAGGGACGACGACCGTGGTCTCGCCCGAGCCCGGAGGGCCGAACTCCGTGGAGTCGAAGACGATGATGAGCCCGGCTTCGCCGACGAGCCACTTCCGCTCGTCCCCCAACACATTCTCGACCGAGCCCGCGATGCGTTCGGCGTCGGGGAAGCTCTCGCCCTTGAACTGCTTCCGCAGCTCACTGTTGCAGACATCGGAGATGACCTTCAGGTAGTCGGTCGAGGGTTTGAAGAGGTCTGTGAGCTTGAGCACGCGCCCCCGCGCGAGGTCGTAATTGAAGCTCCGCGAGACGGCGTTACGCTGCCCCGCGCCGAAGTAGTAGAAGTACTGGCTGAAGTTGACGCTCACCAAACGGTCGTCGGCCCGCGCCACGTAGTAGCTCAGGTCTAGCTCGCCGCCGGTCTCGCGGTCCGCCGTGAACATCTTTTTGTAGTCGGCCACCTCCTTCGCGATGAGCGAGGCGACCTCACGGTTGAAGCCGGCGGCGCCTGCCGCCGCACCCTGTAGCTGCGGGTACTCGGCCGAGATTTCGTAGCCGCCCCACTTGCCGCGCCGGTTCGACTCCTTCAGCGACTTCGAGACGAGCCGCGTGTCGTCGGCGAACGAGACCGGGTAGACGGAGAGTGTGAAGGGGAGCTGTCGCGTCCCGTCGGGCCGCGACCACCTGCCCTGTAAGGAGTCCGTGCAGTCCTCACACTGCGGTCCGTGCCACGTGCCCTTGAGGAGGCCGGTCTGCGCGCCCGCGGCGTCGAACTCCTGGAGGGTGAAGTTACCCGCGGCGTCGATGGTCCCGCGCAGGGCGAGGTCTTTGCCGATGCTCTCGTAGAAGTAGGCGCCCGAGAGCTTGTCGCCCTCGCGCCGCAGCCGCATCTGAATCCTGATCTTGCCGGCCTCGCCCAGCGTGCCGCGGAAGACCGTCACGCCCCCGCGCACGCCCGCCGACTGCGCGCCGCCCTGCACGGCCGCCGCTGACGCCGCACACGCGGCCACACACGCCGCGGCGGCGAACGCGCGCCACGTCCGTCCGAGACTCTTCTTCATCCGGTCGACACCTCCGGGTTGAAAATTTTTAAGCGGAACTATCGGGTCGGGCCGCGCGGCGCACAAGCTCGGCGCGCAGCTCTTCGGCGGTCAGCTCGACGAGGCGGCCGCCCGTGAACAGCTCTTCACGCGTCACGTCGAGGAGGGCAAAGGGCGGGGGCGTGAAGGCATCCATCTCCTCGTCGGCGTCGAAGTCGGTCTCGGCCAGGACGAGCCCGCGCAGGGGGCCGAGGAAGACGTCGACCGAGTAGAGGCGGCCTTCGTGCTCGAAGGGGTAACGGTTCTTGCGCAGCTCGTTCCCCTCGAAGACCGAGAGCACCTCGTACTCGTACTCGGTCAGGTAGATGCTCGTAATCAGCGTGCGCGAGAAGTCGGGCGGCGAGGGGCAGTGCTTCTGCGTGAGCTTGAGCGTCCACTCGTTGGTCGGCACCCAGCGGTGCTTGCGCAGGCGCAGGCGCGTGCCCGTCACGTAGTTGTCCGTGATCTGCGCGTGCGGCGCCGCGGCTTCGAGCCCCGGCGGGAGCCCTTCGAGCAGGTAGCGCCGCTCGCGCTCGACCCGCGTGTACTTGGGCGCGTGGTCGGCCCTGACCCGCCCCGTTCCGATGCCCTTCATGCGAAGGCCGGCTCCTCCTCCGGCTCGCGCAGGAACTCGTCCGGCTCGACGATGTGGCCGGCGATGGCCGAGGCGGCGACGACGTAAGGGCTGGCGAGGTAGACCTGACCCGGCCCGCTCCGCCCGGGGAAGTTGCGGTTCTGCGCGCTGACCGTGACCTGCTCGGCCGACTTCGACGCGCCGGGCCCGGCGTTGATGCACGCGCCGCAGGAGGGGTCGATCATCTCGGCCCCCGCGCGCTCGAAGAGCTCGATGTAGCCGCGCGAGCGCGCATATTCCTTGATCTTCTGCGAGCCGAACTGGAGGTAGAGGTGGACGCCGGGCGCGACGCGCCGGCCCTGCTCGACCGCGCGCTTCAGCACGGCCGCGTACATGTCCATGTCGGCCATCTTGCCGCCGGTGCAGGAGCCGCCGTAGGCGATGTCGATCTTGACGGGCGCCTGCAGCTCAGCGACGGGCAGGCCGTTGCGCGGGTCGCCGGGCGTCGCCACCATCGGGCGCACCTCCGAGAGGTCTATCTCGAAGCTGGCGGCGTACTCGGCGTCGGGGTCGCTGCGGAGGAAGCCGAGGCGTATCTCCTCCTCGTTGAGGCCGCGCGCGCGCACCAGGTATTCGAGTGTAACCTCGTCGGGCTCGATGATGCCGGTGAAGCCGCCGGCCTCGACCGCCATGTTGGTGAGCGTCGCGCGCTCGTCGATGGACCAGTCTTTCAGCCCCTCGCCCGCGAACTCGAGCACCTGCCCTATCCCGCGACCCTGCTTCATGTAGTCGGTGGCGAGGATGACGAGCATCACGTCCTTGGCCGAGACGTCGGCGCGCTTCTCGCCTTTAAGGACGAAACGGACGACCTCGGGCACGCGGACGCGGATGTCCTTCGTGTACCAGGCGTTGGCCATGTCGGTCGAGCCGACGCCGAAGGCAAAGCAGCCGAGCACGCCCGCCATGCAGGTGTGCGAGTCGGTGCCGATGACGAGCTGTCCGGGCAGCGCGATGTCCTCGACGACGGCGTTGTGGCAGATGGCCTCGGAGCCGCGCTCCTCCGTCCCGCCGTAGAGGCGTATGCCCTGCTGCGTGGTGAAGTCCTCCTGCGTCGTGGCGAGCCCGTTGGCGCGGTCGAGGAGCCCCAGACGCTTCTTCTCCTCCGGCATCACGCGCCCGAGGAAGGTCAGGTGGTCGCGGAAGGCATAGACGGACTCGGGCTCGGTGACGCGCGCGCCCTGCCCGAGCGCCTGCTTGAAGAGGCTCTCGGCCATCGGCGTCACGTACTCGTGCGAGAAGCGCACGTCCGCGACGGCGAAGAGCGCGTCGCCGGGGCGGACCGCCTCGACGCCGATCTCGCCGGCGCGCACGAAGGCGTGGCGCGCGATGATCTTCTCGACGATGTTCATGGGCCGGCGCGGGGTCTCGACGGCGGGCGGCGTCACGCGGCCGGCGAGCCGCGCCTTGTTGTAGTTGAAGAGCCCGCCGTACTCGACGATCTGCCGCGAGATGGGGTCGAGCCCGCGCGTGAACTCTTCGAGCGGTATCTCCTCGCCCGCCTTGATCCTCTCGATGAGCCCGAAGTCGGTCGAGGTTAGCAGCCCGATGTTCTGGCAGTTCTGCCCGTAAATCTTCTCGATGGTCCGGGCGATGACGAGCTGGAGCCCGGCGGCCTTCTCCGCGAACGGCGCCGTCTCGCGCGAACTGCCGCAGCCCTTCGAGAGCCCCGAGACGACGACCGCGAACCCGCCCCGTTTGACCTCGTCCTTTTTGACCGCGCCCTCGCGCATCCCGACGTAGACGTACTCGCCCAGCGTCTCGTCGTAATAGAAGCAGACCCACCCGGGCGTGATCTCATCGGTCGAGATGTTGTTCATCAGCGGCCGCCCCGCGTCGAACTCCAGGTCCTCCCGCCCTTCGAGCTGGCGGCGTATGAGCGACACGTCTTCGGTCAGAAACAGCGCGCGCCCGTCGAACTTCAAACGCTCGGGGCGCTTCTCCGTATTCTCAGCGGTCATCTACACTCCTCTGCATCGGTGCGAACTATTAAGCCTGGGGTTCCGAGAAGATGATTATAAACGACGGGCGGTGAAACTCGCATGCGCCCCCGCGGATTGCGCCTCCTCGTCGGGACGAGGGGGCCTTAAACGCCGCGCAGTTCGCCGCCCCCCGCCAGCAGTGTGCGCCGGTCGGGTTAGAGAGTGCGGACGAGAGTTTTCCACAAAACGGGGATGAAATTTCCACCTGTGGAAATCGGCTGTTGATGAACTTTTCGAATGGCGCGAAAAGCGCGGAAATCAGGCGAAATTCGCCCGAAAAAATTTTCGAAAAAAAGTCTTGACAGCTTGGGGACCCGTACGTATAGTCCGGCTCCCGTCGCGGTTCTCAAGGGGATCGTGACCGGCGAGGGGATCGGCGGGTTGGAGCGGAAACGTGACAGCCTGAGGACAGCAACCAGCGGCAAAAGTTGCTGCCAGTGACGCCCCGGCCGAAGCCGAAAGGCTTGCGCAGGGAGAAGGCCGACGGGCATCTCCCGGGCCGCGCGGATAAAAACGCGATGGCGCTCCGAAGGAATAATTAACCATCGGGGTAGCGGATGCCGCTCAACTTCGGTTGAGCCTCGTTGTCCAGAACGTAGACTGGAGGTGGAGGTAAAGCCACCAGAACAAAAACCAAGAGGCACCAGGTCTTCGGACCTGTGAGGTCGGCGCAAGCCGGCACGTGCCGACCGGGGGTGAGCCACCGCTGGCACACGCCGCCGGGATACAAATCAGGCAGCCTGTCGCGTGTACATGCAAAGGTTGCCGTCCCGTGAATCGCTTCGGCGGTTCAAAGGGATTCGGGGTTGGGCTGCTGCTCCTCGTGGGTAGCAGCCCAACTTCTTTTTATGCCGTCTCTTCCTGCGCCAGCCCTCGACCCCGCCATAATTTCCCTCTCCTATCCCGGAAAGACTCTGTACCAGTCAGAGAGTTGAGGATATGATGCGAAGCGTCCTGGCGTTTGCGTGCGCCCCTGCTTATTGGTGCCGCCTGACGTATCGGATGGGAAGGCTCTCTGTGTAGGCAAAAATTCGAAGGGGGAACTTGATTAGTGGAATGGCTGTCTGACCCGCAGGTATGGATCGCTTTCGCGACCCTGTTGGCGCTCGAGATCGTGCTCGGCATCGACAACATCATCTTCATCTCCATCCTGGCGGGGAAACTGCCCGCCGAACAGCAGCCGCGTGCGCGCTACCTGGGGCTCGGGCTGGCGCTGGTGATGCGCATCATCCTGCTCTTCTCGCTCTCCTGGGTCATCGGGCTGACGACGCCCCTCTTCTCGGTCTTAGGGCACGGGGTTTCCGGGCGCGATCTGATCCTCATCCTCGGCGGGCTGTTCCTGCTCGGCAAGGCGACCTTCGAGATTCACGAGAATCTTGAGGGCGAGCACGGCCACGCCTCGGCCAAGGTCAAGGCGACGTTCGTCAGCGTCCTCATCCAGATCATGCTGCTCGACATCGTCTTCTCGCTCGACTCGGTGATTACGGCCGTGGGGATGGTGGACCGCATCGAGATCATGATCGCGGCCGTCGTCGTCTCCATCGCCTTCATGATGCTCTTCGCCGCGCCGGTCAGTGCCTTCGTCGCCCGGCACCCGACCGTCAAGATGCTGGCGCTCAGCTTCCTCCTGCTCATCGGCACGACGCTCGTGGCCGACGGCTTCGGATTCCACGTCCCGAAGGGCTACATCTACTTCGCGATGGGCTTCTCCGTCTTCGTCGAGATGATCAACATGCGGCTGCGCAAGAAGAGCGTCCCCGTGAACCTGCACGAGCGTTACGCGCCGGACGACGCGGCGCGCACCACCTCCCCCTAGCGGCCTCCCGGGGATGAAGCGCGAAATCCCTCGCCGAGACTTTCTCAGGACGAGCGCGCTGGCCGCCGCCGGCGCGCTCGTCGTCCCCGCGCACGCCGGTCCGGCGCCCCGCGCCGGGATTGACTCCGGGCTCGGGCGGACGAGCGCGCCGCGCAGCGTCGTCATTCTCGGCGCGGGGCTGGCGGGGCTCGCGGCCGGGTACGAGTTGCGGAGGGCCGGGCACGAAGTGACGCTCGTCGAGGCGCAGGAGCGGCCGGGCGGTCGCGTGCTCACGCTGCGCGGCTTCGGCGAAGGTCTCTACGCCGACGCGGGCGCGGCGCGCATCTCCGACGGGCACGAGTTGACGCTCGGCTACGCGAGGGCGTTCGGGCTCCGGCTCGTCCCCTTCTACCCGGAGACGGGACGCTTCGCGCGCGTCAGGCGCGGCCGCCGGACCGAGGTTGACTGGCGAAAGTTCCGCGACACGGTCGAGGACGCGGTGGGCGTCATACTGGGCGAGGCACGGGGCTGGCACAAGATCGAGGGCGGCAACGACCTTCTGCCGCGCGCCTTCGCGGAGAGGCTGGCGGGGAGAATCTTCTACGGCGCGCCCGTCGTCAGGGTCGAGCAGGACTCGGGCGGCGCGCGCGTCACCTTCGGCCGCGGGGGCACGACGCGGACCGTGGCCGCCGACTACGTCGTCTGCACGATACCCTTCGCCGTGCTCGGGCGCGTCGAGTTCGCCCCCCGACTCTCCGAGCAGAAGCGGAAGGTGCGCGATCAGCTGACCTACGAGTTCGCCTCGCGCGCCTTCCTTGAGACGCGCACGCGCTTCTGGGAGGGAGGGCGTGTGAACGGCTTCGCGGTGACGGACCTGCCGGCCGAAATCTGGCCCGCGACCTTCGGGCAGCCGGGACGGCGCGGCGTCCTTCAGGCTTACGTGCGACACTTCACGTCGCTCGAATGGTCGAAGATGGACGAGGACGGCCGAGTCGCCTCGGCGCTGGCGACGGCGGAGCTGGCGCTGCCTGGGGCGGGCGCGGCCTTCGAGCGCGGCACGGTGAAGTGCTGGGGCGAGGACGAGTGGGCGGGCTGCGCCTGGACGCACCCCGCGCCGCAGCAGCTCGTCGCCATCAACGCGCCGGAGGGTCGCATACACTTCGCCGGGGAGCACGCTTCGCCGCAGGCATCCTGGATGAACGGCGCGCTCGAATCCGCCAACCGCGCCGCGCGCGCCGTCGACGAGGCCGCACGCGCCGCCGCCAGGGTCTAAAGCGCATATTTAACTCTCGAACGTACACGGCGTCGGTTCAGGGGACGCGCGCCCGGCGAACTCTGACTTCCGGCGCGGACCAAAGGGGGCGGCCCCCTCTCCCCCCCACGCGGGCGTGTGTTAACATCTGCGCCGCCTTCGACGAAGCCCCGACGCGACCCTCCGACCCCTCGGGGGTTTGCGGCCCACACAGAGTCTCATGCTGACCGCCGGGTTAATCACCTCAATCCTGCTGAGCGTCGCCGCGCTGTGGCTGGCGCTCGTGCGCGGGCGCGCGTCGAAGCTGGCCGCCGACAGGGCCGGCGAGGACGTGAAGGCAGGCCTGCTGCGCGTGCGACAGTTGATCGAGCGTCAGGCGGGGGCGTTGCGCGGCCTGGTGGAGTCGCAGGGCGAACGCATAGGGCGGCTGGAGTCGCGCCTCGAAACCCTTTCGACCTCGCAGAAGATGACGAGGCGCGACGTAAAGGCGGCGAGGAAGCGCGCGGCGGAGAAGAGGCGCGCGGAGATGGGCGGGGAAGCGCGCCCCGCCGCCGACGGCTCCGTCGGCGCCCCCGCGGGCGGGGAGACTGCGCGCGCCGGCGTGCCGGCGGGTGACGAGGCGGGGGGCGGGTCGTCCGACGTCTTCGCGCTCGCGCGGAGCATGGAAA
>Ga0216309_1000087_pt1 | contig 15345 bp, 12 predicted proteins | sample Total_DNA_C_FD_161284 | JGI IMG/M metagenome (GOLD analysis project Ga0216309, IMG submission 161284) | Terrestrial sediment cell enrichment communities for BONCAT metagenomics from Utah, United States - Total_DNA_C | ecosystem: Environmental > Terrestrial > Deep subsurface > Rock core/Sediment ...
CCAGAGCAGTATCGCCGAGACGAGCACGACGAGCAGCAGGACGAGCCACGTGACCAGACGCGCCTTAAATTCGGTCGGCAGCGGCAGGGAGATGACGGCGGACATGAACGCTTCCTCAAGGTCTATAAGGTCTGAGAGCTTCCGCCGCCCAAGTTACCCTCCGCGCCTCCCGCGCGTGGTTACGTACACGTTGCGATGCCCTTGCGTTTTCCCGCGAAGAGGTCACGGCCGACTGAAAATTTCGGCGCACCTGATCCCCGCGCCCGCGCTCTTACGCGTTAGGGGTTGAAGACCACGCCCCGTGGCGGCCGGCGCGCGCCGGTCGCCGCGGGACGTCACACATTCGCGTAGGAGGAGATCGATGAGCGCAAACGTTACGCCGGACTACATCATGCAACTGGGGCTGGGCTTCTGGGCCTCGAAGGCGCTCCTGAGCGCCGTCGAGCTGGACCTCTTCACCGAGATCGGCAAAGGCCCCGTGCCGGCCGAGACCGTCGGCCACAGGCTCGGGCTGCACCCGCGCGGCGCGCGCGACTTTCTCGACGCGCTCGTCTCGCTGCGCCTGCTGGAGCGCGACGCCGAAGGGCGCTACGCCAACACGCCCGAGGCCGGGACCTTCCTCGACCGCTCCAAGTCCTCCTACATGGGCGGCATGCTGGAGATGGCCAACGCGCGGCTCTACCCCTTCTGGGGCTCGCTGACCGAGGCGCTGCGGACGGGGCGGCCGCAGAACGAGGCCAAGAGCGGCGGCAACTTCTTCGAGGCGCTCTACGCCGACCCCGCCCGGCTCGAAGGGTTCCTGAGCGCCATGTCGGGGCTCAGCCTCGGCGCGGCGCGGACCATCGCGCGTAAGTTCCCCTGGGGCGACTACGAGACCTTCATCGACGTCGGCGGCGCGCAGGGCGTGCTCCCCGTCCAGGTCGCCCTCGCACACGCGCATCTGCGCGGCGGCAACTTCGACCTGCCCGGGGTCGGGCCCGTCTTCGAGAAGTACGTGGCCGCGCACGGCCTCTCCGACCGGCTCAGCTTCCACCCGGGCGACTTCTTCAAAGACCCCCTCCCGCGGGCCGACGTGCTCGTGATGGGGCATATCCTCCACGATTGGGACCTGGAGGAGAAGCGCGCCCTCCTCGCCAAGGCCTACGAGGCGCTCCCCGCGGGCGGTGCGCTCCTCGTCTATGAAGCGCTCATCGACGACGGCCGGCGCGAGAACACGCTCGGGCTCCTGATGAGCCTGAACATGCTCATCGAGACGCCGGGCGGGTTCGACTACACGGGCGCCGACTGCACGCGCTGGATGCGCGAGGCTGGCTTCCGCGAGACGCGCATCGAGCGTCTGGTCGGCCCCGACTCGATGGTCGTCGGCATCAAGTGACGCCGGCCCCGGACGGGTCGAAAAGGGGCGCGGGCCGCAGGGTCCGCGCCCCTTTCCGTGCCGGCCGAAGGCCCCCCGTTCGGGAACGGACAACCCGCCCGCCACGCAGGCCATCAATGGCAACTGTGCCCTTTGCTCCCCCGCTTGCCAAAGCGCGTCTCTCTCTGTTTACATGTGGACTTAAACCGAAACCCGCCGCTCGCCGGGGAGGAACTATGAGAATTTTCAGACTCGCACGCCCGCTCGCCGCCCTCTGCATCACGCTCGCGCTGGGTGTGGTCGCGCTCGCCGACACCATCCGCATGAAGGACGGACAGGTCATCCGCGGCCAGATCGTCGGCTTCCGCGACCAGCAGTTCACGGTCCTCATCGGCGCCGCCGGGCGCGGCGGCCGCCGCAGCCGCGTCACGCTCTACATGGAGGACGTCGAGTCCATCGAGTTCGACTCGGCCACCGCGGCCGAGACTACCGACGGCGGCTACAACCCGCCGGCCGAGACCGCGCGCACGCAGCCGACCCCGCGCCCGAGCGAGCCCGCCCGCCAGCCCGATCCGCGCCGCGAGGAGCCGCGCCAGCAGACCGGGCAGCGCCCGCCCGTCCTCGGCAACGACACGGGCTCGCCCGCGAACGGCGGGCGCGCCGGTACGGGCTCGTCCACGCCCGGCGCGCAGACGCCCGCGCGCGGCGGCGGCGGCGAATCTCCCTTCTTCCCCGTCCGCGTCCGCGTGCGCGCCGACAACGCCGCCAACGGCTGGACCGACTCTGGGCTGATGGTCCGGAAGGGGCAGCGCCTGCGCATCTCCGCGACGGGCAGGGTCTCGCTCGGCGAGGGACGCTTCTCGACCCCGACGGGGCTGCCGCGCGTCGTCGACACCGAGAAGCTGATGCGCAACGAGCCGACGGGGACGCTTATCGCCGTCATCGGCGACGACAACGACGAGTTCATCGCCGTGGGCGCCAACCGCGAGTTCTACGCGCCGCGCGACGGCCGCCTCTTCCTCGGCGTCAACGAGGGGAAGCTTGACGACAACACGGGCAGCTACGACGCCCTCATCGAGGTCGAGCCGGTAACGACGAGCGGCGGCGGCAGGTAACCTCCGGAGCCCGGCGATTCCCACGGGCCGAATTTAAACGCAAAGGGGGCACAGCCTTCGGACCGAAGGCTGTGCCCTTTCCCGTCTCGGCGCCCGGCCCTCGGCCGCGCGCCGGGCGAGACGGGGCGCCGGAGCCCGACGCTACTTTCGGACCGGCGAGGGCCGTGCGGAGAAACCATTTACCCGCCAGCGTCATCAAAAGGCTCTGGCCCCACTTCTATTTGACCGTGCCCGCGGGCGCGCCTTATATTCGGGGCCGCCCGTAGCCCCTTTACAGTCCCGTTCCCCGTCCCTTCGATTCGAGAGGTTTTACTGAAGCCATGAACAGACGCCTTACGCGACGCGCCGCCGCCCTCGTCCTCGCGCTCTTCACCGCGACCGGCTCGGCCATCCTCCCCGCGCTCGCGCAGTCGCGCCGCACGCCGCCGCAGGCCCCCCAGAAGAAGAACACGCGCCCCGGCGAACAGGAACCGGCCGAGCAGCGGCCCCAGGAGCCGCAGGAGCCCGTCCCGGCCGAGGTCCTCAAGGAGCAGGAGGTCGTCAAGGTCGCCTCCAACATCGTCCAGGTCGAGGCGGTCGTCTACAACAAGAAGTCCGGCCAGATCGTGATGGGGCTCAAGAAGGAGAACTTCGCCATCTTCGAGGACGGCATCCAGCGCGACGTGACGAACTTCTCGACCCCGGACGCGCCCATCACCGTCACGGTCGTCCTGGAGTACAGCAAGCTCGGGCAGATGCTCGGCTACATCGGCTCGGGCGGGCAGGAGCCGGGGCAGTACGAGGTGCTGCGCCCGACGGCCGCCTTCCTCCAGCAGTTCATCAAGCCGCCGCACGACTACGTCTCGGTCATCGCCTACGACATGCGGCCGACGCCGCTGACCGACTTCACCAACGACCCCGGCCGCATTGGCCAGGTCATCTCGCTGCTGCTGCGCAACCAGCCGGCCTTCTCCGAGGCGAACCTCTTCGACGCGCTCAAGCTGACGCTCGTCGGGGGTAAGGCCGACTCGGTCGTGCTGGAGAACTCCGAGAAGCAGACGGCCGAGTACGCCGGGATGACCTCGATCCAGGGGCGGCGCAAGGCCGTCTTCCTCGTCACCACGGGCATCGACACCTTCAGCAAGATCAACTACGACCAGGCGCGCAAGATCGCGCAGAACGCCGGCATCCCCATCTACATCATCGGGACCGGCAACATGTTCTACAAGAAGTACGAGCACCGCATGCCCGCGCAGGACGGCCTCGCCGGCGCGACCGAGCCCGGGCGGATGACCTTCCTCCAGGCGCAGAACACGCTGCGCACCTTCGCCGACGAGACGGGCGGCGCCTTCTTCCCCATCACCTTCGAGGGCGAGATCATCAGCGCGCTCCAGAGCATCAACGCCATGATGCGCAACCAGTACAGCCTCGCCTACAGCGCCGGCGAGCGCCGCGACGGCAAGAAGCACAAGATCGTCGTCAAGGTCGACATCAACGGCGACGGCACCTACGACGACAAGGAGTTCGTCGTCAAGGCGCGCCAGTACTACAACTCGCCGAAGGATGAGAAGGCCGCGGGCGGGAAGAAGTAGGCGGCCGGCAAAGGACGCTTAAAAACCGAAAGGCAGCCAGGTCTCGAAAGACCGGCTGCCTTTCTCTTTCCCGGCCGCCGCGCCCGACGCCGCTCAAACCCCATAGAGGCGGACGCGGAACTCGTCGTTGACGGCGTGGACTTCCGACTTGCGCCCGGAGAAGAGGCGCGACTCGCGCAGGAGCATCGGCAGGCCGCCCGTCGGGAGCCTGAGGCCGTAGGCCGGGCTCCTGAAGACAGAGGCCGTCTGCGGGTTCAGGCGCTGCTGGATGCCGTAGCGGATGGCGCGCTGGAGGGCGGGCGCGAAGCCGGCGGTGCGCCGCGGGTTCGTAATCTCGACCGAGTTGTCGAAGACGTTGACGCGCGTCGCGACGCCCGCGAGCGCCAGGTCGCGGTGGACGAGCGCGTTGGCCAGCGCCTCGGAGACGGCGCCGCGCTGGTAGTTGGCGCGCGGCGCGACGGGCGAGTCCGTCTCGGCCTCGGCGCGCGGCTGGCGCGGGCGCTTCTCCCAGAGGTCGCAGTAGCGCTCGACGAAGCGCAGCGCCGACTCGAAGAGCGTGTGCAGGTTGCCCGAGAGCTCGACCGTCTCGACCCTCTGCGCCTGCGCGGCGTCGCCCGCGAAGCGCGTACAGGTCACGGAGGCGCGCGGCAGGAGCTCGGCCACGCGCTCGTCGCGGCCGAAGAGCAGGAGGCCGGCCACGGTGGGCGCGACGCGCTCGCTCCGCGCGCCCGTGGCGGCCGGGACGGCGAGGAGCAGGTCGCGCTCCAGGACCTCGGCGGTCGGGTAGGCCGCGCCCGCGCGCGGCGCCGCGTAGGCGTCGGGCTCGAACTCGCGCACGAAGCTCCAGAGGTGCGCCTCGTCCACGTCCTCGACCTCGGCGCCGAGTGCGGGGACGTTCTCATAGGAGAGCGGGCGCGCCTCGTCGAGGAGCTGCGAAAGCTCTTCGCGCGTGGCCTCGCGCTTCTCGGCCCCGACCCTCAGGAAGAAGCGCCCGTCCGGGGTGCGGTAGGGGCGCCGCTTCCCTTCGACCTCGAGCGCGACGACGCGCAGCCCCGAGTCGAAGGCAACGATGTCGATGAAGGGGAAGAGCGGCGGGTGTACGTCCTCGCGGCAGATGCGGACCAGCTCGTCGCGCACGGCGTCTGCATCGTCCACGCCCTCAACCCGCAGGTTGTCGTTGACGCCGAAGACGATGACGCCGCCGCCCGTGTTGGCGAGCGCGACGATGCCCTGCGCGATGCGCTCGGGGTTCGAGAGCTTAACTTTGAGTTCGAGGAAGGTGTCCTCGCCGGCGCGGACGAGCGTCATCAGCTCCGAGCGCGAGGTCTGGGGCGCGGGCGTGGTCAGGTAGTCCTGGAAAGAGCGCACTGGGGAGGGCTCGTGACGCTGGTTTCGGAATTTTCTGCGAGCCATTTGTGTAGGGGCGGGGCTCTTCACTTGCCCGCCCGGACGCCCCACCGGCGGCGTCACTGGGATAATGCAGTTTTCAGTTTTCAGTCCGACACTTCAAACGGCCTTATGGCTTTGGCTGAAAACCGAAAACTGAAAACTGCTTCAACCTGTGATTTGACCGTCCTCGCCGCCCTTCGTGACGGCTTCGAGGACCTCCAGCTCGCGCCTCTCCAGAGAGCGCCCCTGGGAAGTAAGTACGAGTGCGTAAAAGCCTGTCGAGAGCAGCGCGAACACGGCGAGTATAACATACCTGGCGGCGTGGCTCGCGGCGAAGTGCGCCCCGAGGACGGCGGCCGCCGGCGGCAAAAGCAGCAGCAGAAAGGTGGGCACGAGCAGCAGCCCCGCCACCCCCGAGCGGCTCATACGCTTGCCGAACTCCACGCGCTTCGGGAACCGCAGCGAGAGCCAGTTGCCGACGGGTGCCGAGAGCCCTGCCGTCGTCACGAAGGCGAGCGCGGCGAAGAGGAGCGTGCCCGGCGTCAGGTCGCCGAAGAAGAGCCCGCCGACCCCGACCCCGGCCGTGACGAGCAGCAGCGAGACGCAGGTCACCGCCGCGTTCTTCGCCAGCAGAATCGTCCGCCGGCCGACGGGCGAGAGCACGAGCACGCGCATCCCCGCCCCCTCGTAGCCGAAGAGGTTGGTCGAGAGCGGCGAGACGAGCATGAAGATGTAGAGCACGCTGAAGACCGTCCCCGCCCCTTCGGCATAGGGCGACGCCAGCCGCCAGGAGCGCCCGCCGTCCGCGCTCCCGGGCCCCATCCGCAGGATGATCGTCAGCCCCACCGCCATCAACGCGACGACGCGTAGCTGCGCGTTCCTCACGGCGTAGCGCAGCTCCTTCTCGAAGAGCGCCGAGAACTGCGGCGAGACGAGCGGCAACTGCCACCCCGCGTAACCCGCCTCGTCGCCCCCGCCGCGCCGCGACTTCTGCGCGGCCTTCTTCGTCCCGCCCTTGCCGCTCACGCCGAGCGCCGTCCGCCGCGCGACCCGGTAAGCGAGCAGGAAGCAGGCGGCCGTGTAAGCGGCCAACGTCAGCAGCGAGACGGCGAGCGCCTCAGCGTCGCCGCCGAGGAGCCCGCGCGCGAGCGCGTGTGCGGCCGCGCCCGGCGGCGTCCAGCGCGCCCCCTCCAGGTAGGCCGAATAGCGTTCGAGTAGCGGCATCAACTGCCCCATCAGCGCGCCCGTCATCCCGAGCGCCGCGCCGAGGAGCGCCAGCAGCGTCTCGCCACGCGTCCGCCGCGCGCGCATCAACGCGCCCACGGCCACCGACAGAAGCTTCGAGAGCGCAAGCCCGAACGCGACGGCGCAGGCCGAGACCGCGAGCCCCGCGCCCGGCCGGCCGCGCCCGAGCCCGACGCCCGCGCCCAACGCGAAGAGCGAGGGCACGATGAAGAGCGAGGTGAGGCTCGTCAGGTCACTCAGCGTGTCGAAGGCGAAGAGCTTGCCGAGCGAGACCGGGTAGAGGAGCAAACGCGTAGGCTCGAAGCGGCCGCCGCCGCCGAGCGCGAGCGGCATCAGCGCCCAGGACGTAAAGGCGAGCGTGAAGACGAAGAGCAGGACGATAAAACCCGCGCGCACCTGCGCCTCCTCGGCCGCCGCGCCGCCCGCACGCGCCGAGAGGAAGTAGGCGCCAGCGCCGACCCCGGTGGCGACCGTCAGGGAGAGCGCGAGCCCGGCCAGCACACCCAGCGCGGCCGCCACGCGCCCCGCGACCGCCTTGCGCGAACGCATCGAATTGCGGAAGAGCGTCCACTTCAACCACACCAATGCCAAAAGTTGTGCCATAAGCCTCTGCCCCGTCCGTCACCCCGGCGTTATAATACGCCGCCCGCGGGAGTTGAAGCACAGCCGCGCGCGAGGGGCGCGGGTCTGAAGCCGTCCGCGACCGAAAGAGTTTTCGAGTTTTCGAGGAGCGCCATGGCTTTTAACATCGCACGCGCGCCGGCGGCGTCGCTTCTCCTGCGCTGGCTCGCCTCACTCTGCCTCTTCGCCTCTACGGCAGCGGCGCAGCAGGCGGGCGGCCGCGTCTCGGGCGCGCACGCGCCCCGTCCCGCCGCCTCGCCCGAAGCGGGGGGCGCGCGTCCGCTCTGGCCCGGCTCGCGCTTCAACGCGGCGGACCGCGCGCGCGCCGTCCGCCGCGGGCTCGACTTCATCTACCGCACGTCGCTCTCCCCCTCCAACTTCGAGACCTATGGGAGCGACTACCTCTGGTGCTTCTACACCATCGGCGAGAGCGTGAGCGATCCTTCGGTGCGGAGGACAGCGCGCCGGATGGGGGTCGAGCGCGCGCGCCACTGGCGGCGCACGCACCCCTCCCTGCCCGACGACGCGGACGCGGGGACGGTCATCGATTACGCCTTCGGGGGCGAGGCCGCCGAAAGCCTCGGGCTGCCCGACCCGAGGCTCAAGCGCCAGGTGCGCCGCGCCGCTTCCGCGCTCGGCGCGCGCGACCTCCTGCTCTTCGACCCGCGCGCCGAGCCGCCCCCGGCCGACGTGCCGGCCGAGTGCGAGTTCGACCGCTCGTCCAACCCGCGCGGCTCGTCGCGTTGCCGCCGCTGCGGACGCGAGCTGCGGATGCGCACGCCGCAGGACGTCTGGTACGACGCACTGATTACGGCCTACGTCGGCGAACGCTACGGCGTTAAGCTCGGTGCGGGCTACGGCGAGGTGCTGGCGTGGCTCCCGGCCCTGCGTCCGCACCGCGGCGTCGAGAGCCCGGAGTTCTACGACACGGTCTACGCCATCACGCACGTCGTCTACACGCTGAACGACTACGGGCAGCGCCGCGTCCCGGCGAGTCTTCTGCCCGAGGAGTTCGCGTTCCTCAGGGCGAACCTGCGCGCGGCCATCGAGCAGGGCGACGCCGACATGCTCGGCGAGTTCATGGACTCTCTGCGCGCCCTAGGGCTGACCGACCGCGACCCGGAGATCAGGGAGGGGATGGAGTACCTGCTCGTCCACCAGAACCCGGACGGGAGCTGGGGCGACCCCGGGGAGCGGGACATATACCTTCGTTACCACCCGACCTGGAACGCCGTCGCCGCCCTGAGCAACTACGCCTGGCGCGGCGACGCGCCCCGCGCGACGAAGCTCCGGCTCCTGCGCGCGCTGAAGGAATGACGGCGCGGCCGCGAGCCGTTAAAATCCGCGGCGCCACAACCCGACGGCCGGAGGAGGAGAAGGATGACCGACACGCTCGCAGAGCACTACCTGGGGAGCGCCGCGGGGGAGTTCCGCTCGCTGAAGCGGGCGGGTGAAGACCTTCTGCGCACCGTCGTCATCCGCGGCGAGCCGCACACCATCGTCGCGGCTGTCAACCGCCAGCTCGCGCACTACGGCCAGCACGCGGGACAGATCGTCTTCCTCGCCAAGCATCTCCGCTCCTCCGAATGGAAGACGCTCAGTATCCCGCGCGGCAGCTCCGAGGCTTTCAACCGGAAGGTGAAGGGGGAGCGGGGTTGAGCGACCTCTCGCGTCTCGCATACGTCGGGCTGGGCTCGAACCTCGGCGACCGCGCCGGCCACCTCCTGCTCGGGCTGCGCGGGATGTCGGCCGCCGGGCTCCGCGTGCGGCGACTGTCGTCGGTCTACGAGACTGAGCCGGTCGGGGTCGTGGAGGCGCAGCCCGCCTTCCTCAACATGGTGGCCGAGCTGTGCGCGCCGCTGCCGCCGCCCAATGAGCTGCTCGCGCTCCTGCTCGAAGTCGAGCGCGAAGGTGGCCGCCTCCGCGCGAGGCCGCTCGCGGCGCGCACGCTCGACCTCGACCTCCTGCTCTACGGCGACGAGCGGCTGGAGACCGAGCGTTTGACGCTCCCGCACCCGCGCCTGCACCTGCGCCGCTTCGTCCTCGCGCCGCTGGCCGAGCTCTCGCCCGGGGCGCGCCACCCCGCGCTCGGCCGGACGTTCGCCGAGTTGCTCGAAGCGACCGGCGAGCGCCCCTACGTCAGACCGTGGGAGCCGGCGCGCATTTGAAGGGCGGGGGGAAGCGTCGTCGTAGATTCGTTCTCCCTGCGACTGCCGCGCCCCGCTTCGCCCGCGACCCTTTCATTCTTTCCCCTTGCCCCCCCGGGCGGGGCTGCCTATAATTTGGCGCTCTCAAATTTGCCGACCCGTGTCGCGCGAGCGTAGAATATCGCCAACATGCGCCGCCGAACATTTCTGCTGGCCGCCGGACTGTTAGCTTACTTCATCGGAGCGACCGTCCGCGTCTACCTCCGCCCCGAAGGGTCGTGCGCCTGCACCGAGACCGGCTGCCGCATCCTCGCCGTCGTCGAGCACCCGGGCGCGGCGCTCCGACACCCCTTCCTGGCCATCGAGTACCTCGTGGCGCCCTCCTGTAATAACTAGCCGCCCCGGAAAGCATAGAGGGAAGAATCAACACCATGGTCTATCTCAAACAGCAGCGCCCCGAGAAGGTCACCGTGCCGGCCGTGCGCCTGAGCAAGGAGCGCGGCGAGAAGCTGGTCTGCCTGACCGCCTACGACTATCCGACGGCGCGCATCGTCGACGAGGCCGGCACGGACCTCGTCCTCGTCGGTGACTCCCTCGGCAACGTCGTGCTCGGCTACGACTCGACCGTCCCCGTCACGCTCGAAGAGATGCTCCACCACACGCGCGCCGTGCGCCGCGGCGTCGAGCGGGCGCTGCTGGTCGCCGACATGCCCTACGGCACCTACCACACGGGGGCCGACGACGCCGTGCGCGCGGCGCTCCGGCTCGTCAAGGAGGGCGGCGCCGAGGCCGTCAAGCTGGAGGGCGGGCGCGGGCGCGTCGAGACCATCCGCCGGCTCGTCTCCGAGGAGATTCCCGTGATGGGTCACGTCGGGCTCACCCCGCAGTCTTTGAACAAGCTCGGCAGCTACCGCCTCCAGGCGAAGACGGCCGACGCGGCGCGCGCCCTCGTCGAGGACGCGCTGATGCTCGAAGAGGCCGGCGCCTTCGCCGTCGTCCTCGAGGTCGTGCCGCGCGAGATCGCGCGCGAGGTGACGGCGGCGCTCCACATCCCGACCATCGGCATCGGCGCCGGCCCCGACTGCGACGCGCAGATCCTCGTCACGCACGACCTGCTCGGCCTCTCCTTCAGCAAGACGAGCCCGCGCTTCGTGCGGCGGTACGCGAACCTCAGGGAGGCCGTCGGCGAGGCCGTCCAGGCTTACGCCGAAGACGTGCGCGCGGGTGCCTTCCCCGCCGACTCCGAGTCCTACCCGCTCCCCGCCGACGCCGCCGCCGAGCTGGGCATTAAAAAGTCTGAAGTCTGAAGCCCCCCTGACATGGAAATCATCAACCGCCGACAACGGATGGCCTCGGTCGCACGCAAGCTCAGGCGCGAGGAGGACAAGACCATCGGGCTCGTGCCGACGATGGGCGCGCTGCATGAGGGTCACCTCTCGCTCGTCCGCGAGGCCCGCCGGATGTGCGACGTCGTCATCGTCTCGGTCTTCGTCAACCCGACGCAGTTCGGCCCCTCCGAAGACTTCAACCGCTACCCGCGCGACCTGACGGGCGACACCACCAAGCTCGCCGACTACAACGTCGACTACATCTTCGCCCCGCCGGTCGAGGAGATTTACCCGAAGGGCTTCTCGACCTACGTCACGGTCGAGGGGCTCTCCGAGTCGATGGAGGGCGTCGCCCGCCCCGGCCATTTCCGCGGCGTCGCCACGGTCCTCACCGTGCTCTTCAACGCCATCCGCCCCGACTTCTCCTTCTTTGGCCAGAAGGACGCGCAGCAGACCCTCGTCGTCCGCCGGCTCGTGCGCGACCTCGCCTTCGACATCGAGGTCGTCGTCCTCCCGACGGTGCGCGAGCCGAACGGGCTGGCGCTCTCCTCCCGCAACGCCTACCTCAACGAAGAGCAGCGCAAAGCGGCGGCGGTCCTCTACCGCGCGCTGGCGCAGGCGCGCGAAGTCTACATGGAGGGCGAGCGCAATGCGCGCCGGCTGGCCGAGACCGTGCGGACGCAGGTCGACGCCGAGCCCCTGGCGCGGCTCGAATACGTCGGCGTCGTCGACGCCGAGACGATGGAGAAGTTCGACCGCATCCCGGAAGACCGACCCCTTCTCATCGCCGTGGCCGCCCACGTCGGGCAGACGCGGCTCATCGACAACATCGTCATCCAGCCCGCCCGCCAGAAGGCGCGCACCACCTCTGAGACTTAAAAGGGGACCGGGCGCTCGACGGCCCCCGGAGCGCCCGCATTCCGCCACGCCGCCGCGCGCCCCGTCTTCGACATCCTCTCCGTGACGCCCGAGGCCTATTTTTACCAGACCGCCTTCCTGCTGAAGAGGAGGTCGCGCTAAGGCTGCGGGAAAGAACGTGCGTAGACCGCGCGCGCAGGGGCCGCAACTACGCCCGACGTAGCACGCCCGGCGCCGCGTCGGGCGTCGCCTTTTCGGAGCCCGGCGACCATTGCGCCTTTATTTAACTTTCCGCCGGCCGGGCACTTGCGGTCGCCGGGCTTTGTTGTATAATCTGCCGCCGTGGCCACGAGGCAGGATGAGACTAACCCCGACGCGCCGTCCTTCGACCTCGCTGTTTGAGTGAGCGCCGAAGTCACAGCCGGCTTTTCAAGCAAACGCTTTACCCGCCTGCGGTAAAACCTTGAAACAGTACGTAAACGTCGCTCGACGCCGTCGCCGCGTGCGCCTTAGAGGCGTGGGATTTTTCTAGCCCCCGGCGTGAGCCGCGACGCGCCCATTTCACGCGTTACCTTTCGACACCGAAGTAGATTGCCGCCGTCACCGTCGCTGTGACCACCGCCGTCCGACATGTGTGAAGGGCGAGTGGGCCGCCCCCGACGGCGGCCGCGCGGCGAGAAGTCCACCCCGTCAGACCCTGAAGTAGACCCCGAAGGAGACACCCAATGGAACGCATCGTTCTCAAGCACCTTAGCGGCTCGAAGGCCAATCAGGTGGAAGAGTTCCCCCTCAACCACGTCAAAGACCTTGTCCTCGGGCGCGACCCCTCGTCGACGGTGAAGTACGATCCGGACCGCGACGATCTCGTCGGGCGGCAGCACGCCAAGATCGCCCAGGACCCTAACGACCCCTCGCAGTTCATCGTCACCGACCTGAACAGCCGCAACGGGACGTTTGTGAACAGGCAGCGACTGACGGGCACGACCCGCATCAACCCGGGCGACGTCGTCCAGCTGGGCCCCGGCGGCCCCGAGTTCGTCTTCGAGATCGAGCCGAGGCCCGCCGGCGCGACCAAGGCCACGCGCATCGTGCAGGCCGGCCCCACGGCGCCTAACATGTCGGGCGCGCCCGCCACGCGCATCCCCGGTGGTGCGCCGCCGCCGCCGGCCTTCCCGCCGCCCGCCTCCTCCTCCGGCGCGGGCGGCGTCGGCAAGGCCACGGTCGAGCGCATCGTCGCGCAGAACGTCCAGCAGGCCAGAAAGAGCCAGGGGCGCACCTTCATGGCGGCCGGGGCCGCGGTCATCGTCCTCGTCGTCGTCGCCCTGGGCGGCATCGGCGGCTTCCTCATCTGGCGCACGAGGAGCGCCTCCTCGACCGAGATCAGCTCGCTCAAGAAGGGGCTCGACGAGGCCAGGGCCAGCGAGGCCGCGGGCGCGCCGATGAAGCCCGCCGAGGTCGTCAAGAACTACGGCAAGGCCGTCGTCAAGATCGACGCCGCCTGGAAGCTCGTCTCGCAGCAGGGCAACGGGCTGGTCTACCACCAGTACACCATCTACAACGGCCGCCCCGCGGCGCTCTACGTCAAGGTCGCCGACGGCTCCATCGAGCCGTTCCTGACCTACAACTCGAACAACCTCAACGTCGGCATCGGCGGCCGTCACACCGGCTCGGGCTTCGCCGTCTCCTCGGACGGCTTCATCCTGACGAACCGCCACGTCGCGGCCGCCTGGAAGTCGGCCTACCAGTTCCCGCCCTCGGCCGACAACGGCATCCTGGTCGCGCCCGGCCCCGACGGCAAGATGACGCCCGTGGCCGCCGTGCCGCAGGCGCCGGCCAACTGGATCCCGGCGCAGACCAAGCAGGACGGCATCGCCTACGACGGCCGCAACGACCACCTCGAAGTCCTCTTCCCGAAGTCGGAGCGCCAGCTCTCGGCCAAGATTTCGGCCGTCAGCCCGCGCCACGACGTCGCGCTGATTAAGGTCGACAGCCCCGGCACGGTCCCGGCCGTCGAGATCAACGACAACTACGACACCATCCAGGCCGGCGAGACCTCCATCGTCCTCGGCTACCCCGCCATCTCGCAGCCCGTCTACGGCATCGTCAAGTCGCAGGACGCCATCAACACCGAGACGCAGGCCGTCGAGATTCCCGACCCGACCGTCACGGTCGGCAACATCGGCCGCATCTACCGCAGCTCGGAGGGCACCGCCGGCGCCGACAAGACCACGGTCAGCGTCATCGGCGACTCATACCAGTTGCAGATCAACACGACCGGCTCGGGCAACTCGGGCGGCCCCGTCTTCGACGACCATGGCCGCGTGATCGCCATCTTCTACGCCGGCCTCTCCGACGGCCGCACCGCCGTCACCTTCGCCGTGCCCATCCGTTACGGCAAGGAGCTGATGGGGACCAAGTAAGACAAGGAAGTCAGGAGTCGGGAGTCGGGAGTCAGAATCGGCCTCGTTCGCGAAGCCCTTACATTCTGACTCCTGACTCCCGACTCCTGACTTCCCTTCCGTTTCCCATGTCCAGAGCCTTCGACACCAACCAGTCGGTCGGCGAGTACCGCGTCGTGGACTTCATCGGCGCGGGCGGGATGGGCGAGGTCTACCGCGCCATGCACCAGAAGCTGGGCCGGGTCGCGGCCGTCAAGGTGCTGACGCAGGCCACGCAGTCGAGCGGCTTCGTCGAGCGCTTCTTCAACGAGGCGCGCATCCAGGCCAGCCTCCAGCACCCGAACGTCGCCACGCTCTACGACTTCTGCGAGGTCGCCGGGCAGCCCTGCATCATCATGGAGTACGTCGACGGCCAGACGATCTCCGAGCGCGTCGCGGCCTACGGGGCAGCGCTGCCGCTCTCGGAGACCGTCTACGTCTTCGAGAAGGTCTGCGAGGCCATCGACTACATCCACCGCCACGGCGTCATCCACCGCGACATCAAGTCGAACAACATCAAGGTCAGCTCGCAGGGGCAGGTCAAGCTGCTCGACTTCGGCATCGCCAAGGGGCAGACCTCGCAGCAGCTCACGCAGGTCGGCTCGATCATCGGCACGCTCCAGTACCTCGCGCCCGAGCTGGTGCGCGGCGGCACGGCCGACGCCGGCGGCGACATCTGGGCCCTCGGCGTCCTGCTCTACGAGATGGTGACGGGGCGCATGCCCTTCGAGGCGCAGACCATCGGCGACCTCTGCGACCGCATCGACCGCGCCGAGTACGTGGCGCCCGAGCGCCTGAACCCGGGCGTGCCGCGCGAGGTCTCGGCCCTCATCGGGCGCTGTCTGCGGAAGAACCCCGCGGAGCGCTACCGCTCGGCGGGCGAGCTGCTCGAAGACGCGCGCAAGCTCACGGCCGCCGTCTCGAAGCCCGGGCTCAGCCCCGCCGTGAGCGAGGTCGCCGTCGAGGCGGAGGCGGCCGGGAAGGCCGCGGGCGGGTCGAAGGGGCTGCCGCTCATCATCGGGGCGGCCGCGGCCGCCGCCGTCCTGCTCGCCGTCATCGGCCTCGTCGCCGTCGTCCTCTTCAGCTCCTCTTCGGGTGGCACGGCCGACGGCGGCGCGGACGCCGCGACCGACGCCGCGAACGCGGCGCGCGGCCTGCGGGCGGCGCCGACCCCCGCCCCGAGCCGCGACGCCTCGGAGCGCGTCGTCGAGGTCACGGTCTCGGACGGCAGGGCCGACGTCTACCGGGGCGGCGACAAGGTCGGGACGACGCCCTTCGC
>Ga0216309_1000088_pt1 | contig 15234 bp, 13 predicted proteins | sample Total_DNA_C_FD_161284 | JGI IMG/M metagenome (GOLD analysis project Ga0216309, IMG submission 161284) | Terrestrial sediment cell enrichment communities for BONCAT metagenomics from Utah, United States - Total_DNA_C | ecosystem: Environmental > Terrestrial > Deep subsurface > Rock core/Sediment ...
CGCAAGTCCAGGGAGTAGGCTTTCATGGCCGCAGATTACTGCGGGTCTTTACCCGCACTCAAGCGTAAGACGCTATAAAGTCGTAGAAATCGGGTAAGTCAGATTTTGAAAGCAGACGTTCATTTGCTTTGACCAACGGCCCGATGATCTTTTTGTTGATCTGGTCACCGATGTCCGGCTTGCCCTTGAGGGCGACCATGTCCTTGAAACTGGACCCCTCGGGCACGGTAATGGGCGCGAAGGGCACGCCTGCGTACTTGTCGCTGATGTACTTGATGAACAGCAGCATGAGGACGTAGTCCTTGTACTGGCTGGCGTCCATCCCGCCGCGCAACTCGTCGCAGCTCGACCAGAGGGAGGAATACAGTTCGGATTTTTTCAGGGCCATCTGTTAACTAACCGTCTCTCGTCCTGTCTATGAAATGGTGTAAGTCGGTCGCGGGCGGACTACGTAGCGTCGGGTTCTCACGTCAGGCGCCGAACGTCTTCTCGATCATGCCGCCGATTGATTCAGAGTCAATGCCGCCGTCTACCTGATCGCGGGTGACGATCAGGGCGCCGTTCGGTCCGCCGCCCTCTTCGACCGGAAGCACGCCGTTCGCGCGGTACCACTCCCTCTTGTCCTCCCATCGGCGGCGGTAGGCCGGGTCGTGGAGCAGCCCGCAGTGCTCCCAGTAGTAGGTCACCCCGGTGTCGTCGTCTTCTATCGTGAAGTCTGGATACTTGACGACGCCCCCGAGTTCCAGCGGGCTCTCGTAGTGATAGTCGACCTTCGCCGCGTGGAGCAGATTGGCGATGATGACTTCGGACTTGGAGCGCACGGCGTCGCCGCGGGTAGTGCGGTGGATGAGCCTCTCTTCGAGGAAAGTACCCGCGACGGCCACCGGGCGCGGCGGCCCGAACAGATTCGTCAGTCGCGTCGCGGTCGCCGAGTAGCGCTCGGAACTGAGCCGCTGCAGGTCGATCGCCGACCCCTGGTGCAGGATGACGACCTTCTGCTTCTGGCGTGTCAGCGCCGTGTAGAGCAGCTCGCGGGTGATCATGAGCGGTGAGCGCGGCAGCACCAGGAAGACTACCTCAAACTCGCTCCCCTGCGCCTTGTGTACCGTAAGGGCGTAGGCGAGTTCCAGGCCAGATTCCCTCTCGTCCGAGAAGTCGCTCTTGTAGAAGGTGAACACCCTTCCCTGCTGAGTCGAAAACTCTATCTCCAGGTTCTCCGGATCCCAGTTGCGCTTGCGCATGCGTCGGTGGCCCACGACCATGCCGATCTCGCCGTTGGCCAGGTAGCCGCGGTCCCCGGGCGTCGGGTAGATGCGATTCTTCGGCACGGCCCAGTTCCGGTTGTTGATGACCTTGTCGCCATAGATGATCTGGTGCTCGCCCCTCGGCGGCGGAATGCTTCTGTATCCACCACGCTGTCGCGCCTTCTCAATTTGCTGCGCCTTGTAGCGGTTGTGGACGAACCGGTTGAGGGTGTCGACGCCCCACGACTTCTGGCGGACGGGGCTAAGTATTTGCCACGCCTCGGCGGCTCGGCCCGACCCTTCCCTCGTCCCGTAACTCGAGTTAAACCACGCCGAGCCCCTGTCGTCCAGATTTCCCCCGAGGCTGCATGCGAATGCCTGCCAATCCTCCAGCTCCGTGTCAGGCCAGAGGACGTCGGCGAGCGCGCGGGACAGTTCGCGCTCCAGTTCATCGGGCGTCTCCCAGCGGACGAATTGAACAGTGTCGCTCTCGCGCTTGCCGGCGAGGATCTCGAACACCTGGTCTTCGCCGGGCGAGATGACGTTCCCGCCGAACCATGCCGCCAGTTGCAGGTCGTCCCGCTCCCCGGCCCCCTGGCGGCGCGGGATGGTCAACTCGGCGTAGGAGGGGGCGACTCGGGGGAAACGTACCTCGATGTCTTCCGGCTGGAGCATGGCGATGATGTCGGCGAAAGGTCGCCCGGCGCCGATGGGCGGGAGCTGCCGGTGGTCACCCACGAAGATGAGTCGGTGGACGCCGCTGATAGCCTCGATCAGGGCGGCCATCATCTCTTCGGTAAGCATCGAGCACTCGTCCACGATGACGGTCCGGGCGGTCTTCTCGCCCGGCTCGCCGGTGAGCAGATAGCGCTGCGTGGAGGGATCGTAGCGGCCGCTGCGTGAAAGGAACTGCGCAAGGGTGAGGGCTTGGAAGTTCTCAGTCCCCGCCCTCCGCGCCACGTCCTCCATGCGAACCCGGGCCTTGCCGGTCGGGGCAAGCAGCAGGATGCCGTCTTTCGAGATTTCGGGTCGCCCGCACAACACCGATAGGAGCGTTGTTTTGCCGGTTCCCGCCGGTCCGATGAGCACGCTGAAACGGGCGGCCGCGAGTTCAGCCAGGGCGGCCGCCTTCTCTTTGCGCGCACTCTCTTCCTTAACTTCGTCTTCGGGTCCGGCCGTGTGTTCGCCGAGCCGCCGGTCCAGCTCCGCGTCCCAATCAACCCTGAGGTTGTGGCGCGGGGCCTCAGAGCGCTTCTTGACCGTGTTGCGGATGCGCTCCCCGACCTGGGACAGCCTTTCGAGCTGGTACGCGCGGCCGCCATCGGCCAGTTCGACCAGGCGCATCTCGCCGGGGAACTCTTCCTCCTCCGCTACCGCCAGAAGGTCTGCGGTCACTTCGGTCCGCTGCTCGTCACCCGATTCATTGAGGCGGCGCAGGGAGGTGACGACGTCCGCCCTCGCCCGCAGGGTGTCGCCGCGCAGGGCCGCCCCCTCCAGCTCCCTTATTACCAGCGCCCTGAGTCTGCGCGCGTCTACGGCGGTTTTGACCAGCGACGGCTCGGGTAGCGGGAATTGTTCGCGCACGAAAGTGGTCGGGAACATCCCGCGGTCTACGGCGCCCAATGACACCGGCACGGCGGTCAACCTCGTCGCCTCGTAGAAGAGGTAAGGGTTCTTGATGAACTCTTCGTCCTCGAGGTCGATCCCCCACTCCCGTCGCTCTTCGGGAACGGCGAGCACGTCGGCCTGGTCAAGCGTGAGGTCGATGCGGCTTAGCAGCTCCAGGCACTGCCTCCTCCCCACGAGCATTCGTTTCCAGGACTTTACAATGGTCGCGTCCACATTGGCAGCGAGGTCCTTAGGCAGGTGCCGGGCAGGGTCGTCGATCGCCTGCCTCCAAGCGTCCCATGGGTTCCCCCCCTCGCCCGCCTTATCGGCCATCGCCTGCGCGATGAAGTTGCCCATCGGCACGCCCGTGGCTGCCAGGACGGAGCCCATGCCGGGGAATGCGCCACGTTTCTTCCACAGGCGCCCCGCCTGCTCGTCTATCCACCGCTCCTGGCGCCGGGAGTCGAAACTGAACAGCTCCCCGGCGCGGAGGAGCGCCGCGCGGCAAGACAAGAGCGCGTCGATCGCTGCGTCGTTCCCCACGTGCTCGGTGGCGAACGAGAATTCGGTGAAGCGGTCTTCGGGGGCGAAGGCGACCACCTCCGCCGGATCGAAACTCAGCCCCTCGTCGGACTTCTCCAACGCCTCGTGGTAGGGGAGCAGGAAGCCGTCGGGGAAGCCGGGTCGGATCGTGTGGATGACCATCCGCTCCCACAGCATGCTGCGGATCTTGCCGTCCGGCGGACCATCGTAGTCGTACTCCGTCAACGGACTTATCTTCGCTACGCGCCCTGCCCCGACGATGACCCGCCTGCCTACGTCTTCGACCAAGGGCACCTGCTTGGCGTAGAAGAAGACCAGAGACTCATCGACCCTGACGTGGTTCCAGAAGCAGTCGAGCAGAGCCCGGTGGTTGCGATGGTCCTGCACCCAGTGGGTTTTGAAGCTCAGCTCGGGCTCGTACGACTGGTCCACACCGTCGAGCGGGAAGTCCTCTACCAGCCCGCGGGTCTGCTTCTTCTCGTCGCCGAATACGACCGGCTTCATCATCCAGCGGAAAGGCAGCGCCGCGGCCCCGTAGGCCGGGTAGCGGAGGAGTGTGGGTCTGAAGTGCGCATGCGTCCCTGGCGAGGACTTCACATACGGGTGCTCGTGGTACCGCTCAAGGGGGAAATCTGCCATGAACGTCGCGCGCTCTTTGACGCACGGCGGGAAGGCAGCCGGCTCTACATCTTTTAGCGACCTCCCCGCCACGGCATCCTCCCGGGCGTCGTCCTTGCCAGCGGCGATGTTAATTAGCTTAACGCAGGCGGTGTTATGACTTGGAGAGTTGCAGACCGAACCGACCCACCCAGAATCGTGCCAAGGCACGCGAATCGAAATGTGTCTCAGCGGATACGCAAGTTGTGGTGAGGTTCTCGATGAGGGTCTGGTTTTCATTGTTCTGCTTTAGCCGTCAGAATAGTGCAACAACACATGTCGAAAGTCGCTGTGAGAGTTTCGCTCGTTGGCGAGGCCTACAAGTGTCGGTTGAAATAACGACCTAGGCATCTCCGGCCAAGTTACCCAGTTACGTTTTCGTATCGTAGTTGAAGTTAATCACCGGGTTGTTTTCCAGATTGTCCCGCGCGCGGTCGTACCTCATAACAGTCTTCGGGTCGCGGTGTTTAGTGACCATCTGCACTTCGCGGTAGCTGTGCCCGCGGTTCAGCAGCTCCGTCACGACCGTCCTCCTCAGGTCGTGTGGCGTAACTTTCCCCACCCCGGAGAACCGTCCCCAGCGCGCCACGATCCGCTGCACGTGCCTGGGGCTCAGGGCTTTGTCAAAGACGAGCGTCCGGTAGTTCGAGTGCGGCTGGAAGATCGGGGCTTCGGGGCCGTCGCTGTGCAGACTCCGCCGGCGTTTGAAGTCTATCCTGAGGTAATCGTCAATCGCCTCCTTGACGTCCCCGGGGAGCGGCCAGACCTCCTCCCTCCCTCCTTTGACCTTGCACTTCAGCACCCACCGCCCCTGCGTGGCCGTGATCGAAGAGCGCCGCAGCGAGCAGACCTCAGACAGCCGCAGCGACAGCCGCAGCATGACGAGCAGCATCGCGTAGTCGCGCGCGCCCTCTGGCTTGGTCTTGTCTGGTCCGGCCAGGAGGTGGCGCACCTCTTTAGGTGTCAGAGCGCGCCCCGCCTGCGGCTCCGGCACGGGCGGCGGTGGAACGAGCTTAGCCGAGGCCGGGTTAAGTGTGACCGCGCCCGCTGCCTGTAGGTACGAGAAGAAGGACCGCACCACCGACAGCTTCTGCGCAACGGTGGCCGGCCTGCGCCCGTCGCGCACGAGTCGGTCGCGGTACCTGAGCACGTGCTCGGGCGTGACCTGCGTCGGGTGGGGCCAGCCAGCGTGACGGAAGAACTCCTGGATTCCGCGGCGATAAGACTCACGCGTCTCCTCCGAGAGAGACTTCTGGATGAACGGGACGGCGAGCCGCTCCTCGAACCTGAGGGGCATGAGTGGCGTGCGCTCAGCCTCCCGCGCCGGCGGGCTCAAGACTTGTGGGCTGACGGTCGGGTCTCCCATCTACTCCTCGTCGCTTATTGTCACGGTGTAGCTGACGTAATCGATCACTAGGCGGCTCCCGTCGAGGAGCTCCGTGCCGAGAAGCGAATCGTCGCCGCCGCTGACGATAACCTCGACGGCCCTTGCCTCACCCAGCCACTCGACCTCCAGCTCCGCGATGTCTGCAACCGACCGGATGCGGCCGACCCCGATGATGGGGACGCGCCCGGAGCATGGTCAGGTTTAGGCGTGACGCCTCCGAGCGCGGGAGCACGAGCGCGCCGTCGAAGCCCGTGTCGATCAGACAGTCGAGCGTCTCCCCGCCCGTAGTCCTGACGCGCAGCCAGGCCTCGCGGCGTGTTTTGACGCTACCCTCTTCGCGCGCCATACCCCCCCACCCGGTACGCCGCCTCGTGGCCGACGCGGAGGAGGTAGAAGAGCTTGTCGGGAAGTTCCTTACGTCCAGCCCGCAGTGCGGCTAGGCCGGTGGGCCCGAGGAAGTAACGCTCGGAGTCGGGGTCAATGGCGACGAACTCGCCCTCGTGCTCGGGCTCGAGCAGGGCCTTCAGGCGCTCGTCGTAGAGGCGCTGGCCGCCCTCGGCAAGGTCGTCGGCGGACTCAGGATCGTTTTTCCGCAGGGTGCTCAAGCCTTCCCTCCTCTCCAGGCAGGAATTTCGAGAGATTTTAACTCGTTCCTACAGCCCGCCCAAGTCGTAAAAGACCCATTACGCGACATGTCGTTAAGAAGCATGATTTGACCTTGCTTACATGCGGCCAACCTCTTTGTGTGCAATTTTTACCACACCGTGAAACGTCGTGAAACCTCATTCAGTCCCCTGCTCGATGAGCCTGGAGTGGGCGCACTTGGCCACGCCTTTGTCGAAGCCCTCCGGGTACCACATTCCTGTGCCGAAGCAGTCCGGGCATTTCGAGGCATCGACTTTTATGGCTGGCGCGGACTCCTTCTCCTTGGTCGCCTCGGCTTCTATCTGCCTCTTGTCCTTCTTCCACAGTCGCCGGCGGAGGTGTTCGGCGAGGAAAGCGGGTACATTAGAGACTGTCGTCCGTCCGGCGGCGATCTTCAGTTCGGTGACGAGCACTTCGGCGAGCTCGCCCCAGCGCTGCGCGTCCGTGGGTGTGAGACCTTTGCCCGTTAAGTCGACAGTCGCCTGCTTCATCGCGGCAGCGAAACGGGCGAGAGCCTCATCATCAAGTTTTTGTTCTTCAGTCTTAAAAGAAGTCTTAGGCCCGTCGGAAGTTATTGATTCGCTTGAAGATAAGGTAGACCCAGTAGTACCCGTTTCAGGTAATACTGGTATCACCTGTTTCGGGGTAGACTTGGTAATACCTGTCTCGTGGGTAATACCCGTCGACGGGGGTAGACCTAAGAGTGCAGGCCCGACCTCCTCGGGCGTGAAAACCTCGTACTCATTACCCTCCGATTCGCCGACGATCGTCCGCACCTTGATCAGCCCGACTTCAACGAGGTAGTCGACGCAGCGCTCGACGGTCCCCATCGAGCCGAAGCCGGCGCCGCGCAGCAACTGGGGCCGCGAGCGGCGCACGGTCCGGCTGGGCGAGATCGCGCCGCGGGACTGGCTCCAGAGGTAATCGTAGAGTTGCTTACTCTTCCCACGGAACAGACGCGCCGCCATCTCCCGCGTGACCGAGTTCGGCACCTTCTGGAAATCGCGTTCGGGAGAAACCGGGGTGACATCGGCGATGCTCAGCCTGCGGGCAGAGCCCCGAGAAGGCCCTGTCTTACCTGTGTCTTGGGTAGTACCTGTTCCAAGGGTATTACCTGCTGGACAGGTGATACCTATTTGATGGGTAGTGCCTGGCGGCTGGGGGGTTTCTTGAGGATCGACAGCCCCTGTTTCGGGGGTAGTACCTGCCGGGATGGTATTACCGGTCTCATGGGTAATACCCGTTGAGTGGGTAATACTTTCTGCGAGGGTAGTACTCTCTTCCGAGGTAGTACCTACTGTATGGGTACTACCCTCATTCGATACCTCTGCCGGGGCGGCGTCAGGGAAGGGGACCCGGCCGGTCAGGCGGCCGAGTACCAGTTTTACGGACGCCTGGTCCTGGTCGGTAAGCCGGACCGGGTCAATACTGAACCTACGCCTGCGCTTGGCGCTGCTCGACTGGTCTTTCGACACGGCTGATGATCTCCTGTGCGAGGTCCTCGTAAGCGCGGTGGGCCTTGCTGCCGTGCGCGTACTCGAGGATGGTCTTGTGGTCGGCCGAAGCCTCGACGAGCGTCGCAGTGTGGGGGATTGTTGTCTCGAGCGTCAGGTTGTCGAAGTCCTTCCGGATCTGGTCTAGGACGTCGCGGTTGACGTTCACGTTCGAGCGGTGGATGGTCGCCAGTGCGTAGACGACGAGCTCCGGGTTCGACTCGTCGATCACATCCTGGATGATGGCCATCAGGCGCCTGAGTGCCTCGTAGGCGAACCAGTTCGTCTGGATGGCGATCAGGACGTGAGATGCCGCGCAGAACGCGTTCACGGTCGTGATGCCAAGGTTCGGGGCGCAGTCTATGATCACGTAGTCAAGGGAGGGCTCCAACTCCTGCAGCGAGCGCTGGAGGCGGGTCTCACGGTTGATGGTGTTGAACAGCTTGATGTCCATCTCGGCGAGCGCGATGTGCCCCGGGGCTATCTGGAGGTTGGGTCCGACCGGGCGCAGAATCGTGCTGAAATCAGGCGACTTTTCGGCGATAAGTGCGTAAGAACTCTCGCTTTCCTTATCCGGGTTGGCCTGACCCAGGTGGTCGGTCGCGTTAGCCTGCGGGTCGAGGTCCACGAGCAGCACGCGCTTACCCAGTCTGGCCAGACAGGCCGACAAATTGACGGCCGTCGTCGTCTTGCCGACGCCGCCCTTCTGATTGGCTATCGCTATAATCTTAATGGGGTCACCCTCCTTTCGCCCCCGGCGCGCCTTATGCGGCAAGGCCCCTGCGCACCTTCTCGGCCTCCTCGATGATGCGCTGAATGTCGGAGAGCCTGACTCTCTTCACCCGGCTGTCCAACACATCGTTGAAGGTCGGTACGTTGTACTTCTTGATGACCCTCCAGAGCGTGTTCCGAGCCACACCCAGGCGCTGTTGTGCTTCGGTCAGCGTCAAAGTTTCCGGCATTTTCTTCGCGGCGGTCATACAACCCTCTTTGGAACTGTCGGGATACAATCAGAACGCGACATGTTGCGTCGTTTTACAATCGATTGAGATATATGTCAACAAATATGTTCCACGAACGGTACGACTGAAGGAGTAATCGCACCCGAGCTGCCGTGGTCCGGGGGAGAAGTAAAATCGAGGTTCTCGCGGTGGGGCGGGCGTTACACCGGCGTCGACAAAAGAGAGCTTGGTGTGAAACTACGGACCGAGAGGTTGTGTTGCAGGAATTACGGCAGTGTTGTAGGAATTGCTTCTCGGGCTATAATCCGCCCGTCAGCTCATCCAACGTTCTCTCGGAATCATCCCCTTGAGACAAAATAGGTCCTCGTTCAAATGGCGCCATTTCGAGCCTACGATTATTCTTTTGTGCGTCAGGTGGTACTGCCGCTATTCACTCTCCTAGCGCGACGTCGAAGAGATGATGCGTGAGCGCGGCCTCGACATAGATCACTCAACTGTCTTTCGCTGGGCACAGCGTTATGCTCCGGAAATCAATAAGCGGATCCGTCAACATCTGAAGATGAGCGGCGCCTCATACCGGGTGGACGAGACTTACATCAAGGTCGGGAAAACATGTAAGTACCTGTACCGCTCAGTGGACAAAGAAGGAAATACGATCGAGTGTATGCTCAGCGCTAAACGCGATGTCTCCGCGGCGAAACGGTTCTTCAAGAAGATGATGAGGGCAGAGCATTGCCGCCTCCGTTCTCTATCTCTGTCGATAAGAACGCGGCCTATCCTGAAGCATTCAGTACTTCACAGGAAGATCTCATCGTGCCGAAGGACTGTAAACTGAGGCGCGTGAAATACCTGAATAATGTAATTGAGCAAGACCACAGATTCATCAAGAAGAAAGTGCAGGCATCGCAATGCTTCAAGCGCATTCAGACAGCGGAGCGAACACTCGAAGGCATTGAAGCGGTGAACATGATACGCAAAGGTCAGGTCAAAAGATTAGCGGAATGTGATGCACAAGGGCAGGCGAAGTTCGTCGCTACGCTGTTCGGGATCGCTGCTTAGCGAGAGACACTCAACATACTTCCACGCCCGAAAATTATCTTTGCAACGCATTACTTTTGAGTCTCTCCTTCTGACGGAACACACATACATTAAGAGTCACCCCTCTCCCACACAGGATTCTAGGGCGGCTCACACGGTACCCGCCGGAGCACGCCTCAAAGGCGGCACGTGTTGCCCCTGTGGCTTTTTGCCGACCCACGCTCTGAGGAAGAGTTGCACGGACGCCAGGCGTTCTTTGGCGGGTCGAAAAACTTCGCTCCTAAGTTTGCAGAAAAGGTGGCCGGCCTTGCCGCTGCAGAGCCCACACCTGCGCCGCAACGCGGCCGCGGCCAACTTCTTCGAGCATAAAAGACCGCCCGCGATCCTCATGAGGTAAATGGGCACGTACTCTTCGTCCTCCTCCCAGCAGCGGTCTTCCATGAAGATGAAGAAGCGTCGGATGGTCTCATGCACACAGACGTCGGCCTCGGCCGCGCCGCGGAGCTGCGCCTGAAAGTAGTGTCGAAGCCGCGCGTAGTGTTCCTGGTATACCTGTCCGATGTATCGGCTGTGCTCTTCGACGCCGTTAATAACCGCTACCTTCATCTCGCCACCCTCCTATCGTGTCTAGTCTCGTCGTGACCACTCGCGCCGGCGGTCGCTTCACCAACGGCGCGGCCTATGCGTGCAGTTGAAGAAAGTGCGACGGGTCGGTGTTGAAGGTGTACGCGATCGCCGTGACGAAAAGAGAGACGAACGTCGCATAGCAGATCAGAGTCAACAACAACCAGACGGCCTTTCCGTTCCTATCGGGCCTCATCATTGTTCCATCCTCCTTCGATGACTTGACTAACTCGTCACCTATAAGACACGAAGCGCCGCCGCAGTCTCAGCGGCGGCCACTTCGGGCCGCGTACGACGGCCTGGAAAAATTTCCGCAGCGCGTTTCATAGAGATGCAACAGATATTTTTAAAGAAGTGGATGGCAATCGATGATGAATAGGAAGAGCGTCTTGAAAGGCTTGATCTTGTTAACCCTTTTGATGGTCGTAGGCGCAGAACATGGCCTCATCGGGCCGCGGACGCGCCCGGCTGTGAATCTCGTTCAGGAAGTAAGGGCGGGCGCAGCGGAGTCGCCGAGCGCGTGCCCGGCGAGCGTCTAGCGGCCCTACCGGTCGGCCGGGCCGGCGCGCTCGGGGGCGTGTGGGCAGCCCGAGAGGCGTTTAACGGTGCCGCCAAGTCGCTCGCACGAGTTTTGTCCGGAAGCAGCAGTCGCCCCTTCGTCCGGCGCGAGATGGGGTCGCCGCAGCGTTGACGGCCGACGCCTCGCCGGGTCGGCACGCCGCCTCTGTCGCTACGGAATGTGTCGCGGTTCGAACTGTGTGGAGGATTTGACCGTGGAAAAAATTAGCAACGCAGCCGCAGAAGAAGACGTCCCTGCGATTACTGACGACGAGCTGTTCAGGCTCTGGGGCCGTCAAAAGAAAGATACAAAGAGCATCGCACGACTGACCGGGCTGAGCATAGATGTCGTCATAAGAAGGCTGACGCCAATACTTATGAGAGAGGTCGAATTGAGGGTAGAGGGCGGTGGGACAGAAGGACATTCTTGAGGGGGACTGAGACTTGCTTACGAATGACGTAAACGATGACTTTTTGCGGACGGCTGACGAATATGGCGGGCGCCGCGTGCAGGCGCAGACCCGCGTCGGCGGGGATGAGTCGAACCGGCGCTCGCGTTGGCGGGCTCCCGGCGCGGGACTTCAGGCGGTTAACCCGGAGTCTTCGCCGGATGGGGTGGCGGCGGCGCGGGTTCCGGAGTCGGCGCCCAGGAGCTTTTTTTTCGGCGCGCGGCGAGTAAGCCCTCTCTCTTCGCCGCCGGTAACTGAATCTCAAAGGAGGACGGACGTGGACGAAGAAAAGGACCCAGACCCGTTTCATAAGAGCGAGGCCGACGTATACGCTCTCTACCTGGCTGTAGACGGAGAGAAGGGGGATGACGGTTTCCTGAACGGCAACAGGCTGAAAGAGTTCAGCCCGGACGAGGCCGAGGGGCTCAACCTGCCGAAGCTCATAGAGGTTTGGAATCATACCAGGACGGGATGCCCTCGGTGCGCGATGATCGTCAGCACCCTAAACATGGTGCGCGAGACTCTTGCCGAGGGCGCGGAAGACGCCTCCGAGGAACGCGCTCAGGCAGAGGACATGAAGTCACCGAGTTAATACCGCGGCGTGCCGGGGGAACCCATCGGCTCTCGCTCGCCCCGCCGGCGCGCAGGCCGGAGCGGTCTCATAAACACACGGCCGCGCACCGGCCACCCGTTCGCTTTTCGGGGTGAGCGGGCTGCCGAAACCTTTCGGGTGTTTATGAGACCGCTCCGGCCGGTTCGAATCCAGCGTCGATTACGTATTCCGCTTTGCGCCCGCCAGTTACCCAAGACCAACCGTCCTAAGCCTCACATCCTCCTCAGGACTCTGGCCGCCAAGACCCCGCGTGAGAAATCCTCCACCCCTTGTTTCCAATAGATGACGGGGACGCCACTTGACAACTTCGGCAGCCGTTCGCACGCGCGGCGCGCGCCGCTTGACCCTGACGCGCCGGCAGCGCGCGGGGCGCGGCACCCGACGGGGTGAGACGTTTCTCACGCCGCGTGTCATAGAAACGAAAGCTAGATTCTTCAGGAGGAGAAAAAGATGATCAGAAAAGCCGCCGGCATTGCTGCCATTCTCGTGGTGATCTTCGTGATCGCCATCATCGCCAAGGCAAACCCAGTTTACCCTCAGCCCGCAAGGCCCGACCAGCAGCCCCTTCGGGTCTTTAATCCCGAACCGGACCAACCGTTCGACATGCCGGCGGGCAACCCCGCAACGACTGCGTTCCTGCAACCGTTGCCTGAGCAGCTGGTTCCATTCAGCTCGCCGACGTTCGCCGTCTTTCCGAGCTTCGTCGTCATGAACGACCCGACGCCGGAAGCGCCTCGTTCGCCTGAGTTCCTGGCCTTCTTCAGGCCGTTCAGGGAGCCCGCCTTCGGACCGGCGCAGCAGCCCTTCTTCGGGACGGACAGGCAGCCCGTCTAAGAATGCGCACGTCGAACGGGAACCGAAATGACGCCGACGGCGTCTAAAAGGTAAAGCGGAACAGCAGCCCCTTAGAACCCCCAATCTCAAGTCCGGTGGGCAGCCGCGCGAACCTTTCAAAGGGACGCGGTTGCCCACCCAATCCTATTCTCAGACGAACGTACCAGGGAATTCTTCAGTCCGGCGTCGCGCGCTTTGACGCTCGGACGAGACTGGGTGACCGACGAGAAGGAGCAAAACGATGGGGGAAGATGCTGAAGATGAGTCCGAGATTAGCAACGAGGTTGCTCGCGTGGAGATTCTATCGAGGGCCGCCCGAGGCGAGAAGCAGGCATGTGCCGCCCTCATGAAAGATTTGTGGGAGTATCTCGAAACGGTCATACGGGACGCGGCCCGCGGCGATCCGGAAGCGTTGAAGGCGCTCATGAACGACCTGTGGCTGTATGCGATCTTCTGCCAAGTAGCCAAGTGGGCCGAGCGCAAGTACCATTTCTCTCACGACCACGAAGGCCACGACATCCCGCACGTCCTCACCGAGGCGGTACGCGAAAAAATCACCGGTCTTGAAAACACAAACAACGTCTCGTGGCGGGCCGTCCTTCGCTGTTGGTCATATTCCGTGGCGGGCCACCACAGCCTCAACTACCTCGACCGAGGCCGCCGCGCCGAGGAGAGGTATTCGGGCGATCTCGCCTACGAGAACACGCGGTGCAGATGGAACCATCAGGACGTGCCTGAGCCGTCCGGGGCCGAGAAGCTAGAGGAGGAGTGGGCGGAGGAAGAGAGGGAAGAGGCGAGGCAGAACGCACTCCGCAAGAGCCAGGCGGCGCAGATAAAGAAGACTGTGCAGCGGGTGTTTGACTCGCTCACGGATGAGCAGAAAAGGTACACACGGCTGTGGGCCGTGAAGAAGATGACTTACGACAAGATCGCCGCCGAGGTGGGTGTCTCCAGATCTACCGTGTGGCGCTGTCTCATTCCTGTCTTCAGGATGTTCATCGAAGAGCTCGAAGAGTTGATCGAGGAGTTCGGACGGGCAGAGGGAAAAAAAGTTGATGCCCCGAAGGTCTTGAAGCACCTGACGGAGCACCGCTCCGGAGAACTCCGGCAGCTCATCACGACCTGCCTGCAAGGCCCGGCAGGGATCGGCCAACCCTTCCACGCGGTCGTGTGAGTCAGGTTCGGGCACGCGGGCACACGTAACCGCTGACCTCAGACGAGCGGCGAGAGGCCAACGAATAGTTAACGTGATTCGACTTAAGAAAATGAAGACAGAGCCAGATCGGAACTCGTTAGGACGGCTGAAGCTAGGGACTGGGAGGTCACATCTATGCACTGGGCACAGACATCGTGTGCGCCGGCGGCTCATTTGACGTGAGCGGCTCTGCCCGCCACGGATTCACAGCCGCGGAAGGCGCATGAAGTATTACCGTGCCTTTGTTACAACGGTCGCCGGATTTAGATGTGTCGACCCGCTTCCAAGCCGCAAATGTTGCAGGGGCGGCTTAGTCGTTTAGTTCCGAAATGCGGCGGGAGCGTTTCCCGAAATATACAGGTTGACATGGCCGCTGCTCTCACGTAGTCTTCCGCGCGTCTTCCTGACAGGGCTTTCCGGGGCACCCTCGCCGCCCCGGATAACGCGCGAAGCCTCCGACATGTCTCCTCCGTCGCCGGCCTCACGTCTTAACTTCAACCGACGCCCTCCTCAAGGAGTCGATCCCTATGCGTCGCACCTCCGCCGCCCCGCGCGTCCGGCTGGCATGTCTCGTCCTCTGTTTCTCGCTGCTCTCACAGTCACTTGTCCCGGCGTCGGCGGGCGTGTTCGCGGGTGTCGGCGCGGAGAAAGGCGCTCCCCCGGTCAGTAAGGTGACAGCCCTTGAAGAGGTGGGAGCCTCCGGTCTGCCGGACCTCGACGCGGCGCGCCGCCGCCCCCGCCACGAGCCGAAGGCCGTCCCGCCCAATCCCTCCACAAGGCGGCGCTGCCCGCCGCGCAACCCCCGCTGCAACGAAGGCGCGCACGGCGCCTCGCCTCGCGCGACTCCGACTCCGGTGCCTACGCCCGCGCCAGCAGGAGGCGGCGGCCCTTTCGCCCTGACTTCGGCCGCGGCCGATTCCGTCGCCTTCTCACCCCATGCGGCCGCGAGCGGCATGAGTCTCTCGGCGAACCTCAGTCTCTCGGCGGACCTCTCGCTCCTCGACTTCTACATGGGCGGCGTCTACTCGGTCTCGGACTCCCCCGCACGCCTCCTGCCGCCCGCAGACTTCGCGGCGGCGCCCGCCCCCGAGCCGGCGGCGCTCTACCAGTCGCAGCCGGGGAGGGTCAACGTCGCCCTGGCGGCCAACGGCGGCTGGGCGCGCGCCTCCTCGACCTACAACCAGCCGCCAAACTGGATCTACTCGGCGGCAGGCGCCGTCGACGGCAACCGCCGTGGCTCAAGCCTCGGCTCAGGCCGCTGGGCGACGTGGCACGACGCCGGGTCAAATGGCACCTTTCAGGACGTCTGGCTCCAGGTCGACTTCTACGGCCATAAGACCATCGACGAGATAAACGTCTTCACTCAGCAGGATAACTGGTCGAG
>Ga0216309_1000089_pt1 | contig 15157 bp, 9 predicted proteins | sample Total_DNA_C_FD_161284 | JGI IMG/M metagenome (GOLD analysis project Ga0216309, IMG submission 161284) | Terrestrial sediment cell enrichment communities for BONCAT metagenomics from Utah, United States - Total_DNA_C | ecosystem: Environmental > Terrestrial > Deep subsurface > Rock core/Sediment ...
AGAGGCAGGAGCTGTCAGAGGATGACCAGCGTAGACCACGCCCGGCAGGTTCCCACGCGCAAGCCTAACCTCTCGAACGTCAGGGTCGCGGGGCACGACACGCTCCGCGCCGTGAACCGCCGCATCCTGCTCAACATCGTCTCCGAGCGACAGCCCATCTCGCGCGCCGACATCGCCAAGCTAAGCGGCCTCAACAAGGCGACGGTCTCGACCATCGCGGGCGAGCTTTTGCGCGACAAGTTCGTCGTCGAAGAGGGCTCGGGCAAGACGACCCCCATCGGCGGCAAGCCCCCCACCCCGCTCCGCATCAACGAACGGCGCTTCGGCATCTTCGGCCTCGACATCCGCGCCGACGAGACCATCCTCGCCCTCTCCGACTTCCAGAACCGCCTCGTCGCGCGCAAGAGCTACGAGACGGGCGAAGACCCGCGCGCCTTCCTCGCCGAGATCGGCCGCGAAATCCTCAAGCTGCGCGCCGAGCACCCTGAGTTCATCGAGATGGCCGGCGTCGGCGTCAGCCTCCCCGGCCTCGTCGACAACCACCGGGGGCGCTTTATCGCCTCGGTGGTGCTCCCTTGGCGCGACGTCCCCGTCGTCGAGTGGCTGGGCGAGACGACGCTCCTGCCCGTCACCATCGACAACTCGGCGCGCTGCGGCGCGCTGGCCGAAATCTGGCACAGCAAAACCGCCTACGCGCACGTCCGCAACCTTCTCTACGTGAGCGTCAGCAGCGGGCTCGCCTGCGGCGTCATCATTGAGGGCGGACTCTACCGCGGAGGTTCGAACACGGCCGGGCAGTTCGGCCACATCCCCATCGACATCAACGGGCCCGAGTGCCGTTGCGGCCAGCGCGGCTGCTGGGACCTCTACGCCTCGGACAACGCGACCGTCGCGCGCTACCGCGCGAACCCGGCGGCGACCTTCAAGCGTGGGATGACCATGAGGCGCATCGTCGAGCTGGTCGAGTCGGGCGACCCCGTCGCGACCCAGGCTGTCCGCGAGACGGCGCGCTACCTGGGCCTCGGCCTGACGGGGCTCATCAACGGGCTCGACCCGGAGGTGATCGTCATCGGCGGCGAGATCACGAAAGCCTGGGGGCTGGTCGAGCCCATCATCGCGCAGGAGTCCAAGCGCAATCTTCTCAGCCTGGGCGGTCGCGAGATCGCCATCCGCCGCTCGACCTTCGACGTCAGGCCGAGCCTCAAGGGGGCTCTCACGCTCGTCCTGAGCGACCTCCTCTCGGTGCCGAACGTCGGGTAGGGGGCTGTGCGTTTCGACTCCGCGGGAGGGAAGGGTTGATGCCTGACACGGCTGAGAAATTGAGGGCTCGGCTCGACGGCGGACTCGTCCCGGCCGTCCCCGTCACGCTCGACGGCGACGGCCGTCTCCACCCCGCCGCGCACGATTCCTACCTGCGCCACATGGCCGTGCAGCCCCTCGCGGGCGTCGCCGTCTGGGCGCACACCGGGCGCGGCCTGATGCTCGAACGCACTCTGGCCGACACCGTGTTGCGTGAATGGCGCGCGGCGCTCCCCGGCAAGATCATCGTCGCCGGCGCCGGCGCGCCTCGGACTTCAGACCCAGAGGAGGCCACCGCCCGCTCGGTCGAGATGGCCGAGCGCGCCGCCCGTCTCGGCGCGGACGCCCTGCTCGCCTACGCCCCTGCCTGGCTGCGCGGGCGCCCGGACGCCGACCGCCAGATCGTCGAGCACCACCGCCGTCTCGCAGAGGTCGGCCTGCCCCTCGTCCTCTTCTATCTCTACGAGGAGGCGGGCGGCATCAGCTACTCCGCCCCGGTCCTTGACGAGCTGCTCTCGATGCCCGGGGCCGTCGGCATCAAGATGGCCACGCTCGACAGCGTGATGACCTACCAGGACGTCTCGCGCCGCGTGGCCGTGCGACACCCCGAAAGGCTGCTCATCACGGGCGAAGACCGCTTCCTCGGCTACAGCCTGATGCGCGGCGCGCGCTCGGCGCTCATCGGCATGGGCTCGGCCTGCACGCGCCTCCAGGCCGACCTCATCGGCGCGCACCTCTCGGGCGACGCGGCGCGCTTTCTGAAACTCTCAAACCTTGTTGACCTGCTCGCCGAGGCGACCTTAGTCAAGCCGATGGAGGGCTACATCAGGCGCATGCTCTGGGTGCTCGTACATCAGGGCGTGATACCGGCCGAGGCCGCTCACGACCCCTGGGGGCCGGAGCTTCCGCGCGGCGAGTTTGAAGAGGTCGGCCGCATGCTGGCCGCCCTCAGTGGAGCCGTTGACTGATGCTTTTAGAGAAATTGACCGGGGGCGTCGACCTCGACCCGACGCTGGCCTCATCCATCGCGGAGGATTACGAGCGGCTCGCCGAGGGGCTGCCCCCGCGGCTCGAAGAGTACGTGCTTGAACGCTACGGCCTGGACCTGGCGAGCGAGTACGGGGGCCTGCGCGTCAAGAACCCTTTCGGGAAGGCTTCCGGCCAGCTCTCGCTCAACACACAGCAGGTGGCGCGCGACGCAGAGGCTGGGCTCGGGTTCGTCATCCTCAAGACGATCATCGCCGAGGACGCCGCGGGCGGCCAGTCGATGAGCGAGTGGGCCATCCCCGAGACACGCATGCTCGTCGAGCGCATCGACGGCGCGGACGGCACCCAGGGCTGGAACGTGACCTGGAAGGGGCGCGGCTGGTACGACACCTTCGACGCCTACCTCCACCTCTTCGCCGATTCGCTTGAGCTGGGGCGCGAGGCGGGGATGCTCGTCGTCCCTTCGTGCAAGTATCACCTGCCGACGGCCGACGAGGGCGTGTGGCGCGCGGGCGAGTATGAGCACACGACGGGGCGGCTGCTCGACGTCTGGGAGGAGGGCGGCGGGCGCGGCGGCGCGGCGATGCCTATCGAAAAGGATTTCAGCCCGACGCTCGCCGGCTCTGACCGCGCCTCGCAGGTCGAGACCATCCGGCGCTGGATGACGGCCGTCACCGGGCTCATCCGCGACGCCGCCGCGGGGCGGCCCGTCCAGATCGGCCTCAAGCTCTTCAACGCGCGTTTCGAGGAAGAGTTTCAGATCGAGATGCTGCGCCTCGTCAACGAGGAGTGCGGTGCGGGTGGCCGCCCTGACTTCATCATCTACGCCAACCGGCTCTTCAACACCGAGCGGGAGTTTGAGGGCAAGCGCGGCGTGGCCTACGGCGGGCCCGACCTGAGCGCGCGCAACCTGCGTGTGCTGGCGCGTCTGCGCGCCCTTGAGCAGCGCGGCGACATCCCGCGGTGCTCGTTCCCCATCAGCGCCACCGGCGACATCGGCTCGGGGCGGATGGCCGTCGAGTACCTTCTGCGCGGCGCGAGCACGTTCCAGATGCACACATACTTTCAGCTCCCGAACAGCGAATACCGCATGCGGGGCGGGAGCCGGACGGAGCGCGCGCTGCACGAGCTCTACTTCAACCCCGAGCGCGGCCTCGTGCCCTGGCTCCTAAGGCTTCGCCGCGCGCTCGACTTGCCCGCCGAATGGGACGTCAGGCGCATGGCCGAGTTCTGCGCCGACCCGGCGAACCGGCTCTGGGCGGCCGTGGAGCCCTCGGTGGTTCGCGTCTGAAGCCGTCAGTCGTCGGGCTGGCTTGATGGCTCGAAGATGCATTGCAATTTTCATTCGTTTGTCGGAAAAGGTGGGATTCGCTTCGGAGATACTGCCGGCAAAGCGTTCAGTTTTTAACCGCGTCCGCGGCGCCCACGTGATTGAAAAAACCTTTCCACAGCGCGGAGACTCGTAAGGAAACCGAATGCGTTCAGCGATACACACGGTCGACTACCTGGTGCTCATCGGCTACCTGCTCCTGATGGCGGGCGTCGGCGCCTACTTCATGCGCTACATGCACGGCGGCACCGACTTCCTGAAGGGGGGCAACCGCGTCGAGTGGTGGGTGGCGGGCCTCGCCTCCTTCATGTCCGGCTTTTCGGTCTGGACCTTCACGGGCGGGGCCGGCTTCGCCTACCGCAACGGGGTCATCGGCATCTCGCTGATGCTCCTCGCCGTGCCGGCCTTCTTCATCGGTTGGCTGGTCTTCGCCAAACTCTGGCGGCGCTCGCGCGTGGCGACCGTGGTCGAGTACATCCGCTCGCGCTTCGGCGACGGGACGCACAAGACTTTCTCCTGGATGACGGCCCCGAGCCAGCTCATGTTCGGCTCGGTCAAGCTCTTCGCGCTCTCGAGCTTCATCTCCATCGCCACGGGCGTGCCGGTCGAGTACCTCATCATCGTCTGCGGCGCGGTCATTCTCCTCTACACGGTGCTGGGCGGCTACTGGGCGGTCTGCTTCACAGACATGTTCCAGTTCATGTTCCTCTTCCCCGTCGCCTGCGTGCTGATGGTGCTCTCGCTCATCGACGTCGGCGGCGTGGGCGGCTTCGTCGAGAAGGCGCCGGCTGGCTTCACCAACCCCTTCGCGGGCGAGTACGGCTGGCTCTTTCTCGCCGCCTACACCGTCTCGCAGACGGTCGGCTACAACAACTTCGGCAACGCGCAGCGCTACTTCTGCGCCCCGACCGAGAGCGACGCGAGGAAGATTTCCATCCTCTGCATGGTGCTCTTCGCGCTCGGCTCGCTCGTCTTTTACCTGCCGCCTTTGATCGCGCGCGTGACGATGCCCGAGCTGGCGACGGCGGCCAACGGCCTCCAGCAGCCGACCGAGGCCGCCTACATCTCGATGGGGGTGCGCCTTCTCCCGCCCGGCCTCGTCGGCGTGCTCCTCGCGGCGATGCTCGCCTCCTCGATGGCCTCGCTCTCGACGATCAACCACGTCGTGACCGGCATCGTGGCGAAGGACCTCTACCAGGGCTACTTCCGCAGGGACGCCACCGACACGCACATGCTGACGGCAAGCCGGCTGGCCTCGTTGCTCGTCGGCGCGCTGATGGTGTTGGTCGCGCTCGTCTTCGCGCGGGGGGTGACGGGCATCTTCACGCTGCTCTTCATCCTCGAGTCCATCTTCCTGCTCCCGCTCGGGCTGCCGCTGCTCTACGGCTTCGTCGTCAAGCGCGGGCCCTGGTGGTCGGCCGTCTTCGCCTACGGCGTCGGCGCTTCGACCTCGCTCGTCGTCAACTTCTACCTCAACCGCTACCTGGGCTGGCATCTCAACGAGACCTACCTCATCGGCATCCCGGCGGTGACGACGACCATCGCGTTCTTCATCCCCGTGCTCCTCTTCAAGCCTTCGGGCGAGTTCGCGGGCCGCGTCGCGGAGTTCTTCCGCCGGCTCGGCACGCCCATCGACCCCGCGAAGGAGCTGGGCGAGGTCGGCATGTCGGGGCGCGGGCAGCTCGCCATCGTGGGGAAGGTGACGACCGGCATCGGGCTGGCCTGCTTCCTGATGCTCTTCGCCAACTCCTCGGGGCGCGAGCTGATTATCACGCTCATCTACTCGACGGTCACGACCCTCATCGGGCTCGGCTTCGTCCTCGCCGGACGCACGCCCGGGGCGGCGAGACGCGCCGAGGCCGAGGCCGCCGCCGGCGTGCCCGGCGCGGAGCTGAGAGTGAAGGAGTAGGTCTCGGGGTCGGCTCTCAGTGTTGGGCCCCGGGGCCCGCTCTTCGGAAACCTTCCAAGGAGGGAAGTCAGGTTTGAGGCTCGCAACGAAAGTGAGAAAGCTCGCGGCGCCGCTGCTGCTGGCGTCACTCGTCTGCCTGGCGCAGAGTCTCGCGCTGGCCGCGCCGCCCGCTCACGTCTGGGCGGTGAGCGACGGCGAGAAGGTCGAGCGTGATGACCTCTCGAACCGGAATCGCGCTTCGAACTCGGCCTGGGACGGCCGCCGCGTCAAGCTCTTCGGCGCGCGCAACGAGGTCGTCGCCTTTCAGGTCATCGTCGAGGCAGGGGCCGAGGGCATCTCCGAGCTGTCGGTGGCGCTCCCGATTCTTCGCCGCAGGGGCGGCGGCGGACGTATACGCTACGCGCGCCCCGCGGCCGACCCGACCGACTACACCGGCCGCCCTATTCAACTCTTCTCGGTCAACTACATGAACGTGACGGCGCCGACGCGCGCCGACTGGGTCTGGCGACCCGACACGCCGGCCGAGCCGGCCGACACGCGCGGTTGGAAGCCCGTCCAGCTCATCCCCGAGAACGCGAAGCGCGGGCGCGGCGGCTTTCCGCTGAGCGTGGCCCCACGGCAGAGCCAGGCCGTCTGGGTGGAAATCTACGCCGGGCGCGACCTGCTCGCGGGGCTCTATGAGGGTGGCATCGAGGTGAGGGCCGACGGCCGCAGTCAGACCCTGCCCGTCGAGCTTGAGCTGTTCGACTTCACACTGCCGGACGAGAACAGCATGCACGCGATGGTCTACTACGAGCCGTCGCAGCCCGTGCAGTACCAGGGCCGAAATCTCGACCCGGAGTTTCACCGTTTCGCGCACCGCCACCGCGTCGAGCTGGTCCACGCCTACACGGTCGAGTCGGCGACGGCCGCCCGCGGCCGCTTCGACGGCACAGACTTCAGGCGCAGGCGAGGCTACGAAGGGCCGGGCGAGGGCGTCGGCAATCGCATCATTCCCGCCTCCTTCTACGGACCCGGCAAAGACTACGACGAGCGCCGGAGCGCATGGCAGAAGTCAGACCGCTGGATGAGTTTCCTGAGGGCGAACTTCCCCGCGGCCCTCACCTTCCTCTACATGCCAGACGAGCCGGGCCCTTCGGAATACGAATACATCCGCAGGCTGGCCGAGAACGTCCACTCCAACCCGGGGCCGGGGCGCGCGCTCCCCATCTTTGTCACAAAGCGCTACACGAAGGAGCTTGACGGCGCCATCGACATCTGGGACACGGGCCCGCTCGGCTTCGACATCGAGGTGGCGAAGCGCGAGCGCTCCAAGGGGCGTCGTTACTGGATTTACAACGGCGGGCGCCCCGCGGCCGGAGCCATCGCCATCGACTCGCCGGCGACCGACCCGCGCGCCACCATCTGGGCCTGCTTCAAGCACGGCGTGGAGGTCTACTTCTACTGGCACGGCGTCCACTGGCGGCACAACAGCCAGAAGCAGGGCGTGCGCGAGCAGAACGTCTGGGCCGACCCGGTCACGTTCGACAATCGCAAGCAGGAGCGCAAAGGCCCCGAGGACAAGGGCTTCATCAACGGCGACGGCGTGCTCATCTACCCGGGGCAGGACCTCCTGCACTCTGCGGAGGACCGAGGGGTCCCCGGCCCGGTAGCCACCGTGCAGCTCGCCAACTTCCGGCGCGGGTTGCAGGACCACCAGTACCTGACGCTCGCGCGCAAGCTCGGGCTCACACAGGTGGTGGAGTCGGCTCTCTGGTCGGTCGTGCCCCGTGTCTTCTCCGACGCGAAAGAGAAGGTCAGCTTCGCCGAGACGGGCGACGATTTCGAGGCCGTCCGCTACCGCCTGGCGCAGGCCATCGCGGGCACACGCCAGAAGGGGAAGCTGGCCCGAGCGGGGAATCACATCCGACGCGCGCACGGCGGGCGTGATTAAAGAATGACGCACATCAAACTCGCCTTCTCGACGCTGGGTTGCCCGCAATGGGAACTGCCGCGGGTGGCGCGCGCGGCGCGTGAGTATGGCTTCGAGGGCGTGGAGCTGCGCGCCCTCGGCGGCGGGCTCGACCTCCTCGGCCGCCCTGAGTTTCAGGCGGGCGAGCTGCCGCGCACGTGCGAGTGGCTGGCCACGGAGGGGTTGGAGGTCTGCTGCGTCGACACCTCCTGCCGGTTCGACTCGGCAGAAGAGTCCGAGCGGCTTGAGCAGGTCCAGCTGGCCGCGCGCCATTGCGAGCTGGCCGCCGCGCTCGGGGCACCGCTCATACGCGTCTTCCCCGATCTCGTACCCGAGGGCTCGACCTACGATGAGACGCGCGACCGCATCGCCGAATCGCTCCGGCAGGTCTCAGCCCGCGCGCCCGAAGGGGTTCGCGTCGGCCTCGAGACTCACGGCGACTTCGCGCGTGGGAGCGCGTCGGCCGAGGTCTTAAGACTGGCCGACCGGCCGAACCTCGGCATTATCTGGGACGCCGCCAACAGCTTCTCGGCGGGCGAGCCGGTCGAGGAGTCGGCCGCCGCGGTCGCGCCCTATCTGGCGCACGTACACCTGCGCGACGCGCGGCCGCTAGGGGGCGAGCACTGGACGCCCGTGCTGGCCGGGAGCGGCCTCGTCCCCTTCGAAGCGGTCGTCGCCTCGCTCCGAGGCTTGGGCTACGAGGGGTACGTCAGCTTCGAGTGGGAGAAGTACTGGCACCCGGAGATAGAAGAGCCGGAGGTCTCGCTGCCCGATTTCGCGGGGGCGATGCGCAGGGTTTTGGGCGCGGCGGCCGACGGGCGATAGACGAATGAGGCGGGCGGGTTACCGATTACGGTTGAAAAAGCCCACGCCGTTAGATTAAAAAATTGCACAACCCATGACTGTAGAGAGCGGAAGTCGACAGCGCCCCGGAGCCCCGGGCGAAGCGGAGCGTCCGCGCGTGCTCCTGCTGACCAGCGGGTCGCTCTTCCCGCACTTCTTCCCCGCAAGCGTCCTCAGGCGGCTCGAAGAAGTAGGCGAATGGGAGCACTTCGAGGGGCGTGAGGACTCGCCCGAGCTTCGAAGGAAGCTGGCCTCGGTCGACGCGCTCGTGACGACGTGGCACTCGCCGTTCCTACGCCTGGAGATGCTCGGCAGCCCGCGCCGCGTGCGTATGATTGCCCATTGCGGCGGCGAGCTGAAGGCGCGGATGGAGGAGCAGGTCGTCGGCACACTGACGGTGACGAACGCGCCGGGGCCGATGGCCGCGCCCGTCGCGGAGATGGCGCTGGCGATGGTGCTCACGCTCGTGCGCCGGCTGCCCGAGTACGGCCGGGAGATGCGCGCCGGCGTCATCCGAACCAACGTGGACGTCAGCCGCGGCGAGACCCTGCGCGGGCGACGCGTCGGTTGTGTCGGCTTCGGGCGCATCGGGCGTGCCTTCGCACGCATGCTCGAACCGCTCGGGGCCGAGCTTTTCGTCTCGGACCCCTACTGCACGGCGGAGACCGCCGCCGAGTACGGGGCGACGAAGATCGAGCTGGATGAGCTGCTCCGCTCCTGCTCGGTCGTGGTGCTGGCTGCCGGGCTGACGCCCGAGACGCGCCACATGCTCGACGCGCGCAGGCTGGCGCTCATGCCCGATGGCGCCTACCTCGTCAACGTCGGGCGTGGGGGACTCGTCGAGCTGGACGCGCTCCTTGCCGAGCTGCGCGCGGGGAGAATCGGGGCGGCGTTCGACGTGACCGACCCGCTGGAGCCGCTTCCGCCCGAACACGAGCTGCGCCGCCTGCCGAACGTCCTGCTCACGCCGCACGTGGCGGCGGGGGGCATCGAGATGCGCCACGCGCTCGGCGAGGTGGCCGCCGCCGAGGTCGTGCGCTTCTTCCGCGGCCAGGTGCCCGAGAACCTCGTCACGACCGAGATGCTGGCGAGGATGACCTGAACGGCGGGTAGGAGCGCCGCCAAAGATTGAGATGACGAGAGCAGAGAGAGAGCCCTCCGGCCCGCACACACGCGTCGCGCGCGTTGCGCTGCACCGCGTAAGGGTGCCGCTCAGCGAGCCGTTCCGCATCAGCAACGGCACGGTCGCCGAGAAGGAGGCGGTCCTCGTCGAGGTCACGACCTTGGGCGGCCTCGTCGGCTGGGGCGAGGCGTCGCCGATGTCCGGCTCGTTTTACTCGGACGACACGCCCGACAGCGTCTGGTCTGCGCTCCGCGACACGCTCGTCCCCCTCGCGCTCCGCGCGGGCGAGATCGACGTGCCACGCTTCTATGAGCGGCTGCGCGAGGTGCCGGGTGAGCCCTTTGCCAAGGCCGGGCTCGAAGGAGCGCTCTGGGACGCGCACGCGCGGGGCTTCGGCGCGCCGCTGTGCGAGCTTTTAGGCGGGAAGGCCGCACCAGTGCCCTCGGGGCTGGCCATCGGCATCTACGATTCGGTCGGGGAGCTGGTCGAGCGTGTCGAGCGGTACGCCGCGGAGGGCTATCGGCGGGTCAAGATAAAGATTCAGCCGGGCTGGGACCTGGAGCCGGTGACGGCCTTGCGCGAGCGTTTCCCGCGTATGCCGCTGATGGTCGACGCCAACGCCGCTTACACGCTCGGAGACGCGGAGGTCTTCCTCAAACTTGACGACTTCGACCTACTGATGTTCGAGCAGCCGCTCGCACGCGGCGCGCATGCCGATTCAGCCGAGTTGCAGCGCATGCTGCGCACTCCGCTGTGCGCCGACGAGTCGGCCGAGTCGCTGGCCGACGTCGAAGAGCTGATCGAGAGGGACGCAGCGCGCATCGTCAACATCAAGATTCAGCGCGTGGGCGGTTTGAGCGAGGCGCGGCTGATGCTCGGTCGGGTGCGCGAGGCGGGGCTCGGCTGCTGGCTGGGCACGATGCCCGAGCTGGGCGTAGCCTCGGCGCAGGGGCTTCACTTCGCCGCGCTCGAAGGCTTCAACTACCCGACGGACATCGAAGCCTCGGCGCGCTGGTTCGTCGACGACGTCACCGAGCCGCGGATAGAGATCGACGGCGGGGGCTTCATCCACCTCCCCGTGGGAGCCGGCCTCGGGTACGAAGTCTCGCACGACAAGCTCAGGCGGTACGCTGTCGCCTCGGAGGAGTTCGAGGCATGAGGGCCGGCGGCCACGGCCGTCATCATTTTATGAAGGTACTGGGAAGGGTGTCTCAGGTGAGTCAAATGAAGGGGATAGTCACAAACGGAATCAACCTCGCCGTGCGAGCGGCGTTCGTCCTGTCTTTCGTGCTCTCGGCGGCCTCCGCGGCCGGCGCGCAGTCGGACAAGTTCCCGCGCGTGTGGGAGGCGCCGCTCTCGATCCCGACCTATGAGCTGGGCGAGCCGGACCCGAACCCGGCGCTCCTCGACTGGCAGCGTCGCAAGTGGCGCCCCGTCTATCCCTACCCGATGCTCGACACGCTGACGACCCGCAAGGTTGACAAGAACTACAAGGCCGTCTACCTGGAGAACGAGTATCTGAAGGTGACGGTGCTGCCAGAGCTGGGTGGCCACGTCTACGCCATCTACGACAAGACGGCCGGGCGCGACGTGCTCTACACCAACCACGTCGTCAAGTACGCGATGGTCGCCATCCGCGGCGCGTGGGTCTCGGGCGGCATCGAGTGGAACTTCCCCGACGGCCACACGCTCACGACCGTCTCGCCCATCGACTATGCGATGCGGATGGAGCCGGATGGGAGCGCGGCAGTCGTCATCGGCGACACCGAGCGTGTGCAGCGTATGCAGTGGACAATCGTCTGCCGCCTCCGCCCGGGCAGCAAGGCGCTGGAGACCGAGGTGACGCTCAACAACCGGCGCGAGACCCCCGGCCGCTACTGGTACTGGTCGACGGCCGCCGCCCCCGCGACCGACGACATGCGCTTCATCTACCCGATGCGCGAGACCTACCCGCACACCTTCTGGCCCGTCTACACGTTCCCCCTGGAGAAGGGGGTCGACATCGGCACCTACCGCGACGTGCGCAACGAGCTTTCGCTCTTCGCGCTCAACTCGAAGCGCGACTTCTTCGGCGTCTACTACGAGAAGAGCGACTGGGGCATCGTCCACGTCGCCGACCACCGTGAGCTGCCGGGCAAGAAGACCTGGACGTGGGGCACGGACGAGAGCGGCCGCATCTGGGTCGACAAGCTGACGGACGCCGACGGGCAGTACGTCGAATTCCAGGCCGGACGCTTCGAGACGCAGATGGAGCACGAGTTCATCGCCCCGCACCGCGTCGAGCGATTCACCGAATACTGGTTCCCGGTCAACCGCATGGGCGGCGGCTTCGACGAGGCGACGCGCGACGCCGCCGTCAATGTAAGCGTGCAGGGCGTGCGCGCCACCATCACGGCCAACTCGAACGCGAAGTTCGACGACGCCGAGCTGACGGTCGAGAGCCAGGGGCGCCGCCTCCACTCTGACCGAGTCGACCTCGACCCCGCGAAGACCCACACGGCCTCCATCCAGATTCCCGCCGACGCCGCGGGCAAGCCGCTGCTCGTCACGCTCCGTGCGAAGGGCGGGCGCGAGCTGCTGCGCTACTCGACGGACACGCCCGCCGACGGCAACCCCGATTTCAAGCCCGCCACGCGCCCCGTCCCCGACCCGAAGGTGGCGACGAGCGCCGAGCAGGCGTACGTCGAGGGGCTGGCCGCCGACAAGAAGAGCAACGAGCGCACGGCGCGCGAGAAGTTCACCGAGGCGCTCAGGCGTGACCCGGGCTTTGCCCCCGCGCACATCGCGCTGGGCCTCTCCTTCTACCGCGGCGGCGAGTACGAAAGGGCGGCAGAGCACCTGACGCAGGCGCTGCGCCGAAACCGCGACGCCGGCGACGCACATTACTACCTCGGGCTCGTGCGGCGCGCGCAGGGGCGCACGACCGAGGCCGCCGAACAGTTGATGTGGGCGGTGCGCGCGGGGCACCGCGAGTCGGTCTCGCGCTACCTCCTCGGCGAGATGGCGCTCGCGGCGGGCGATACGGCCGGCGCGCTCGAACACTTACAGCAGTCCGCGCTGCTCGACCCGCGCGACCTGAAGGCGCGCACACTGCTCGCGCTGGCCGAGCGCGTGGCCGGGCGTCTGGAGTCGGCGCAGCAGCGCATCGAAGCGGTCGTCTGGGAGGCGCCACTCGACTACTTCGCGCTGAGCGAGCAGCACGAGATTCATCGCGCGCGTGGCAACGATGCGAAGGCGCGGGGCGCGCAGGGCGAGCTGTGGCGCCTGCTCTCGCGCGAGCCCGACTCGGTTCTAGAGCTGGCGTTCGACTATCTCGCGGCCGGGCGCCTCGGAGAAGGGCGCGCCGTGCTGGAAGAGGGGATAAAGCGGGGCGGGGCACAGGGCAGGCAGGCAGCACCGATGCTCCATTACACGCTCGGCTACTTCCAAGAGCGCGGGGGCGACCGTACCCGCGCGCGCGAGCAGTACGCGCTGGGGGCGAGAGGCGTGACGTCCTTCGTCTTCCCGCACCGCGTCGAGGAGCTTGAGGTGCTGCGCTCGGCCGTGGCGGCGAACCCCTCGGATGGGCGCGCGGCCTACTACCTTGGCAACGTGCTCGCCTCGAAGGAGCGTGGCGCTGAGGCCCTGGCCGCATGGCGCGACGCCGTGCGGCTCGACTCGGCGAACGGCGTCGCGCGGCGCAACCTGGCGCGCGCCCTCTGGCTCGTGGCGGGACGTAAGGATGAGGGCGCGGCCGAGTATGAGCGCGCCATCGCCGCCGCGCCCGCAGACTTTCACCTCTACGTCGAGCTGGACAGGCTTTTGAGCGACATGGGGCCGAACACGACCCCGCGCCGCATACGTCTGCTCGAAGGCGCTCCCGAAACGGTGCGCACGCGCGCGCCCGCCGTGCAGGCGCTCGCCGCCGCCTACGTGGACGCCGGCCGCTTCGGCGACGCGGCGGCGCTACTCGAACGAACGCAGTTCACCTCGGGCGAGGGCGAGTTCGCAGCCCTCGGCCTCTTCCGCAAGGCGCACACGGGGCTCGCACGCGAGCACCAGCGCGCGGGGCGTCACGCCGAGGCCGCGCGCGAGTTCCTGAAGGCGACCGAGTACCCCAAGAACCTCGGCGCGGGCGCTCCCTCGATGCAGTCGCAGGCGCGCGAGTACGTCGCCGCCGCGCGCGCCTATGAGGCCGCGGGGATGCGCTTTGAGGCGGAGAAGCTCTGGCGCCGCGCGGCGGACGAGCCCTTAAACTCACCCACGCAGCCGAACGAGCCATGGTCCGAGCATTACTACTACAAGGCCCTCGCGCTGGAACAGTTGGGACGCCGCGATGAGGCGCGCGCACTCTACCAGAGGCTCGCTAACCTGAACGACGAGGCACGGATGCTGGAGGCCGAGCCCGCCCCGCCCGAGGGGGCCATCCGCTTCGTCCTCGCCGGCGCGGGGCTCAAAGGACTGGGGCGCACGGCCGAGGCGCGGACAGCGCTCGAACGCGCGCAGAAGATGGACCAGACGAGCGAGCTGGCAAAGGTGTTGCTCGCGGAGCTGAACGCCCCGGGGCGCACGCGCACGAGGACGGGCGGCGACCGCTGAAGAACGCGCGCGTTGAGGTGTCAGAATGGCTGTTGAAGTCTTACAAACCCTGCGCGACCTGATCGCGATTCCGAGCGTCAACCCGATGCGTCCATGCCCGGGCGAGGCGGTCGAGCGCGAGGTCGCCGAATACATCGAGGGCGTGCTCGGTCGCGCCGGCATCGACTGTGAGCGCCAGACGGTCTTCGAGGGGCGCGAGAACGTCATCGGCATCGTCCACGCGAGCGGGGCGGAGCGTGGCGCGCGCCGCGGTTTGATGTTCAACTCGCATATGGACACGGTGCCGGTCGCCCACATGGCCATCGACCCGTTCGACCCTGTCGTGCGCGACGGGCGCGTCTACGGGCGCGGCGCATGCGACGCCAAAGGCCCCATCGCCGCGATGCTCGCGGCCGTCACGGCATACGCCGAACGGCGCGAGCGCCCCTCGACGGTCGTCTTCGCCGCGATGGCCGACGAGGAGCTGGCCTTCTCGGGCTCGTGGAAGCTCATCGAGCGCGAATGGCCTGTGAGCGCCTGCGTGGTCGGCGAGCCGACGCGCCTGGCACTCATCGTCGCGCACAAGGGCGTGGCGCGCTGGCGTGTGCGCGTGAAGGGCGTGAGCGCGCACGGCGCGACGCCGCGCCTCGGCCGGAGTGCCATCTACGACGGCGCGCGCGTATGCCTGGCGCTCGAAGCATATGCGGCAGAAATCTCGGCGCGTGAGCCGCACCCGCTGCTCGGGTGCCCGTCGATTAACGTCGGGCGCGCGGAGGGCGGCCAGTCGGTCAACATCGTGCCTGACCTCTGCGAGTTCGAGATGGAGCGCAGGCTCCTGCCGGGCGAGGACGGGCTCGCGGCGCTCGGGGAATGCGAGGCGCGCGTGCGCGAGATGGTCGGGGAGGGCGCCGAGTTCGAGTTCGAGGAGCCTTACATCGTAGACCCCGCGCTCGACACGCCGCCCGGAGCGGACGTGGCCCGCGCCGTGCGCGAGGCATACGGGGCGGAGTTCGGCGGTGCGTGCGAAGTCGGCGGGGCGCACTACGGCACGGACGCGAGCAAGCTCGCGCGCGCCGGCATCGAGACGGTCGTGTGCGGCCCCGGAGACGTAGCGCAGGCGCACACTAAGGACGAGTACGTGGAGGTCGAGCAAATGGA
>Ga0216309_1000090_pt1 | contig 14925 bp, 11 predicted proteins | sample Total_DNA_C_FD_161284 | JGI IMG/M metagenome (GOLD analysis project Ga0216309, IMG submission 161284) | Terrestrial sediment cell enrichment communities for BONCAT metagenomics from Utah, United States - Total_DNA_C | ecosystem: Environmental > Terrestrial > Deep subsurface > Rock core/Sediment ...
CCAGAAGGCCGGTGGCGAGGTGTGGGCCGAGTCGGAGGAGACGGCGGTCATCTACGGGATGCCGCAGGAGGCGGTGGCCACCGGGGCGGTGAGCCGGGTGCTGCCGCTCGGGGAGATTGGCCCCGCGCTGGTGGAGATCGCGCGCAAGAGGCGGTGACATGAGGACGTTTCCCACGGAGTTCGCGGACCTGCTGACGCCCCGGGGGCGGCGCATCCTGGAGGGCAAGGACCAGGACACGTGCGGCGCGCTGCTGCGGCCCGGGCGGCGCTTCGTGGCGCTGAGCGGGGTGGTGGACGCGCGCAAGGCGGTGGCGTGCCGGGACGCGCTGGAGAAGGCGCTGCGGGACACGCTGACGAGCATGGAGGACCCCATTCCCCCGGAGAGCATCTGGGGGATGACGGAGAACTACGCGGAGCAGCTGCCCAAGACGGTGCGGGTGCGGACGGCGCTGCTGGAGAGCCGGCGCTCGCGCTCGTGGAAGGCGGCGGAGGAGGTGGGGCTGGTGGAGATGCTCCACTCGGAGAGCTTCGCGGCGTTCGCGGCGGCGGTGAGCGGCAGGGCGCTGCGGCGCAAGTGGGGGATTCAAGCGCTGTGCTACGGCCCGGGGGACTACACGGGGCCGCACAACGACCACCACCCCGAGGACCCCGAGGCCTTCGACGGCTACGTGGACATGCACCTCACGTTCGCCACGCCGGCGGTGGCGCACCAGTGGCTGGTGTACTCCAAGGGCGGGCACTTCTCGGAGATGCAGAACGTGACGACCGTGGGAGGCATCACGGTGTACCGGCTGCCCTTCTGGCACTACACCACGCCGCTGATGGCGAAGCCGGGAGCCGAGGCGGACGCCCGGCGCTGGGTGCTGCTGGGCACGTTCCTCGACGCGCCGAAGGAGGGCCGCCGGGGGCGCGTCATCGAGCCGCCCCGGGCCTCGTTGGGATGATTCAAGGGGGGATGCTCAGACTTCTTCGTCGGGTAGGAGCGTGAGGAGTAGCTCGTCGTCGGGGCCGAGCGGGCGCCAACCTGGCGGCGGTGGCGTGGCGAGGAGCGCATCGCCGACCTGCTTGACGCGATCCTTATGGGTTTCCGGGGTGTAGGAAGTCCACAAGCCGAGAGTTCTGGCAACCTTGAAGCGGTTGGCGTCGTCCAGCAGGCTTGGCCAGCCGTCGGGGAGACCCTCGGATAGTTCGCGCACGAGCTGGCCGCGCACCAGACGTGTGAGCCGATGGCTCCGCTCGGCCTCCGCCACCAATCCACTGAATACTTGCACTGCGTTGACGTCTTCCTCGCCAAGCTCCTCGGCCAACTCCACCAACGAAGCGGTGGGACGGGCATCGGCAAAGGCAGTGAGTGAATCGTAACCTCGCTCGTGGAGCCGCTCATACAGGCGGATCTTCCAGTTGCCCTCCCAGGTACATCCGTTGCTCATCGTCTTCTCCGAGGGGTGAAGCTCAGGCTTCCTCATCGGGCAAGAGCGTGAGGAGCAGCTCGTCGTCGGGGCCGAGCGGGCGCCAACCTGGCGGCGGTGGTGCGGCGCGGAGAGCCGCCCTGGCCTGTTTGACTCGCTCCTTATGAGTTTCAGGGGTGTAGGCGGACCACGAGCCGAGCGCCATAGCGACCTTGAAGCGGTTGGCGTCGTCCAGCACTGCCGGCCAACCTTCGGGGAGACTCTCCCACAATTCGCGCACGAGTTGCCCGCGTACCAAGCGTGTGAGCCGATGACTCCGATCCGCCTCGTCAACCAGTACGCCAAACACCTGCGCCCCGGCGACCTCATCCTTGCCAAGCTCCTCGGCCAGCGCCACCAGCGAAGCGGTAGGACGCGCTTCGGCGAATGCGGTGAGCGAATCGTAGCCGCGCTCACGGACCCGCTCATACAGACGGACCCTCCAGTTGCCCCGCCAAGCACTTCCGTCCTTCATTTTCCTCTCCAGCTTGTGAAGTTCATCGGGAGGTTGTAGCGCTTCATATGAAACGCGACCGTTTGCAGGACCTCACTTCGCGTCAACATCCGGCCAGCTTCGGCCTCGGCCTCGCGCAGTGCTTCCATGATCATCTGGTTCCATTCGCCGGGCCATTTGCGTCCGAGCTGCCAGTTGCCACCGCCGTGGAGTGCTTCGTGGCGTGCCCGCTCCATTTTGACGCAGAACTGGTCGATGCTCATTTCTCCGGTGAAGCCGCGCTTCTCGAACCACTCGCGGAACTCTCGCGGCAGGACGTGGTGCTCTGGTGGCTCGGCCATGCCAGCCCCCGCTTTGCCCGTCACCCGCATGCCCCGCACCTCGGGCCCGTCGCCCAGCGCCTCGCGTACCCCCTTGGGCAGCTCGTCGTGAGACTCGGCCATCATCACCTGGCCGGCCTGAATCCGCACAGTTGCGCTGACGGCGGGAAGCGAGAGCACACCCGCCCGCACCAGCCGGCGCATCATCTCTACCCACTCGGCGGAGACCACAACCCGCGTGCCCATCATCACGCCGTCGCCCCCCACCATCAGGCCCACACCGAGGGTGGCGGGAGCGGACGGCGTCAGGGAGGGCAGCGAGAACTTCATCGCTGACAACATGGTGACCATTTCGACGAGCTGCGCGAACTGAATCAGCTGCTCGACGCGCTTCATCGACACGCGAATGTGCTCGGCGGTCGAATTGAACTCGCCGGAGAGGTGGCCCATCAGCGCGGGGACGTCGTTCGCCGCTGCCTCCACCTGCCCTGGCTCCAGGGAGGAGAGCGCCTTCATGGAGGGCTCGAGCATCTTCCGCCAGCGCTCCATGTTCACGAACAGCGTCTCCACGCCGCGGAAGCCCTGCTTGAACGCCACATCGATGAGGTTGAGGAAGTCCACCCATACGGCCAGCAGGAGGGAGCCCATCATGGCGGCCTCGAGCCGTGGGCCGGCGAGGCGCAGCAGGGCCAGCTGCATGTCCGGGTCCTCCACCTCCGAGGCGGCGGTGGCCAGTCGGGAGGAGGCGGCGAGCTCGGCGTCAATCCACCGCAGCTGATGTTCGCCATACTCAACGTAGCGGACGAAGATGCCGACTGCCTGGCCGGCGATGCCGCGGCGGCTGACCTTGAGTCTGGACAGCTCGCTGGAGATACGGCGCGTGGAGCCGGACACGTCGCCCAGCGCACCGCGAAAGGCCAGGTGGGCCGTGAGGGCGCTCTGCCGCGCATCCCCCGCCACACCGCCAGGCACCGCGGCCGGCACGGCCTCCAGGGCGCCCCGGCGACGGTGCAGCCTCTCCGATGCCTCGGGCTCCTGAGAGGAGAGGAGGGGGGAGGAGAGGGCGAGCGGAGACTCCTGGCCCATCCCCTCGGAGAACGAAGGCCCCGTGGCCTCGTTCAGCATGTACCGCGGGTCCATTCCCTGGCCAGGCGGTGGCGTCAGCGACGCACAGCCGGCGGACAGCAGGGTCATGACGAGTAGCAGTACCAGCGGCGTGGACGTCATCAGCGCCTCTAAAGCGCCTCCAATGGGGTGACGCCCATTCTAACGCCCCACCTCCCTCATCGTCGTCCGTCGGTTCTCCTCTGCCCGCCTCGCTCCTGGTGACTTCGAAAGTGGGCACACCTGTACTACTTCGCGAATAGGCCCTAGTCTCCGACACGTTCGGAGGCAGGTGGAATGCGCCAGCACGGCAGCGACGGTATGACCTGGAGCTCAGGCTTCCCGGTCTTGCAGGCAGGGGACGAGGTCGCGGGCTTCATCGTGGAGGGGCCACTCGCCTCCGGGGCCTTCGGCGTCGTGTACCGGGCGAGGCAGGGCGAGCGGTTCTTCGCCATCAAGCTGGTGCCCCTGGGCCCTCGGGGCGACCGGGAAGCGGACGCCCTGCGGAAGGTGCTGCACACGAACGTGGTGGGCTTCCACGGGTACGGGTACTGGCCCCACGAGGAGCCGCGCTTCCTGGTGCTGGCCCTGGAGCTCGTCGAGGGCCGCACGCTGGACGTCTGGGCACTCGAGGAGAACCCCTCCGCGCTCGAGCTGGTGCGTCAGGTGCTGCTGCCGCTCGTGCACATGCTGGGGGAGGTGCATGCCGCGGGCGTGGTGCATCGGGACGTGAAGGAGTCCAACGTCCTCGTCCGCGACGAGGACGGGGAGCCGGTGCTGGTGGACTTCGGAGCGGCCGGGTACGAGGGCGCGCCGCGTCTCACCGCGGTGCTCCCCCCGGGTACGCCCGAGTACCGCAGCCCCGAGGCGGTGCGTTTCGCCCGGGAGGACGAAGGCAAGGGCCCCTATCCAGCCGGGCCCGGTGATGACCTCTGGGCGCTGGGCGTCACGCTGTACTTCATCCTGACGCGGGAGCTCCCCTTCGGCGACAGGCTGCGGCGGGACCTGAATCGCGCCATCCTCCAGGAGCACCCGATTCCTCCTCACGTGCGCAACCCGCGCGTGCCCCCGGGATTGGGCGAGCTGTGCCTGCGCCTGCTGGAGAAGGTGCCCCAGGCTCGGTACGAGGACGCCGGGCAGCTGGCGGGGGCCCTGGAGGAGGCCGCGGACCAGGCCGACGACACCTGGCGGGTGCCGCTCTTTCCTGGAGAGCGGAAGGAGAAGCGCTCCGCTCCCGCTCCCGCTCCGGAGGTGCGAGAGCTCCCAGCGGCGCCCGAGCCCCCAGTCACGCCGCCAGCGCCAGAACCCAGACAACCCCGGTGGTGGCCTTGGGCTGTCGGACTTGTCCTCGCCGTGGCCCTGCTGCTGCGCGAGTCTCCCGAGGAGTCCCCACGCGCTGCGTTGCCTTTCCACCACGCAATGCCTCGGGTCTTTTCCGGCCAGGAGCTGGAAACATCGAGCGTGACGGGAGAAGTTGGGTCCAGCGCGGAACCTTTGCGGTCACCCACTCCCGCGCCCATCGCTCACGCGATGCACAGCGAGGTCCCACCCATGATCAAGTCCCGAAAACTCCGCTCCTTGTTCGCCGCTGCCTGCGCCGCCGGCTCCGCCTGCGCGAGCGCCCCGAAGGTGCGCCCGCCGCCTCCTCCGGAGGATTGTCCGCCGGGAGCTATCGAGGCGATGAAGCGTCTCGGCTTCTACGGCTCCAGCCATGCGGTTGTTTTCGCTCCTTTCCGTCCCCCGTTCAAGGACGTGCCCGTCCAGCAGGGCCCCGTCATGGCCAAGGTTTCCGGCCATTGGGGCGCGCTCCCGGATTTCACGATGTTCTCCGGAAAGATGTTCATCGGCACGAACCGCGTTTATGCCCGCTTCACTGAAGCCCGCCTGCCCAGCGGAGAGGTGGTGCCGATGTGCGTGGAGGTAATCGAGGCAAATAGTAGGGCGTCCGGTGTGCTCATGAGCGATGGCGGCACGCCCGAGCGGCCCATCATCTTCTCCGTCTCCTGGGTGGCGTCCGTTCACCGCTTCGGCGAGCAATAACTGGTTCTGCCTTGGAGATGCTCACCGTGCTCCCGTCCCTCCTCTTTCTGGCGGTTCTCCAAAGCGTACCTGTCGTGCAGCCGACCGCTGCCGCTTGCCAGGACGTACAGCGCATCGAGCTGTCCTTGGTGCGTGGAGCGTCTCAGGAAATATGCGTCAGTCCGGGCCTCCTGACGGGTTTTGTCTTCGACTCGCGGGTCACTGTAGACCTGGAGCAGGAGCTCCGCTTCGCGGAGGTGATACGAGGCACCACCAGCTTCAGCGTCATGCCTCCAGGAGACGGGCTTGCCGGTGAGCGTCTTCGGCTCACGGCGCACTTCTCGGATGGGGCGAGTGTCACCTTCGTTCTGGTCTTCCACTCCGGGCTGGCAACGCGACAGGTCGAGGTGTATCGCGACAAGCGCACCCGCGAGTCCTTCCAGCATGAAGTCACTCAGGCGGAAGCGAGAATCCAGCAACTCAAGCGGACGACTGAGTTGCTCCAGCACCAACTCGAGCAACTCCGTGCCGAGTGCGGAGACCCGCGCGGGCTGCGCAGGCTCATCGCCAGCAGCGCGCTGGATAAAGGAGGGCTCCAGGCCATGGCGTTCTCGCTGAAGCTCATCGACCAGGTGAAAGGTGCTCTCTCCTTGTCGCATGGCGTTGCCTATCGCTCCATCAACCGCGTGGCGCTGGAGGTGTGGGTGACCAACTCCAGCACGGAGCCGTGGACGATCTCGGCGGCGTCGCTCGTGGACGCGAAGGGCAACTCGCTGAAGGGGATCCAGTTCTGGCAGGACTCTGCATTCATCCCACCAGGCATCACTCGCCTAGTGGTGGTGGAGGCTGATGGAGGACCTGAATTGGCGCGACGCGAGGTCACGCTCAGCCTCCAGGGGGCTGGAGCGCACGGCATCACGCTGTCCAAGGTAGCGTTGCCGTAGCGCAACTGCTCTGGAGTCGAGCACGCCGTGGAGTCACTCGTTTCGGAACCACTCCGCTGGGATTCCCAACGCCGCGAGAATCCGCTCGGGCGTAGTCTCGCCCTTGATTTCGCTAACGTCGGGCACGCATGGATCCGGACGGAGCGGTCGTGTGAAGCGTTCCATGCCGTCTCCTGCTCGCAACACGGTGACGGAGAACACGTCAAGGCGCGGCGAGGCCGTCACCCCATACACGGTTACCTGAGGAAGCCGTTCCGACAAAGCAATGTCAGCGAAGCTCATGCCTCCTGTTCTGTCAGCGAGAAGGGTTCCTCGCGGCGTGTCCGTGAGATGGAGGCGCCCCTCACGTAGTGGTTCTCCATAATCTTCCTCGAGTGCGCGTCGCGCCTCCTCTGCCCGGACTCCTTCTATCAGCGCGACTGTCCGTAGCGGCTTCCTCGCGGCTCGGCTCGAAGCCTTGGTGCTACCTGGGAGTGGACAGCCCAGGGACTTCGCCAGAGCTTCTGGGTCTGCCTCCACGACCTCTGACGCACCGTTTCGCCACGACGTGACGGCCCACGGCTCCTTGGCACGTTCAACCGAGTACACGGGTTCATCGAGTTCGAGTGAAAGCTCCTGGGCGATTCGCATCTCGGCGCCCAAGTCGTCGGGGTCCGTACTCGCGATGGCATGGTAACGGCCATTGCCCCGGATGATCTCGAAGGATGGCTCTTTCCCGTCCTCTTCGTCCTCCTCGAACATCAGTGCGGCGCGGGCACGGCTCTCCAGCAGGGCGGGCGCGACTGGAGCCAGGACCGCCCAGAGGGGCCATCGATTCATGGTGCACCTCCAGACAAGTCCTCTGACAGCTTGAGTGCCTCGCGCAGTTGTTTCGTCTTCTCCAACATCTTCGACTCCTCATGGAACACGCCGTGGAGTCACTCGCTCCGGAACCAGTCCGCCGGGATTCCCAGCGCCGCGAGAATCCGCTCGGGCGTAGTCTCGCCCTTGATTTCGCTGACGACCGGCAGATTTGGGAACTCATCAGGCGGGTGCGCGAATTCTTCGATGCCCTCTCCACCTTGGATTCTGGTCACGGAGAAGATGTCCAGACCTGGTGACGCGGTCACCGCATACACGGTTGCATGAGGGAGTTGTTCCGACAAAATGATGTCGGCGAAATTCATGCCTTTCCCGCAGACGAGAAGGAACCCTCGCGGCGTGCTTTGAAGGTGGTAACGACCCGGGGAGAACGGGGCGTCATAATTGTCCTCCAGCACGCGGTGCGCCTCCTCCGCCCGGACTCCTTCTATCAGAGCGATCGTCCGCAGTGGCTTCCTCGCGGGCGCGTCCAAAGACTCCTCATGGTCTGGCAGCGGACAGCCGAGAGACTCCGCCAATTCATCCGGGTCCTCGTCCTCCAGAACCTCGAGCGCACCGTTTCGCCACGATGTGACGGCCCAAGGTTCCTTGGCGCGCTCAATCGAGTACACGGGCTCATCACATTCGAGCGACAGGGCCTCGGCGATTTGCATCTCGGCGCCCAAGTCGTCGGGATCCGTACTCGCGATGGCATGGTAACGGCCATTGCCCCGGATGATCTCGAAGGATGGCTCTTTCCCGGCCTCTTCGTCCTCCTCGAAGATCAGCGCGGCGCGGGCACGGCTCTCCAGCAAGGCGGGTGCGATCGGAGCCAGGACCGCCCAAAGAGGCCACCCGCTCATGGCGCACCTCCGGACAAGTCCTCTGGTAGCTTGAGTGCCTCGCGCAGTTGTTTCGTCTTCTCCAACATCTTCGACTCCTCTATGTGTATGAGTCGCGCGTTTGGTGCGCTTTCCTTTAGGAATTGCAGAAGCTTGAACCTGGTCGGCCCACTCAGCTTGTCGGTAACGACGAGGAATGGTTTACCGTGAGGTGCCTTTGCCGCGTCCGCGAGTTGGGCGAGCAGGTGCTGGAGTTGCTTGACGAGTGCCCTCTGCTGTTTGTTGAGTTCGGAGCCGCCCTCCTTGGACAGCCAGGCGTCAAGCGCCTTGCGCCACCGGTTTTCGTTCCAACTTTTTACTTCCACCCCGTGCTGAAGCTTCGCTTCCGTCGTCGACGTCAGCATGCTGTCGATGATGTGCCCACCCTGCATTTTCACCTGCCGTCCGGTCAGCCGGAAGCCCGGGAAGAGCTTCTGCGCATGGCGCTCTGTCAACATCTCCGCCACGATGCCGCGGAGTCGCTCGCGCACCCGCCGTTGCAGTCTCAGATCCCCCGGTTCGGCCGCTGCCTTTTGGAAGTCTCTCCACGGCGTCATCTTGTCCCTGGCCATGGTGTTGAGGTCCTCCAGGGTCAGCCCCGTGGAGCGCAGCCAGCCCAGGTCCACACGGCCCCTGCAAGCCTTCTTCGCCAGTTCAGCCACGGCCTCGGCTTCCAGTTCCGGGTGACTGACGAGCCACTCGGCGTCCTTCAGGAAGGTCAACGGATCCGTAAGACTCGATGCTCCCGAGCGCTGCAGCAACCGCGCCAGCGCCGGTTTCGCCGCACCGCGCGTGGAGGCGCGCAGCTTGTCCACGGCGGCGAGGTAGGCCTGGGCCTTGTCCGCTGGCAGTGCCGCCGCGCGCCTTGCCACGGCGTTGTAGGCGAGCGCCATTTCCGGGCTCTCCGCCGCGAGCAACTTCAGCGCCTCCAGCGTCTTCTCGGCCTCCTGTGCCGCGAGCCCCGCGCCGCGAATGCCGCCGAGTGCCCGTGCGGCGGCCAGCTCCCCCCTGATGGCGAAGAAGGCCTGCTTGAGGGCCTCGGCACTGGCGGGAAGGGAGAACCGCCGTCCGTCCGGTGTCGCAACCGCCCTGCTCTCGGCGAGCACCCGCTCCAGTGTTTTCGCCAGCGCCTGGATGGACTCCACCCATTCGCGCAGTCCCGCCGACGCTCGAGCACCCGATTGGCTCAACACCAGCTCTCCACGGTACGCCAGCTCGCGCCAGATGCCCGAGTCGGTGAGCTTGGAAATGTCTCGCGAGGCCAGCACGATCATGGCGACGGTGTGCACCGCGAGGAATGCTCGTCCCTCGGGCGTGCGCGCCAGTTCGTCATGGTATGAATCCACCACCGCCAGGGACGTCACCAGGGACATGCGGCCGATGAACTGGAGCACCGCCGCCTGACGCGCCACCGCCAGCAACGGCGCCCGCGCCAATGCCGAAATGGCGCCGTAGCCCATGTGCACCTCAGCGACGCGGCTCATCGTCGCCCACACGAGAGCTTCGTCGGGCACCGAGGCGAGCAGGGCCAGCTCCATGGCCGTCATGAGGTGGGTGCGTGGCGCGGGCCCGTGTTCTTCCACCCGCACCCACTCCAGCGGGTGCAGAGGGCGGCTACGTGCGGCCGGTTCCGTTGAGGAGAGGTAGCGTGCCTCGAAATGGAGCTTCACTGGTTTGAAGTACAGGGCCATCCGCCTGGCGGGACCCGCCGCCTCCCCCGGCAAGGCGGGCTCCGCTTCCAAGCTCAGCCCCCGTTTCACGTTCCACGCTTGCGGCGCCACCAACGTCGTGGGCACCAGCCCGGTCGAGACGTCGAGCAGGTGGACCCCCTCGCCCTCGCGTCCCATGTCGAAGGTCAGCAGGTCGTCGAGCGAGCCGAGCACAAGAGGCAACGAGGCAAGCGCCTTCTGGGTGAAGGCCCGTCCCAGCAGCACCTTTTCTGGCGCGGTACTGCCGAGCAGCTTCTCCAGCGCCTCGCTCGAGGTGAGCCTCCGCTCCAGAGCGGGAAACTCCTCGGCGGGCATGGACAGCATCATGCGCCCGAGCAGGTGGGCCGCCTCCTCGCTCCTCCTGGAGGTGAGCGCCGAGCCCGTGAGGACGGTGTCGAAGACGCCCAGGCGCTCGTCCCGTGTGAGGAGCGAGAGCACGTCGTAGTCGAGCCCCAAGAGGGGCTCTGGCGCCTCCGGTGTCGCCCTGGCCAGGGCCGCGGTGAGAATCGCCCGTCGCAGGGCCGCCAGCTCGCCCGACCCGCTGCCTGAGTCCGGCCGCCAATCTCCAGGGCGGATGAGGACCGTGCCCGGGTAATACCAATAGAAGTCACCCTCGGGATGATCGAGGGGCTCGGGGGCACCAGCCGCGAGGTGAAAGTCGGCGCTATAGCCACGCCAGCGCCCATCCTCCCCGGGAATGATGATGCGCGGGCCGCTGCGTGGAAGGTTGCGCACCCGGAGCTCAGCGCGCTCCAAGGAGCGCTCCTCGGTGAGAAGCGCTTGGATGTACACCTGCACGCTGGAGCCGTCCGGGAAATAGAAGCGGCCCACCACGTCCCCGGGTGAGAGGATGGGCGAGCCATCCGTGACGAAGTAGCTCGTGTTCCAGGTTTTGGAGCGCAGGGCAATGGCCTTGCGCAGCGGCTCGGAGGCCTCTCCGAGGAAGTGCCAGTCCCGGGCGAGGGTGTCATCCAGGCTCCAACGCGGCTGCTTGTCCCGCCAGGGCGCGAGGGCCTCGAGATAGAGGTCGAAGTAGCTCTGCCCGGAGCCATCCAGAATGTCCGAGCGCTGGGACCAGCGCAGGCTCCGCTCCACGAGCGCGGCGGCCCCGGCCCTGTCGAGGGACGTCGCCGAGAGTTGGGCGTGGCTCCATGCGACATCCGCCTTCAACCGCGCGTCCAGGCTGCCGCGCATGGCGGCGAGAAGCTCGGTCACGAGCGATGGCGGATGGCGCACGCGCACGCAGGTGCGTGGCCCCCCTTCCGTGCCCGGTGGAACCTCGCGCGGCTCGAAGTCGAAAGCGCCCGCCGCGGAGGCATCCCCGAACAGCCGTGAGGCGACCTCGTCTCGCGAGGCATGACCGGGAATCCAAAGCAACTCGGGCCTTGTCGGGTCCACCTGGACGGGGAGCAACTCCTTCTGGACAGGGAACGAGGCTTCCTGGAGGGAGAGGAAGGCCAGCGTGTCGGCCTCGTCCTCCGCTGTGTCCTCACGCTCCGTCTCGGATGGCTCGTCCTCCAGCCACTCTGGCGGGATGTCCTCCTCCACGGGGGGCAGGCGCCAGGTGTGCACCAGGGCGGGTTTGCCGGTGTGGTACCAGTCCCATTCATAGGTGAGGGTGAGCAGCCCTCCAGCGCCCACTCCCTCTGGGACGTCCACCTCTACCAACTCCCGTCCGCGCTCGCGGTTGATGACCCGTGGCGGGGACTCGAGCGGGTAGTCCTCGAGCGGGTCCACGTGCAGATGCAGCTCCTCGTCGAAACGAAGCGCGCCCGCTGCGATGACTTCAGCGCCTGCCGTCACAACCAGGCGGCCCGGATCCACCACCCGCAGGGAGAGCACTCCTTGCCGCCAGTCTTCCAAGCGGGGGATGGGTGATTCCACCTGGGGAGATGCTTCCACCGAGAGCGTTACCCTCTCTCGTCTCAACTCCTCGCCAGCCACGCTCATGGTGGCGATGAGGCAGCTTGCGAGCAGGAGGGCCTGTAAGCATCTGGCCCAATGGAACCAGGGCATGGTCCTTCTCCTTCCTTCCTTCGGCTCCCACCGGCTGTGCGCCGAAACCACTGGCTCCGGGCGGACATGCTGAGCCTTCTCTCCTGCAACGAAAGATACACGCATCGTGGGCTCTATCATGCACAGTGGCCCGCGTTGGAGCTGTCGCTCGGTGTCTATCTGCCGCCGCTCCTGCCCAGGCTGGACATCATCCTCCAGGTCCATTGGCGCGTACCTGGGCGAGGTGCTGATACGCAACCTCGGCGATCGGACGTTTGGTGCTAGTATTGGAGCCCTCCGTTGGAGGCACTGATGACGTTGTACGCGCTGGCCGAGGGCGGCACCCTGCTGCGCCCGGGCGCCTACGCCTCCCCGGGCCTGGGGGTGGACCATGCGTGCTGAAGCCCTGGCGCACAGGTGGGCGGTGCTGCTGCTGGGGGCCGGGCTGCTCTGCACTGGCTGCGTGACGCTGGCCAGCACGCCCCAGCTCCAAGCGCCTGCCGCCCTTGTCTTCACGGAGGCGCGCGAGCACGCCTTGTCCGCCGGGCTGGGCCCGGACGCTGCCCTGGTGAGGGGGGGCGAGGCGCCTGCCCCCGAGGAGCCCCCCTCCTGCGGAGGGCGGGCCGTCCCCCCGGGCTGGCCCGACTTCTCCTCCAGCGACAAGGAGGCATTGCTGGGCCCCTTCCTCACGTGCACGTCGCCCGGGGAAGTCCTCGCGCTGCAGGAGCGGGTGGACATGCCCCGGCTGGTGGAGGCCTTGGACGACTGGCGCGCCGTGCGACTCGGCGCCCTGGGCCCGCCGCGCGAGGACATCGCCCGCCTGCTCAACGGCAAGCGCACCTCGCTGCTCCTCGAGGCCCCCGAGGCCTATGGGCCGCTCAACGCCGCGGTGCTGGCCGTCTTCGTCGTCGACTCGGCCTATGACAATGACTTGAGGGAGGTGCTCTTCCTGCTGGCCCAGGACAAGCGGCTGGAGGAGACCCTCGCGCTGCTGCCCTCATTCCAGGGGGCGTTGGAGAAGAGGGGGCTGAAACCCACGGCCCGAGTGGACCGGGACTTCAAAGCGGGGGACCTGCTGCGGGGGGGCGGCCGCGCCGTGACGGATGCGCTCTCCAGCTCTCCGGCGAGCGTTGATGGACGGGACTTCGCATTCCTCCCCATACGAGGCCAACTGCCGCCGGAGTACCAGGAGGCCCTCGCCAGGGCCGAGAAGGAGTTGGTACGGAATGCCTCGGCGGACACCCTGGCGCTGAGTGCATTGGACCACCTCACCTTTGGCGTGCCGCTGGGTTTCTACGGGCTGCTGGCCACGACGGGCCATGGCGCGCGGTCGCTGTCACAGGGCAAGTACGAGGAGGCCACGCGAGAGCTGGCGCCGGCGGCGCTGCTGGTGGCCCTCCACACCGGTGGAAAGGGCCTGCGCTACCTGTCCGAGGGGAGAAGAGCAGCGGGGGGGCGTCCGCACCTCCTCACCGGGCCCGGGGCCGTGGAGTCGCGGCTGTGGGCCCTCACCCAGACGGCGCGGCAGCTCCAAGGGCTGATGAACCTGGAGGGGCTGCGCGAGCTGGTGCGCTACCTCCAGGCGAGCCGGGAGGCCGGCCGTTTCGTCGCCGTGGGCGGGGCGGACGCCGCGCTGGCGCTGTACGAGGCTCGGGGAGATGTGGCCAAGGCCCGGCCGCTGCTGTCCGGGGCCAGGCCCGGGGCCCCGGGCTCCCCGCCCGGGAAGAGTGGCGCGGGGGCCGGCGCCGGGGAAGCCGCCGCGGTGGATGAAGCCGCACGCCCCTCCGTCAGGAAGGCCGGTGCCGCGGGGCTCCAGGGCACCCTGGCCTCGCTGGTGGACGAGGGGGTTGGCCACTCGCTGGAGAGAGTGGAGGCGAAGCTCGCGGCGGCTGAGCTCGAGGCCACGGGCCCGCGCCTGCCCAGGGAGGTGAGCGTGCTGCGAAAGCACCGGCCCGCTCTCGACGCCCCGCCGCCCGAGGCCTGGGACAACCCACGCTGGCGCGAGTACGTCGACTACTACGAGAGGCGCCTTGGCGAGGTGGAGAAGGGCACGGCCACCGAGGGGCCCCTCAAGTGGGAGCCCTACGAGCGGATGCGCACGTGGTTTGCCCGGGGGATGGCCTTCGAGCGCGACATGGTGAAGCTGCTGCGAGAGGACGCGGCGAAGCCTCGGGCGGAGCGCCGCTTCCTCGGGGATTTCGACACGCCCCGCGTTGAGACGCAGGTGGGCGTGAGCAAGCCGGGCCCCGGCCTGCGCTACGTGGATGTGCTCGTCATCGAGGAGGGCGCGCTCGGCGGGCGTCCACGACGCGTGGAGACGTTCAGCTTCAAGAGTCGGAATCTCTCGGGGTTGAAGCGAGACGCCTTGACGGCCCAGGTGATTGATGACGCGAATGAAGCTCTGCGGAAATACGGCGAGGCCCTGGACATTCGCCGACACTCCCTCCAATTGCTTCTGCCGGAAGGCAGCGAGGTACAGGTTTCGAGGGTTCGCCTCATCTTCGAGGGAGGCGACCTCAAACCCATGGATATGGACGATTGGAAGAGCGCCGTGAGCGCGACCAGGGCTGTCGTTCCAGGAGTGGAGGTATTGGTCCAATGAAGGTGCTGGAGCTTTACGGTTCGAAGCTGGAGGACAGCCTCAAGCTTGTTGTCGATGGTGCCTTCGATTCGCGGGCGGCACGAGAGGATGAGTTGCAGCCCCTCTTCCACGCGCTCGAGGAGCACGCGGGTGAGTGGATGCCGGATGTCGTCAGTGGCAAACGGCAACGCAAGTACGCCCGCGCGGCTGTTTGGAAGGCATTGGAAGAGCGGGGCCGCGAAAGGTACACACATTGTGGATTCTACCGGACGCAGTGGCCCGCGTTGGACATGTCGCTCGGTCTCTACCTGCCACCCCTTCAGCCTCGGCTGGACATCCTGGTCAAGGTGAAGCCTCTCTCATTCTTCTTGGAGGCGGAGCGCTGTCATCATTTCGTAGAAATGGTGCGTGCATGGGCCACCCGCTATTCGGTCACTCATGCGTTCGCCCACAGCGCCGATGATATGGCACTGGCGGGCTCTCCAAATTTCGGTCGCGACGACGAGGCGGAGGACCGAGATGGTTTCGACAAAGTCTACGAGGTGTTCTGGCTCAACGTCTTCGGCCCCAGGTTGGTGGAAACGGTCGGCCGCGAGCGCATGTTGTCCACGCCGGCCCACCGTGTGGAGG